>RWZD01000023.1_pt1 | contig 50789 bp, 82 predicted proteins | sample 2187771 | NCBI WGS metagenome assembly RWZD01 (sample SAMN10531866, study PRJNA481165) | viral metagenome | isolation source: viral particles purified by filtration and ultracentrifugation from about... | place: USA: Tennessee
CGAAGCATGGTACAAGCGGCGGTTGCTGATACTTACTCTGACTTAGCACAAGTCACGCAAAACATAGATCGAAAAACGAAAGCAGGTCTACGAAAAGTATTTTCGGAAGTCGCAAGGGAGCAGTACACTCAAGGGATATCTGGTAGACAGACGATTAAACGAGAGACGCTCGATCGTATGTATAAAGAAATTGACGATATGGTAAATACGGGAATTATAGATGCTGCAGGTCGAAGATGGAGACCTGAAACGTATGTGGAAACTGTGGGAATTGAAAAGATGAACCAGGCATATTTCGAGGCGAATACGAATGAAGCAATTGCTCGAGGTGCTTATTACGGAGTCATTTCTAGTCATGGAGCAACAGACGCGTGTCGTTATCACGAAGGTCGAATCGTGAAACTCGTAGAAGAAGCTCCTGGAGATTATCCTACTGTAGAAGAACTTAAAGCAAGCGGCCAGATCTTCCATATCAGATGTATGCATCATGTGAGCACATTACGAAATCTTGATATGCTTCCTGAATCAGTTTTAGATAAAGCTGAAGAACAAGCGGAATTAGGGGAAAAAGCTATTTCAGCAGGTGGGAGGAACCCTGATGTTGAATGATCAAGAAGTTACTTTTAACGAAGATCAGTTACAAGAAAAATTAAAACTATGGCAAGAAAGATTACGACTGCAGGATTGGATAGTCTCAGTAAAGATCGTTCGTCGGAGGGAAATGCAACCGGATCGACAGGGAGAGATTGAATTTAATCTTTATAACAAAGTAGCAATGATTAGTATCTTGGAACCCATTGATTATGACGATTGGGGAAAACAGGATATGGAGGATACTCTCGTTCACGAGTTACTGCATCTTCATCTCGCAGGGATAAACTTTCATTTTGGAAAAAATAATGATGTTTATGAAATGTTAGAAGAACAAGCAATCGAAAGTATAGCTCATGGTCTGATTCAGACAGAGAGGAAGTGATCCTTCTCGGTAGCGGCATTACCGTTAGTCGCAAATAAAATAAGGGAGATGTTAGCTTGTGAAGAAAATAAAAGACTTCATATGGGGTACGTTTAATTATAGGAACAAAGGTATTCCCATTTATCAGTGGCCTAGAGTAGGTTACTTTTTTATGAAAGAACGTAGTAAATAGTAATCGTCCTAGACACGACGACATAAAAGGTCTTTTTCTTATGCCTATTTTCCGTCTTTCGAGGTTCAAGACGTTAATTGGAATCTCAAAAATCCTAGTCGTGTCGCACACGTTAAAAACGTAGAGGAGAATAGATATGAAAAATTATTTGTTAAATTTATGGACCACAATTGTTAGCTTGTTTAAAGAAGAGGCGGTTACAGCTGAAGGTGCTTTATTACCTTTAAATCTGCAGTTCTTTGGAGCTGATCCAGAAGGAGATCCCGATCCAGCAACAAAAAGTGACCCAAATCCTGAGGGAGACCTTGACCCAAAACCTAAACCCGATAAAACAGTACCATATTCGAGGTTTGATGAGGTCAACGAAAGGGCTAAAAAAGCAGAAGCAAAACTCCAGGAGATTAAAGACGCAGAAGCTGAACGCGAACGTCTAGCAAAAGAAAAGCAGGGAGAATACGAAACGCTTTACCAAGAAGCAGAGGGAAAAGCTAAGCAGTTTGAAAGTAACTATGAGACTGCAAAAGAAAAAGCAGAACGTCTTGAGGGTGTTGTGAACAATATGCTCAATGCAAAGCTTGAATCAATTCCTGAAGAGTTTCATGATTTGATTCCCGAGAATCTCAGTCCTGAGCAAAAATTAGACTGGGTTTCAAAAGCGGAATCGAAAGGCTTATTTAAAGACAAGTCGCAAGATCCATTAGGAAATGCGACAAACCCAGCTGCAGGTGTAACTGATCTAGAAAATATGCCTGTTAATTTGATGTTTCAGTCAGGCTACAAAAAATAATAAATTAATTAATGGAGGAATGAAAAAATGGCTTTAACATTACCAGAAGCTGCGAAGCTTTCAACAGACGTACTACAACGAGGGGTGATTCAAACATTTGCAAGTAACAGTGCAGTACTTGAATTACTTCCATTTATGGATATTGAAGGGAACTCATACCGATACAACCAAGAGGAAACACTTCCAGGTATTGGTTTCCGTGGAGTAAACGAGGCATTCGAGGAAAGCACAGGAATTGTGAATCAAGAGTTTGAAGGCCTCAATATCATGGGTGGAGACTCTGATGTTGACCGTTTTATTGTACAAACACGAGGTAACATAAATAACCAAAGAGCAATTCAAGATGAAATGAAAACAAAGGCAATGGCTCTTGCTTGGACAGGTAACTTCTTTAATGGGGACATTGGCACCACTCCTAAAGGTTTCGATGGTCTTAAGAAGCGTATTACAGGTAAACAAATCATCGAGGCTGGAAAAGATGGCGGCGTACTAACATTGATGATGTTAGATGAGCTTATCGACTCTGTTGTAGGAGAACCAGACGTTATTTTCTGTTCTAAGGCGATGCGACGAGAGATTAAAGCATTAATCCAGGGGCACCATGGATATTCTGAGGGTGATTACGACGCGTTCGGTCGAAAGGTTATGACTTACGGCGGTATTCAAATTCGTCCAATTGAAGAGGATGCTGAAGGAAAAGAGATTTTAGCGTTTGACGAAACTCAAGGCACTGCTGATAACACTGCCTCCTTGTACGCAGTTCGTTTTGGGCCTGAACAGTATGTATCAGGATTACAAAATGGTGGGGTCAGTGTACGTGATTTAGGAGAACTTGATGAGAAACCTGTGTACCGTACCCGTGTTGAGTGGTATAACGGTTTAGGTGTGTTCCATCCTAGAGCAGCAGCAAGATTAAAAGGTGTTGTTAAAAAGTCTACTGGTGGAGTTGAAGGCTAATGACAAGTTTTAAAGCATTAGTCACTGAAGATGTCCCTGGAAACAGGCTTTTATCTAAGAGTGGCATAAATAATGTCACTCTTTCTGTTACTGCTCCCGGAGAAACACCCGAATTTAGATCTACAGGATTTTTAAAACAAGGAAGAGTAGTAACAGTAAAAATTACTGACAAACCTTCTTGGAATGTCGTAGCCGAGGAAGATATTCCTGCAGGTTCAAGTGTCGAAGTAGGAAATGATGGAATGGTAGTTCCATCTGAAGAAGGCTTTGGATATGTACTTGAAGAGGTTAAAGCCGGAAGAATAGCTACAGTTATTCGTGCAGGATCTGGGTCAGCTGGAGAAAAGGGACCCAGGGGTGATAAAGGTCCTGATGGAGACAAAGGTCCTGTCGGGGATCAAGGCCCTCCGGGAGAAAAAGGACCTGATGGAGATCCGGGACCACAAGGACCACCTGGGGAGCAAGGTCCTCCAGGGGAACCAGGAGAATCTGAATGATTTAGAGGATATTCTTAGGAATGTCCTCTTTTAATTTTAAGGAGGGATTATAATGCAGTACACGTTAAAAACACCAAACCATTTATATAGTGGTGTGACTGAAGGTGTTCCTTTTTCGCAAGGTATTGGGAAAACAGACGATGTAAACGTCCGTAATGTACTAGTCAATGATTATAAATACGAAGACGTTAGTACAGATTATAGTGAGTTTCAGGATGTTACGAAAAAAGTAGGCGAAACAACTGAAAAAACAATAAAAGAAGTACAAGATTCTCATAAAAATTTACTTGAAACTGCAGAGGGTTTTAATATAGAAGATCTTACTGTACCTCAATTAAAGGATATCGCAAAAGATCTTAGTCTAACAAATTACAGCAAGATGACAAAAGAAGAATTGATTGGTCTTATTTCAAACGCTAAGCAGGAGAACGCCTAAGGAGGTGGGGCGTTTGACTAGTATACAGGATGCAGATGTCTATATCAAAACTCAAATTATAGATATTGAGGACTGGGAGGAAGCAGAGGAATCTAAAAAACAGCGGATACTAAACGCTGCATCAAGAACATTAAATTCCAAATTTACTGACCTTGAAATACCGAATGAGGCAATCTATCACTTTGCAGCTTGGTTATCTATTGTTTTTAACGATACAAATAGGTATCAACTACATGGGATAGCTGGTTTTTCTATAACTGGTGTCTCCTCATTTACCTTTAAGAAAAGCAGTGTCAGTAGTAATGGTAGATCCTTAGCGTCCATGATTCCTGATGAAGTCTATGATCTTATTGGAGAAGAAAATGGAATTGACTTATCTAGACGTCGTATTGGAAGGTCGGTGAGATGATCTATGGCTATTGTACCAATGAGACAAGAAATCACTGTTAAACGAGGAGGACCTCCCGATGAGTGGGGAAACCCACTTCCTGATGAAAAAGTCATTCATAAATGCAGGGTCGATGAAGGAACTTTCTTAGTCGAATATCGAGCTAGTAGTAATGTTTCATCAAGAGAAGTTGTAGCAAAAGCACGTATTATTTTAGATAAGCTTGTCGATATTCGCTATTCCGATGAAATTATTTACACGAACGAACTAGATCAAGACATTAAACAATCTCCAAAAAAGATTAATGTTAAAAGGCATATAAACGGAAAACCGATTCTTACGGAGGTGTTTATATGAGTAATTTCGATTTTGATATGGATGATCTGTTCAGTCACTTAAATGTAAAAGAAAAACAGACTTTAAATGCCCAACGAGAAGGCATGATAGATACCACAGATGATTTAGCACGAATTTCAAGTGAAATTGCGCCTATTAAAGGTTCTGATTTACGTAAATCTGTAGATAAAACAGTAACTGTGAAACCTGAAGGAGTCATTGGGGATGTTACGTTTAATGTTACGGAAGCATCAAAGTCAGGTAGTCGATTTAATTACGCTTTATGGACACACGAAATGGACTATCAACTGGGTGAACAGTCTCAAGCGGCACCTGGAACTGATGGGTACCATGTAGGGAATAAATATCTTGAACGTCCGTTAAAAGGTGAAGCAGAAAAATACGTAAACTGGTGGGCGAAGCAAGTGTTGGAGGTGTTGGATGGATGAAAATACTAGAATTAATAGGTTTTATTCGAGGTCTAGTCCCTGGTACTTATTATCCTAACATGTTCCCAGTCGATAGTGAATATGTGCCTGACAACTGCTCTGTAGTTAAATTAACCGGAGGCTTTCCCACAAATCAGTGGACGGGAAAAAAACAACCGTCTTTTCAGATAAGAGTTCGAGGTGAAACTAGAGAACAAACAGAAGTTGAAAATCGAGCTTATGAAATACACAACAGCCTTACGAATTTAAGGGAAATAAAAATAGGTGATAGTTCTATTGTCGTAATTCGTGCGATGAATAGCTTCCCTTTGCATATTGGCGATGATGAAAATAAGAGACCAATTTATAGTATGAATTTTGATTGCGTAGTCCGTCCTAAGTGACGGAATTTTTTATTTTATAGGGAGGAAAAAACAAATGGCTGAAGCAGAAAAAATAGATGTGAAGATAGGCCCAGCGATTGTTGAGTACGGAGAAGGTGCTGATAAGCAGGTCTTTGAGATTACAAAAGGCGGGATTGTCTTTACTGCAACGTTTACTAAACAGGATGTAACGGTTGATCAATACGGAGATACACCTGTTAAATCAATTGTAAAAGGTTTAGCTGCGCAGGCAGTGGTACCATTCGCTTTACACGATTTGAAAAAGATATCCGCTGTAACACCCGGCAGTGAACTGATTACTGAGAACGATAAGCAAAAGTTAAATGTTTACTCGGCAGCTGGATACGATATGTTAGCAAATGCCAAGCCGTTGGTTATTAAACCGACAGACCCGGATGCTACAGAAAATGATTGGATTACAATACCGCTAGCGGGAGCAATCGCGGATCCAAACTATACGTATGATAGTGACACGGAAAGAGTCACCAATGTTACGTTCGCTGGATACCCGGATATGTCTAGAAAAGGCTTAACTTATGTTTTGGGAGAAGATTTTAAAGAGACAGAAGAAAAAGAAGACTAGAAATGCTTAACAGCGTTTCTAGTTTTTTAATTAAGAGGTGAATTAATTGCTAAAAAAGTTCTTTAAACCTAATGAGAATGAAATGTATCTACATGAAAAAAGAGTGACTATTGCAAAGTTAACTCCAGCAAAATGGAGACAGCTGTTTAATGCTGTTGACCAACTACCAGGTCTAATTATACAAGTCCTAACTGCACCAAAAGAGGACTTTTATGCGTATGTCATACAAGCACTGGATTTAGCACTTAACGAGGTTGTTGAAATAACATCTATCCTAACGGAAATCGAAAAAGAATATATAGATGAAAATGTTGGTTTGGACGAGCTTACTGAGTACTTACTCAAAGTAGTAAAACTTAACAGGTTGGACACAATTCCAAAAAACGTCAAGAGCCTTCTCCCGAAATCTCAGAATCAGTAGATCAATCAGTAGATCAAGGAGAAGGCTTTTTATCAATAGATGATTTCTTAATTGAGGTAAGCCACCTTTTGGGTGTCAGTCAAAAGTCATTGGAAAATGAGTATTACATGGTTGATATCCCAGGACTGGTTGAAAAGAAAAGAGCAGAGCAGAACGCTGATTATTTTATGCAGTTACAGTTGATGACCGCGTCGAATAACCGAAACATGCCAGACGAGAATTACGAAAAAGTAGTTCGTTATCTAACGAAGAATCTTGAAGGTAAAAACACGAATCAGGAATCGAATAAAACGGATAGACATGCACTCGAGGCTCTCCGTTTAATGACGAACCAGGGAGCCAACCAAACGGGAAGGAGGTAAACTACATGTCAGCTAATGCAGGTGAGATAAGAGCCCGTATGGTTTTAAACAACGATGAGTTTAAACGTAAGATGAATGAGACGCGAGAGGATATGAAACGAACAGGCTTCTCTGCTGAGCAAATGAGCGCAGATTTTGGTAAGATTCAAAAAGCATCCGCAATTGTCGGCGGTTCAATAGCTGCGGTAATCGGTGGAAGTGTGAAAATCGCGGCTGATTTTGAGCAAAGTATGGCAAAAGTCCAGGCAATATCAGGATCTACTGCTGAGGAATTCGCAAGACAAGAAGCAGCAGCTCGAGAGATGGGAGCTGCAACAATATTTTCAGCAAGTGAAGCAGCTGAAGGTCTCTCGTATTTAGCAATGGCAGGTTTTGATGTAAATGAGCAAATAGGCAGCTTACCAGCAGTACTAAACGCAGCTATTGCGGGGAACATAAGTCTAGGCGAATCTGCCAATATCGTAACGAATATTATGTCTGCGTTTAAACTCGAAGCTGAAGATTCAGGCATGGCTGTTGATGTCTTAGCTAAAGCTGCAAACTCTGCAAATACTGATATACCTCTCATGGGAGAAGCCTTTAAAATGGTCGCTCCTGTTGCAAGTGCGTTAGGCTGGTCGATTGAAGAAACTGCGGCCGCAATTGGAGAACTTGGAAACGTAGGTATTAGTGGATCACAAGCTGGTACTGTATTACGTGCATCTCTTTTAGCACTTGCTAACCCTACAGGTCAAACGAAAGACGTCATGAAAGAGTTAAATATAGAAGTAGTTAACGCCGAAGGTAATATGAAGTCTTTACCAGAGTTGATGGGACACATATCTAGCAAAATGGACGACATGACTGATGCGCAAAAAACACAGACTGCGGCTCAGCTGGTAGGTACCCAAGCCGCATCTGGCTTTATTGCATTACTCGATGTTGGAGAAGATGGTTTAAGAGACTTTACAACCGAACTAGAAAACTCACAAGGTGCAGCTCAGAAAATGGCTGATGTCCAGGCAGATACGTTAACTGGTTCTTTCAAAGAATTTCAATCTGCAATGGAAGAGGCAGGCATAAAACTTGGGAATGAGTTTTTACCTATATTCCGTGACATCGTAGATTGGGGTACAAAGATAGTTAGTTCTTTTGATGATATCAATATTTCACAAGCTAAATCTGTAATAGCTTTTGGTGGAACTGCTGCAGCAATTGGTTTAACTATATCTACTATTGGAAAACTTGTTGGTGCTGTGCGTGGTTTAATGGCAAGTATGGGCCCAGCAGGTTGGTTAATTGCGGGCGTGTCACTATTAGGAGGGTTTATTGCCGCTAAAAACGTCAGCGCCGAAGAGGCTGTTGAGGTTAATCTGGATCATGCTCGTAGTTTAGACGAAGAGTCAACGGCTTTAAGCACTCAAATTGAGAGGTACGAGGAATTAAAAGAAAAAAATAAATTAACGACTCGTGAGTTATCTAAGTTTGTAGATTTACAATCACGGTTAGCTATGGAAACAGATCCCGAAAAAATTGAACAAATGCAAAAAGAATTTGATGAGCTATTTGAGAATAGCGGGTTAACTAACGCTGAAATGGGCGAATTTCTCCAATTGAATGATGACATTATTGAAAAGGTCCCGACTTCAAATATCATTTTAACAGAACAAGGAACTGTGTTGCTAGAAAATACCGATGCAGCACGGGCTTATAATGATCAGCTTTTAAAGGAATTAGAACTAGAATTGCGTAAACAAGCAGTTATCGCATCATCTGAATTAGAGAAGAACATCAAAGAGCATACCGAAGCTCTTGAAAAACAGAATGAACTAGCTGCAGATTATATAAGTAAACAAGAAGATATAGGTAATGCTCAATCCCAATTAGCGGCAGAGGAATTAAAACTCCAGATTGCCAGAGAAAACGGGGATAAGGCTTCTATTGAGTATGCTGAACGTCAAGTTGAGGAAGCGGAAAAGGTGGTAAGTATCCGTGAGAGAGAAGGATACGCACTGCAAGGGCAGATAATTGAGCAAGAAGAAATCATTAACAATATTGAATTGCAGATATTAAAAGGTCAAGAAGCTTATCAAGATTTGATAGAGTACCGTCTCGAACAGGCTGATGTCGTCGCTGAAAAAGGTAAAGAAGTCGAAGCTATTGATAAAGCGATTGAAAAGACCTTAAAACTGCATGCAGAAGCGAAAAAGAAACATACACAAGACGGTAAACTTACAGAGGAAGGTCAGAAACTTGTCGATAAGTACAATGATCAATTATCAGTCTTACGCAAAACGAAACCTGAGATTGAAAAACTAAAATGGGAACAGGACAAACTTTCAGGGTCTATCGATGATTCGATAGGAATGGCTAGTGATCTCAACTATGAACTAGAAAAAGATATTTCAAAACATCTAATCCAAACAGGCTTTGATTACGAAGAAGCGAAAAGATTGAACGAGGAACTTGGTAAATCACAGACTAAGTATATGACTGTAAAATATAGTCATATCAATCCGTCGGGACCTGCTGTTGCGGCTATGTATCATACAGGAGGTATCGCAGGAGAAGGTTTACCTAAACTTCATGATGGTGACAGGGTAGAGAATCTTATGAGTAGATTGAATAGAGCGCCTCTGCATAATGAGATTGACGTCCGATTGTTACGAAATGAAATGGTTTTGACAGAGGGGCAGCAGGCGAATCTGTGGAGAATGGTAGAAGGTAACGTTGGTGGAGCGTCCAGCGGTAATGATTATACACGAGAGATGCTTAATGCGATGTTGAAACAGAATCAATTGTTAATGCAGTTGTTGGAGAAAGAAAACATTGCGATTGTTGAGTTTGAATCTCTCTATCGGCGTACGAAGGATAGATTAAGTGAAGATAACTACAGTTTTAATAAACAGAGAAGGAGGTTGTAATGTTGTTGTTCAATGGGATTAGTAAAAAATATCTATTGATTAAAAGCGTACAATCTCCTTTTTTTGCTCCACTAAAAAGAAGTTATGAAGATATAGATCATAGACTACTGCGTACTGAAAGAGGTCCTAGAGTACTTCCAGTAACTGTGCATATGGAATATGATAATTTGTCGCATTTTGAACGTTTAAAGGAAGACGTTGCGTGGTGGTTAGTACATGACAAACCTAAGAAACTGGAGTTTTATAATGACCCTGATCGACTGTATTGGGCGGTTGTTGATAGTTCTGTAGAATACGGTGATATCCTGCCTACCGCTGCTACTGCTACGATCCCTTTTCTTTGTGGCTATAAATACTCTCACGAACGAAAATTAACTATAAACGACAAACTCACAAGTAATATAGACGGCCACAAATCAACACCATGGAAAACGAAAACAACATTTTCCGAGAAACAGACAGGTTACGAATTGCAATTTAATTCACCAGGTAAGTCTGATTTACGTGATATTAATAAAATCAAACTTAATTATGAGTTTGTGGCTGGTGATGTATTGGAAATTGATTACAGTAAACGAAAAGTAACTGTAAACGGTGTTGATCGGTCTAATATATTATCAATATTGCAAAGTAACTATATGGAGTTGCCTATTGGTGAGGTGCAATTTTCTGTTAGTCATAAGACAGAGTTTTATTATAATGAGAGGTATTATTAAGGAGGGAATTGTTGATGGAAGAGAAAATAAAAGAGTTAGAATGTAAAATTTTATCGCTCGAAGGTATTGTGTCAGATTTACAGATGCAGATTTCTGATATAGAAGTGAGTCTTGATGGAGAACAAATTATAAATGCTATTAATAATAGTAAAGGCGATAGAATTGACGGCAACTGCATTGAAATTACTAGCAGGACTTTAATTGAAAATGGTGTTGTCAAAAAGAGTCACTTAGAATAATGATTCATCTTCCCCTTTCATGTACAATCATTTGTATAAAGAGGGGAGGTTTAAACAAATGGATAAAAAAGAACTTGGTAGAAAAATCACTGAGCTATTCAGGGATGTGGATAAAGAGGTTGCGACAAAGACTCTGTCAGAAATAAATGAGTATCTTTCTAATTTTTATAGGGAAAACATTCAATTGAATGCAATGTATGATGATATACGTTTATCTTCATCGCAGGTCGAAATCGAATTTGTTGTAAAGCACATCACTCTTCATTTAAAACTTGATGAAACAATTATTGAGGTACAAAAAAACGTGGATGGTGCTATTACTAAGATAGATAAAATCGTTGTAGAAAACGAGAATGTATCTTGTAAACACGGCGAATTCACATTGAACGAGATTGATAATTATTTAGTTGACTGTTTTCAAGGTCTATTTTAGAAATTAAGAGCATCCCATTACGGGGTGCTTTTTACTTACACAGAAAGGAGGAAAACTATGGCAGAATTATATCTATTCGACCAGGACGATAATTTTATAACAATATTATCCAAGGATGCAGGACTCGTTGATTCGTGGTTTAAGGATTATCAAAACCATATACCAGACGAGCCTTTTTTATTTAATGTAGATAGTAATAGTCCACTTCTACAGCATATTGTTGAAGAAAACCAAGTTGCATTTTATGATCGTGACGGTGATTTACGTTTAGTTAGAATGAAAGAATTATACGAAGTCTCTACTAAAGATGGCCACAATATCAGAGTAAAATGCGAACCGTCTTTCTTGGAATTGTACGATCATTTTATAGAAGATAGACGTATTATAAATGGCGCAGCGCAAACGGCCTTAGATCGCGCACTTGATGGGTCACGTTATATTGGTGAAGTTACTGTTGATTTAGGGCTAGCTACAGATAACTTTTATTGGATTGATGGCATTGAAGCTGTATTTAAAATACTTGGCACTTGGGGTGGTGCCCTAAAAGACACGATTACATTAAATGATAAAAATGAAATCATTGAACGTAAATTGTGGATTGTGCAACGTTTAGGCACTGATAATGGATTAATTGTTGAACCAGATTATAACGCTGAAATGATAAGCAGAAACACATTATCATACACTGAAACTGCATTGTGGGCACAGGGCGCATCTCTAGAGACGGATAACGGCGGATATACTCGTTACATCACATTTGAAGACGTTGAATGGTCTAAGTCAAAAGGTGATCCAGTCGATAAGCCTAAAGGTCAGAAATGGGTTGGTGATCCACAAGCTTTAGCAACTGATGGCCTTTTGCATAATGGTGTTCGTAAGCATAAGTTTGGCCATTATAATAATATTGAAATTGAAGATCCAGAAGAATTACTTATGGCTACCTGGCAAGAATTACAGGAACGTAAATTAAAAGAAATTATCCATGAAGCAACAATCTATGAATCTGATAAAAAGGTTAGCCTGGGCGATACAGTAACTATTTTAAACCGAAAGTATAACAAGCCTATTGAACTGCAAAGCCAAATTACAGGTTTAGAATATGACGTTTTGGAGCCAGATGATGAGGTTAAGATAATTGTTGGCAAGTACATCGACATGAACGAGGATCCACTTCAAAAAGAAGTAGATGATTTGAAGGAACAAGTAAAAAAACCTAGACCAACCACAGTCACAGACGGTAGTTATCCCGATCGTAAACCAAGCACACCAGTAAACGTTGAAGCGATTGGTGGTATAGAAACTATCCAACTGTATTGGGATTATGCCGATGAAATTTTTATAAAGCATTATGAAGTTTACGGGAGCCAAATAAAAGACTTTGTTCCCGACGAACAACATTTATTATGGCGTGGTCAAGTTAGCACATTTGCTCACACGGTTGGCACTGATCAAAAGTGGTATTACCGTATAAGAGCAGTTAACTATCAAGGTAGACCGAGTGATTGGTCTGTACAAGCAGAAGCCAGCACACGTCGTGTTATTAGCGATGATATTTTGTTTGGCGAAATATTGTCTGATCATTTGTCCGATAACCTTGATATCGCAGACAAGCTTGCGCAAAATACGATTGATCGTATAAATGCGGGCCCGATGGAAGCCATCGAATACACACAGGAAGAAATTGAAGCAACTGAAAACAGATTACTAGAACAATTGAATAATGAGATTGGTGATGTCAACGGAAGTATTGCTAATCTACTAGAACGCACTTCCGGTATTGAGGGAACAGTCACCAACATTGAACGAAACATTGACACAATCGAGGGTACTTTATCGACAACAATTACGCAGCTAACAAACTTAGATGATGTAGTAAGTCAGCATACTTTAGACATTAAAGCCAACGCAGAAGGTTTAAGTGCTAAAGCTGAAAAGTCTGAGGTATACACTCGCACTGCAACAGATAATTTACTTAGCGATAAAGTAGATTTAACTGTTTACAATAACAAAGTGACTCAACTAGATATTGATATTAGTGGTATCAGTGGCCGCGTTTCAAACACGGAAACAAATATAAATGATTTAACTGGCGAAATGAGTTCCGCATTAAGTCAGATTGGTGAGTTAGATATACGTGCTGATAAGGTTGAAATTAACGTTAGTGAGGTAAGGGCTGATTTGGGTGGGTTGGAAATTGGTGGAAGGAATTTAATAAAAGGAAGTTCAGAACCTTTTATTGTCAAACCAAAAAATACGGGCTTTAATTATGAGATTATCTATACCGGACTAGAAAGAAATACTACATTTACTTTTAGTGCTAAGGTTGAAAAATTAGAAGGCGATTTTGATATAGTTTCAGTTTATCCTTATAAGGCATCCGGTGAAGCAATGAAACGTGAAGATGTGCCTATAATAGATAGTAAGATAGTTTTCACCTTTGAAACGGATGGTAGGTACGATTATAACCTACTCGTATATGCAGGAAAATCGGGAGAAACACATAATAATTCGGTGAAATTAACAGAATATCAACTCGAAAAAGGCAACAAAGCCACCGACTGGACTCCAGCACCCGAAGACGTTGATAACCGAATAACAGCAGCTGAAGGATCCATCACAACCCTAGCCGGACAGGTTGAACTTAAAGCAAGCCAAACAAGCGTTAATAGTCTTACGGGTCGAATGTCAAATGCTGAGAGTTCAATCACTACAAATGCGAATAACATCAAATTAAAGGTTGATGTTGATGGAGTTATTGCTTCAATAAACTTATCAAAAGAAGGTGTTAGAATTGACGGTAATAAACATCATATTACTGGGCAAACGCTAATTGATGATGCCGTAATCGGTACAGGTGCTATAGCAAACGCAGCTATTAAACGTGCTCATTTACAAGATGCAATCATCACTACGGCGCATGTAGATTACTTAAGTGGTACAAAATTAGTCGCAGGTACTGTTGATGCTGATAGATTAAACGTAGCCAATTTGGCAGCAATTACAGCTAACCTAGGTAGTGTAACTGGTGGTAAGATTACGCAAAAGTCGGGCAACGGTCGTATTGAAATGTTTGACGGAGATTTACGTTCGTTTTATAAAAATGATTTGGCGCTAGAAATATCAGACTACAAAATGCGGTTTTTTAATGAAGACGAATCAGAAATTGGTGCAATTTATCCCGTTACAAGCTTAGCTAGTGGTGAAAAAGGAATGGCGATAGAAGTTTCTGATAATAGTTACCTTTCTGTTGGACCAAAAGTAGATGGTATTGTTTATCCTTCGATATCTATCATACCTCAAGAAAACAGAACTTACATTGCAGGTCCTTATAGCGGGCTCAACCCCGAAACAAGACTGGAGTTATACGCGAACAGAAGGCACTTGTCGGGAGAAGTTGACTATAGAAGTATTGATCAACCATCTATTATAATGTCGCAGGGATCGGGCACTAATGATATGATGCAATATTTTGGAGGTACAAACCGCAGAAGTAATGCTCTTTGGCAAGTTCGATGGCGTGAATCACCTGATGTATCATTAAGGAGAATCGAAGCCAATAAAGATGGCGTTCATTTATCTGGGATTGTTACAGGTAGTAGTTCAGCAACTGGTAATATTTTAGGTAGTGGCGGACAGCCTTATTATGAAAATGGCTCAGGTTCTAACAGTCTTAATAGAGTAGGTGCACTTGAAGCTGGTGGTTTGGTTGCGAATTTTGGCAATACACATGTTTATATAGGAATGCGTGGCGGTGGAGAATTACGCGCAACAGATTCTTATGGTAGAAACTATGACGAGCTAGGCGCAGGTAAGATAACTTACCGTGATGTAAGAGCAAGTGATTTTATTAATGCTTCAAGCATTGAGTATAAAACGAATATTGTTGATTTTGAAGGTAGTGCTTTAAATATTATCAATGATTTAAAGGTCGTTAACTACAACTTAAAGGACGATTTGGCAAGAGGAATAAATAAAGTAAAAATTGGATTTATATCAGAACACAATCCAGAGATTGCTACAGATGATCATATGGCGATTGAAACATATAAATTAACAAGTCTTCAAACCAAGGCGATCCAAGAGGTAGATTTAAAGTTTACAGATAAAATCATAAAAATTGAAGATTGGATTTATAAAAAAGATTTACAAATACAATATTTACAACAAAAAGTTAAGCAACAAGAAGAAAGAATAAAACAGTTGGAGGAGATGGTAGCATGATAAAGTTAAAAAATAAAGACTTAAAGGTTATATACGACTTTTTATTAAGTATTGGAGTAAAGGGAAGAAAGAACGCTCATCGTACTAGAATAGTAAAAGTAATCGAAGAACAAAACAATAAATACGTAGAAGAGGAGTTAACATTATTGAAAGATTACTGTGAAACGGACGAAAAAGAAGAATTCGTTCGTTTGCCTAATGGGAATCTAGATATCAGTGATCCAAAGAAGTTCAAGGAAGAACAAAAATCTTTAGCAGAAGAATACTTCACAATTGACGATAAGAATTTAGAAACCGCTTTAAAAACTGTAGAAGAAATAATTAATGATTACAATAAAGAGCTGGAAGGCAATGATGCCCTAGCTCATTTTTATTTGGTTGAAGCATTTGAATGCAAAGAAGAAGGAGGTGACAAATAATGCAAATCACAATTAATCAGATCACACCACGTCGTACAGACGGTGAAGTTACTAGCGTACAGGTGCACTTTACAGCACGTACTTCAGACGGAAACATTAACTTGAGTGGTAACATTCCGGTTGAAAACTTTGCAGAATCAATCGATTTTGGTGCAATTGAATCAGCAGTAAAACAAAAAGTTGTTGAACAAATCATGAATGGTGACATTGACGCTGAATAAGCGGTATTTTTTATGTCAAAAAGCAGGGGGTCTATCATTTTCCCATAAATATAGATAGGGGGCTTCGAGGTGGAGGATATGCCGGTAGAAGAAAGATTAATAGAGCATGACAAGCGATTGAATAATCACGGTGAACGACTTACTCAACTAGAGAAATTCGACGAGGACAAACACCGTCGACTAAAAAAAGTAGAAGAAAACTACGACGAACTGAAAGAAACTATCGTCACCGAAAACAAGGAAATGCGTTTGTTTTTCCAATCAAACATGGATAAACAATGGGATTTAATTAAATCGCGAGACGAGCAAAGGCACGATAAAGAGCGCATGAAACATGAATTGGACAAGACTAAAACGGAGCGCTATTCCGATATCGCCTTTAAGCTATTTGGCGCAGGTGGTATTGTTTATTTAATTGTCCAAAATTTTTTAGGAGGGTAAAGACATGGAATTATTAAATGAATATCTAGTCGAAGAAGCACTGATTGTTATTCCGGTGCTTTTAGTTTTGGGAAAAATCATTAAAGAAACACCGAAGGCAAAAGATTGGACAATACCTTATATTTTGACTGGTGTTGGTGTAGTCGCAACTGTAGCGTTAATTGGGTTTAATCCTCATGCCATATTGCAAGGTGTTTTAGTGAGTGGTGCAGCAGTTTACGGCAATCAGTTATTTAAACAAGCTGTCGAAAGGGATGATCAATAATGGCCATAAAAAATAAATACAAAATCGAGCGCAAATACATCTCAAACAAAAAAGCGCGTAGTGGCAATAAAAACAACGTTAAATTTTTAGTCGCGCATGAAACTGCAAATAATAAAACGGGTGCGGATGGTCACTTTACTTATTTTCAAAACATAACATTTGAAGCATCTGCACACACGTTTATCGACGATAAAAAGATCTTGGAAATTATACCATTGGACGAGAAAGCCTGGCATGTCATGTACAACCAAGACAAACGTGTGCTTGGTTTAGGATATGCTAATGATAATGCGATTGGCACGGAGTTGTGCCGTCCTGGTAATTTTAAAAAGGCTTATGACAGATATGTTTGGTATCACGCTTATTTATGTAAGAAGTTTAACTTACAGCCTAAAAAGCATATTGTTTCTCATAAAGTTCTTGATCCACAGAGACGGTCAGATCCACAGAGTTGGTTGAATCCGAATGGTGTTACGTGGAATCAGTTTATCGCAGATGTTCAAAATTACTATGATGACTGGGAAGGGAAAACAACATCTGAGCCAGCACAAAGCAAACCAGCTAATGATAAACTTTATCGCGTAAGATCGTCTTGGGGCAATGCATCGTCACAAAAAGGTGCATTTGCATCATTGAGCAATGCCAAGGCATTAGCTGATAAGCACAAAGGTTATAAAGTTTATGATCATAATGGCAAGGTTGTATATCCTAAAAGCGCACCAGCCACTAACAAAGATTTTGAATGGGTAGGTACTGACTTAAAAGGACGTAGGGTTGAGTCAATTTACAAAGGTAGCGATGGTCTTAATTATTATGATGGACCACGTTGGTCAAATCCTACTGGCACATTCAAGTATGGTCATGGGTGGATTGTAGACAATCTTTATCGTGTCAACGGCAGCTTGATGTATCGTGTGCAAAACTCGAAAGGGGATCTGTACTGGATTACTGCAAGTTCTAAGTATGTAAAAGTAATATAAAGAATTCAAAAAGGCGACCACTCGTAATGAGCAGTCGCCTTTTTTTGTTTGTATATTAATTGAAGAACACCACAGCCCTGCATATGGTAGCGGGGAAATGGTGTTCAAAGGCATTTCCAGCCCTGTAATTGGTAACGGGGAAAGATAATGCCTTACTTCATTGTATGCTGATGATCGAAAAAGATTCCTATTTTAACCAATGATCAAATCTTGCTCACTTATTTCCAGGTACTTCTCCACGAATCCGACATCTCCGTCGAAATCCATTGAATGTACTTCTTCTCTTTTTTCATCATCCATCCACGATACGATTTCCTCAAAGCCTACTTCTTCGATTGCTTCTTGCACACTCACAAACGACCTGCCATTATTTACGCTTATTTTCGCCATTTTAACGTCTCCTTTATAATTTACTCAAAATACTTAACCCAATTATCACCAGTAGGATTATGACCTACAATCGGGTTGTAATAACAAGTTGATTCGGGGTGATTATAAGATATATATATACTACTATATCCGCCTTTATTAAATAAATCTTTTGCCACTTTTTCAGCCTGCACCTCATCTGATGCATCAACAAATTTAACTTGCTCCTCTAAAATCATTCCGTATTTATTTTCAAACTCTTTGTATGCTCCAACAGCGTAACTCATTTTAATTTTCTCTCCTCATTTTTAACTAATTCATTCAGTTTTACAGTCTCCTTACTAAAATACAGCAGGTAAACAGGGTCTAATCGATCGTCATTAAAACTACTTGTATCCATGACACCTATATAATCATTAATTCGATCAAATAATTTTAAATCAATTGCATCAAAGTGTTGGCTATACTGCATAACGTCTTGATGTGCCTTTGCAAAGATTGTCATAGGCTTAACATCCATTTTAGTTTTATAAGCTACATCAACGCTTGGTTTTCCGTTCTCAAACCTTCTATTCCCGATAGCATTAAGTACAGCAAGCGCTCTAGCAAAGTTTTCTTCCCTAAAATTTTTCTTGACCAATCCGTTTTCCCCCTCTAATTCTAAAAAGTATTTTTGAAGCTTAATCGCATTTCCAAACGTCATATTTTCTAAACTTGAATCGCCACGCCTATACTTATTTAATGTAGCTTCACTTATTCCCGTTTCCTTTGAAATACGATAGCTTGATATGTCTGACTTAAGTAGTAATTGCTCTACTTCTTTTTTATTTGCGTAATCCATTTCATCAACTCCTATTTTATGAGAGGGGAGTAAATCCCCTCGTTATGCTCCACAAGCTAAAATGTCCATAGCTTTTTGAGTATTTGATCTTTCATTATTTACTTGATTAATTATTGCTTGTTTTTTGTTTTGTCTTGCATCAAACTTACCCCACACCTTTTGGTTAATTTCTTTTGGGAGATCGATAGTGATTGTTGTCTTTTTACCTCTAAATGTTACTCTTCCTGTAGCTAATTTACCATTTACTCTGCGTGTATTCCATGTACTTACTTCTTCGCCGCCGATTACTAATTGTGTAACTTCCATCTCATCAACGTTTTTTGTTATTTTTTCGTTTGTAAATTCATTAACGCCAACAACTCTTTCAGTTACGTGCTCAACTGACATTTCAATTTCAATCCCGTTTGCGTTTTCCCAACTAACTTTTGTTACGCTGTTGTCTGCCCAAGCCATTTTTAGTGCTTGGCTTAAATACTCACTTACTTTACCGCCAAATTTGTTTTGTCCATCTCTTGCAATTTCCCACGCTCTTGTCATAATGTTTTTCATTTTAATCGCTCCCTTTGTTTTTTGTGTATCTCTTAACTTCTAAATTCATTATAGCACACTTAGGTTATGTATGCAACACTTAAGTTACCTAAAGTTAAAATTAATTTAATCACCGCAAACCTATATACAATAACGCTTACAGTCATTTACCTGAAATATAATTAAAAATACTTTAAAATTAAAAATAAAAAAGAAGGCTTAACTGCCCTCTTTAATTCATCCACACTCTACCAGTTCTTATGGACTTAACACTCATTAAGTATTTCACCATCATATCCTCGGTCATTTCCTTTAATTCATCTGATGTGTAGCTGTAAACACTACCGTTCACGCTATATTCAAAGTCGTTTATCTTTTTTATATCTAGGTGATGCCTTACTATCAAATCCCTCTTAAGCGTATGTAAATCCTTTCTCACCTGATCAATAACCGCATCGAGTTTATCCAAGTATATGTTAGCAGCTTTAAACTCTTTAAACTTTTCTCGATCTAATCTAAACACTTTTAATGATAATCTCAAAGCAATGTATTTATCGATTAGTTTTTTCATAATATCACCTTCCGAGAACATTTGTTCCTATAATAAAATAAATATCACTAAAATTCAATTTTGAAGGTTGTTTTCGACAAAATAAGATACATAAACCTGTATAAATTTAAATTTTAACCTATTTTTACGTGCTAAAATTCAATTTTACTATTTTGAATTATTATCTAATTAACGTTAACCTTTTTGTAGAGGTGATGGAAATGTATAAAATAATCAGTACAGAAATGGATGACGGAAAACTCTTAATCAAAACAAAAGATCTACGCCTGCAGATCACATTTTTGTATTACGTGGATGAAGTTCCTTATATTCCGATGCCGCAACTTAAAAGATATCTTCAAAAAAGATTACCATTTATTAAAAGTGGTGAGTACGGATAAGAATTAACCCTCTACATTTTTTGTGAGGGTTAATTCTTTGTGTACAGATCATCTACTTTGCACTCCAAAAGATCAGCCAATCTAAAAAGTTTATCACCGGAAGGCATGCCTTTGTTATTTATCCATCTCGATATCGTCTCAGGACTTACACCTAGCTGTAAGGCTAGCCACTTATTTGTTCTGCCTCTTTTATCTCTCCAATATTTAATCTTACTTCTCACTTTAATCACCTGGTTATATATTCGACATCCCCTTTAATTATCCTTTAATGACTTATTTATCAATTTAAATTGACTTATTTGTCATGATACAGGCTTACCTTACATATGATTTACTAACCGCTGCCTTCACGCTTGCTCATAACTCATTCATTCCAATCTTCGCTACTCGTTTATGTGCAAGAATTTTTAACTTGTCTCCTTGTCTTACAGGTTGATTTGTTGTCATTTTGCTATACCGTATTAATGACCTACAGGGTATTATAGCTGGTACTTGTACCGGCATGAAAGGAGGTAATGATGATGGTCAGTTGGGATTGTCAGAACTGTAATGGAACTGGAAAAGAAAAAGTTATTAAAGTACTTGGATCCCGAATCAAAGAATACTACGAAAATTGTTCACACTGTAACGGTAAGGGATCGCTAAGAAACGGGGAGCTCAGTAATTATTAAGGAGTGATCATTTGTTTAATTTACTAGTTGGCAGTGGTATTGCTGCATGTTTTATTTATGGGTCTTACAGATGGGATCATCACGATAAAAACACAAAAATAATGTTAAAAGTATTTGAAAACATTGGTTATAAGGTCGGTGATCAGCTTCCTAAATTGTATAAAAAAAGCGAACAAGAAAATTATATTGATTACACTTTTAACGTGCCTTATGGACTAGTGGATAAAGAAAAACTAGAGCCGACTTTAGAAAAGACTTTAGGTAGATTAGTTAAGGTGTCATTTAAGCAAAAGTTGTTTGTCAGAATGTATAAAAATGAATTAAAAACAAGATATAAATACGACTGGAAAAAAACTAAGAAATGGATTGTACCAATGGGGTACTCTGTAGACGGATTGATTTACCATGATTTTGATAAGATTCCGCATATGACGATTGCTGGAATGACCAGGCAAGGTAAAACAGTGCTACTAAAGTTGATTTTTGCACACTTGATTAATAACAATCCCGACGTTGAGTTTAATATTTTAGATTTAAAAGGCGGGCTTGAATTTGGCCGTTATGAAAACATTAAGCAGGTAAAAACCGTCACATCCAATAAAAAAGAAACTGAAAAATGTTTATCTGAACTAACAAATCAAATTAAAGCCGATATGCAGTTTTTCAAAGAGAAGAAATGGAATAACATCACTAATACACAAAACAACCGTAGAACATTTGTCGTAGTTGATGAGGCAGCTGAATTAACGGACAGTAAACAATGTCTAAAACACTTATCAGAAATAGCTAGGATAGGAGGGGCGTTGGGGTACAGATTATTATTTTGTACACAATACCCGACCGCTGATACATTGCCGCGGCAAATAAAGCAAAACAGTGATGCTAAAATAAGTTTCAGATTGCCGACGGAAGTCGCTAGTAGGGTAGCTATTGATGAGCAAGGTGCAGAGCAAATCAAGAATATAGGTAGGGCTATTTATCGTACTGCAGACCGCCATTTGGTGCAAGTTCCCTACGTCAGCGATAAAGAAATAGAAGAAAAGTTAAGGAGGTTTGAGGAATTTGATGAGGCTCAAACAAAAGATAAACAGACAAGAGAGGATATTATCCAGATTGATTGATTTAACCTACGCGACAAGCGACCAACTTAAAACATCTGAAAACCTTGGTAGTAACAGGAACGCACGAAAGATTCTTTTTGAAATGGAAAAAGATAAGCTGATCAAGAGTGTTCGCAGGGATAAGAAAATATATTTTGTTACTAATAAAGGGAGTGACGCAATCGGGCGAGGAAACTCACGTCTTAACAGATCGGAAATTGATCATTGTTTAATGAGGAATGATTTATATATTAAATTAGGTATGCCAGATGATTGGAAAAAAGAGTCACAAATAATGCTAAACGGTGAAGTTTTATTAATTTCAGATGCAAGTTTTAAAAAAGGCAACAGGTATTACTTTGTAGAAGTAGATAATAAACAGTCAATGAGGACTAATTACGATAAAATTAAAAAGTATAGTAAGTTATTTAAATTAGTATTTAGGCAGCATAAATATCACCCGACTTTAATTTGGTACACACTGTCGGATGTCCGTAAAAATAAATTAAAAAAGGCTTGTACGAAAGAAGGTATTAAACATATTATTTATTAGGAGGGTATAGGATGTTCAAAACGACAGATAAAATCAGTAAGGCGATTGATTTACTAATTAAAGTAACTTCAGAACTAGAAAACGAGCACCGAAAAAACCAAACTGTAGAAGCGATTCACAGTCTATCTAAATTGCAACAAGACTGTTTTGCCGATTTAAGAGCACCTCAAGAGTAGTTGTATGGTAAAATATAGAAAAAGATAAAGGCGGGGTAAAGATGATACCAAGGTTATTACAGATAGCTGGATTAGTAATTATTATTTCAAGTATTTTCTTAGGTCTCAATTCATATGAAATCACAGACGAATACGGTGAAATTGAGAAATCGTTAACAGTACTGTTTAGTTGGATAGGGATTGGTGCTGTTTCTGGGTTATTGCTTATCGGTATTGGGGAAATTGTCCACAAACTTGATGAGATTTCGAAAAAGCCTTAATTCCACAGTAATTACTTATAGTACTAATACTATAATAATAATAATAATTAATAATAATAATAATAAATAGTTATAATAATAATATATAGTAGTATGTCTGTTAGGTAGGGGGTAAAAGATTTTAATTAAAATAACTGTGAGTAAAAATCAAAATATTTACCCCCTCCTGATTTAAAAGAGATTATATATTTATTTGTGTGCTCTCTTTTAGGAGTATGTTTTTAATCTTGGGTACTGGGTATGGTTATTGCAATAACCATACTGTAGTTCCTACAGTTACTAATAAACGTAGATAACGTTGCCCTCACGCTCATCTCGGCGCATCCACCTGTTAACTATTCGGGCATCAGCAACAACCGGGATATTAATTTCAACAGGTATGCCGTTGTATATTTCGGTTGTTAAGACAAGTTCCTCATTTGTCAGAACAGCTTTTTTAAAGATATTCCCAATTATACGGGCTTGCTCATGTCTAGTGAGGTTCACACCAATCTCTTCTGCAATTTCAATATACTCATACAGACTTTCGTAATTCCAGGCATTTTTATTTATAGCAGAAATTTTCCTTTCCACTTGTTCTACCTGTACCTCCAAGTTGCTGATTTTTTTATTCAGCTCGTTATCTTTATTTAAATAATCTGCTTTTTCCAGTTGTGAGTCGTTTAAATATAAATCTAATAATCGATCTTTTGCAGACCTCAACTGTTTTAGTGCTTCTTTACTCCTGTCCGCTGATTTTCTTAACAGAACTAACTCCTCGTCATTTGTTTCAAAGTCAATGTATTTCTCTGATAATTCTTTGCTTAGAAGTATTTCTTTCAACGCTTTAATTAAATTGTATTCGTAACGTTTTGCGTTTAAATACATATCACAACGTTCACCTGAGATAGTTTCAGAACGCCTATGTTCAGCGTAAAAACGTGGAGAAGCTTGAGTTCCACGTTGTTGGACACTGATTACCCGTTGGCAATAACCGCAGGTAATGGGTATATGTTTCAAGAGGTTTATATTGATTTGAGATGTCCTGGTGTTAACACTAAATTTCTCACGTCTTTCTGCGCGTATCTCTTGTATTTTATTATAAGTTTCCTCAGTTCTTAATTTCTCAAATACCTTGGCGGAAATAGTCTCCCCCGTCTCAAAATCCTTTTCTTGAATACCGTGGAAGGCTTTTGAATCAAGTCTTGTCCAGACAAGATGCTCATTCCAATCTTTCCCTGTAGGGGTTTTTGATACCTTGTTTAGAGCATTCGCTATATTTTTCATACCTAACTTTTCATTGATATATAAATTATCAATAAACGGTATAGTCCAGTCCCAACCCTTTTTAACATAGTATCTAGCACTATTCTTATCGTATTGATACTCAAAAGGCGCGTGTCCCCACCCTTTACCCTCACGTAGTCGTTGTCTTTTTCCGTACATCATCCTTCTTACAACACTCTTTTTTTCCCGTTGTGCCATTAAGTTGCGTAAATCGGATATAAACTCATCATCCTCATTACTTAAATCTGTAAGTGTACCTGAAGGCTCTGCTATCTTAACTCTATTTTCCCTTAAAACAGACTTTAGATATTCCCAGGAAACAGTATCTAACCTAGAAAGTCTGTCTTGGTCCATGCAGAGTACAACCTCTATTTTTCCACTTTCTACTAAATCGAGAAGTGCGTTCAAGCCAGTTTTATCCAGTTTTCCTCCTGACTCAACGTCCGTGAACTCACTAATTAGGTCCCAGTTTTGTTTTTGGGCATAAGCTCTAAGCTCAGTTTTTTGAGCTGCAAGACTGAATTTTTTCTCTTGTAAAGTTGTCGACACCCTGTAGTAATTCGCAACCCGCATTTCGTATCACTCCTTATAAATAAAGAGCAGGGGATCAACCTGCTCAATTCTTAAATTGCTAACGTTAGGAATTTAATTGATGAATCTGATTGCTTGTATTACCTTTCCAATAATGTAAACCCGATCCTCTATGTCGTAAGTTATTGGTACATGGCTTGTGTTGGAAGATAAGGGAATTAAGGTAATGCTGTTGTTATTAATAGAAACCTTTTTAACTGTAGCTTCGTCTCCATTCACCATTACCACACCTATTTGCCCATTTTCTAAATGATTTGTTCTTTCTATCAGTAGACGAGATCCTGGATCAAATTCTAAATCCATACTATCTCCTTCAACCTCTAAGAAGAAGTAATCCTTATCTTTATTAATATAAGATTTAAGTACAGGCATATATTCCTCAATATCCTCTAAAGCTAACTGTGGTTTCCCTGCTGGTACAGATCCTATTACGGGTATGTTAACAAAATTACTAAAATTAACTTCTTGAACAGAACCAAACGAGGGATCGATTTCTGACTTTTTAACGTTAAAGAATTCAGATATCTTTTCTAAATTTCCCGGTTTAATTAAGGTATTACCCCTAAAATAATCCGAAATGGTACTCCTTGCTATACCAGTACTTCGGCTCAGCTCAATCTGACTTGTACCTTTACTCTTTAAAAGATGTTTAAGGTTATTCGCTATCTCTTTTTTCAAGGGGGCGTCTCTATCAATCATAATAATCACCTCCATTTCTTAAAACTAAGTATACAGGATTAAATCCGATAATTCAAGGATTATTAAAAATAAATAAAATTAATTTAAAAAATATCGGATTATGTCTTGACGATCCGAAAACAATCGGATATTATTATAGTCAATAAGTTTTTAGGAGGGTTGAAAGATGGATACAAAAATCACATTACGTGCGGCTAGATATAACGCAGGTCTTACACTAAGGGAGGCGGCAAAGGCTTTTGGTATCGATAAGGACAGGCTAACGAGATTTGAAAGGGACTCTACTGACATCCCACGATCTATCTTGATGATGATTCCAGAAATATATTCATATCCAATAGATAATATTTTTTTTGGTATTGAGTCCGATTTTATTCGGATTAGACAAAAGTCGTTTGATCCGGCAATTAGATAATTTAAGGATGGTGAATAATCTATGAAACTACCAATCGACATGGACATTCTACAGAAAAGAAGAGAGATTCCAATCAAGTTAGCGGAACTTTCTTATAAGGATAAAGACCAAGCAATTATTTTAATGCGGAAATGGGGGGAAAAGAAAACTCCTATTTCAGAATTGCACGAAAAGATTAGCTCTCAATTAAGATAAGAAACAATAAAAATATATCGCGCCCAGAAAGGAGACCCTAGATGCTAAAAAAACTTAATGAGTATTTTATATGTGACCAGGAAGAGCAACCAACCGCAACAGATTTAATTTTCTTTTATGGATTTACGACATTAGTTTTTATCATCGGATTATTTTTTGCAGTAGGACTGTTTTGGTTATGAGAGAAGTTATTAAAAATTTATCGTTTGCGGCCTTTGGTGTACTGATAACTTTAATATTCATTTTATTGGTTGAAGGGTGGTGGACAAAGTGACAGCAACCTACGAAATCGATGGAATCAAATATACTAAATCAAACCATCGTATGAGATACAATCCTGAGTTTCATGATAACCATGGGAAACGTTGGACAGATGATGATTTAGCCTATCTATGTGCTAGTTGGTACGGAATGAACAAGGCGGACATTGCAATGGCCCTTGGACGTACACATGGAACAGTTTTAAGTAAAGCTTACGACCTGAAAAGAAGTGGAAAATTTGAACATTATAAAAGGCTGGGGGCGATTAGATGACTGCAGATAACTATGTAATCATTAACGACTTGAGAGGGCTTATTTTAAAAGCTGAAAGAGCAGCTGAGCTTGATCCAGTTTTTAAAGAAAAGTTAGATAATCTTAAGCTTTTGAATGACAATGCTTTTGAAAATGCTAACGAACAACTCGAAAGGTGGTGATTATATGACTGAAGAAGAATATCGATCAATCATGCACGCGGTAGCTAATATGTCAGAGGATAACAAGGTTGCTTTTATTTGTCAGATGTTTGGATTGTTTGAGATAGCAGTTGATCAAAACGAAAACATCAGTCCGGAACAGTTTTATGATTTCGCTGAAGAATATTTATCTGAAAGGGGGTGAAACAGTGATAGAAGAGGTTATTTTAAGAGGGTTTCAATCACATATTAATACGTCATTCAACCTTCAAAATGGTTTAAATGTAATTACTGGACCAAGTGACTCAGGTAAAACAGCAATAATAAGAGCGATCAGGTGGGTAGCTTTTAATGAACCACAGGGTGAAGCATTCGTTAATGAAAACGTAGGAGAGGCAGAAGTAACAATACTGCTAACAAACGGCTCAATTATTACAAAACGGAGAAGAAAAGGTAAAACATCTTACGTAGTCCAGGAAAGTAAAAACGGTGTAGAAAGCGTATTTGAGAAATCAGAAGTACCGCTTGAGGTAACACAGTTATTAGGAATTGAAAAGCAGACTTTCGGAGACTTTGAGGCAGCACTTAACTTCTCATTTCAATTAGATCCACCGTTCCTCATTTCCGAAACGGCAAGTGCTGGAGCAAAAATTCTAGGGAAGTTAGCGGGAACAGAATCAGTTGACCTGGCAATCAAAGGAGTATCGAAAGACACTCACGCAACTCGAAACATGAGATCGCAAGCAGAAAAGGATATCGAGCGTATTAACGGAAGTTTACTTGATTACCTGGGAATTGACGATGCTAAACAATCCCTTGAGACTGCAGAAATGCTAATAGAACAAGTAGAAACCAGTCATACGAAGTTCGAAACCTTAAAAGAGTATCGTCATTTGTTATTATCACGCAGGGTTTCGTTAACCGAGCAACTAGAAAAATTAGACAAGCTGCAGCACGTTCCCCAGCTGATGAGAGAAACAGCAGAGATAGAAAAGTCCCAGCAACGATATGATTCTCTCTTACAACTCTATAGCGACGGCAATCGCTTAGAAGAAAGAATATCGAAACTAGGACAAGAACTCATAACCTACGAAGAGGTAGGAGTAGCAAACGATCTTACGAACAGCATTGAGAAAGATGCAGATCGTCTCGCTAATAATACTATCTTACGTCAATCATACCAGAAATATACCCAAGACGTAAAGATAGCACAAGAAACGTTAAATAAAACGCAAGAGTTGATTCCAGCTCTAAAAGTATTAGATAGCATTGATTTTGATATAAAGGCGATTGATCTATTGCGGAATTTGAGAGACGAATACCGAAACACCAGTTCTACTTTAAACGCTCTAAACACGAAATTAGACACGTTTAAGGACATGCACATGTTTGAACGTTCTTTAACAGCTGTAGAAAACGCTGAAAAACACTCTGTAGATTTAAAACACCTGCAGAAAGAACACTTAATTTCGGAACAAACAATAAAAAACATTACTGAGAGGTACGAACAAGCAAATCGAATGGAATTAATATCACAACAAGAATTGCAAGAAGCGTGGGACGATGCTGGTGGGGTTTGTCCTTTATGCGAACAGGCTCATGAAGGAGGGACATGTTGAATGATTAGCTATTTAATGTTTTTTGAATCAAAACAATCAGTAAGTACATTGTCTGAAATAGCTGATACACCGAGAGACGTTATTAAGTATTGCGGAAGAATTTTAGCAGAAGATGAGTACCGAATTTCTAAAATATTAAAAGTAAACATCGAAACGTTAATTGTTGACGAGTGTTATCTACGACTTACAAATAATGAATTACATTTAGAAGAACCTGAAGATTTACCATTTTAAAAACGAAAGGAAGATAACTAAATGACTAACATTCAATCAAGAATCGAAACAGCAAAAGCAAACTTACGAAAGGCTGAACAAGCGAAAACAGTAGCAGAAACGCAAAAAGCGAACGCAGAGGAACAACTGCAAGAAGTCGAAACAAAAATGAAAGAGGCAGGAGTTACTCCTGAAACAATCAGCGAAGAAATTACGAAACTCGAATATAAAATTCAAGAGGATTTGACGAAAGTCGAACGTCTTATCCCGCAGGATGTGTGATTTATGGCTAGAGATATTTCTCTTGAAGAAGCGTTAGAAACATTATCTATGTTTTATAACATAACACCCGGTCAACTTAGGTTATGTTAGGTTATGCGAAGAATTTAACGAAGGCAGAGGTGGTTTGATAATTAACAAGATCATTAATCATAAATACCGATTAGATAAGGCTAACAATCGAGTATGACAAAGGATGTGTGATGTATGACTGAACAGTTATGGGAATTATACGAAAGTGCAACAGCAAAAGAATACGACCTACAAAAACGAGAGGAATTTTATCTTAATACTATTGAACGTTGCACAGCAAACGGAGAAGCCAATGGAATTTTAAGAAGTATTGAAGTGATAGAACAAAACAAACAAAAGACATGGGAAAGAGCGTTTGAAGTTTATTGTAAAGTGCGTGGAAAAGATGTTAATAGCAAATTTGGTTTTTGGCAACCGTTTTCGGAAAAATCACCTTTTGAAAATGGCACGTACCTAGTCACATTAGACGGTGCAATATGTGGAAATGATGAACCTATTATCGGCATGTGCGGTTGGGAAGACGGTAAGTGGGATGAGGATGGATATGTCATTGCATGGATGCCTTTACCACAGACTTTTGGTGAATTGGAGGGCGAATTATGACCAAGATAGAAAAAGCACTTAAATATTTTGATGGTTATGGAAGTCCTTATGATGAATTGTTAATCGAATTAATAGAAAAGGCAAGACCTTTAAAAGCGAACGGAATGAAAACAGACGTAAAAGCATTAGACGTTGAAACAGAAGAGGTTATAACTTTTGAATGTACACCATGCCCTAAATGTACGAAATGGTTAATTAAAGTACGGAACTACTGCCCGAACTGTGGTCAAAGAATTGAAGGTGATTCTTGATGTACGAACTTCAAAAAGCGAAAGCCGACATACGAAACGCGAACCAAGTAATAACAACGAAAATCGCTCAACGTGACTTGCTCCACGAACAATTAGAAGAAGCCGAATCGCGTAAAAAGAGAGCCGAAAAACAGCTTTTAAAATATGACCTAGTCCAAATACTACTGCAGATGACCAGTGAATACGCACGTCAACAAGCAAAACAACGTATAGAAGAAATCGTAACGAGTGCTTTATCAGTCGTTTTCGGTACAGATTATAATTTCACTGTTGAGATAGGAATACGAGCAAATCAACCAGTAGCTGAATACTATCTTGAATCGGAAGGTGTCGTAACACAATTAAAACCACCGGATTACGATCGTGGTGGCGGTGTTGCAGACGTTGTTTCCCTAGCTTTGAAACTTGCGGTAGCAGAACTTTCAGGTGTTAAAGGAACGTTGATGTTAGATGAAGTTGGGAAACACGTATCTCAAGAATATGCACCAAACGTTGCGTATTTCTTAAAGCAGTATAGTGAGCAATTCGATAGGCAGATTTTATTAATAACTCACAACGAATCTCTTGCAGAAGTTGCGGATCATTCGTTACAAGTTTCGCAAGTCATAGGTCGAAGTAAGGTAGAAGTTATTTGAGGGGGAATAAATATGGGTTTAGTAAATTTTGCTGAAAAAGAATTAGAAAGAATAGGTAGCAGTGAAGATGAAATGCAAAAATTAATGAACGAAAATATTTTGGAAATTGTAAAAACATTTTCGGAACAAGGGCATAGCGGTTTTAGTGCGGGTTACGCTTTAAATTTAATCAAAAGACTTTTAGCTTATAAGCCTATATCACCATTGACCGGTGAGGATGATGAATGGAATGAAGTTGGTGAAAACAAGTACCAAAACAAAAGACGTTCTACAGTTTTTAAAGATGGAAAAGACAACCAAGCCTATGACATTGAGGGTATAATTTTCACTCGTGATGGAGGGGATACATGGTTCACTAATAAAGACAGCCGTGCTCCAGTCACATTTCCATATAATGTTCCGGAAGAACCCGAGCGAGTTTATTTAGAAGAGGAAGGATCCCAATGAAATTACTTTATTTCGGAGATCCACACATTAGGGGTACCAATCCAAGAAACAGAAAAGATGATTACAAAGAAGCATTGAAAAATAAATTTAGAGAGATTTTCTCATTAGCAAAATACAAAGAAGTTGAAGCAATTATTACACCAGGCGACATATTCGACAGGCCTGAAGTTACGAACGGTGTACTTCTTGAATTCGCAGATGTACTAAAAGAAAGTCCGGTACCGATTTATACAACTGCAGGGAACCACGATATTTATGGGTATAATCTCGACACTTATAACAGGACAAGCTTACGAGTACTGGAATTAATTGTTCCGCAGCTAGAGGTTATTAACGACAATACGAAAAACGTAATTCTCAATGATAGCTACACGAAAGTTGCGCTTAGTTTCCAGCCATACAGTCAAGACATTGATAAAAATGGGTTTGGATATAGCCCCGTTAATCCAGAAGGTGATGACTATTTTAAGATTCATACTGCACATGGCATGTTACTCGATCACGACCCAAAAGTATTCGACCGATTTACGTATATCGGGGACGTAAAAACAGAGGCTGACTTGGTTTTATGTGGTCATGATCATCTAGGTTTCGGAAGATATGACAGAGCCGACGGAAAAGCATTCCTAAACTGTGGTGCTATCTGTAGATTATCGGCAAGTGAGGCTGAAATAGAAAGAACTGTGAACGTAGCTTTAATTACAGTAACAGGTGATGAGCAGGACAACCACACAGCAGAAATAGAGTTAATCCCTCTACAGTCTGCAAAGCCTGGTGATGAAGTTCTTGATCGTTCCAAGATTGAGGCAGAACAAAAAAGACAGTATGCAATGGAGGAGTTCTCATCACTCATTCAAGACAAGCAAGGAAACAAAGCAGTCGTAGACGTTAACGCGATAGTCGAAGCTATTGCGGAGAAAGAGAAGTACGAGCCTGACGTTATACAGATTGCTTTAGAAAAGATCGCTGAGGCGAAAGAGGAGATGTCAGTATGAGTAACATTAAAAGAATAATTATTGACTGCCCTGAATGTGGTAGCGACGCAGTAAATCAAATCATAGATTTAACAGGAAAAACAAATGAATTTCATTCTATGGAAATAGAGCAAACGACCTTTGAATGCACTAATTGCAATAAAACCCTGTACACAGGAGAACTAGAAATTTTAACGGAGGATGAGATCTAAATGCAAAACATTTTAGAGAGTTTAATAGACGATTACGGAAATGAAAAAGTAACACAAGCTGCAAAACAATTACTTGATCGTGAGCAAAACAAACGCGCAGGTCAGTATCACGAATTAGTGACACCCGAAAAACTAACTGAGGATCTGAGTTTACTGGAAGATTCAATTAAAGACATAACTGCAGCTGGTCAATTAGTAAACGAAGCGTATTCCAATAGACGTGATCTAGTAAAAGAAATTTCTCAACTCGAAACAAGTATTGAGTTAGACGAAGCAGAAGCATTCATGATGTTAGACGGAAACAAAGTTCAGATGGATGGTAGAACAGTTACTCTTTCGAATGACAAAATGCGAAGTGCGTATCAGAAATATGTGTCTCGAGAAAAACGATTGGAACGCGCAGAGCTTGAGGCTGACTTAAAAGCAATTGAAATAGACATCTTCAAAGCTAAAGACAAATGGGAAGAAGCAAAACAAGCTGCTGAGCTAATTAAAGCACGGGCTCATGTTCAAGCAAATTTATTAAGATTTTTGAGTTAGGAGAGATGATTTTGACTATAAAAATCAAAGTAAAGAGCGAGGTCGAGCTTCATAAAGATATTGTTATCGAAAGACCTAGTTATATGTCAAAGGAAGAATTAAAAGCCCACTTAAAGGACGCTGAAGACTCATTACTAAAGGAAGGTAAATACACGTTTGACAGTTTTGTTAGAAAGCTAGAGGATATGGGTTTTTATACTCTAGAAACATTAACTGACGTAGTTGAGTATGAAAAATCGATTATCACAGACGTTCAGATAGCAGGTGATGTCTAATTGGATCCTAAACAACAAGCTATCAGTAACAAGCAACGAGAACGACAACAGCGAGGTTCGAATTTTGAAGAACAGATTCGTAACAGTTTAAGATTTGTTCCGGACCTTTGGACGATAAATATCCAGGACGGCAGAGGAGGATCCCGCCCGGGTGACAGATTGATTTTAACCGAACACGTAAATATCTTGGCAGAAATAAAAAGAACCGCAAGTCAAAGGTTTCAACTATCATATCTACGAATGAATCAGGTATATGGATTAGTGGATTTCGATAACGTTTCGGAAAGAAACTATGGATTAGTATTCATCAATTTCAATAATCCGTTACGTGAACTAGATGAGGCCTACGTGTTTCGATTAACAACAGCTCTTAAATTTATGCGAAAAAAGGATAGACAGTTTATAAAGTTAGAGGAGTTAAAAAAAGGAACTGTACCTGCGATACACCTACCAAAAGTAAATGATAAGCGCTATGACTTGGAAGGGGTGGTAGATTGCAAATCATTGTAAGTAATAATATTCGAATTAGAAATGCGCCTGTCCCAGTAAGGGCTTTGATAACTAAAGCATTGACGTATAAAAACCCAGCTGTAGAAAAAGCCCGTAGACAAGGAAGGCGTGCCTGGGGAATACCAAGAGAGTTGAAACTCTATCTTTACGATAGAGAGGATTTGATTGTTCCCAGGGGTTATTTGAATGAGATTAAGATTCTTGTAAAAGATTCTGATATAGACGTTGTGTTTAAACAAACAATAGGTAAGCAAGTCGATTTCGGTCCCTGGAACAAATCTTATAAACTACGAGACTACCAAAAACCTATGGTTCGTATATTGCTAAACAATAACGGAATAGGAGTTGCTCCTGCAGGTAGTGGAAAAACACTCATGGGACTCAGATACATTCTAGAAAAACGCGTTCCAGCAATATGGATAACCCATACAGTAGATCTTATGCAACAGACACGAAAAAATGCTCAAAAGTTCATAAAAGGTGTAGGAAATATAGGACAGTTTGGTGGAGGTAAGCAGGACTGGGGAGACGGTAAGTTAATTATTGCTACTGTTCAAACTCTGCAAAGAAACACGCATTTAATAGATGCAATGAACGAGTTTATAGGAACAGTGGTAATTGATGAGGCACATCATTTCCCTAGCACTCAATTTATAGACACTGCAGGGTTGTTTAAAGCTAAGAACATGATAGGTCTTACAGCTACACCTTCTCGTAAAGATGGACTCGATATGTATATGTACCGGGGTATTGGACCTCAAGTTCACGTAGTGAGCAGGGATAATCTTTATAACGAAGGAAGTCTTATCCTACCGAAAGTCGAATTTATTTACACTAATTTCGATTATGAATACGCGTCAAACAAAAATGAAATTGGAAGTGTGGATGCAGGTGGAGAAGAACTTGACTATAGCGATTTACTTCAAAGATTGATATCTGACGAAGAACGACAGAAATTAGTTGCAACTAACATTGTAAAACACGCTAAAGACGGTCCTGCAATAGTCATAACCGAAAGTGTTCGTTACTGTTTCGAAATTGAAAGGCTAGTCAAAGAAGAGTTACCTCACGCACGAACCGCAGTAGTTCACGGAGGATTAACTCGCTATAAATGGATAGTAACTCGACCAGCGGAACACTTAATCCTTGATGAAAGAAAATCGGGAAGATCTACGCAATACAAAGTAGAAAATTATACTGCAGAAGAATTTAAAGAATGGCAAGTAACGAAAAAAGATCGTGAGGAGATCATGAGAAAGGCGAATAACAAAGAAATAGATATACTTTTCGCTACGCAACTCGCAAGAGAAGGTCTCGATATGCCGCATTTATCTGTAGGTCATATGGCAATGCCGAAACGAGGCGATACAGGCAAAAATAAAGACGGGGGAGCTGTAGAACAAGAAATAGGCAGGATCATGAGGCGTGATCCAGATAATCCTGACAAACAAGCTACATGGTTCGATTATGTGGATCATAAAACAGGTGTTTTATATAGCCAATATCTCAGCAGGAGAAAAGTTTATAGACGTTTAGGTATCACACTTAAACGAAAACCAAGAACAACTTCTGATGAAATAGAAGACTTTCTAGCAAGTACAAAAATATTTGATTAAAGGGAGAAATGAAAATGACTGAAGAAAACAAAAACGTAGAAGAAACAAAAAACGAGGTAGCAACAATAGAAAAAAATGAGGCAGCAAATCCCAACCAGTCTTATATTGCAGCTATCTTAGAAGAAACAAAACGTGGGTTCTTAGAAGTTAACGCAGGAATGGACTTTGATTTCGTTCACATGGGCGAATGGTTAACTAAAAACAGCAAAGGTAATTTTGTGGAGAAAGAGGATGACACGGTTGACTACGGGGAATCAATTGACGTTGTTATTGGATATGGTGAACAGCGTTGGTCACTTTGGGGCTTTGATGACACACCGGAAGAAGGTCAGTTAATTGTAGCTGAGCAAGATAAACAAAAAGGTATTGAAGCCTTTGAAGCTTTCTTAGAAGTAAATCCAGAAGCTGCTGAACGCTACAATTATGACGATATTAAATTGCGTTACATGGCAATGGTTGTTCCAGTCGGTTCACTTGGAGACGGGGAGTTTCCACAAATCTATAACGTATCACTAAGTCCTTCTGACACAATCGTTTTCGGGAGATGGGCAATGAGTGTTTACCAAGGAAAAGGACTTGCTAAAGAAGTAGGTATTCCTAGAGGTACAGGAGTTAATCGCATCGTAACTCGACTCAAGACTGTCGAAAGACAAAGTCGTAACAATAAATCACAAAAATGGATTGGTATTGATTTCGAACCAGTAGGCATGTTCAATCCAGCAGATTATGGTATCAAAGAATAATTAAACGATCGGAGGCATTTCATTGACACAAAAACTATCAGATTTTAAATACGTAGATGCCTGGTATTCCGATCAGAACGGGAAAACCATTCCGTGGAAGAGAATTGAGTCAAAAGACGTTCGTACATTTCAGCAAGAAGAAGCATTTAATTTTAATTGCTTCGCTACTGTGCAACGTTTTGCGAAACAAAAGAAGGAAAAGGGCGAGCCATTTCTAGCTCCCCTTTACTTCGATCTTGATCATGAAGAAGATCCTTCCGTTTCCCAGGCTGACGCTGTAAAACTTATAGATTTTTTTACTAAAGAATTAGATTTAAAAGAAACCGACATTTGGGTGTACTTCTCAGGATCAAAGGGTTTTCACGTACTAATCAATTCAGAAGCGTTAGGTATTGAACCACGTAACGATTTACACAAAATTTATAAGCATATTGCGGGGTACTTAATACACAGATTGGAAATAAACTCGCTTGATTTAGTTGTTTATACGTCATCTCGGATGCTTAGATTGTCTAATAGTATTCATCAAAAAACGCGTCTTTACAAGGTTGAAATTAGTCTAGAAGAATTACGAACTTTGAAGCTCGACGAGATAAAGGAAATAGCGGAACAACCAAGGCGTGATGAGGAAACACTTTACACAAACCAAGATCGTAAAAAGGCATCTAAACTGCGAAAAGACACAGCTTATTTCTTTAACAATAAAAAAGAAGAGTATCTAGAAGCTGCAGCTACTGCAAAAAACAATTATGAACAAGAGGAATATAAGTTCATTAAAGATAAACCACCTGAAGTTGTTAAAGATCTAATTAAACACGGATGGAGCCAAGAAGGTGGTAGAAACCAAGCGACTGTACAACTTGCTTGTTACTACAAAGAAGTAGGTTATAAGAAAGACGAAACTCTGAAAATACTAGAAGATTGGGTTGTTCAGCATACTTCTGCAGATGGTAATTATCAAAAACAACAGCGTGTAGCAAACACGAGAAGTGTAGTTGATTCAGTTTTCAGTGATGAAAACGAGTACCGTTTTAGTACTGCAGCTATTTTATCTCTACACGAAAAAGAAAAACGTGCGGCATATGCAATGGATCTTCTAAAGTTTGAGAAAGATGATGAGGACGATCAAGTTGTTGAATCGCTTCATTTGTCACAAACAGGTGAGGCAAAGTACACGAATAAATTAGTTAAGACTCGTGTGATGGTAGTCGGAAAACGTAGTTCTCCATATATTATTCCGCAACAAATTAATTATACGTGCTGGGGGACAGATGCTTGTAAGAAAAAAGGATGTACTTTATATCACATGCCTAATCATTCGTATTTAAAAACATTAACTGTTAAAGATCGAGAATTGATACAAATGTCAGGAGTAGGCGATGACAACGTAACTGGAATTTTACGTAATACAGTTCCTTTTATTAGGCAATGTAAAGGCAATAGTTATGAAGTACTTGAAACGACAAACGTAGAAGAATTGCTTGTTATTCCAATGGCTGAAGCTGAGGATACAGGCGATGAACAAGACGGTAGGTATGTTTTAAGAAGAATTTATTCTATTGGGAAGAGTGACTTGGAAGAAAATAAGTATTACGAAGTTACAGGTTATGTAGTACCTCACCCTAAAAATCAAGAAAGTACTTTGATGATAAAAGAAAGCGAACCACTGCAAGACGTGGTTGAAAGTTTTGAGTTAACGGATGAGATTAAAGAACAATTAACAGTATTTCAACCGAATGATTACAGTCCAAAATCGATTGAAGAAAAACTTGCTTCAATAGCAAATGATCTTACGTATAACGTAACTAAAATTGTCGAGCGAGATATGACTTTATTAGGCGCACTACTCACTTATCACAGTGTACTTAGATTCAAAGTTCCCTGGGCGAATGATCCAATTAGGGGTTGGCTCGAATTTAAAATAGTTGGGGACACAGGAACAGGTAAGAGTGAATTACTTGATAATTTACAGCAGTTTATAGGGATTGGAAGTCGCGTTAACGCTGAAAGTACGTCACGAACTGGTCTTACTTACAAGATGGAACAATCGGGTTCCGGAGGCGCCTGGTACATTGTTTGGGGCGCGTGGCCACTTGCTGATAAGGAACTAATTTGGATCGATGAAGATACAGGTATTTCGCAAGATGAGTACGGAGAAATGACCTTAGCAAGATCGGACGGAAGGCTCGAAGTTAAAAGAGCTGTAACTGCAGAAACAACCTGCAGAGTTCGGGCAATCCTTTCAGGAAACGTTCCTAAAGGAAAACGTATCGGAGATTATACACACGGTGTCGAAAGCTTAAAAGATATCTTTAACAACGAAGATATTAGACGTTTCGACTTTGCAGCATTTATGAGAGCTGCAGACGTTGATTCAAGTGTTTATAACAAAGAATTACCTACTTTCCCATCAATGATTAGTAGCGAAACATTACAAAATAATATTCTATTCGCCTGGAGTAGGAAACCAGAAGACGTAATTTTTACAGATGATGCAATTGAAGAAATTCTCGAAGTTTCTACGAAGCTAGGAAAAATTTACGGAAATGCGAATGACGTACCGCTTGTTTCTCCTAGTGATCAGCGTAATAAAGTTGCGCGTCTTGCAGTTGCTTTAGCTGCATTAACACATTCAATTGATGAGTCCGGTGAAAGGATTGTAGTTCTTCCTGGACATGCGACTTTCCTATACGAATATCTAAGGGCTTTATACAATGCCCCAGGTTGTGGTTTAAATCGATATAACAAGCTCTCAATAAAAGAGGAAGACATGTCACAAGAGTTTTACAATCGTATCACGAAAGACTTAAAGAAAGTAGACACGTTAAAAAGTGATCATAAGTTTTTTGAGTTTATCAAACTATTTACACAACAAGGATATATCCGAGCTGGGGAAGTCGAAAACATGCTTGCGATTGAAAAAGAAGAAGCAAAAGCAATTATCGGACAAGTTTCTCGTATGCGGATGATCGTTAATACGTCTGGAGGTTTTCGAAAGACACCACGATTTAATGCGTATATCGCTTTCGCAATGCAACTCGGGGTCTTTGATGAAATGGAAGATGATTATTACTAGATTGGAGGAGCTTGTATGAGTGGTCCACAGAATACATTAGGAGATTTAAATAACCATCTCTTTGAACAATTAGAAAGATTAAACGATACAGATTTATCCGGAGAAGAGATTACTAGGATAGTTTTTGATCCGAATAACCTAATAATCGTTCCAAGAGAACTAACTAATGAAGATAATAAAAAACTCTTTACGAAATACGGACATCTCAAGAAAAATCTTAAGAGATCCAAAGAACTACGTAATTCTTATATAAAAATTATTAAAAGAACGGGGTTATCCGAATTTAATGATCTAAGTCGAATTAACTTTATTTACGGCGTAATGAGAACTGCAGGACAAAAATTAGAAAGTTTTCGAACAACAGAAAACGACATTTACTATAAAGCAGATTTTGATCTCGAAAAAAGATCCGGAGGTTTAGTAATACCGATTTCAGAGATTGAGTACCAGGAGACATATCTAAACGAAATCAAGAAACGTGAGGCGAAGGAAAAATGCTCTGTCTAGACTGTGAAAAGAGAAGGCATAACGTACACATAACTGGATCACTGATATGTCAACCATGTCTTAATTCAATGATTGACAGGCTAAACGCGAAATACGGAAAACGTGCCATAAAGGAGAGAAGATATGGAATTCCTAACAAAACTAGTTGAAACTAAATCAACTAAGAAACTTAGAGAGGTAATGAAAAAGACAGGAAATAATGCCGGAGAAGGCATAAGGATGTTTGAAAGAATAAACGTTGGCTCCAGTATTGAATTGTCTGTACAAGCGAGTTATACACACTATTGTACACCCAGAAAAACAATAAATATCAAGGATTATACTGCAATGGAACTAGCGATAATGAGGAAAAAAACATTTCTAAACATTTTTGATATAAGTGATGATCCTGTTTTAGTTACTAAATTAAGAAAACACTTTGACGGTTCCATTTACAGTTATGTTCCGGTAGAGATTATAGAAGATTTGTACCAAGCACTAAAAAGAGGAGAAATAAAATGAATCTTTCAGAGATCGATAAGAGAACATTAGCTTTAGCTAAAGTCATCCAAGAAATGAATTTTGAAAAAGAACAACTAGAAGCTACTTTAAGTACCTTTATTCTTATGAGATTCAACCAGGACGAAAGACAAGCAATGAGCTTTTTATGCAGTTTATTAGAAAGGACATCAAACAATGGGTAGTTTAGGAAGTTTATTCGGTTCGGGGAGAACACCATTAGCGCGTACTCCTGCGAAGAAAAAAGAAACACCTATTAGAAACGTTTCTAAGGCTATAGAAAAGAAGAAAAAAGCAGGAACATTTGATATAGATTGGGGCAAGCCAGCGCCTCAACAAGTTAAGAATTACCGGGCCGTTTTGCAGCTAGATGAATTAGAGGAATATCTTAAGAAGTGCGTCGAGACAGGATATGCGAGTTTCGACTGGGAGACTGCTCCTAGTGATGAAACTAGGGCGTATTACGAACCTAAGTTAGAACAGTTAGAGGATGACCTTCGATTTGTTAGAGGGGGCTTGGATTTACTAAAAGAAGATAAGGCAGAAAAAAACGAAATAAAAGAACAAGAGTCTTATGTCAAGACATTGGAAAAAAGATATAAAGAACTCAAGGATGAATTTCTTAAAACTCCACTCGATCCATGGAAAGGCGAAATATGTACAGTGTCATTCAGTGCCGAACCACATGAGGCGGTTGTTGTACCAATAAGTCATAAGGTTGGTAAGAATATCGCCCCTGAATTAAGCAGAAATGAAGCACGTACAGCTGTTTTAGACCTAATGGATAAATACCTATTCACATGTAAGAAAACACTTAAAATAGCTGTAAACCTAGCCTTTGAGACAAAATACGCGGCTAAGTATGAAAGATATATTTTAGGTCCAGTGGCAGACCCATTAATGATGTGGGTACGTTGTATGCAAGTAGGCGCTCCAGGAAGACTTAAAAACATACATAGACCTGCGACTGGTTGGGGTCTAAAGCCTGCTACGAAACGGATTTTCGGAGTAGAAATGAACGACTTCACATTATTGTTAGAGGAAAAGGGAGTTAATTTCTTTGACGAGATCGATGCTAGTACGAAAGAAGGTTTATCTTATTCAGCGGAAGACTCTGATTACGGATTACAACATTATTTGTACTGGAAACCAATTGCGGAACAAATACCAGGTTACGATAAATGGCTACATCACGTAGAAATGCCTTTCATGAGAGTAATTGGAATCATGGAATACTGGGGCATGAGATGGAACACAGAACTTGCAAAAGAAAAGTATGAAGAAGCAATAAAAGGTCAAGATGCTGCAGCTGAAGAAATTAAACGAATTGTAAAAGAAGTAACAGGAAAAGATGTTAATCCCGGTAAAACAGGTAAAACAAATGCTGTAAAAGACGTTCTTTTTAATGTTATGAAACTACCAATCGCTAATAGTGGTAAAACAGGACCATCTCTAGATAAAGAAGCTTTGATAGATATTAAATTTATGCTTGAGAATAAGTTAGAAAATCTAGATGAAGAGAAATACTTATCTGTAGATCTTCCAGATGATTGGAAAAATATTGACACTAATGACCCTTCCATTCCGTTAGAGACAAAGGAGCGCAGGGCAGTTCGAATCGCACAAAGGGAGCCACATCCATATAAAGACGAAGGAATAGCTCTACTTGAGCAAATGAGCATTATCGGTACGTACAGCACGTTAATTAGTTCCCATATCGTAGGTCGCGAAAAGTATGTAAATGACGTGAGTGGACGAGTTCATGGAGGTTACACGACTTTTACAGACACGGGAAGGTGTAATAGCTTTAGACCAAACATGCAAAACGTTCCGAATTTATACAACGATAATCTAGGGATAAGAAAGTTCCATATACCAGCTCCAGGCAAAGTAATGTTCTTTATTGACTTTTCGGGCTTTGAGTTACGGATATTATCTTGGCAGGCAAATGACGCAACAATGATTGAGTTATTTAACACGGACGGCGACATGCACAGGAGAACAGCATCGGTTCTTACAGGTAAAAATGAAGATGACATTACTAGTGAAGAACGTAATAATGCAAAAGCTGGAAACTTTGGTATTACCTATGGTGGTACAGAACACAGTCTGCAAAAGACATTCAAAGTCGATTATGGAGTTCGGAAAACGCTAGACGAATGTTATGCAGTTGTAAATGCTGTTAAGACTGCTTATCCAGGTATACCTAAATATCAGAGAAACATCGTTTTAGATGCACGTGAGAAAGGCTATGTAAGTACGATTTATGGTTATAAACGCTTACTCCCAGATATCAACGGAATCAACGGTCGTTACGCAAGACAAAGTGACGAAAGACGAGCAGGTAATACGCCTATTCAAGGTTCTGCAGCTGATGTGATGAAACGTTGTCAAAATGAAGTATACGAGAAAACAGGCTGGGACACTTACAACAAACGAATTGGTGAGGATCAAGACGTAATTATGACGCATGGATCAGTCGATATGATCGCCCAAATTCACGATGAAATAATCTTTGAAATGGATGATTCGCCTGACGTGGTTCTAAAAGCGAGAGACTTTATTAAAAATATTATGCAAACAAAGCCTATTAAAAGCTTCCCGGTACCCGTCATAGCTGATGAAAGTGTTGGCTATTCGTGGGGCGAAGATATGTCTATTGAGGATTGGTTAAAACATCATGATCAAGGGGAGTAAGGGGGTTTTCTCATGAGGAGAGCTGGTATCAGCATTGAATCAATAGTTAGAATGTCAGTTTACCACGATCAAATAAGGTATGGAAAAACTAAGAGGCTACCAGGAAAACCAGTAGGAATTATATCTGTAGAGCCTATTGATAAAGATAAATACAACCCATTAGTGCTGACGTTTACTGTCAGTCGATATCGAAACGATTTTAAGTACGTTCTTATGCAAAGTAAATGCGAGGATCGTCTATCGGGTTACGCAAAATCATTGTTTGATTCTTGCTTTAAAGGTTGGTGATTCTATGAAAGGCAGTGAAGCTCTCCTACGTGCAATTGCGAACGTGGGAGAGAGTGTTCCAGCAGTTCAGTTCGATTTGTGGGTTACTCAACTATTAAAAGCCAAATTAATAAAGACAGAGGTTCGTGATGATAAAGATGTGTTTCATTATAAATTAACGGAAAAATCGAAAAATTACTTACGTGGGAAAGGGGTAAACATATGACTTTATATAAGAAATTTATGACTCATGCGAAAAAAGTAACTCGAAACGCCGAAAAAGTAAATCCAGCAAAGAAAGTTCTGCGCGGTGTGTTTCATAGGCAGAACGGAAGTTTAGTGGTTACTGATTCTCATAGATTGTACATGCTTATGGGTGCTTATGAAGGTGAAGAAACAGTCATCAATCCTGTTACAAATACAAGAATTAATGACAAGTACCCTGAGGTAGATCGTCTGTTTCCCTATAATAATCATGGATTTAGTAGTTCATTAAACGTAGATGAGTTTCTCAAGGCTACTGATGTTGTGAACGTTGCTGATCCAGTTATGAAGTACGAGGGAAACAACCTCTATTGCAGTGACCCAGGCACACTACGTGCTAAATATACAGTATCGGTAACTTTACCTAAAGAATATACTTTTAGATCAGATGCAGGTTATTGGATTGATGCATTACGAATGTTTAAAGCGTTCAAATACACAGAGGTTCGTTTCGATTTTCAAGGAGCAATGCGGCCTTTTACTTTAACTAGTCCCGATGAAAGATTAATAGCATTACTATTACCAGTGAGGGTGTTTTGATATGACAGTATTAGATAAGTTTTTAAAAGATAAACGTTCTGAATTGTCCAAGTTAAAAAAGATACGTAGTAAGTTAAAAGGTTCTGAAAAACACAATATGCAGGAGCCTATACAGAAGTTAGAAGCTCTGATACGTCGGTTTAGAAAGTCGAATATGGAGCCTAGACAAGTCGGTAATATCGTCATTAATTTCAAACTATACACACGTTCCATAAAGAAATTAAAGGGTTTTGAAACTAAATTGACTATTACAGATGAGATGGTCCTGCTGCAATACGGAAAGAACTTCAACAATTACACAGGAAAACTTGAACTGTATGATCTTTCAAAGCATTTCGAAGGATATGGAGATATCCCTAAGGCTGAAATACTAAATGAGTAGAAAAAGAAAACCTAAATGGACGCTACTATTTAGACTCGAAGATGGAAAAAAAGTATATGTTTATGAACCGTTAAGAAAGTACGAAATAAACGCCAGAGAAAGAAAAGGCTGGAGGGTGATTACATGAGGAAACTGGAGCGGGCATTGCAGTCTGTGAGGGATGTTTATGTAAATGTCCCAAAAGAATACAAAATTTTAACGGAAGCTTTACGAAAAGCAGATTATGAAATACAGGATTTACTTCATGTCTTTGAGTTCGGGAAAATAGACGCTGTTGCTATGTCTAAGTTAAACAAACAACTTAAAAAGGTACGTATCGAGCGTCGAAAATTGAAAAACGATTTAGAAATACTAGAAGAAGTTATGGGCTTTATATCTATTAGAAATCCAAAGCAACATGATTATAACAAAGTGATAGGCAATGTACGGTCGATAGTTAAGTCGCAGGATAGAAGAACTTACACAATGAGAGTTCGTTCGGATCTACAAGAATTGATTAGTTAAAAGGAGGCAAACTCATGAATGATGAAAAACCCGTGATTACAGAAGAACAGTACAAGATAGCGGAGAAAAACGGTATCAGTAAGAAGAATGTGAATAACAGAGTGTTTGGCTTAGTCGAGCCCTGGTCAGTCGAAAGGGCTATAACCGAACCTGTAAAGAGCAGAAAAGGAAAATATGCTGAGCACTTAAAAACTGCGCATAGTAACGGAATTTCTACAGAAGCATTTCACAGTAGAAGGCGTATGGGTTGGAGCCTGAAAGATGCTGCAACGAGACCGATTCAAAAGAATAGTGGTGAAAAATAGTGAAAATAACACTAATGTGGACAAGTTTTGTTCCTGTTTTTCAGTTCTTGTTGCTCTTTTTGATCGCTTGGTTGGTAGTCAGTATTGTTGCGGATATATGGTCAGAGAGCAAACCAAGTAAGTGGTATGTGAATCTTTTAGGTTTATGTATTATCGCTTTTATTGTTAGTTTATTTCTAAAATGAGACACAAAAAAGTATATGGTACTCATAAATAGGAGGAGTTGAAAATGATGAATTATGAGAAAGAACTAGCTCGAATGCTTAGCGTTAGCGGCTTATACTCAAACTTAGTTAGAAGTGCTTTGGAATCTGAAAAGATAAATTCTATTTCTAAAGATCAATACGAAAAACTTGAGTGTCACTCCAGTATAAAAACGTCAGTCACTGATAGGGATATGTTAAAGATTCAAATAGATCATGCATTAGATACAGGTAATAAGGACCTGTTCCTACAACTTTCTCAGGAGTTAAAAGAAACATCTCTTTCAGGGATAGAGTCATAATGTACGATTTTAACGACTTTGAGTTGACTGCAGATGATTACGACAATGCAGCTAAAAATGGTATAAGCAAAGATAATTTAGACCAAAGATTCTCGAAGTATGGGTGGGATAAGGATCGTGCAATAACCCAGCCAATCAGAAAACCACGAAAACATGAAGATGATTATCAAAAAGCATTGGGGTTGGGGACAGACATTGATTACAGGTTGTTCGCTTTGCGACGGGAGAATGATTGGTCGGTAGAAGAAGCAGCGCTCACACCTAGAAATGGAAGAAGAAAGCAACTCGATCGGTATACGGTGATTGCCAAAGAAAATGGCATACATCCAGCCACGTATCACGCAAGACGCAAACGTGGCTGGACTAGAGAAAAAGCAGCAACAGTTTCGGCTGATAAAAGGTATCAGAGCAGGTTTAAGGAGGATAATCGATGAGTAAAGAACGGTTAAAAGAAGTTGACGATTGGTTAGTTAGCATGAAAGAAATATCGTCTCTAAAAACAGATGAAAAAGAAATTGAAGAAGTACAAAAACGTATAGATCTATTTGAGTGGATGAGAGGTGAGATATACAGAGTATATGGCGGCGAAACGTTTAAAGGCTATGCAGAGATAAATAAACAACTAGAACAACAAAACAAGCGTTATCGTGAAGCGATTAATATTATCAACGAACGAGCAATGCTTTATGGAGTTAATGAGCAGGTACACGAAGCAATACAAGAGTCTGTTAAAGCATTGGAGAGTGAATCACATGGAAGTTAACGCTAACTTATATGAGTTTTTAAGAGAAAACGAAACTGGATTTGTTAAAGAAAAATACGGAATAGTGCTGTATGTACATGTTCCGTTTTACGAACTTGATGATTTCGTGAAAATAGTTGGCGAGCATCATTTCGAAGAAGGTGGAGTGGACGTGTTGATGTTTGATGAAACTATATGTTTTGAACTAAACGATGTTATAGAGGGAGAAGGACATAAGATAACATCTTACAAAAATTGCTTTGATGAATTTCAATTTAAGCGTTACGAGAAAGATTTATTGGAGAGTGAATCAGAATGAAACCTATGTATGTATTCGATAAATTAAACGGCGATAAAAAGGAAGTTGCAGTCATTAACTACGTTGAACAACATGCACTTTTATGGACTAATTCAAGTGGGAATGTGAGGGCAACGACAGAAAGATGGTTCCATCAAATTGAAGCATTGGAGAGTGAATCACGTGAGACAGATTAAGTTTAGGGCGTGGGATAAAGACAATGAAACCATGAGAAGTTGGAAAGAACTTATTTTGGAGAAAGATAAAGATGTCGATTTTTACTTGATAGGCTATCCCGAAGATAAAGCCATCATAAGTTACGACCATGACCAAGTTCTGATGCAATACACAGGATTAAAAGACATGAAAAGAACAGAAATCTATGAATCTGATTATGTTAGAGGGGTCCACCGTAACTTTGAAGTAGGGAATTTAGTTGAAGTAACGTTTTTGAATGGTTGCTTTATGTTTGGTGTTTATAATGCGCATGAGTTTTTCAATATGCATCAATCTATTGAAGTTATCGGCAACATATACGAGCATCCGCATTTATTGGAGAGTGAATCATGAATAATTTATCAGAGCAAATTCATTCTAATTACATCAAATCTAAATTAAGGGATGACTTCCCTTTGACTTCTGAAAATAGAGAGTGGCTCATCGAAAAGATCGAACAAGCTGAACGTGCGCAGGAGTTGGAGAAAGCCAAACAAAGATTTCATGATGACTTACTAGAGACTGTAACCGATAATGAAATTTTGAGTGAAGCGTTGGAATGGATTCTCGTAGAAACAGAGTACAGTCCACTAGGAGAAATACACACAAAAGCACGTAAAGCATTGGAGGATGTATCTGATGTGTAACAGAGGTGTAAGTGAAAAGAAATTAAAGGAGTTAGAACAATACTTTTTTGGATACGGCAGTCAGCACGATAAGACGATTTTAAGACTAATACGAGAATACAGACGTCATAAAAAAGCTGTAGAAAAACTAAGAATAGTACCAAGAAATGTGCATAGCAGTAGTGACCACGTTTGTTACATGGAGGGTATTTTATGTGATTTAGAATTAGGGAGGGAAATCAAATAATGATTAAAGTAGGTTTTAAGCGATTAACGGATGATGCAGTACTGCCAAGAAAAGCACATCCTACAGATAGCGGTTTTGATCTATCCACCAATGAAAAAGTAATTATTTATCCTGGAGAAACAAGGATTATAAAAACTGGTATTGCTATCCATCTTCCCGATTGTTATGAAGCGCAAGTTAGACCACGTTCAGGTGTAACAAGCAAAACAAAATTTAGGGTGCAGATAAGCACAATTGATAATGATTACACAGGAGATATCGGAATAATAGTTGATAACCATTATGGATTTACACAGACTATTCCAAAGGGGTACAAACTAGCCCAGTTAGTTGTACAAGCTATACCAATGATTGAATCGTATGAAATAGAAAAACTACCAGTAACTGTACGTGGTTCTAATGGTTTTGGAAGTAGTGGTTTCAGATGAGTAAATCAACACAAGAAATCATTAACGAAATTAGAGAAATAATTAATTATAATATAATTCCGATGGTACATGATCAGATAAATGTTCTATTAAATCAATTAAGTTATGCAAGATTACTAGATACGCACGGAAATAAAATTCATGTAGGAGATCGCGTAGAATACACTCGAACTATTTACTCAGACTGTAATCGTTCGAAAGTCGAAAAGCGTTTAGAGACGATTACAGGCGTTATATATTACGCTGAAGGTTTATGGTTAGGTATTCAACGAAAAGACGGCACTGGTTACTTGTTTCGACCAGGTGAGTTGTCTGTAGACGATGTTAACGAAGATATTGAAGTTATTGAGGAGGTGATTTCATGAAACAAATAGGTCGAAGCGTTTATCATGAAAAACCAAAGTCGAAATATGATGCAAAACTCAGTCTTCTTCGCAGCTGTAAAAAGATTTATTACAAATTAAGAACGGGATTGATCACCAGGAGATTGTCCTATTACGGAAGTTACTCCGGAGGGTATAAACTAGACTTATTTAACGCTGCAGCATATAAAAAACAATCGTATTTATATAAGATTGAGGCACTCTATTCGAAACAAGAATTACGAGATTATGAGAGGAGAGTTAAGCGTGTTAAAAAGACTAGTTAATTTTAATAAAAAGGACTGGAAACACGTTTGGTGGTTATTTAAAAACATGATTAAGCAATTCTTTATAGGTGACTTACACGAATCAAAAGAAGCTTATTTATTTTTAAAGATACACTTGTCTTACGATTCAACAAGAGTTGATTCTCATGAGTAAAGACACGTTTCGAGGCCATGAAATAGAAATACAGAATGGTAGATTCGTGTTTAGCGATACGAAGGAGATAGTTGCTGATACGTGGGAAGATCGTCCTTGCGGATACTGTAATAAATTTAATACTGCAGAAGGCCATGATGCGTGTCTCGGAACTCTTCCAGGTGTAATGAACGCTTGTTGTGGCCATGGAAATGTAAATGAGGCTTACGTGCAATATCCGGATGGTTCTGTTTCGACTGGAACTGTCGCTGTTAAGTTAATCGAGATTCTGAAGGAGGAATGAACGTGTTTGATAAATTAGTCGACTTAATCATAACTGCAGATATGTGGATTGTCGTGATTTCTTCGTTTCTTGCTCTCAGCTTGACGTTGAGTTTTGATGCTGTAATTGAAGAAAACAAGATGAAAAAGAGTGAGAGGAATGAACAAAAATGATTACCCCCGAAGAAACAAACATACAAATTACCAGGATAAACGAAGAACTCATTTCTGATGTAGAAAGACTGCTTAAGATTCTCGATCATAACAGAACGACTGTCGAGACTAGAATGGAGATTAACGAGACGATCCGACATTATATGAGAGAATTAAGAGGGTTTCGAGTTAAAATCGATAGTTTATAAATATAACATTAAAAACTGTTACAGATCTCCCGTTAGCGTGATATGATTGATATATCAGTACATACGGGAGGTTTTTATTAGATGTCAAAAGAAAATGGGACGAAACTAAGTATTAGTCCAGCTTTTATAGAATTACAAAACAGCGCTGCTAGATACCTAACATCAAACCTGACTCCTATGACGAAATTAATAAATACGGGAGTCAGTAGTATGTGGTCAGATACCTTTCAAAAAAGTCTAGATAATGTAAAACTGGCTGCATCGGATATTATCACGGCTAGTTTAGAGCGGTCCACTACTGCAGTTATGACAGAAAGGAATAAAAAGATCATGGAAGGTGCATTAAACGTTTTGAGGCCTTTTCCCCCTAATTTGACGCCGATTTCGATGTTGTCAGAATCTGTTACGTTACACTTTCAAAAAACTGTTGAACGTATGACGGAAAGTATTAAACAAGCGAGCACTTTAAATCTAGCTGCTTCTTTACAAGAGATAGCACGTACGATTGATTTTGATACTGTAGTTTCGGACCATGTTGAATCGCTCCCAGATGTTGAAGTCCCAAAAGAGGTTGTTCATGAAAGATTAGAGCAGGCGGCAGAGATAGAGAAAGAAGAGACCGGACAACTCGTACCGTATAATACATTGAGTATGGAGTACGTACTCGGTATATTTTTACCAAGTGCGGAAGTTATGGACTTTATAGTTGATCACGGGATTACAGATCCTGGAACGACTGTTATTATATTTTTACTTGTGTCAATCAAAGCGGGGTTATTCAAATACTTTCGTGAAAACAGAACTTTAAAAATAGAGTTCATAGATGATCAAGAGAATGATAAGGATGAGTGATTTTATGAGGACCGTAAAAGCTAACCTCTGCCCTAAATGCGAAGAGGAATACCACGAATCTATTGGATAGAACTTCCTGCTAAGATTTTATAAAGTAGAAAAACGAAAAAGAAGGTGACTGGAATAGAATCTTTAACAGAACACGAAAAAAGAATAATAGACATGATAGGTCCGAACTATCTAAAGCCAAAAGAAGTGGCTTATTATAAACTCATGAATGATAGAAAAAAGAAGGGCAAAAAACGAAACACGAAAGCTAACGCGGTAAAACTTCCGGACGAATATCGAGCTAATTGTCCGAATATCGATTGCCTAAGTTCTGTAGATGCAGAAGATACACAAGAAGATGAATTGCGATTTACGTGCTTCAAATGCGGCTGTGAATGGGTTATGAGCAGAGAGTTCGCGTTTCGAGTGACGAATTATTAACAGTATCAGAACACGAATATATAACGGGTTTATTTTCGGAGGGGGGTTAAAAAGAGATTTTTCCAGTCTCTTAAATTCTTAAATCTTTTTACCCCCTACCTAACAGACATACTACTATATATTATTATTATTATAACTATTTATTATTAATTATTA
>RWZD01000024.1_pt1 | contig 49473 bp, 68 predicted proteins | sample 2187771 | NCBI WGS metagenome assembly RWZD01 (sample SAMN10531866, study PRJNA481165) | viral metagenome | isolation source: viral particles purified by filtration and ultracentrifugation from about... | place: USA: Tennessee
GGTTTTTAGCTGAGATGATAATTCCCATTTCCCTTCATCATCTTTTTTTAATTGATGCGTAACAGAAATAGTATTGTTAGCAAGGTCAACTTTATTCCATTTCAATCCTAAAACTTCACCTCTACGCATTCCTGTGGCTAGCGAGAGTAATATTGGCATCGCATGATTCTTGCTTTTTAGATTGCTCATAAAGTCCATTACTTCATCTTCTGACCAATACTCTATTTCTTGCTTGTCTACTTTAGGAGCCTCTATATCTTCCATTATACCCTCTTTGATTCCGTATTTCTTCCCTTTTAAAAGAGCACTGGATAATATACGGTAAATATGTTTCTTGCTACGTTGAGATAGTTTCTTTTCATTCACTTCATCGATAAAAGATTCGATATGATAACTCTCTAATTTACTAATTTTCCATCGACCTAAGCCTGGGATAATATGTTTGCGCATATATGATTCGTAATGTTCATAAGTTCCTGGTGCAACAGTGCTCTTTTTTCTTTCTAACCATTGGTTAAAATATTCTTCCATTGTCATATTAGCGGGATCGGTATAACCTTTTTTTAATTTGCTAATAACATTAGGTAAATCATCCTCAGCATCTTTTTTTCGCTCATACCCTGAAAACCATTTTTGTTTTCGCTTGTTATTATGATCCCTCCCGATATCAACTACGATGGAATATTTTTTACCCCTTTTAATGATATGACCTCTCATTTTATCCCTCCTAAAGGAATATACGTTCTATTTTTAGTTAAAAGAGAAGGCGTACTTTGTACACCTTTGATTGATTATATAATTATAAATTTAATAATTGCTTTTTCTTCTCGTTATATTCGTCTTCAGTAATAGCGCCAGCATCTAAAAGGTTTTTATATTTCATAATCTCTTCTGATGCAGAGATGGCAGTGGTATCAGCATCTTCATCCTGTACTTCACAATTTCTTTGCAGTAATGAAAGAGTGAGTTGAGATTCAGAATAAGCTATAGAGTATTCGGAACTTCCTTCCTTAACTCTTTTATTAAGGAAATTTATATAGTACAACGTATGATCTGGATTCTTTGTATTTATCTTTATTTTTAATGAATTACAATAATCTTTTTCTTTTCCTTTTCCGGTAACTGCCCCTACAACAGCACCAGCACCTCCGAACAATACTCCTCCTGCTATAGCTCTACCTAACCCACTTTTAGTTATAACATCCCCATTTTTTATTAATTCGAAGCTAGCAACGTCACTATAATTAACAATATAAAACTCGTCGTGCCCTAAAATTAAAAATCGTTTATTTTTATCATCAAATTTAACAGCATCGCCTATGTCTTGTGTAGATTTAAAATTTAATAGATATTCTCCGTTTTTATTAGAATCAATAATAGATTGTTTAACTTCTTCCAGTGAAACATTTTTGGTGAAAGTCATTTGTTTAGCTGATAATGAACTTGCTCTTCGGAAACACTTGTCACAAACTACATCATCGTCAGCTAATTTTCTTCGGTTTTGAAAGAATGAAGTTTTACTATCGCAGATTGCACAAATATTACTCATTTAATCGACCCCTCAATTATGTTGTTATCTATATAAAACAGTAATGCTGTATATTACCATAAATTACCGGTACAAAAAATATTTGCTACTACATACCATTATATGTATGGACAACTTAGATAAACTTATAGAAATTGCAAATTGTTATTTTCGAACAGTGCGAACTAATTGCGAATTTGACAAAATAGTAGATTATAAAAGTAAAAACGGGTATTACATATTCTATGCTTATTTTAAATGTAAAAAGAGAATAACGATAAAAAAGTATGTATTTGCCCTAATGGTACTATACTTTGTTGACTTATTTTGTCGAATTTTGTCATAACTTTGCACGGATTTAAAAAAAGCCCCCAAAACACATTTTGCTTGTGTTACAATAAAATTAATTCACACAAGAACAAGCGTTCTGTCATGTTTGTTTCAAGGGGGTTGTTTTAATTGAAAATGAGTTTAGATTGCAGCAATGATGAAGTAGAATTGATTGATATAGCCAAAGAGCTAGAAAGAAATGGATATGATGCCAGTGATTTATGGAAAGAGATAAACAAACACAAATAATGTGTTATTTCTTCTTATTTTTAACAATAAAATCAATGGTATTTAATACATGTTCTTTCTCTTCTTCGGTTAATTTTTTACCGAATGCAGTTACTCCTTGTTCTTTTAAAATTTCAACTAAATCACTAGGGTGAGAGGATATCGTCTCTTCATCAATATAACCAGCCTTCTCCAACAATTCTTTATAAGGAACTTTTAAGCCTTTAGATAGTTTCCTTAAAACATCTGGTGAAGGGATATTCCTTTTTCCGTTTTCTAATTGTGACAAATAAGAATTAGAGACACCTGAATAAAGCTCTAATTGCCTTGTAGTTAAATTCCTATCGTTCCTTATATTTTTAATATACTTGCCAAATTCTTCTGCTTTCATTTGCAATCACCTTCCGGTTTCAATTCTACATTAGTTAACTCAAAGAATTAATATTTTTTTATAAAAAGTGCTTGCAAAAGTAATCAAAATGATTTAATATGATTACAACAGCAAGATTACAATTGCAAGCAGATGAAAGGAGTTGATTTTATGACTATAAGATTAAAGGATATTAATCAATTTAAAAAAATATTAATATCCAAAGGGCTGTCAGTTCGTGCTTATGGTAGAGCTATTGGAATTTCTGCTGGTTATGCTCACCAAGTAGCGAACGGAGAGAGAAACCCTGGACCTAAAACAGCAGCTGACACCGCAGAAATGTTAAATATACCTTTTGATGATATTTTTTTTATTCAAGATGCTTGCAAAAGTGAACAAGATAAACAGATCATTTAAATAGGAGGAATCAAAATGAATCAATTACAAGTATTTGAAAATGAATTGTTTAAGGTTACTGCAAAAATAATTAATGGTGAACCAGCATTTGATGCAGAGCAAGTTGCAAAAAATTTAGGTTTCGTTTCAAAAACAACCAAGAACGGTCATGTCTACGAAAACGTTAGGTGGTCAAGAGTTAACAACTTTCTGCCACAAGTGGCAGAACTCAAAAGTGGTGATTTTATTCCAGAGCCACTTGTTTACAAGTTAGCTTTCAAAGCAGCAAATGATATCGCAGAAAAATTTCAAGACTGGTTAGCAATTGAAGTTATACCATCCATTAGAAATCATGGCGGATATTTAACACCAGAAAAGATAGAAGAGACTCTTTTAAATCCAGATACCATTATTAAGCTTGCGACTAACTTAAAAGATGAACAAGAAAGACGTCAACAAGCAGAACTGGAGAAACAGCATGCTGAAAGAACGATTCAACTTCAAAAGCCTAAAGTAGTGTTCGCCGAATCATGTTTAGCTTCACAAGATTCTGTCTTGGTAAAAGATGTCGCTAAATTAGCCTGTAATCAAGGTATCAGCATTGGTCAAAATCGTTTGTATAGAAAGTTAAGGGAGTGGGGGTTTATACAAAAAGGAAACACGCAACCCACCCAGAGAGCAATCGATTCAGGTTATTTCGAGATACTACAAAGAAATATTCAAACACCAGATGGTTCTAAATTAACCAGAACCACAAAAGTTACTACAAAAGGCCAACTTAGGATTATCAACAGATTAGCTTCTGAAAAAGAAAGGGAAGCGATCTAATGGCTGAAATCAAACAATTTAATTCATTTCAAACAAGTTATAAAAAGTTGCAAGAAGGCCTGAATATCAGCACCACCAAAATTAATGTTGAGTATTATCATCATGATTTCCAAAGTGAACCATTTCTTCATATAGAAGCACATGTTGACATGGTGAAGTTAGATTTCATTGGAGATCACGGTCAAGTAATATCTATTTTTACACCAGAATTAACGCTTGTTTTTACTGAAAACAACTATCACACGAATTTATCAAATGATTCCGTTGTATTCGGGTCAAAACATGATGAAGAAACTTACTGCATTATTACATTCATTTAAAGGAGTGATCTAAATGTCCATGGAAGAATCTCTTCGAAAAATCATCCAGGAAGAGAATAAAAAACACCTGCAAGATATTGAAAGAATGCTCCAATCTCATGGTTATAAAGCACAACCGAAATTTCTAACGGTTGAAGAAACAGCAAACATTTTAAGGATTGGAAGGACTGCCACTTATGAATTATGCAGACAGTCCGATCACAACGGTCTTCCAGTAGTCAAAGATGGATATAAGATTCGTATCCCTTATAACGGTCTTATGACCTGGATAGACCAACAAGCTAATGCAAAACAAGCAAACTAGAAACCAACTGAGGGGTTGGTAATTCCATTATAGCAATATACAAAACTATTAAAAGTCACTTTGTAAAGCAAGCAACGATGTTGCAGATTATGCAACAAAGGGGGTGATTATATGCAGGTATCAGAAGGGGAGTTACTGCGACGGATGCGAGCTATTGCTGGGTTTACCCAAACTCATATGGCAAAGCTAATGAATTGTGATAAATCCCTAATCTCAAGGCTAGAGAGTGGGGCGGTTGCAGTAACGCTAAATAGAGCGATGACATGGGCTATTAAAACAGGGAACCAAGACATGCTTCTCGCTTTTGTGTCTAGCAGCACTGTTGTCGCTGAAACACTTGTTCACACTCAAGGAATTATCGGATTCGCAGCAATGTTTTTTATCAACCTATTTTAGGAGGGTTTATATGATTCGCATTAACGAAAAATTCAAACATGAGCTCGATTGTTTAACTGACTGCCACAAGCTGGGCGTTAAAGCAATCAAAAACGGAGACTGGGAAGCATTTGCAAGACATGAAGAAGGTGCTCAAAGATCAATTGATGCGCTAAGAAGACTTGATCAGGAGAGAAAAGCAATAGAAAAACATGCCCCATTTTTTAAAGAAATTATTTATAGAATTGAGCGTTCTCATGCCGAATTCAAGAGGTCCCAACTATGAGAAACGAAAAATTTATCAATTGGTTTTACGGTCTGGGTTTTGTCGGAGCAATGATGTTTTTATACTACATGATGATTAATGTATAGGAGGTGTGTTAGGTGCTAGTAAAAGTAATTGGACTAAACAGTAAAAAAGAATACATCAGAGGGACTAGAGACTACTGTTTGAGGGTTTTAAACGAAAAGTATCCATCACAACCTTTGGAATCAACAAAAGGGCATGTAACTTATCCAGAGCCATTGATAATAAAAAGTTTAGGGGTGAATTAACATGGACTATCCAACAGTTGAAAGAGCAATGCGCACTGGCTATCCATACAGTGAACGCAGGCAAATGTTCGGAGTTGATGGTTTAGGAAACGATGTCCACACAGGTGATGCAATATTACGCCTAAACGATGAATTTTATCTGGTGGATGAGTTGTTTCAAGAAACAATTGAAGTACTCGAACAACAAGGAGCAACACATGAAATCGCGCAATAAAAAAGCACCTCTGCAAAGGCGCTTTCGGTAAATTACAGTGGGTGGAAAACTATTTATGTGCCTATTATACGGCATTTAGGAGGATTAAGCAATGGCTAAAAACACAATAGAAATGAGCCACCAGGAATGGCTACAAGAACGTACCAAAGGCATTGGCGGAAGTGATGCCAGCGTTGTCCTTGGCCTAAACAAATGGAAAACGCCATTCGAGTTATGGCTGGATAAAACGGGTCAATCAGATGTGGAAGATACAGCAGGAGAGGCGGCATACTTTGGGAACCTGCTTGAGGATGTTGTAGCGAAAGAATTTGAAGTTAGATCCGGAAAGAAAGTACGCAAAAACAACTTTATGCTGCAACACCCGGAGTATCCGTTCATCATGGCGAACATTGACCGGAAAGTGGTCGGAGAAAATGCTTTGCTAGAATGCAAGACTGCTAACGCCTTCCTTGCTAAGGACTGGGAGAGTGAAGAGATACCGGAATCTTACCTAGTCCAGGTGCAACATTATTTAGGTGTCACAGGCTATGAAAAAGCATATATCGCTGTATTAATTGGCGGTCAAAAATTCATCTGGAAAGAAATTGAACGTGATGAAGAATTGATTCAAATGATTTTTGATGCAGAAGTGCATTTTTGGGAGTACCACGTACAGGGTAATAATCCTCCGGCATTAGATGGTTCTAGTGCTGCAGAGAAATTCTTGAAAGAGCGATATGCAGAAGTAGAAGAAGGTAAAACAATTGATCTTTCTTTCAATTATAAAGAGAAATTGGACAACCTTTTTGAATTAGAAAATCAAATCAAACAGCTGCAAGAAATTGCTAATCAAACCAAAAATCAGCTCAAAAATGAATTGAAAGATGCGGAAACAGGATTCGTTAAAGATTATCAAATTGATTGGAAGCCAGTGACGCAAAACAGGGTCGATAGCAAGCTTTTAAAGAGCAAGTACCCAGATGTATATAATTCCGTTTTAAAGCAGTCACAGTACCGCAAATTGAATATAAAGGAGATTGGATAATATGGCTACAAACTCTACGTTGAAAAACCAAATTTCAAATAAAAATCAAGGTAATAATCAAGTCGGACAAGCGCAAGGTACCACAATGAAAGGATTGCTTGCTTCACCAGCAGTGATGAAGCGATTCGAGGAAGTGTTAGGGAACAGAGCAAATCAGTTCACAGCATCTATTTTAGGACTATATAACAGCGAAAAAATGCTGCAGAAGGCTGAACCAATGAGTGTTATCTCCAGTGCCATGATTGCGGCGACATTGGACCTTCCAGTTGATAAGAACCTTGGATACGCATGGATTGTTCCGTATGGCGGTAAAGCGCAATTCCAGATGGGTTACAAGGGTTACATTCAGTTGGCGCTTAGAACCGGCCAGTATCGTAATATAAACGTTATTGAGGTATATGAAGGTGAACTAATTAAATGGGATAGATTGACGGAAGAAATTGACCTTGATTTTGAAGCAAAACAATCGGACAAAGTCATTGGATATACCGGATATTTTGAATTGATTAATGGCTTCCGCAAGACAGTTTACTGGTCAAAAGAAGATATTGAAAAGCATAAAAAAAGATTTAGTAAATCAGATTTCGGATGGAAGAAAGACTGGGATGCAATGGCTAAGAAAACAGTTATTCGCAATCTATTAAATAAGTGGGGCATCCTTTCCATCGACATGCAGAAATCCGTTGTTAGTGATAATAAGGTCGGTAGCAGTGACATGGAGCATCTTGGAGAAGCTGACGACAACATTATTGATGCTGAATATACGGAAACAGATGATAGTGAGGCAACTGAAAAAGATACAGGCCAAACCGAAGCTGACTTTAATGTAAATGCATGACAAGAGCAACGTCTTGCTGCCTGCTTGGATATTCGAACAGGCTCAGGATAAAGACGAACGAAACCAGTTAATAGATCAATACATGGCCAGATATCCAGGCTACACCATTTTAGAGGTTAAAGGCAGATTTGCAATTTGTGAGATACCAAGATAGGAGTGATTGGGTGAATTTAGAGCGAGTGACTCAAGAAGAATTGGATTCCGTTACAGAAAAGGAAAAGGCATTACCTGATCGAGTAAGAGAAATTTTTGATGGATATATCAAAGTTTCTAAATTACGTTTGCTTGAATTTCTAGATAAAGCTGATTCGCCGATTGAGCAAATGATGCTAATTGCATTATCTGATTCAGTTAATTTCATGGAATACAAAATATATAAGAAAACAGGAAAACCAACGCAAGTGAGTCGTTATTTTCAAATTCCTTTAGAAACTAATAGAGGCGAATATCGGGCGGATTTCTTAATCGAAGTGGAGATAGGAGATTATAAAAGATCGTTTGTAATCGAATGTGATGGACATGAATTTCATGAAAAGACCAAAGAGCAAGCTAAGAAGGATAGGCAACGAGAAAGAGCGCTGATGGAAGAAGGATATATAGTAATTAGATTTACTGGTTCGGAAATTTATGACCAAGCCTTTGAAAGAGCCTTAGAAGCAATGACTATTATAGAAAAACATCTTGATTTGAATGATTAATAAGCAAGGAGTGATAGAGCGTGGCAGACGTTCAAAAAGATAATGGTTACACGCCAATAGCACACGAGATTTTAGAGAAAATGGCTACTATAAAACTTAGCCCAACTCAATACAGGATGATATTTATTATATGGCGTTACACTTATGGATTCCATCGCAAAGAACATAACCTGTCTTTATCATTCCTTGCTGAATCAACAGGGTGTGACAAGAGGCAAATACAACGAGATTTAAAACGCCTTGAAGATAGAAAAATAATAAAACAATCCATAAAAAATGGAAGTTATAGGATTATTTCTTTCAATAAAAATTACGATGAATGGGATTCAACCATTGGTGAAACTACCAATGGTAATTCTACCAACGGTGAAACAACCAACGGTAGAATTACCAACCCTGCCATTGGTGAAACTACCAACCCCACCATAGGTAATTCTACCAATGGAACCATTGGTGAAACTACCAACCAAGAAAGATATAAAGATAACTTTAAATATAAATCTAAAGATAAAAGAAAAGATGAGGAGGAAGAAGGTGACCCGATTATCAATTTATTAGTCTCGAATAAAATTGTTAATCCTGGTGAACTTTCATCAACTATTTCAGAGGACTTAAATGACATTACAGGAACTTTTGGATTTGAAAAACCAGAAAAAATGATCATTGAAGCAATAAAAGATGCAACTAGAGGAAACGGGAAAACATGGAAGTTCATATATAACAAATTGAACTTGTGGCGGAAGCAAGGAATCAAAACGTTAGATGACTTAGAAGAACATAAGGAGCGTGAATCTAATGTCAGGAGATTTCCAGAGCGTAGCGGAGGTTATGCGCAGCAAGGATATTCAGGAAGTAATGGCTCGGGCAAAAGCTATGAGCAAGCAAACCGAGAACTCGAACTCGCAAACAGAGCATTCGGAAGACAATAAATGTTCAGATTGTAGAGACACCGGATTAATCATCGAAAAGAAAGAGCAGACGCAGCCTAATGGAAAGGTTATTCTCAAAGATTTAGGGCGCCCTTGCCACTGTGTACAAAAGAGAGCCTTAAAAAATTCATTCAAAAACGCATTGATACCGGATGAATTTAAAAATGCTCGATTCGACAACTACGAAACGGAAAGGCCTGAACAAGAAACTCTGTTCAATGCAGTTAAAGACTATCTGAAAAATTTCCCAGAGATTATCAAAGGTGAATCAGATCAGAACAGCTTGGGTTTTATCGCTGCATTTGGTGAAACTCGAATTAGATCATTGCAAGGTGAAGCGAAATACCAAGCGAAGGCGGACCATAACAATTTTGGGTTAGGAAAGACACACCTTCAAATGGCAGCTGCAAAATGGATTCTTAATCGCATAAGAGTACGTGATGATATTGAAATGAACGTTAAATCTAAAGCTGATTTTTTAGATACAAAATCCAAATTTGATAGAGGATGCCAGGTGCTATGCGTATCAGATATTACGTTCATGGATGACCTAACCAGTGCAAAAATGGCTGGGGATGGCGGCGGAACGTTCAAAAACCTATTGCATAACGCCATTAATGTGGATGTGCTGGTGTGGGATGACCTGGGAAAGGCAAAGTATTCGGAGTCAAAAGAAGGCCTGTATTACCAGATTATCAATGAAAGGTACTTGCGCAAGCGACCTATCATTTTCAGCTCCAATGAGGACAAGGGCACACTTTCCGAAAAAATTGGATATGCAGCATCTAGTAGGTTACTAGGAATGTGCGGAGATAGATTGTATGCCGTTGAGGGCGAAGATTATAGATTGAAAACCAAGTGATTACAGAAGAAAAGACTTTTAGGAGGAACTGATATGAAATTTTACGAAGGACAGAAAGTCAAAATAACTGGAAACACCTGTTTTCACGGTCATGAAATAGGAGAAATCGTTGAGTTAAAACATGTAAAGAAAAGCCAGAGTGGGGTTTGGCGTTTAGGGAGCGAAAGCTGGGCAATCGACCAAAACGACTGTAAGCCAGTTGAGGAGGAATGAGCATGTTTATTGAATTGACATTAGCAGATGACGGAGAAAAAAAGATTATAAATATTGATACGGTTGAAACGATTTATGTAGATGAGGACGCAGAAACGATTGTTGTTAGAAAAGGCAGAGATTATTTCCGGGCGGAAGAATCTTACGAAGAAATCAAAGCAATGTTGAATGAGGCAGGTAAAATTCTATGCAAATGAAATCAGTAATGATATTTGACCCGAACGATACGGACGAGCAGACAGCAACAAAATGGATGGACTGGATGCGTGACAATCATAGTGCTGTTGGGGATAAGTCAGTGCCCAACGCACAGGAGACGCAAGAATATCTTAGGAGGTATGCGTGATGGCTAGACCTATTAAATTTAGAGCTTGGAACAACGAATTAAACACAATGGCTGACAGTGAGAATATAGGCGGCGCACTTGGTAGTCTTCTGATTGCAACAAATTATCAGGGAATCGAGCAGCTAACATTCTTGCAATACATCGGATTAAAGGACGCCAATGGAAAAGACATCTACGAGGGCGACATTTACGAACACGGATCAAGAAGATTTTTAGTTGAATACAACGCTGAACGCGGTGGTTACTTCCCGTTCGCAAAGGATGATGGTTGTGGCTGCTGTTCAGATGAAACAATTTTTATCGTTGAGGACGGCGAAGTAATTGGGAACATCTATGAAAATCCAGAACTATTGGAGGTTGAAAAGTGATGGATGATAAAGAGCATGTGGAAGCCGTAAAAACGCTGGTGGAGAAATACAAAGATTGTTTTGATAAAGATATTTCACTCAGGTATTGCTACGAACTTATGAGATATCACGTTGTTTCTCTTATCGAACAAGCAGAGACCTTGCAAAAAATTAAAGATAGATGGATTGAAATAGAAACTCAAGGTGAGTATGACGACGTTCAGGGATTTTATGGTGATGTGCATGAAATTTTAAGAGATCACGAGATGCGTAAGGAGGATGACTGATGCTTTCGGAAAAAGCAGACATGATTCCAACGGATAACTACTTGACACTTCACCTTAAACCAGGACTTGATTATATATTCGCTTTTGAGGATTTGGAACTCACTTTCACTAGAGAACAGATGAATCGTATTGCAATGCGGTGGGAGTCAGGTGACAGTCTGGAATATATTGCAAAAAAAGAACGTAGACCGGATTTAGAAATCTTATTAGGTCTGATCCATTTAGCAAGGCGCAGAGTTTTTAAAAGACCTTTTGCATTTAGACCGCCAAATTGATTGAATATGAAGCGTAGGGGAAGAGATTAATAGATTTGAGGGTCAATGTAGCCAAAAGGGAGAAAACGTCATTACAGAAGGAATAGATACGTTTAAAGAGGTGATAGAAATTGAGTAAACAAGTGCTAATGGAAATTGATAATGTCCGGATCATCGCAAAAGACGAATTCAATGTCGAACTACAGCGATATGAGGAAATGGACAAGCCGACAGAGGATAAAACGCATAAGTGGTACTGCAAAGGCTTCTATCGCTCTGTCAGAAAAGCTTTAGCAGCAATTGTGAATAAATAGCAAATGAATTTATTCGATTTAGTCTAAAGCATCTAACTTCATAAATGTTCGATGGATTAACCCTTTTGATTTAACCAGATGAAAGATAAATTACTATCTTTCATCTAATGTCAAAATCAATAACCTGTAAATAGTGAATAACCCAATGTAAGCGCCAGTGATTAGAAAAAATGGGTTAAGAAAAACGCTATGAATTGCAGTCATGAATACAGTGTCATCAATTAATATTTGCCGAATGGATACTGCTGCAATAACACCGAAAATAATTGCTGATATTGTAGCAATAATGTTAAAAGCTATTTGAAATTTCTTGCCCCTATTCTTTAGATAAACCATAAGAATCGGGAGAAAAATGGATCCAGTTAATATGATTATCAAAATGTCACCCCTTTGACGAGAGTTATATGGTGCTGTGTTAGTTAGTTTTGCCAAAATATAGATGATTAATCAAATATAGTTTGAATGGAAGTGAATCGTGATGGATGAACAGTTGAAAGAAATTCAAGAACTTGAAGGATATGGTGGAATCGGCGGCTATGCAGTGTATTTTGAAAATAAAAAGCAGTTTGAATGGTTGAAGGAACAAGCTGAAAAGGTTCCGGAGTTGGAAGAAAAAAATCATCTTTACAAACTAAGAAAAGAGAATGCCCAGGAATTAAATGAAATTGTTATAAAACCATTACAGGAAGAAAACCAGCGCTACAAAGAGGCTTTGGAGTTCTATGCAGAAGAAGATAACCATGTAGCTCCATTTTTATTTACACAAGACAACGGCATACCTGTTCATAATGAATCAAAAGTCGATGAGGATAAAGGGGTTAAAGCACGTCAAGCATTGAGAGGAGAATACTAATGAGTGAATGCATTGATTGCAAAGGAACTGGATACGACCATTCAGGAGGATTTGTAGATCATATGACACCTTGCGCTGAATGTTGGGGGACAGGCGAAGAACAGCCGGTAGTTAAACCACCGGAGCAGAGTTGGTGGTAATTCATGGATGCATTGGATATGTACGAGGAAATCGAATTGCTGCAGCAAGAACCGAAACTATCAAATGAACAGCTGGAACGTATGAAGGAGCTGCAGTCAAAACTAAATCATAAACGGATGAACCAAGAAAAGATCAATCGGATACTTGTTAAAGGCCAGGATATGAAACAATCCGAGGTTTTGATGCTGTTAGATGCCAGCGTTCGCAAAGACCAGATTAGCAAAGCCTTGGGTATGAAACATAATGAGTTCCGAGAGTATTTGAGAAATATCGGTGTGAAGATCAGGACACGAAAGAGGAAATGAATATAGAAAGGTGTGAAAACATGGGATTAATATATGCGAATGAAGAAGATAAAAACAATGGATGGACACTATCTTTTGAACTTTTAGAGCAAGTGCAAATAAGAGTTAAGAAAATTGACGGAATCGAGGAAACACCTTCTTTAGAGCAAATTGAGAGTGTGTTACTTGCATATGAAAAATAATAAAGAGAGAGGAGAAGGGTTGAAAGTAAAAAAGATGCATCCAGATGCAGTATTACCTAAATACGCACAGCAAGGCGATTCAGGTTTTGATTTAGTCGCTGTGGAAGATGTGGTAATCGAACCAGGTGAAACAAAACTCATTAAAACAGGATTAGCATTCGATATTCCAGAAGGATTTGAAATACAAGTAAGGCCACGTTCCGGTATCACATTAAAAACCAAATTAAGGGTGCAGCTTGGCACAATTGACTCGAATTATCGTGGTGAGGTTGGCGTGATAGTGGATAACATCAATCAAGAAGACCCGTTAGATGATGGAGAAACGTTATATGCTCCGTTAGATGTTAAAGGAAACGTAGCAATGGATGTTGGTCATTACATTGGTGAAACATATTTCATCCGCAAAGGCGACCGAATCGCCCAAGGAATACTTGCTCCAGTAGTATATACGGAATTTGAAGAGGTAGACAAGTTGTCGGATTCAGTGCGTGGTTCAAATGGATATGGTTCGACCGGAGTTAAGTATACAGAGGAGGTGTAGCATGAGCATATACGACGTATTAACCACCGGACAGATGATTGACCAATTAGAAAGAGGAGAAATAGGCGAATGTGTACAAGGTGATAATAAAGGGGCTAAAGTATATTATTCAAAAGCTCCCGGCGCGCACGATAAACTACTGTTAGAACACTCAATAACACATATTCAAGAGGTTTTCAATATATGCGATTATCACAAAAAGAGTTTTTGGATTATAAAACCTAACTATGTATCACTTGATGAAGCTATGAAGGCTCTAAAACAAGGTAAGACCGTAACTTATAAAGGCAATGATGGTGATTACAATTTTAATGACAGTATAACTTGCGCTGAAGCTTATCGAAATGCAATAAGATTTACGAATTTAGAGGGACATTCTCTTTTTCAATTGTACGAAGGCAAATGGGAGATAGAGGAGTGAAATCATGAACGAAACCGATGTTCAAAAACGCAAATCAGAGCTTATCAGAGGACTTCGGCATTTAGGAATCTTTTATACTAGCGATGGCAGAAAACTAGAGGAATGCTCTTTATACACACTGGAATGGACAAATATATCTGTTAGATGTGAGCTTGCTGATGAAAGGATGAAGAATTAATGAAAATAACATATTCAATTCTTTACAAAAACGGCATAGAGGATGTAATGGAAGTGCCTATTACTGAAGATCATAAGAAATCAATTGAAAAAGTAAATGATATCATTGCAAATTCTTTTAAAAGTAAATCTCCTGGTTATATATCGATTAACGGAAACAACAATACTAATATAGTCAATATGTCAGAGGTGGTACGAGTAATACACCGTCTTGATGAGGAATAGAGCTATGCGGGCTATTAGCATAGTGAAGCATGAGGACAAGGACAAATTCAATCAGATATGCAGGAATAAAGAAGACGAGGGTTTTATCTGTGTAAAGCCTATGCAGCATATTCACAGCTGGTATGAGGCTGTTTATGTAAAGAAGGTGGTTAAGTGAGGAGAAACAAATACAATGCCAGGAAAGTTATGTTTCAAGGCATAGAATTCGATAGCAAAGCTGAATTTGAATACTATATGATTCTCAAAAATGACAAGTTGGTTAAGGATATCGAATTACAGCCTAAATACACCATAATTGATCCATACGAGGTGCTTTGCAGAAAATGTGATGGTAGAGGGAGGATGCTCAATGAAAAGACGCTCAACTTTAATAAATGCAAGGCGTGCAAGGGTAGTGGTAAGAAAAAGAAGCAGGGTGCTATATACACTGCCGATTTTAAGGTCATCTATATAGATGGTGAGGAGAAGATAATCGATATCAAGGGAGGTCCTGTCTCGAAGGATTTTACGCTGCGACGCAAGTTGTTTGAGATTCAGACAGGGAAAGAGTTGACGGTGATTAAAAAGACCAAGCAAGGGTGGGTGACGAAGTGATAATAGTTTTCCAGATAATATTAATCATGGTTATTATGATGATGGTCAATAAGATGGTTGATTCAAAAGAAGATAAATCCACCAAGCAAAGCAGTGCAATGGTGTGTTGTATAGCGATTGCTGCAACGTGTGTAACATTTATTTGGTAGGGGGAACAACATGGAAACAAGCAAAGTAGAAATCAATTTATCTGAGGACAAGGTTTTCGTTGTGAAAAACGGAGAAATCAAGGAATACCCTAAGCCAGACAGTGGTTTTGGGAAACAGATTATTAACTGGAATGACGGAAAAATCGTTAACGAAGAAATCCGTTATACGGTGAAATAGGAGGAATGAAAATGAGGGATTTTCAAAAGTTAGAAACACCTCAATTAATTGAATTAGAAGGCGAAATCGGATTTATTATTGCAACGGAAATAGATGTTTCCGAAATGAGAAACTCTATAATATTTATGAAAGGAAAATCTTATAACTATGAAGATGGAGAAATGGATCCACAAGGCATTAAAGAAGTGCAATATAGCTTAAGTGAAGATGCATACCATGAGGTGGATGAGCACGGGAGAATAATAGATTAATATTGATTAAAAACTAAATAACAAGCAGTCTATCAGAAAAACTGAGGGCAGATTTGGATTTGAGGGAATCCAGTCTGTCCTTTTTTATTTATTTGAGGGGAGTCGGTGAAATGAATATGACAAGCAAACAGATTGAGAATTGGGCGGATGAATTACTTATGCAGTATGAGGATGGACGTTCTGATTTACACCGAATGGGTGATGAATTGAACATGGATAATTTAAGAGATAAGCAAGATAAAAAACAGATTAATAGTATGATATCTGATATGTCTTTCTCGATCGATTGGCTGAAAAAGGGAAGACGGCCAGGGAATATGCGTGGGATTGATAAACGTTCAGCATATCAGCGTCGAGCATTAATAGATATGGATTTATTTCCATCATTGGATATTGGAACTGAAGAAAAAGTCTTGTCTCAAAATGAACGAAAGGAAATCATGGATATTCTAATGTTGTTGTCTCACAGAGAACGTCAATGTTTCCTTCTGCATCAAGCGCAAGGACTATCGTATGCAGAGATTCATCGAGAATTAAAAATTAGTCGTAGTACCGTGCAAAAATATGTTGAAAGGGCGAAGAAAAAAGTGGAAAATGCTCTTTGTCATGCAAGTGTCATGCAAGCCCGTATTGAGGATGAAAGAGTTATTTAATTTGACTTAAATAGGAGGAAGAAATATGGGTTTTGAAATTATTGATCCACGTGATTACGGAGCGGTTGGTGATGGCACAACTGATGACACACAAGCATTTAAAGATATCGAACAAGAATATAGCAATATGATTGTTAACCTTTCGACAAAGACATATGCAGTTACTGAAAAATTTTTTGGTAACATTTATTTTAATGGCTATTTCAAAATTAACAATGAGCTATATGATGCACCTTATCAAATCACTCGAGCAGGAAATACAAATGTATTCTCTGGCAAACAAGCGGGAGAGTCTAATGATCTATATTACGAAAAATCTGGTGGATATAGAAATGTTGGGATTGGCGAACAGGCTATGAGTAGTAATGGAAGTGATGCCGAAAAAGCCGGATGGAGAAATGTGGCGGTTGGTCACTCAGCCATGAGAGATAATATTGTAGGCTACAATAACGTATCAGTAGGTGATTCTGCGCTCGAGCGAAATGTAGGGAAAATCGTTAATTCTGATGGCAGCACAAGTAAAAACGATGAAGGGAGTAGAAATACAGGCCTTGGTTCATATGCTTTACGATATAATGTTTCCGGTAGAGGAAATGTAGGTGTAGGAAGAAATGCAGCACACGCAAATGAAACAGGAAACTATAACACTGCTGTAGGAACAAATGCATATTCCGGAACTGTAACAGAAGGTGGTCAACAAGATCGAAAGCAGGCGGATGAAAATACCGCTGTTGGTTACAACGCTTTGTTTAATACAAATGAGAATCGAAATACAGGTGTTGGCGCTTGGTCTCTCTATAATAATAAAAGTGGTATTTACAATACTATTATGGGCTGGAGATCAGCTTTTTCATCTACTGCAAATAATCGTTTAATTTCTATTGGTTCTTCAACGATGAGAGATTTAGAGGGTTCAGGGAATCATGATAATGTTGCTGTAGGAACTGAAGCAATGCGTTATTTGAAGAGCGGTCATTCTAATACTGCTTTAGGTGATAAATCCCTTTCATATGATGTAAATGGAGATCCTCTTACAAGCGTTAGTAATTCAATCGGAATCGGTAAACAATCGAGAGTTTCAGGAAATAATCAATTACAGTTAGGAGCAAGCGGTGTAACAACATACGCTTATGGGGCGATTCAAAACCGCTCAGATATAAGGGATAAATCTGATGTGAGAGACACTGAATTAGGATTAGATTTCGTTTTAAAATTGCGCCCTAGAGATTTTAAATGGGATTATAGAGACGATTACACAAAAGTTAATGAAGACGGGTCTATTACTAAATTAGAAAAAGACGGAACTAAAAAACGTAATAGATATCATCATGGTCTAATTGCTCAAGAAGTTAAATCAGTTATGGAAGATTTAAATATTGATTTTGGAGGATTTCAAGACCACAAAGTAAATGATGGTAATGATGTTCTGTCTATTGGTTATACAGAATTAATTGCTCCGTTAATAAAAGCTGTACAGGAATTGAATAAAAAAGTTGAACGTTTAAGTAAAGAATAAGTTTTAATAATGAAAAGGCATTTCAAAATGTCTTTTCATACATATTTGGCACTATAAATACCATACATGTGTTTAGTACAATGGAAGGCAGAACGGCGTGGAGAAATATTAGTTGTCTTGCCCTTCTAGGCAAATAATTTATTAAAACTGAAAAGTGGATGAATATTTCCTTGAAAAGATGTATATTGAAAGATATCAGAAAAAAAGGGGATATGTCATTTGTTTAGAAAAATTTTTATATGTGCTCTTCTAATAGTTTTTATATTAGGGATGCCATATGCTTTAGTAGCCTTATTGGATAGTGATATAATTAACTTCAAATTAGGCAGTAATAATACATGGATTACGTTCTGGGGGAGCTATATTGGTGCTATTGTTAGTGCGAGTGCAGTATATTTTGTAGCACGATTTCAAATGAAAAAACAATATGATCAGCAGATGGAGCTATTCAAATTGCAAAATAAGCAGCAAATTCAATCGATTGAATTGGAAAATAAGCATTCTACAAAAAGAGAAATGAAGAAATTTTATCTGATGAACAGGATGGAAAAAACTGAAGAAATGCTAGTATTACTTGAGAAATTATCATCTTTTAGTATCGACTTAAACAATGATTTAGTAACCTTTTGTGTTATTAAGAATGCTAAGGATAGAGGTTTAGCAGGTAGTAAACATGTAGATAATGATGAAAGAATATATCAATTAAGAACGAACTTTAGGAAACATCATTTTGAAATTTCAAAAACCATAACTAGATTAGTAGTTTTGTCGGAATATATTAAGGTTTCTCATAGGGAAATCATGGATATACAAAAAACTTTTTTTGCTTTCTTTAATGAAGTAAAATCTTGTTATTATTCTAATGATTTATATAAGCAATATCTCATGAAAGCTGATACTGAAAACCCAGCTTCGCAAAATTATGAAATAATTGCAAAAAAAATTGTAGATTTAAGCGTTTATACGCTGCATGAGGATTTGAGTGATACTTTAGGAGAAATAGAAAAATACGTGAAATAGTCACCATCCTTTTAAGTGTCTTTCTAATTAAAAACATATAGGCGTTATTATAAACCTTCCATGATATAATAATAGACATAAATAACTGGGGAGGTTGTTGCATGAGTAAGGAAAATAAAGATATTATTTTAGCTATATTAAAATACTTAAATGATTCTATGGATGATGAAAAAATTGATTTCAGCAAAGTAAATGAAAAATCGCTAGACGTTTCATATCCTAGATATTGCAGGGTTTTAGCTATGATGGTAGAAGAAGAACTGATTTATGGATTAGCACCTATTAATATAATGGATAATCCTTACACACAATTTAAACCAGTCAACCCAAGAATTACGCTGAAAGGTATTGATTATTTAGAAGATAATCAAATCACCAAAAGAGCCTATGCTGTTTTAAAAGAAATAAGAGAATGGGTTCCGGGTTTATAATATTTGATAAGAAGGAGAGTACTGATTAATGAGTGAACATTTGAGTCAAATTAAATCAATGCAAAATATCCTTAGTGATGCCTTGGAACCAATTAAGAATATGAAAATAATATCTGATGATTTTATAGGTAGTTTAAGATTCACAGACAAAGTAGCAAAAGATATTAAAGATTCTAGGAAGCAAATGTTCTCTATGAAACTACGATTGGATAAATTGGATTTTAGCTTCCCGAAAATTGAGTTTTCAAGATTATATGATCAAGTCGCAAAAAGTGATTATTATTCTTCCGAGTTAGAGGGAATCGCTGGTGAAATTAAACCGTCTGATGAACTTTTTCCGAAAGATAGCGAAAAAGAACACGAAGAATTTCAAGAACTAATAAAAAAGGGTGTAATGGAAGCAAAAGAAGCAAAGTCTGAAAAAGAGTTTGTAGAGCGAACTTTGCCGATGCTTGCCCATACAACTACCATTATAGCCAAATTACCTGAGGCTATAGAGTCTATAACAAATTTTTTCAAATTTATAATAGCATTGATATTTTCGAATGATAACTAACAAAATATTATATAATAAGCAGGAATATTGTTCCTTTTTGACGAATATACTTTATAAAAAAGGGGGACGATAGATGGAAATGTCTTTTGGAAGGTATAGAGGTAAACCTGTTGCTTGGGTGATGATTGAAGATATTGGATATTTTAAGTGGATGAAATCTCAACAAATGACTGATAAACCTGAATATAAATTTTTGCTGAAATTAGTAAGTAAGTTCGATAGCAAACCATTTTCTGAAGAGAGATGTTGCGGATCGTGTAAAGGTAAGAATACAGTAACTAGACTATCCCTACATAGTAATAAATATAACGGGTTGAATCTTTGGTGGTGTGATAAATGCGATCCTTATGAATCAGGAGCAACTAAGGGGAGTCTAAATACAATTAGTAAAGTAAGTGATATCGTTCGGATGAGGAAGGATGAAAGAAATATCTTGATGAAATTATTTGCTTCAGCAAAAGGTGTCCCAAAAACAAAAACCAAAAAAGCACTAGGAAATTTTTTTGATTATCAATATTAGAAATAAATAATGATAGCATCCTTTCGAGGGTGCTTTTTCTTATGACTAAAAACAATTTTATTACAAATGGAGGCGGTGAATATGTGATATGCAAAACGAACCCCATGCAAACAATTTGTGTGGAGCTAAGACCAGAAGTGGTGAACCGTGCAAGAATAAGGCGATGGCAAACGGTCGTTGCCGGATGCATGGCGGTAAATCAACAGGTGCTCCACCAGCAAAACTAAAAAAGAATACGAACTCCAAAAAGCATGGTCTCTTTGCTAAATATTTACCGCGAGAAACAATGGAAATAATGAATGACATTGAAACCATGAAGCCCGCAGATATATTGTGGATGAATATTAAAATGCAGTTTGCTTCAATAGTTCGAGCACAGCAGATTATGTATGTAAGTGATATAAACGATCGAACTGAGACACTCAAGAAATTAAAAGTTGAGAACGTCGAAACCAGGGAAGGAGATGTTCAAATTCCCGTTGAAAAGGAATACGAGATTGAACAGGCCTGGAACAAACAAGCTACCTTCATGCAATCACTTAGTCGTTCAATGGCAGAGTTGAGGAACATGCTTAAGCAATTCAGAGACATGGCTTATGAAGATGATATCCGTTTACTTGAAATTAAGAAGATGGATGTAACAATTGCTAAAGCTAAGGCAGAAACAGAAAAGCTATCCACTAATGACGGAGTTAACCAACCAATCCAAATCATGATTAAACGAAAAGGTGATACATTATGAGCACTTCACCTTTTGAACAAGTGGAAAAAGAAGTTAATCCTCATTTCGAGGAATTTTTATTTGATTGGAATCAAAAGTTCCAATTGCTGGTTGGTGGATATGGTTCCAGCAAAAGCTATCATGTTGCACTAAAAATCATTTTGAAGCTAGTGGAAGAAAAAAGGACAGCGCTAGTTGTCCGTGAAGTCTATGAAACTATCAGGGAATCATGCTTCTCTTTATTTGAAGAAATCATTGAGGAAATGGAGTTAGCCGATAAAATCAAAATGGTTGTTTCCCCAATGCAAATACGGTTTCCGAATGGCAGTAAGATAATATTCAAAGGGATGGATAAACCGACCAAACTAAAATCTATCAATAACGTATCACTTATCTGGTTGGAAGAGTGTTCAGAAATTAAATATGCAGGGTTTAAAGAGTTAATCGGTCGCTTGAGGCATCCGACGTTACCATTGCATATGATTCTGTCTACTAACCCGGTGGATGAAGGCAACTGGACGTATTCGCATTTCTTTATCAAAAACAAAGGGCAAAGTGATGAAGTGCTGTTCTTGAATGATGAAGATTTATATAAAGAGCGAACAATAGTCGTTGGAGATACTTATTACCATCATTCAACTGCTGATGATAATTTATTCTTACCCGAATCCTATGTACAAGAGCTTGAAAACACAAAAGTTTATGATTTAGACCTTTACAGAGTAGCCCGTGAAGGTCGTTTTGGCGTATCTGGAACCAAGGTATTACCTAAGTTCGAAAGCATGTCGCATGACCAGGTTATGAAGCGAATCAATGCTATCAGGAGACCTATATATAAAGCTGGTATGGACTTTGGTTTTGAAGAATCGCACAACGCATTGTTAAGAATGGCTGTAGATGATAAGGAGAAAATCTTATACATCTATTGGGAATACTATTCCAACCATAAAGATGATCCGGAGATATTCGATGATTTAAAAGAGTTTGCTAAAACAAAGGAAAGAATTAAGGGTGATTCAGCAGAGCCAAAAACCATTTATTACTTGAAAAAGAAGGGTTTGAACATTACTGGAGCATACAAACCAAAAGGTTCAAGACTTCAAAATACTAAGAAGGTTAAGAGGTTCCATAAAATCATTTGCTCCGATAAGTGTAAGAACACCATCAGAGAATTAAAGAGCCTCACTTATAAGAAAGACAAGCAAGGCAATACGATATATGACGAATTCAACATTGATCCACATACATTCAGTGCTATTTGGTATGGGTTGGATGATTATGAAGTTGTTGATTTGAAAGACCACAAGCAAACTTACAAAGCGATTCAGTCGCTTGGATTGTAAAGGAGGGATGGCATGGTAACAGGAACTAAGCAACGCTTTCCGGATGAAGCGAACGAACATTTCACCTATGAAAGTGCAGAGAAATTACTTGATAATATAGATCACTTGCAGCAGATGATAGAACAGCATAAGAAAGTGCAGCGGCCACGGCTTCAAACCCTGCAGAATTATTTTAAGGGAAACAATGAAACTATTTTAGCGGACAAACGGCGAAGAGAAGAACACCTTGCTGATAACCGGGCAGTGCATAACTTTGCGAGGTACGTTAGTACATTCATTCAAGGCTATATGGTTGGTATCCCTTTAAAAACTACACATGATGATGAGGGTGTTTCGGAGCGTATACGAGACATGAACCGCATAAACGATGCCGATGAACACAACAGTGAATTGGTGCTTGATCAATCTATTTATGGTCGTGCATATGAATTGCTGTATCGTGGTGAAGATGACGAATACCATTTTACACAAGTCGATGTTCTGAACACGTTTGTTATCTATGATGAGACGGTGGAACGTAAACCGATTGCTGGTGTTCGTTACTTTAAGAGTAAGCATTCAGATGAAGAGAAGGTATTACTCTATACTGATGAAAAGAATCTCAAGTTAGGCTATGAAGATGGAAGCAAGCTGCAAATTGTTGAACCTCAGACAGATGAAGAAAGACAGCGAGAGATTAATAACTTCCAAGGCGTGCCGATTATCGAGTATGAGAATAACAAGTTTAGGCAGGGTGATTTTGAGGATGTGCTGGCTCTGATTGATATGTACGATGGAGCGCAGTCCGACTTAGCCAACTACTCACAGGATTTAAACGATGCTATGTTAAAGATTATCGGTAATCTGGACTTAGAGGTTGAGGAGGCTCAGGCGATGAAAGAGAAAAACATTATCTTTCTTAAGACTGAGCCGAACGCAGACGGCAGGGAATCGACTGCCAATGCAGATTACATCTACAAACAGTATGATGTACAAGGATCTGAAGCGTACAAAACACGCATTGCCAATGACATTCACCTGTTTACAGCTACACCAAACCTAAGTGATGAAAACTTTGCTGGCAATATGTCGGGAGAGGTCATGAAGTACAAGTTATTTCTCATGGAGCAAAAGCGTGCAGCTAAAGAACGCCGTTTCAAGCGTTCGTTGAGAGAGCGATACCGTTTGATTAGCAATATGATGCAGTTAGCTAATGAAGGTGAGATTAATGTATCAAGGCTTAACGTTACCTTTACGGAAAACTTGCCGAAGAACATTGAGGCTGAAATGAAATGGTTCACTGATGCTGGTGGTCAGTTGTCTCAAAAAACAATGATTAGCCAGTTATCATTTATCGAGAACGCCGATGAAGAAATAGAACAACTTGAGGAAGAAGAAAAACAGCGCCCTATCAATCAACCACAATATGATTTTGAAGAGCATCAGCATCAGAATTCACAAGAGCAACAAGAAGAAGTGAATGGCGATGGCGAATAATTATTGGCGCCGCAGAGAACAAGAACACATCATCAACCAAATCAAGAATGATGCTGAAATAGCTAAGCGGATCAGAGCAAATCAACAAGCGGCGTTAGAGGAAATAGAACTACTAATTGGAGCCTTCTATGCTCGATATGCGAGTAAGGAAGGTGTTTCTATATCTGATGCTAGAAAACGTGTCAGGAAGCTGGATATTGAGCGATATGCCAAGAAAGCAAAGCGTTATGTGAAGGATAGGACTTTCACTGCGACAGCTAATGAGGAAATGCGATTGTACAACACAACAATGCGCATCAACCTTCTTGAAATGCTGAAACATGATATTCGGTTAGAAATTATTGCTATGGCTAGCGATGAGGAAAGAATACTAAATGAGTCATTGACTGAGGCGGCAAGAACAGAGTATGAGAGGCAGTCCGGTATCTTAGGTGAGACAGTCACAGCGAACGCTAAAAAGATTGAAACGATTGTTAACTCATCATTTCAAAATGCCAAATGGTCTGAAAGGCTGTGGAGCAACCAAGATGCTCTACGTTTAGAGATTGAAAGACTGTTGAACCGCGGAATTGTTCAAGGTTTGAATCCACGAGAGCTTGCCAGGGAACTTAGGAAATCCTTTGCTTCCAGTATCAGCAATTCAGAGCGTTTGATGCGGACTGAATTGGCTAGGGTTCAGGGAGATGTATTTAAAGATAGCCTTGATCAAGTTGACTTCGAGCAGTACGAATTTATCAGTGAGCCTGATGCATGTCCTGTTTGCAAAGAGTTAGATGGAGAGATATTCAATAAGTCCGACATAGAGATTGGTACAAACATGTACCCCATGCATCCAAATTGCCGATGCTCTACAGCTGCATACAAGGATAGAGAAGCATTTTGGGAAGAGATTGAAGGGAGAGACTCATAATGGAGGCACAGAAATTATTTGGTAGATATGACTGGGAGAGACACCCAGAAGATGCAAAAGAAGTCAGTCTTGATGATTTAATATGTCTTGAAAATAGAGGTATCCATTTAGATGAGTATATTGATAGAGATAAGGTTTCAAAAGGGTATGTCGATTTCAATGGATACCATAAAGCATTATCGAAATGGTTAGCTGACAAGGTAGAAAGGAGTGGTCCATCTATCTCCTAGCTACAGGTAGTAGCCTTTGTATATTTGAGAGGTGGTGTTTGAATGGATTTTCAAGATGCAAAACGCAAGAAAGAGCGCGGGCAAACCAACGAAGAATTTTTAAATACCGTTTTTGAAGAAGCGAAAAACTTTGATGAGATTACCATTGCTATAAAACAGCCGAATGGAACCATTGAAACTTGGTATAGCCAAGAAAGTAGTTTATCAATTATAGGAACTCTGGAAGTAGCTAAAAATCAAATATTGAGCGATATGGAGATATAACCTATACCTAACAAATCAGCGTTAGTTTTTAATTATGTAATTAAAAGGGATGATTAACAATTAGGGAGCAACCTATAGCACTTGTTTTGTTTGTATTGGAGGGGAGAGGGGTTAATTGTTGATGTGTGAGGTACGGGTCATGTCCTAAACCTGAATAGGACAATAAATATAAACGACAGGGTATGACCTAGACAAGTCGTTAAACTGTCTTTTTATTATGCCAAATATTAATACTGTGTGGGCTTTAAATATCAATTGAATAGTTTTATAGAGATAAGCACTGAACGGGCTGTAATGGACTGTGCGGGGCTTATTTTTATGGAATGAAAGGTTGATAGGCAATGACTACACGGGATTAGGAGGAAAAGAAATGAATGAATTAATGGATAAAGTTAAAAAGTTAGCAATTGAAACACCTTTTACAGAGGGGCAGATTGCATCAAGTTTAGCGCTTCGTGCACAGCAAGGATTATCACTTGATTTACAGTTCTTTGCTGAAGGTGGAGAAGGCGCCGGCCAAGGTGGTCGCGAAGAAGGTGGTCAACAAGGCGAGTCCGGCAATAGTGAAGGTGGAAGCAGCAATCAATCTGGAGATGAAAATACCTTCACTCAATCAGAGGTAGACAGTCAAGTCAGTAAGGCGATCGAGGCTTTCAAAAAGAATCAAGAGCCAAAGCAGCAAGAGGCAATCAATCAAGCTGTGAAAGACGCTTTAGCAGAGCAACAGCGTTTATCCAAGTTATCTGAAAAGGAACGTCAGCAAGAAGAACTAACACAGCGTGAAAAGGAACTTTTAGAACGTGAAGAAAAAATCAAGCGATCAGAATTGCGTTCTGATGCAGTAGCAGATTTGCAAGAAAAGAAACTGCCATCTGATTTCGCTGACATCTTACTTGGAAAAGATGCCGAATCTACCTTGGCGAACATCAAAACATTTAAAGAAGCATTTGACAGTGCCGTGAATGATGCTGTTAAAGAAAAACTACGTCAAGATACACCGCCGGCCGGAAATGCGGGAGGTTCTTCAAACAAAGACAACTTAGGTAAGCAGTTAGCGCAATTAAATAAACAAAATAGTGTTGACGTTGAAAAAGCACAAGGAAATTATTTTAAATAATGGAGGTTATGAAGAATGAAATTTACAAAAACACCATTTGGTGGACCACAAAAACAAATTTTAAAGTTTGCTGACCATTATGTTGCACTGCCGGTGACGGTGAACGACTCAGGTGTATCAGCAAACGAAAACGGAAAGAAGATTGTCCCTGCAGGAACTGTTATTGGCGGAGGTTTCATTGACGATAAGTCAAAATTCGCTGTTAAATCCAATGATGAAAATGCAGAAGGTGTTTTGTTTAATGATGTGGATGTAACGTATGGCCCTGCAGCTGGTGCTGCGCTCATTCATGCATTTATCGAAACAGATAAACTGCCAGAAGCACCAGCATCAGAAGCAAAAGCAGCATTAAACCAAATTAAATTTATTAAATAAAGGAGTTTTGATGATGGATAACATTTTTGATTTAGTAAACGCACCAAATATCGCAACTTATTATCAAGAGAATGCCTCAAACCGCATTCCGTATTTAGGAGAAACACTATTCCCTGCGCGAAAGCAAATGGGATTAGACTTGTCATGGATTAAAGGGAGTAAAGGACTTCCTGTAGCATTAAAAGCATCTGCATTTGATGCAAAGGCTGATTTACGTGATCGTATCGGCGTAACAAAAATTGAAACAGAAATGCCATTCTTCCGTGAAGGTATGCGCATTGGTGAGAAAGAGCGTCAAGAAATCTTAAAGGTAATGGGTTCTGCTAATTCCCAGTATCTAATGCCATTGATTAATCGCGTTTATGATGATGTGGCTAATCTGGTAGATGGCGCAAGAGTTGTACCAGAGCGAATGATTATGCAGTTATTGTCTACCGGACAAATCAGCATTGAATCAGGCCGACAAGTCTATGATTATGATTATCAACTGTCAAATAATAACCAAGATGCATTGACAGGTTCGGATCAATGGAGTAATCCAGATTCAAACCCGATTATTGACATTAAAGAATGGCAGGATGAAATTGAGGATAGAACCGGCACACGTCCTACAAGAGCAATTTGTACACGCAAGACATGGAACTATCTTGTTAACAATAAAACAATCCGGTTAGATATGAATCCTCTAGGAGGTCAGAACATCATTCTAACTGATGCGATGGTGCAGCAATACCTGTCAAATAAATTAGGTCTAACCATTGCTGTTTACAATAAAAAGTACAGCACAGAAGTTGGCGGAGATGCTCAATTATTCTTCCCTGATGATGTGTTTACATTGATTCCAGATGGAAATCTAGGAAATACCTATTACGGAACAACACCGGAAGAAGCAGACTTAATGAGCGGAAACACAGATGCGGAGGTGTCCCTTGTTGACAATGCGATTGCTGTTACATCAGTAAAAGAACCTCATCCGGTCAATGTGTATAATATTGTATCTGAAATCGTGCTGCCATCATTCGAATCTATTGATAATATCTTTATCGCAAAGGTTGCTGATGGTACTCCCTAATGGACCCCTTCCAATAGGGGAAGCCACAATTGGACAAACCTTAAAAATAAGATAGGAGGCTAAAAATGGCTACAAAAGAAGAATTAAAAGAAAAATTTAGTACTGGTCAAGTCCCGACCGGTGAAGATTTCGCTGAATTAATTGACGGAGTGGAAGGACCACAAGGAGAGCAAGGACCTCAAGGTCAACGAGGAACAAAAGGTGACAAGGGAGATAAAGGCGATACCGGCGAACAAGGTCCTGCTGGTGCAGATGGTCAAGATGCTGAGCCTCAATTTACCGAAGAGCAAGTGACTGCACTATTAGCATTGATTGAAGATGGTGAATAACCATGGATGAAATTAAAAAGAACATCAAAGTGGTTTTAGGTATCCAGGACGAGCTACAAGACCCTGTCCTGGATGTTTTGATTAAAAATGTTCGTGATCTGTTAAAAGGCAAGTTACGCATAGTTAATAAATCAATTACCAAAGTTCCTGAGGAATTAGAATATATCATTGAGGAAATTACACTGCGCCGTTTTAATCGTATTGGTAGCGAGGGAATGAAATCTGAATCAGTAGAAGGTCATAAGATAGATTTTTATGATTTAGACAAGGAACTAGATCCGTATCTCGATATAATAGATGATTATGCAGAAAATGATGAACCTAAGCCAAAGCGCGGAAAGGTGATGTTTATCTAATGAGATTCGATAAACGAGTCACCTTTGTTAGCGAAACCGATGGATATTACGATCCGGTAAAAGGAGAATGGATACCAGGAGAGAATATCGAAAGAACACTCCCCTGCAATGTATCTAACCTAGGCATAGACCGCGCCAATCAGATATTTGGACAGATTGATAAGGTGATGTCTGTGATACGATTACAACAGCCTTATTATAAAGATTTTAAGCATCTATATTTAGGAAAAAACAAAAAGCGGACTTATCAACCAAAACGCCAATCCAATTACCGGAAAGGCGTTATTTTTGTTGAAGGTGAAGTGTAATGACCAGGGGCAATTTTGGTATCAAAGGAACTGGACCATTAATAAAAGCTATGCAAAAGAAGTCTGATTTGAGTGCTGTGAAAAAGGTTGTCATGCAAAATGGTTCTGAGCTACAGAGGAAAATGCAGAGAGAGGCATCATTCAAGGGCCATTATCATAACGGAAAGTTTGTTCCGCCAACTGGTACAACAAAGCGTTCTATTGGTATTTCATCACCTATGGGCGATAGAGGGTTTGCAGTAAGGGTTGCCCCGAATACGTATTATTCATGGTGGCTGGAACATGGCAGTCGTTATATGGCTGCACAACCATTCGTACAACCAGCTTTATTGGCTCAAAAAATGCAATTTATTAGGGATTTAGAAAGATTAATGAAATGAGGTGGTTGAGTGAGAAAGACGCCCGACCAATCCATTTATGATGCGATTTATAAAATAAGCATGCAATTAGGATACGCGACTTTTAACTATCTACCAGATAGTAAAGCGCCGTATCCTTTTGTTTATGTCGGAGAGACATTCAACGTCAGTAGGCGAACCAAGTTTAATCGATTTGGTGATTATGTAGTGCGAGTGCACGTATATGCCAATGAACCAGAGAAAAATCGGAAAACAGTAACCGAAATGCGAAACGCTATCGAGAACGCTTTTTATGGCTTGAAAAGAACAGATGGATATCAAGTATTAAATCATAATACAACAGGTCAGATTATGGACGATAATTCGACCGGAACACCATTGCTTCACGGTGTTTTAAGCTGTGAGGCTACTTTAAATTAGGAGGTAATATTATATGGAAATGTTACAAGGAAAAGATAAGATATTGCTATTCAGGGAACTAGCAAAACGGAATGAATCAGCAGCAAAACTTGTGTTTCAGACGGAACATACTTTTTCATACAATCGTGAATTAAACCGTATTGAAACAAAAGATGGTACTGTTGTACAAGTAGGTGAGTTAGAATCATCTGTTAGTATATCAGCAATCCAGGCGAAAGATGATCCGGTACGTGAGACGCTGGAAGATGCGGTTAAACGCGGTAGAAAGTTAGAACTGTGGGAAGTAACTGTTGATGAAGATGTAAGAGATGATGATGGTAAGTACCCGGCTGTCTATTGTCAAGGGTACCTTGATTCTTGGGAGAATCCAGCCAATGTTGAAGGAGAAGCAACTGTATCATCTAACTTTGTTGTTGAAATGGAGCCACAAACAGGAATGGCTACGTTAACGGATGAACAAATTGAGGCTGTACAATATGCATTTACTGATACTGTGCCAGAAGATGAAGACGATAACGGCGGTGGGGATACTCCCTGATGAACACCAAGCGATTGGGGAAGCTGAGATCGGAAGCACGTTAATCATTGATTAGGAGCGCTAAAATGGCGCTCTTTTTTTGTACTTATTTTTAATAATATTAGGAGGAATTTAATTATGGAAATTCAAATCGGTGAGAAAAAATACGAATTGGAATTTGGTTTAGGCTTTATTGGGAAAATGGATGAGTTTTATAGTGTGAAGGCACAAGGTGTTCCTTTAGGTGTTGGAGTTGAGACGGCTATTAGCCACTTAGGGACAAGAAACCCAACTATTTTGGTGAAAATTATCAAAGCAGCAACTGATCACCTGAAATCCAAGCCTTCAAATGCTGGGATTGATGAATATATAACATCACAAGCTGCTGATGGGAAATTAGAAGAATTGTTCAAAAACATAATGGAATCCATGGAAGAGTCAGTTTTTTTGAAAGCAAAGATGCAAGAATTCAAAAAGAACATTCAGCGAGCTCAGCGAGAAATGAGACAGGCATAGTAAAAAAACAAGGTCCTCCATCAGAGGAGGCTTTAGAACAAATCATTATTAACTGTTTCCGATATTTAGGGTTTACAAGCCTTTATGACGTAAAAGTACTCACTTTGTATGAGTACAAAATGCGCATGAAGGCTTTTAATTTGGCTCAAATTGACAAGCAATACGAGATGCACTTGCAAGCCTGGTTGAACCAGCGTGTCGGAGATCAGAAAAATGTAGGTAGTAAAGATAAACCTAAAATGGAACCAGTTTTTAAGGATTTCAAATCATTTTTTGATTATAAAAAAGCTGTTAATGAACTGGAAGGACCTAATAAATCGACTAAAAGTAATTTAACAGAGCGACAAAAAAGAATGGCTAAAGCAGCAGCACGTCTGAACAAGAAGGGAGGTTAATGCTATTTCTGAATATAGTGTAGAAGCCTATCTAAAAGCAACGGGTGTAGAAGGATTTACCAAAGATTTTCAACGAGCTACACAAAGCATAATTGATTTCGATAGTGCGGCCAACTCATCTGGAAGTGGAATGAATACTGTTGAATCCGGACTCAAGGATATAACAGGGGCAACAGGTGGTGCAGAATCCGGAATACAAGACGTCAGCGACTCAATGGATTCTCTTCATGACAGTGGAAGTGGTGCTGGTCTTGGTATTGATACGGTTGATTCTGCATTGGACGGCATGATGGATTCCAGCTCCTCTGCATCCGGTGCATTAGATGATACAGGTACTTCCCTTGATGATTTAGGCTCAAGCGGTGACAACGCAGGCGCAGGGATAGATGTTGTAGATGCAGCGCTTGATAGTGTTGACGGAAGCAGCGACAGTGCGTCAGCAAGTGTGTCTAAAGTGGGTGCGGCGCTTGAAGATACCGGAATTAGCGCGGAAAGCGCAGGAGCCGGCATTGATGGCGCATCTGATTCATTGGAAGGTGTTAGCGGTAGCAGTGAACAGGCCAAAGATGGATTAGACGACGTGGGAGATTCAGCAGACGAAGCAGATTTATCCATGGGGAAACTTATTAAAACAATAGCTGGAATTGCCGCAGCTGTTGGGGTATTTACGATACTTCGTAATGCTGTCGATTTAGCATTTCAGCGTATCGATACGATGGAACAATTTGAACGTGTCATGACCGAAATGACTGGTAGTACTGCCGAAGCTAACGAAATACTCGATCAAACAAATGACATAGTAACTGGAACAGCATACGGTCTTGATGTCGCTGCCAAAAGTGTACAGGACTTTGTAACCCGTGGCGTAGAAGTCGGAGAAGCTACCAGGTACATTGAGGCTTGGGGAGATGCCGTAGCCTTTTATGGTGACGGTTCTAACGAGCAGTTTGCTAACGTGACAAACGCTCTGCAGAACATGTTGACCAAGGGTAAGGTCGGCATGGACCAATTAAATAGGCTATTTGAGGCCGGAATTCCTGCAGTTGATATTTTTGCTCAGGCAACCGGAATGAGTGTAGAGGTTGTCTCTGAATCATTATCCAATGGTGAAATAAGTGCAGAAACATTTGTTAGTACTGTGACCACAGCCATGATGGAAGGCACCAACGGAGTTACCAAGATAGCTGGTGCTGCTAAAGAGGCCGGTGCATCCTGGGGTGGAGCGTTCGCTAACATGGGAGCGGCGACAGCTCGTGGTGTAACAGCTATTATCCAAGCTATTGATAACATGCTTGCTAATAACGGATTGCCAACAATGCGTGATATGGTTGGTCAGTTTGGGTCGTTCATGGAGTCTACTATGAAAACAGCTGCTACAGTGATTGAGCCAGTAGGTAATGCTTTGTTTTGGTTATTAGAGCCGTTAGGGTCCTTATTAGGGGTTGCCAAACCATTAGTTCCTGTCATTGGTGCTATGGTAGCGGCCTTTACAGGTATGATGATTTTAAAATCTATTGGAACAGTGTTAATGGGATTCAGAGCGTCGTTATTAGCTATTGAAGTTGTCCAAAAATCAGTTGCGGTAGTAACAGCTGCGACATCGTTTGCTATGACTATTTTCAGTGGAGCTTCCGTCGCTTCTGCAGCAGGAGCTTCTGGTTTAAGTGTAGCAATGGTAGCGTTGCGAGTGGCTCTAGGTGCTTTAATGGGTCCTGTAGGTTGGATTATTACTGGTTTAGCAGGTGTTGCTGCTGGGGCAGTTGCACTATGGAATCACTTTAACAAGACCAGTGAAGAAACAGAACGACTCAAAGGTGAAACTGAGGAGTTAAGTGAATCTACGGATAATCTAGTTGACACTATGAGAGATAGTGCTGGTGTGTATAGTGATAGAGTAAGAGATATCGATGCTACCAGAGAGGCTAATAGTGAACTAGTCCAAACCGTAGAAAAATTATCTGATAAAGAAAACAAATCTGCAGAGGATAAACGTGATTTAAGTTTAGCAGTTGACCAGTTAAACGGTGAAGTTCGCGGGTTGAATGCAACTTACAATGAAGAAGCTGATAGGTTAAGTGCATCAGCTGAACAAATGCAGGCGCGTATTGATTTAATGTATGAGCAAGACAAAGCTAACGCAGCACAAGAACGTTTGACAGAAATCTTAAAAGAACAACAAGAAGTCGAGCTGCAACTTGGAGAAGTCAATGCTTTACGTGAAGAATGGGTCAGAAATTTAAATAATGGAGAAGTAAGCACCAGAGAATATAAAAAAGCGGTCGCTGAACTCGATGAACAACAACAGACTTTAAAAGACACCTACGAGCAGTTGGGTATCCAATATGATGCCACGTACGATGTGTTTATAGCGACGCAAGATCAGGTCACAAAGATTGTTCAAGATGGTAACGCGGCTATGTTGTTCTCCTATGAAGAATTAGAAGACTACCAAAAAGGTGCTTTTGACCGCATGGCTGATCGTTACAACGAATTAAAAGATGCGGCAACTAATGCTTTTGATGAAATCGAAACCGAATCAGAAATCAGTTTGAGTGAAATGGTTTCTAATATGAAAAAGAACCAAAAAGCAGTTGAAGAGTGGGGAGAAAATCAAGCTGCATTATTAAAATGGGCTGGTGAAAACGGATATGAAAGCTTCATCCCATACATCGAGCGAATGGGAATCGATCAAGCCGGAACATTAAACGAAATGGTTCAAGGAGTCGATGATTCGAATGTAGATCATGCGGCAGCGTTGGTCGAGTTAGCTGAAACAGTAGAAAATGGATACGGTGTGGCGATGGAAGGCGCTAAAGCAAGCGTAGGCGATGGCCTTAGTGAAGTAGCGGACATCATCATACAAATGGTGGAAGCTGGGGAAATGTCTACTGTGGAAGCGATAGAAGCAGCCAACTTTTATGAGCTGTTCGGAGTTTTACCTGATGAAGCAGCATCGGCTATTGATGACGGTGGTGAGGAGGTAGAACAATCCGCAACCCGTTTAGTAGGAAGGATAGGAATTGCAGCTGATATTGCGTTAGGTAATTATGATTTTGAAGCTATGGGGGCTAAGCCGCCTGCTGATTTATCAATGGGAATGAGTACCGGTTCAACGGCCGTAGAGATGGCATCCAGGGGCGTTGGAGCAGATGCTGTCGAACCAATGATGACAGAGATTGATAATGCTGATATCGAAGGCGCCGGAGACAGCATAACGGAAACATTAACAGGAAGAATTAACAACGGTAAAGAGTCTGTTGCCTGGGCGTCTGGCGAAGTTGGTAAAACTCCAGGTACTGAAATCTCAAAGGAAATCGGTAGTACTCCTTTTGAAACGATTGGTGGAAGTGCACCAACCAGAACCGGTGAAGGCATAATTGCAAACAAAGGTATTGCAACTGCTGCGGCAAGCGGGCTAATAGATGACGTTAAATCCGAATTTGAAAATGGCTTCAACCAATCAATTTATATTGATTACGGCAGCAATACAGGGTATGGAACTGGTGGCGGTATTGATGGTAGTGCCGGCATCGCAACTGGAGCAGCGAAAAATTTGGCTGATAATGTTGACAGTGAAGTATCTAGCGGAATGACTCAATCGAAGTATGAAGGTTACGGTAATAACGTCGGAGTTGGTCTTGGTAACGGAATATTAGCAATGTCTGATTTTGTAGCAGGTGCAGTACGGAGTGTAAGTTCAGATGCGTCAGCAGCGGCTACTGGTGCTCTTGGAATTCACAGTCCATCTATTGTATTTTTTGGATATGGTAAATTTGTGTCACAAGGACTCGGAAATGGAATATTAGATGGTAAATCTGGAGTAATAAATTCTATTTTGGCTATGACATCTGAAATGATTAATCGTACCAGTATTGGTATGGATAACATGCAAAGAACGACACAAACAGGTATAAGTGGCATGGACAGGCGAATGGGGCGCTTAAAAGCGATAGCTTCAAGCAATATGAGGGGTATGCAAAATAATTTAAATTTTGGAGCATCGGTCAGCGTTGCTATTATGACTAGGTTGTCCAGCAACATCATCAGACCATTTGGTGGTATTCAGGGGCGAATGGCTGCAATCGGCGGGTATGCTATGTCAGGCCTCCAAAGTGGGTTAAATAGCAGGGTCGGTCGCGTTATTTCCACTGCAAACAGTATTGCAAACCGCGTAACATCAACAATACAAAGGGCTTTACGCATACATTCTCCTTCAAAAGTTATGGAGCAAGATGTCGGGCGCTGGATTCCTGAGGGAATCGCGGTCGGTATTGAACGATATGCTGGCAAGGTGTACAGCGTTATTGACGCAATGGCTGATTATGTTTCATCGCCATTTGATGTAGCAACTCCACAATTTGATATTGCTGGACAAGTTGCGAACACAAATGCTCAAATACAGTCTCGTGTAAGTCATGAGTTAAGTCATCAAGGTGATTTCAGACAGCCACAGCCTGCATATATCAATTTCACTCTAGGAGATAAAGCTTTCAGTGGATTTTCAGATGATATAACTGAGGATCAACAAATTAAAAATATTAGATTAAGACCAAGAAGATTATCATAGGAGGTGCTTTATGTACCAATTTGCAGATACACAACCAACAAGCGATACAGGAGGCACTTCCTTATCGCTTCAAACAGTTTTTGACGGCAACAATCTTGATGAATTGCTTACAGATGAAACAGGACGATTTGTAACTTTGTCTGTTGGTGGTAGAGGAATTTTAAACCGTAGATTAGATTTGGTGCAGATGCCTGGTGCTCATGGATCAAGAGTAAATGACGTGACTTATGACATCAGAGAGATATCAGTTAAATTTTTAATTGCAGATGCCACAAACGAAGGACTTAGAGAGCGTTTCAATCGGTTGAATGGTTATATCAAAGGAAACGAGAAAAGGCTTGAATTTACCGACGAGAACGCTCACTTTGTTGCTACTTTATCAGATGCAAGTATTCCAGATGAAGATAGCAATAGCCTTGTTTGTACAATGACTTTTACTTGTGCAGATAGTGCTAAGCGTATGAATGAAAAAACAATTAATGTGACAACGTCTAATGCTACGCATTCAATCACAGGACAAGATGCCGCCTCATGGGAAATTACGGTTAGGTTTACTGCATCTACAGATAAATTTGAGTTAGAGACAGATTCTGGTCTTTATATTTTGCTAGGTTATGAATTTATCGAAGGAGACCGCCTAACCATCAAATATGAAGGGCGTGAGGTTTGGTTAAATGGCGCTCGCGACCTTCGTTTTGTTATTAGGTTGGCTTCTAATTTTGAATTGTTACGTCCAGGGGAATTGACTATAAAAGCTAGCCACGCTTGTGATTTAATTTATGATGAAACTCTTTATTAAACTTATCGCAGGTCGAAGGGAGGTATTACCGTGGAATTATTTATATTCTCCCAGGACGAACAACCATTAACAGTTTTATCAGCAGATACAGGGCTCGTCGAAGCATCTTACCGAATCGAGGTAAACAGTGTTCCGACAGAGCCTTTTATTTTTACAGTTAAAGCTAGTCATCCTATAGCTGAATATGTAGTTGAAGAAAATAAGGTTGTGTTTAAGGACCATGAAGGCGACTGGCGATTCATGGTGATTAAGGACTTGAAAGATAAAACGGACCAAGAAGGCCGCCAAACAACAGCGATTTGTTTTCCTGTTTATACAGCTGAGTTAAATGATCATGTAATTGAGGAACGCCGTTTTATAGACCAAATTGTGGATGTAGCGATGAATGCGGCGGTACAAGGGACTCGCTGGGAAGCTGTTGTTGAAGTAGAGTTGGGTAGAGCAACAACAAACTTTTATCGCATATACAGCACAGAAGCTTTTGAGGAGATTATCAATACTTGGGGCGGAGAACTTAAAGATGTAGTTGACTTTGACGAGGTAACAAACAAAATCAAAGGTTGTTATATGAAACTTATCCAGCGACACGGAACAGAGCATGGACAACGATTTGAAATAGGTCATAATACTGTTGAGATTTATAGAAGGATATTAAGTTATCCTAAGACAGCATTATTCGGTTACGGTTCCAGTCTTGAAGTCGAGGGCGAAGATGGTGAACACACAGGCGGCTATACTCGTTACATCGATTTTGGTGATGTTGAGTGGCGCACAAGTAGAGGTGACCCGGTCAATAAGCCATTAGGTCAGAAATGGATAGGAGATCCGGGAGCTTTGGCTATATATGGCTATGAGAACGGAGATAAACATCGTTACGGCATCTTCAGCAATCAAGACTATGAAGACCCTGCTGACTTGTTACAAGCAACATGGGAAGCCTTGCAAAAGGCTAAAATACCCGAAGTTAATTATCGCTTATCTGTTGAACTGTTCGACGAAAAAGTTAGTTTAGGAGACACATGCCAGGCGATTGACCGCAAGTTTGCCAGACCGATAGAAATCCAGGCCAGAGTAATAGCGATGGAATATGACCTACTGGACATCGAAGGTACGATGGTTGTTGAGATGGGTCAATTTTTAGACTTAGGTGCAGACCGAATTTCTGACCTCGAAAAAGAAGTTGAAAACATTAAAAACCGTCCACCTAAGCAAATCATCGATGAAGGCAACTATCCAGATATTAAGCCAGGCACACCTGTTAACGTTGAAGCTCATGGCGGTATGGAGGTTATCCAACTTTATTGGGATTATGCCAGTCAAATTTACATTAAGCATTACGAGGTTTACGGCAGCCGTACAGAGGACTTTGTACCGGACAGCCAGCATTTGCTATGGAGAGGTAACACAAGCGCCTTTGCTCATACCGTTGGTACTGACGAGGTTTGGTACTACAGAGTGAGGGCGGTCAACTATCATGGCACGCCGTCTGATTGGAGCGAACAGGTAAGAGGGGCTACGCATCGGGTTATCAGCGATGACATTTTATTTGGTCCAGAATTAGCTGAACGTATGAGAGAACTGCACCGTATCAGCGATATTATCGGTGAGAATGGAGTCAACTTTTATCAGATATCTCAGGAGGCTAAGGACTTAATTAATCAGCAGGCTAAAATTTATACCGATGAGGAAATACAGGCAACTCGTGAAGATGTCATGCGGAATATTAGTGATATATCCGACGATTTGGAATATGTCGAAGGTAGACTCATTGATAAGGTCAATGTGGGTGATGTTTATACGATAGCAGATATTGACGGTATGTTCGATAACACAGTGAGTATTACACGATATGAAACTGATATGGATGGCGTAGTTCAAGATTTAGAACATCATGAGACAGTTATCAGTCAAAATGAACTAGAGATTTTGAATCGTGTTACTGAAACTATATTCAACGAAGAGACTGGCTATTTAAGGCAGTCTATTGCTGATGTGGTTATACAGGCAGACAGGATAGAACAGACTGTATCGAATATTCGTATTGGAGGGAGAAATTTAATTGAAGGCAGTTCAGTGCCCTATACATTTACATCAAACTCTAGCGATTTTAATTATTACATTATATATCGAGGGCTAGAACGCAATACAACGTACACATTTAGTGCAAAGGTCGAAGTTTTAACGGGAGCAGTTACTGAAATTACAGTTTATCCATATCTAAGGTCTGGGGAGAATATGCCAACCATCACTGTGCCGATTGTTAATGGCCGCATTACAGCTACGTTTACAACGGATAATAGGTATGATTACAACTTGTTAGTGTATAACGGAAGGTATGGATCTACAGCTGGTAATCAGGTGCGATTAACAGAATACCAACTTGAAAAAGGGAATAAAGCGACTGATTGGAGTCCAGCACCAGAGGATATGGACAATCGCATGACAAATGCTGAATCCTCCATTGTTCAACTTGCGGAAGATATTACTTTAAAAGTAAATGTTGATGAAATTGTATCTGAAATAAATGTGAATCGTGAAGGCATTCGACTATCTGGTGCATTAATCCATTTAAATGGTTTATCGCTGATAGATGAGACGATTATTCAAACAGCACACATTGCCGATGGAGCAATTCAAAGAGCGAAGTTGGGCACCGCAGTCGTAGGCACGTTACAGGTAGAAGATGGAGCGATTACGAATGCGAAAATTGGTAGTCTTAATGTTGATAAACTTTATGGCTCCCGCATCCAGGGGATTGATATTGAAGGAGCAAGGTTTTATTCAACATCCGGTAACAACTGGATGGAGATTATCGGAGGAGATATGCGATTAAGACAGGCTAACGGGAGCTATGTTGATATTAGTCCTATTGGCATGTATGGATATAACTCAAGCGGTAGTTTAAGATTCCAGTCAGATTTATCATTAACTACTTCTGCAGCATTTGGAACTGTTAATACCAACGTATACTTGGGTAGCTTTGCTGAAACACGCTCAGTCACATATAATTCAATTGGTGGAGATGGTGCAATTGACAGCTATGTCTATACCGACGTTAGGGCAAAACATTTTTATGGCAACGTTCTGGAGGCAAACTGGGGAGTAAATAACGCCACCAATGTTTATTTAAGGCCAAGAGCAGGCGGAGAAATTAGAGTGACTGCAGGTCAAACAATCGACACTTATCTTGACTTACGAGCTCGTGGTTTATATACCACTTATTTGGATAAAAACTTAAATCATGGTAGTGGTGACAGTATCTATGTTAGGCCAGCGAGCAACGGAGAATTGAGAATAACAAGGATTGGTACGATAGATCGTTATCTTGATATCAGAGCCTACGGTTTGAAAATTAATGCAATTGATTTTAATACAGATGCTTCCACTGGATCGAATTTATACGTAAGAACAGTTGCAGGAGGAGAACTACGTTTTACAATCAATGGGGGAACGAGCACTTATGTAGATATACGCAGTCGGTATGCTTATACGAATGTTGTAGAAATTAATGCTTTACACGGTAGTAGCCCGGATCTCTTTTTAAGGCCAGGAGGAACAGGAGAAGCAAGAGTCACTGCGGCTGGCAGAACAGATGCTTACCGACCGATTAGAGCTGACAGCTTTCCTACAGGTTCAAGCGAAAAGATAAAAGAAAACATTGTTAAGTATAATGAGAATGCCCTTGATATCATAAATAAAAGTGTGATATACGAATATAATCGTAAAGCGACAGGCGTTAAGGAAATAGGGTTTATCATTGAACGAGAAATACCAGATATTGTTTTATTTGACGAGGAGTCAGTTAATGGATATAGCCACCGATCTTTAAATACCAAGGCGATACAGGAACTTGATTCCAAGTTAACCAATGAAATCAACTGGCAGCGCATTGAGTATCAATTACTGAAAAATAAAGTTACTGAATTGGAAGAAGAAGTACAAGAATTAAAGGAGATGATAGCATGATTACATTACAGAATAAAGATTTGAATAAAGTTGCAGATTTTCTAAAAAATACGGTGAGTGCGAAAGGAAAGAAAAATATCCACCGGATGAGGATTGTTAAAGCATTAACAGAAAAAGATAAAGAAGTCCGAGAAGATGAAGTCACGCTTTTAAAAGATTACGCAAAGTTAGATGATGACGGTGAAATTATCTTCCTTGATAACGGCCAACCTATCCTAAAAGAAAAGAAAGCATTTAATGAAGCTCATAAAGCTTTGTACGAGGAAGAGTTTGTTCTTAGTGATAAAAACCTTGAATCAGCCCTTAAAACGGTTGAAAAATTGGTCAACGACTTTGACAAAGAGCTATCAGGGCAACAGGCTGAGGCACACTTTATCTTGGTAGAAGCTTTTGAAATCGCTGAGGGAGAAGATAAAGAAGGAGAGGGTACAGATGATGAATAATTATGAATTTGATTGTGATGGCAGCACACGTTTTATCGAGATAGATGGAGAGCAGTATGTGCTTGTAAGGTTTACTGCAAGGGAGCCAAGGGAAATGCGAGAAAGCCAGGAAAACATTAACTTAAACGGCAACATAGCCCTTCCTGCAATGGAATTCTTCCAGGCTGGTTTGGACGGAAATTTATCTGACGTTGTTAGGGATAATGTTATCGATAAGTTGACAGCTCGAGAAGAAGAAACAGAAAACGCTGAATAGGCGTTATTTTTTATGCAGGATTTTCCTTCTTTTTGTCGAATTTGTAGATAAAAGGGAGGCGGTTAGATGCTAGAATTAGAATTGGAAATCAGAGAAATGGGATTTAGAGAAGATGAAATCCAAGCAATCGAAAATCATTTTCTATGCACTTTAGATTACAATGACTGGGAAACCATATGTTTTATAAAAGAGGAAGATTATGATGAAGATGCCGAGGATATGTTAAAACTACCCACTGGCAGGATAGCTTATTTCTCAGATGAATTAGTAAAAAAAGAGTTAATGAGTCAAATAGATTGAAGTAAAAAGACATCTCGCATGAGGTGTCTTTTTTATGGTTTAATTTTCCTCTTTCTATGTCGATATAGATAGTGGGAGGGAGCGTCTATGAAAGAAGCCTTACGAAGATTATATTTTGGTTTAAAAACAACAGCTTATGTAGGATTGGGGATTATGTTATGTTCAAGTTTGCTTGGACCAGAGGGAATAGCTAAATTCCTTAAAGTCAAAGATCCCAGCGAGAAGGGATTGGAATATATAGAGATATTAATTCCGAAATACGTTTTATATTGGACATTAGGAACCGTTATATTAGAAGTAATAGGTAATGCATATTCGTTTTTAAAATTCACGAATTACAAAGATATACCTCTTACCAAAACAGAATTCAATAAGGCAAAGTTTGATAGGTATACAGAAGAATTCAAGACAAACATGAGAATTGCGAAAATAGAAGCAAAGTTAAAACATTTTGATGAAAAAGAATGGGAATTTATTAAGTCTGCTATTTTTCAAGATATGACGAGTAAAAAAGAAGTGAAATTGAATTCTGTTAATGGTCATTATGTTTGTGAAAAACAACATTCAATAAAAGAGGTTGAGCCGTATACATTTAAATGTGATATTTGCAAGAAAATATACACGGGTCCGTACCTTGTTGTTTGAATGGAAATCTATAAAATGTAAAAATTATTTTCATAAAAAACATCTCATAATGAGGTGTCTTTTTGCATGTGATACAAAAGAGAATTTAAAAGGGGGTAATTAAATATGGACAAGGAGATGATAAAATGTTGGAGGGTGTTAATTTGGAGCATTTAGAAGTGGTCAGATTTTATTTATTCGGAGATGTTAAGTTTTTGCATTTGTTGGTCCTATTAATGGCTTTGGATATTATTACAGGTTTGACAAAAGCCTGGAAAAATCATAATTTGTGGAGTCGCAAAAGTCTTTTCGGGTTCGCTCGTAAATTGCTTGTATTGGTGGTAATTATAGTTGCTAATGTTGTTGATCAAATACTCAATCTCAATGGTGCAGTCACTTATGCGACTGTGCTTTTTTATATTGTAAATGAAGGATTGAGTATTACAGAAAATTTAGCCGAAATTGGTGTCATTGTACCTCCTGTACTGGCAGAAAAGCTAATGTCCATCGATAGTGATAAAAAGAAATCAAAATCTATTTCTAATGAAATCAAAGAAGAATTTTCAACCAAAGATAAAGAGTAGCTGCGGCTGCTCTTTTTAATTTATAAGGAGGTTTTTTATATGGTATTTAGAAAAGTATCTGCAGATCAAGTTATCACAATGCTGAAAAATAGAAACTATAGATATGCCCAAGTGCATCACACGTGGAAACCGAATCATGCTGATTTTACTGGAAGCAATCACATTGCTCTGCAACAAGGCATGTACAACTATCACACTGGAACTAGAGGATGGTCAGATATCGGACAACACTTAACTCTATACCCAGACGGTACATTTGTTACTGGCCGTAATTTTGGAATAGCGCCAGCAGGTATTAGTGGCTATAACACAGGATCATTTATGATTGAAATGATTGGTGATTTTGATTTAGGTAAGGATAAGTTGACTGGAGAGCAATTAAACTCTGCCCTTAAAGTCTATAATTATCTTGTCAATCATTGTGGCGCTAAAATCTTATTCCATAATGAACATGCTGCAAAGTCTTGTCCAGGCACTGGTATAGATAAAGTCAAATTCGTTAAAGAAGTTACCTTGTATAATGGTAAAACCAAAACAGTAGATATTAAATCTTCCGGTGGTGGTAAAGTCAAATCGACTAATATCAAAAAAATTAGTTGGAAAAAAGTAACCGGCAATTGGACTGGACAAACATTAAGGAATGGTGAATATGGTGAGCCAGTTAAACAGTTGCAGGAGAAACTTGCATCTAACAAACCTCCGTTTTATCCAAACAAGGGTGCTAAAAACAACGGCATTGACAGCTATTATGGTAATGATACCGAAGATGCTGTTCGACGTTTCCAGACCTACTCCGGCTTAGATGTAGACGGCCTGGCTGGTAAGCAGGTCTACGGAGCGTTAAATGGTACCAACCAAGCCAGTGGCGATGATTTAACTGTTGATGGTAAATGGGGTACAGGTGTCAATGAAGCATTACAGGATTACTTTAATACTACTGTGGACGGAGTGTTGAGTGACCAGTCTCGTAATAGTGTTACAAATGCTTTATATGGCGGTGTCAACTTTGGTAGTGGCGGCAGCTTAGTAATTAAAGCTCTGCAACGGAAATTAGGTGTCAAAGTTGATGGACTATTGGGACCTGCAACTATTAGAGCACTACAAAAATATCTTGGAACTAAGGTTGATGGTGTGTTAAGTCGCCCGTCAATGGTTGTCAAAGAGATGCAACGTAGGTTAAATAAAGGAACGTTTTAAGCATAAAAACACCCCAAGTGTTGGTTTTGTATTCTAACATTTGGGGTACTGTTTTTATTTTATCCAGTAACGACACTCTTACTTTTTTGAACATATCTTACAAATATAAAGCGCACTAGTGGCCCCATAATAATAATCTGTAGAGGTAATGCTATAATCAAGTTCTTACCTAAAATTGCAAAATAATCTGTAACCACCGAGTTAGAATTAAAACCATTGTGAATATAAGTTGATACTAATCCATAAATAGACATAAAAAACGCCATCCCTAAAACCATGCATATTGATATAGCTAGTACTGTGTAAAGTTTCTTATTCGTATTTGCAGTCAAATTAAACGCTACCTTTTTAGCATTAGGTCCTACTATAAACATATCAAGTATAAAAGCAATAATAAATCCAATTAAAAAATCAATTATTCCTTCTATTAAAGTCATTTCTCCGATTGTTCCATTAAGGTAAAAATTATATATAGTCATAATCAATACCATTCCAAAACACATTATTAAACCAAATTGTAAACTTTCCCTCTTAGTTGTTGGCAATTCCATCATCCTCTCTTTCTTCTTACTTTAGTAAGTATAGAGGAGCAAGAATTTCCTAGTAAGTGAACTTTTTGTGAACAATAAGTATACATAAAAGAACGTTTATACATTGGTTACATATGATTAAGGATTTAAAAATGCAATACAAAAACAAGCCCTCATCCGAGGGCTATACATATATCAAGAAGTAGCTTTTTTCTTTGGAGTTGTTTTTGTAGTCTTTTTGGCGGCTGTTTTCTTCTTTGCAGCGGTCTTCTTCTTCGGTTTTGTTGTTTTATCACTTTTAGCTCTATCTAACGATTCCTGCAGCGCGTCCATTAAATTAACCACATTATCTGGCTTCGTTTTAGTTTCTCCACCGATTTCGATTTCTTCATTGTTCTTTTTAACCTCAATCAATTCCATAAGAGCAGTCCTGTAGTCATCCTTATATTTTTCGGGTTCGAATTCAGTTGTGAGCTGATCAATCAAGAGCTTAGCAGTATCTAACTCTTTTTCTCCAACAGATTCTTGGCTGGGAACATTAGGCACGTCTCCAACTGCCCGAACCTCATCTGGATAATGGATTGTCTCGACCACTATTGCGTCTTTATATACTCTAATTACAGCAAGTTGCTCCTTAGAACGTATCATCATCTTTGCAATACCAATCTTTCCAGTGTCTGTTAAAGCCTCACGTAATAGGGCGTATGCTTTAGTACCACCATCGCCTGGAGATAAGTAATAGCTCTTTTCAAAATAAATCGGGTCAATTTCTTCTAACTTTACAAAATCCATAATTTCTACAGCTTTATCTTCCTGTTCTTTCTTTAATTGCTCCAGTTCTTCATCATCTAAAACCACAAACTTATTACTTGCGTATTCATAAGCTTTAACAATATCTTCACTTTTTACATCTTCATCTCCACAGTTAGGGCATGTTTTTTCATATTTAATCGGTGTTTTACATTTTTTGTGCAACTGCCGCAGTTTGATATCTTTATTTTCAGTGGCAGCATGCATTTTGACTGGTATGTTGACCAGGCCAAAGCTAATGGTTCCTTTCCACATTGTATGCATTTTCCGTACCTCCTTTTAAATATATTTTGCTGATTTGAATGTTTTTTATACAAAGATATGAGGCATCCTAATTTAAAAGAGGTGATACAAGTGGTTGAATGGATGAAACCAATTGAAAGATCAGATATACCCGAGGGCGATGAATGGTTTTATGAGGTTAAGTATGATGGTTTCCGGTGCGAGTTAAGTTGGACTGAAAAGAATATCATTTTGACCAGCAAAAACAATCATGATATCTCTAATAAGTTTCCTGAAATCATTAATTGGTGCAATGATAATTATGACTACTTTAAAAACAAGTTGCCGTTAAAATTGGATGGAGAACTCGCTGTATTAAACCATCGATATCAAGCGAATTTTGCTTTAATACAAACACGGGGAAGAATGAAAAGTATTGATCGGATTGAGAAACAAGCAGCCATAAGACCAGCCTCTTTAATGGTTTTTGACATAACTGAAATAAGAGGGAAAAAGTTGCTTCAGGATGAGTTATCTTTTCGTAAAGAAATACTTACTCAAACTCTTGAATCTGTTTCCAATGATTCATTTTTAAAACGTGTAGAAACCTTTACAACAATTGAAGAAATACAGAAGGTTGTTTCTGCATCTAAGAGTGAAGGTATCGTGGCAAAAAGGGTGAGTAGTACTTATCAAAAGGGTAAGAATCATCATGACTGGTTTAAAATAAAAAACTGGAGGGTGATTCAGGGTATCTTAACAGAGTATAACCCCAGCAATGGGTATTTTACTGTTAATGTATTAGATGAAGATAAATTAATAAGTATTGGAACATGCAAACATGGATTACCAAAAGATTCAGCAGCAACTGTACAAAAGCTTTTTAAGGAGCAAGGTGAGTTTTCCAATGGTTCATATCATCTTCCACCAGCAATAACCAGCACAATCAATACATTGGATTTATACGGCAATGAGTTAAGGGAGCCTAATTTTAAAAGTATTAATCCTTCTATATCTTATACAGAGTGCACGCTAGATAAATTACAGTTAGATATGGCACAGTTGCCTATTGAGGTGACAAATACAGATAAATACTTATGGCCGGATGTTTTTAAGAAGAAAGACCTCTTGGTTTATATCAGAGAAATATCGCCTTGGATGTTGCCATTCTTGAAACAACGTGCTTTAACAGTCATTCGCTGTCCGGATGGGGTAGAGGAGGAATCATTTTTCCAAAAAAGTCTTCCAGATTATGCACCAGACTTTTTGTCATCTGATGCTACTGACGATTTAATTGTATGTAATCAGCTGGAAAGTTTAGTTTGGTTAGCGAATCATGGATCCATTGAATACCATGTTCCTTTTCAGAAAGTCGGACATGTCACGCCTTTAGAGATTGTATTTGATTTGGACCCGCCTGATCGAGATCATTTTCCCATGGCGGTAAAAGCAGCCAAATTACTAAAACAAATATTAGATGATTTAAACCTTATTTCTTTTGTTAAAACTTCGGGAAACAAAGGAATCCAAGTGTATATACCTATCAGAGAGGGGAGTATGACATATGAAGAGACAGGGATTTTTACAGAGGCTGTAGCAAAGACTTTGGAGCAAGCATATCCCCATGATTTTACAACCGAACGATTAAAGAAAAACAGAAAAGGGCGCTTGTACATTGATTACGTGCAACATGGTCAAGATAAAACATTGATTGCTCCTTATTCTCCACGAATGACAAAAGAAGGAACTGTCTCTACGCCTTTGTATTGGAATGAAGTGAATGAAGAATTGACTCCTACAGCATTTACAATCGAGAATGTATTAGAACGTGTCCGTGAAATAGGGTGCCCGTTTGCAGGATATTTTGAAACAGGGAGCAAACAAAAACTGGATAAGGTATTGAAAATGGTTAAAGATTAAAAAAGCCCTTCACTCTTGTGAGGGGCTGTGATAAGAAGTTCACTGTTGAGGTATTTTCACCGAATTAATATACATTGCCTTGTCAAGAAGTTCGATATAATTATCTGGAAGACCCATCTCCTCCAAGAGAGTTTGATATTGCATATATCCGCCTTTTTTATAATCATTTAAGTATCCCTCTAATTTTACTCTGAACTCAATTAAATCTCTATAATCTGATTGGAAGAAAAATAGAGATGCTATAAGTAATGCAGATATATTATTACGCCCTTCCCCTCTTTGATAAGCTTTTTTAGATATGTTGAGTTTTTCATGAAATTCTCTATAATACGGAAGCGATATATCCGCTTTAAAATTATATACTCTACCGCCATGGGCGCACCAATTGCGATATTTATTAAATAAACCTATTGCTTTTGTAAAAAAGTCCTTATCGAGCTCTGTTATTTTTTCTTTAGAGATTATATCACTGATAATCTTGGATTTAACTTTCGGCATAGATAATTTATAAAAAATTTTAAGTTCCCCAAACGTCATATCTTTTACCAAAATCCAAGGCGGTATATTATGATACTTATTTCGGTAGTATATAAGCGGCTCAACTTCTGGCTGACAAATTTTTTTATTAAGCCTATCAAGTAGGTTATCTCTTTCATATTTATTATTATGCTTTTGCTTTACTCCAATTCTGTAATTATTTTTATTCAAATATGAATCAGATTTTTCTCCATAAAAATGAGAAATATTATGAGAGATGCTTGAATAGAACACCACTTCAACATCTAAAATTAATTCCAATGTCATGTATCTCAATTGCCTGTCGTAATTGTACAGTTCTAAAATATCTTCAAACGCTACATCTTGTATGTATTTCTCTTCTTCCACATCTTCGCCAACTAAAAACATGTTTTTGTAACCATTAATCAAGTCATAGTATATAGTTCTAAGAAGCTTCTTTTTTACGAAATCTTTATTATTTATTATTAATCCTCTAGTTTCTAATTTTTTTATCTGATTATCAATAGGTATATAAGGCTTTGTTCCTTTACTCATTTAAATTTCACTCCCCCTTACTGCCTATTGTAATTGTTTTTCAAATAGAAAAAAACCCCCAACAATTTGTTAGGGGTTTTTCAGCCAAACGATGGCTCTTTAATTTATTATATTCATAATATCGCTTTAATATTCTTAAGTCAACAAAAAAGCGAATTTTTTCGCAAAAAAGTAACTTAATTTATTGTTTTTGTATATAAATTAGGCATAATTATTAATTTTTCGCATGTGCTTAGAAAATACATTACAAAAATAAGCCCCCGCAAAAGCAGATTTCATTTCAGCTTATTGTACCAATCCAACGCATTCATAAATCATATTCACAATTACATCGTTATTGAGTGGGGTGCTTTAGTAGTCGATGTCTCTCTTCTTCAGCATTTCAGCTTGCTCTGGATCAAAATATGGAGTAAGAGCCTTTTCAAAAGCTTCTTTACGAGGAATATTTCCATAAGTGACTTTGCCAAGTTTCAAAATAGACTTCTTTTTGGATTTCTTATTTTCCTTCTTAGTTGAATTTATTAAATTATTCTTGTTGTCTGACATGATGTACTCCTTATAAATCTATATTTTTTTATGCAATAATTTCAATCGATATAATGTCTTCTTTAATCATCTCCAGCCCGATGTCCACCTACCAACTTAGCCCTAAATCTCGCCATACCACCATCAAGCAGGCTGGATGCATGAAGAAGGGAAGTATACCCATATTTTTTCCGTATATGATCAATCGTCTGATCAAGCTCTTCATCCTTTATTGTTTCTTCTGCCGCCTCAAACAGGTTTAGTTGCAACGACTGTTTATGCTTAAGGCCTCCAAACGTTACATTGACAGTTCTTACAGGTGTGTTTTCCTCGTAGTGCTTATAAAAAAGATATATCATATGCTCTTTAAGTGTTTTGGATGAATCAGTGGCAGGAATTTTCATCTGTTGGTTAAACCCGCCTTGGACAACATCCCGGGAATAACCAATGTACAACTTCACAACGGTTGTCATCAGATAGTTTTTCCTTAGCCGGGCCACATTTTCATCAGTCATTTCACGAATAACAACCTCAATATCATGCATATCTTTATAGTCACGGTTTAGAATCTGGTTTCTGCTGAATGATGTGCTTTTAGGTGTATAAACATCAGATAATAAGGTTCGGTCTATGCCATGAGCATGAAAAAAGAGTTGTAGGCCAATAACACCAAATTTATTTTTAAGCTTTTTAAAA
>RWZD01000025.1_pt1 | contig 48951 bp, 79 predicted proteins | sample 2187771 | NCBI WGS metagenome assembly RWZD01 (sample SAMN10531866, study PRJNA481165) | viral metagenome | isolation source: viral particles purified by filtration and ultracentrifugation from about... | place: USA: Tennessee
TTGTTATGATGATGCAGAAAAGATTGAGGAAGAACTAATGAAGGCTATCGAGGCGAATAAGGGATATGGGGTAGCAACAAGGGCTATCATCGCTGGAGAAACTGTCAGTACTAACGGAGTATTTGATGAAAATGAAGGTAGACTTGTTGATGCATATGTACTGGAAATTTTATAAGAGGGCAATTAAGCCCTCTTTTTTATTCATATATTTTAATTATTTTTTTATAATATGCAATTTAACAATTCGTTCAAGAACCCAAATACATCTTAACAGTCTGAACGCAACGATAATTATAGCCCATAGTGTAATTAACGTGATAACTATTACAGGACTAGTATCTTTATCAAAGACTAATCCAATCAAAGATAGTATTAATAACAAACCCAAATATTTACTAGTGCTAAAGAAGATTGTAAATATTGATTTATAATGTTTACTTCTTTTTAAAGTTTCAATTTGTTTATTTGTACTAGTAGTTAACAAAACAGATAACCCTGTTATCACGAACCCCAATAACGCCCCTGACAATGTTGTTAGAGTTCCATATAACATATCCCTTATGCTATCAAGCCTAGCCTGAAATGTTTCGAAACCAAAATATTTAGAGGTGATAAAAGTTAAAATAATCATTAATATTATCGACAAAGCTAATTCACATCCTAAAAAGTGAACTCGATAAAACTTTTTCATTAACAATTTCACCTTCTTCATTTAAAAATTATCTTTCAAATCATTATAGGCTTCTTCAATTTTTTCAAACATACTGGATGAATCAACTGATCTGCTTCTTTGTCCTAAGGTAGATACCTTTTTTGAAGTTATCATTTTGTCTTCAAGTAAATCAAAGTTTTTATTACTTTCTTCGGAATGTGATTCAGCATTTACCTTCATCTTGTTAATTTTTTGTCTATTATCGCCAATTGATAAAAGTTCCTTGATTCCCTTTTTAGAAAAAGGAAGTGGGAAACCTCCTCTTGAATATTTCTTTTTTCTTAAAATCACTTCAACTGACTCTGCATCAGATACCCTTGCTGCAGAATTAAATGCACTATATAAATCCATGTCTAATTCCTCGATTATCGAAAGTTCATTTCTGGCTACCTCCATTTGGAACAGATTTATTTCACCTAAATCTTGTAATAAACTATCCAAATCTTGATTCAATATAGGGTTTAATTCAATATATTCAAATGGTTTATTTGTATTTCTACTTTTTTCCGTCAAGTAAATTCTTAAACTGTTTGCTCTTGGTCCGTAGAAGTTAAATTCGACTCCTATAATATCTTTTTCAGGAAAATATACAAAATGCGTAATTTCTGCTAAGCCACTATTTCTTGGAATAGCGAGAGGTTCCAAAACTCCACCGGTTTCTAGTTCCGGTAAAGAACTTCTTCTGGAGATGGCATATCTCCCTCTAATTATACCATTTTCATTTTGAATATCGTTTAAAAAACTTACATCATTGTTAGAATAATATTTAAACCTTGATCTAGCATGGTCACCTTTCAATTCTAAATTGGAAACTTCTTTAAATATTCTTTCCGGTTCACTGTGTTTACTGAAAGTCTTAGCATCACCAACTAATTCCATTAATTCGAAATGAAAAAAGTGTATTTTTCTAGTTATTGTTTGATTGTTCATTATAATCTCCCCCTCTTTATCTGTTGCAAACACACTTCGACAAAGAGGGACAATTTTCCTGCATAATTTACAAATTAATTTATATTTTTTGGTTTTTTATAGTTCGAATGTACTGTTTTCATCCTCTCATATTTTTAAGCAGTTTCGCATTCTGTGCAGCAGTACCACTGTAATTTTTAATCCCATGCTTTGCTGCCAACTTTTTACGATTGGAAAAGCCACTATTTACGTTGATTGATTTTAAGTAATCAACAATGCTGCTCGTTGTTTGGTTGCCTTTTTTAACAGGAGCAGCCTGCTTTGGTTTTCCCGCTTTTAATTTAGCGAGAAGCTGCCCGTTTTGCTTAGCAGTACCCTCATAATTACTAATACCATATTGTCCAGCTAATTTCTTGCGATTCGCATAGCTGCTATTCATTCTCTGCGATTTCATCCAATCAACAACGGATCCGCTAGCAGTTGCTGTCGGTTTTGGTTTAGGTTTGCTAGCAGCTGCACCGGATATGTCGCTTGTCTTAACCCAACTATACAATTCTTTGAGCAACACCCTGTTACTACCTCTTTGTTGTACTGTATACGATTTGCCTTTATATTGGCTCGGAATACTTTCGCCTGTTGCATAGTTTTTAGCCGACTTTTTAAGTGTAACCTTTTGGCCAACCTTTATGGAACCAGTCGTCGATGTGTATTTCGGCGGTTTGGCTGGCATAGATGCTTCTACTTTTTTACCGTCCCGCACACCTTTAATAAACGCATCCCATTTAATCCCCTTTGCACCGGACCGTAAGTTACGTGGACAGTTTTTTCCGGACCAATGATTATGCTGCACTACGTTTACTGCCTTTATAGATGGATACTTATTTATCAGCCATTTAACCGTTTGTATTGCGTTATTGACAGCTTTTTTATAATCACCGTCAGAATTTACGCAGATTTCCATACCAATGGAATTATAATTTCCGCTGGTGGTGCCAGCGTGGTATCCTACCTCATTAAACGGCAGAGACTGGTATACTTCCGGCTCATCGTCCACACTTAAATGCCAACTGGCTTGTCGTGAGTTTCCATTCTGCTGCAGCCGAGCATGAGCCAACGCATTTGCCCGTACATTAGTATTATCTGTTTCATGGATAGTGACTGATGTCGGATTCATTTTGGTGCCAGGCCGGTTTTTTTTATTACTGGCCGGGATAAGCATTTCAATGATTTTAACCATTTTTATCACCTTTTTCGTTTAATAATCTTGATATAAATGTCCTAAACAATTCGCCCTTTTTGCCGTCTTCCGTCAATTCTAAATGCGACAATATGGAATTTATTTCACTTACCAGGTAACCAATAAACAATGTAACTAATGCAGGAACTGCGATTTTTTCCGGAACGATTAATAAAGCTATTGCCATAAAAAACACTAGCACCACAAAATACATCATCTTTTTGATGATTCCGTATAATGCAATCCCGCTCTCAAATTTTACATTGCTATTAAACCTAGCGTTAATCCACCCAAAACTAAAATCTATTGTGCTTGCTATGATGCTTGCTGTAAGCAATGCCACTAAATAAAAATCAATTGACTCTGATAAACTTTGCAACCATGCTACCATTTCCATTCATCTCACCCTTCTTTGTAAATTATTTTCTCTCGTATTTCCCCATAAAAAATACGCCCACTAGGACGTAATGAAACTAATTCTTAAATTTTAACTTTTTAATAAAGTATTATATATCTTCTACCTCAAAAAACTTAATAAATCTATATCCAAAATTACTGATTTCAACATTCGCTATTTTCAAAGGATCATTACCTTGATATTGGCGAAATGAACTTAGATTATCTGATGAACTTATTTTAGTGTCTGTTGAGTATTGAAGTACACCTAACTGTAATAACTTGTTTGAAATATAATTATTCAAATCTTTGCGTTTATGATATTTTTCCGGATTTTCATCTCTCAATCTTGGAGTTTTGATTCTTAAAGGATCATTATAACCTCGGTACTCCACATTGTATCTTTCAGTTAAATAAAAAATATCACTTATTCTAAGTTCTGATAAGACATCATAAAAATAATATACTTCCTCTATTTCCTTTATCTCTTCATCCAATATATGCTCAAAACCTTGTAAGATAATTGGAATCTTTTCATCTTGCTCTTCATTTAACATCCTATTAAAGATAATTGGAAATACCTCTTCTTTATAAAAAAGATCCTCATGATAGGATAATTTATCTGTTATTTTATTTATTTTTTCTTCGTTTTCTTTTATTCTTTCCCCAATTTTTTTAAACTTTAAATAGGTCAAAGCACCCTTTAAATAAGGAGTAAACGATCCAGCTACTTCACCAATATTAAGTAATCCGTCTGTAACTTCTTCAGGTGATATACCGCTCATTTTCTCAAACAACTCTTTGGCCTTATTCATTTCAGTCATTTCATTCCCTCCTCACCCTAACATCGGCAAGAAGGGTAAAATACTTTAGACACAAAAATAACGCCTATTCAGCGTCAATATCCCCACTCATGATTTTATCAATGACTTCCTGCTTCACAGCACCTTCAATCTTCCCAAAATCAATGCTGTCGGCAAAATCTTCAATCGGGATGCTACCGCTAAGGTTGATGCTGTTATCGGATGTACGTGCTGTAAAATGCACTGTTATGCTTGTGATTTCCCCGTCTGTACGGCGTGGTGTAATTTGATTGATTGTGATATCCATTACTTGTCACCTCCTAAATTTAATGCGACATAAAGTGCTGCAACCCCAATGGCATCCCCGTCTTTAAATTCATGCTCGGAATCCTCGGCAACCAATGGCTTGATAATAGATTTAACAGATGTAATCTCGACCTTAGAATCTGTGTCGTCAATCGTATTCATCTGTTCCAGCAACTTTTTAAATTCTTCATGGTAGCCTTTTGCATCATCTTTGTACTCGTCCTGCAGCTGTTTTTGAGCCTTTGTAAATGTATCTAATTTTTCCTTTAATTTGTTGGAAATATTGGTACGATGGATTGACTTCAAGCCTTTTACCCCAAGACCATCTAAAAAGTTAATGACGTGTACTAAATCTTTGTTTTTGATTTTCATGCTACTTTCTCCTCCAATTGTTTTATTTTTTGTTTGAGATATTGGTTTTCAAGTTCCAATATATTGATCCTGTTTACGATGCTGATTACTTTATCAGAAAACTTTAAATCGACTTCTTGGATGGCCAGTGTATTATAAAAAATGGTATCTGATAAACTGACAAACTCTCCGTCAGAAATCTCATTGGCCTCTTCCGCAATGACTCCTATATTGTTTTTATCGCCGTCAATATAATCAAAATTAACTATGTTTAATTTGTTGATGACATCTAATCCTTTGGAGGATACGCTTCTGATGTTATCCTTTGATTTACGGCTACTTCTTTCTAAAAAGCCAGCTGCATAAATGTTTCGGTAAACAATCGGATTATTAGATGCAGTACCTTGTGACGTTACCCTTACACCACTATCAGACCCTAAATAAATATACGATGCTCTGTTGTTAACAAATGAAGTACCGTAAAATGTGCTAGCCTCTATGTCACTAAAGCTACTCGATGAGCCAGTCCTTTGAACCCTCACCCTGGCATTGGTACGCAAATATAGGATGTCTCCAGCGTTTGTTTCATACTCATTAGCAAATGCCTTGTTAAATCTTATATCACGGTATACTCCACTCAGATTCTTATTGGTAACTCTGAGTTCGCTGTTTACACCGATATACGCATTATCCGTATTAGTTACCATAGCATTATTGTAAAGTCTTCCAGCTTCTAAGTCCGATAATGAAGATGATGAACCAGTACCATATACCCTTACTCTTGAACTTGCACGTAAATAGAGGATGTCACCACCATTAGTTTCATGTTCATTTGCAAAGAGTTTATTCATCCGAGTATCCCTGTAAGTTCCTTGATTATAAAGCCCCTCTGACATAACTCTGAATTCACCGTCAGTTCCAACATAAGCATTTGACCCAGGAGGAGCTTTCATGCTTAGCGACCTAATATGTCGATATAAATAATCGCTTGCTGACCCACCTGCCGGAAGACTCGAATAACGAACAACCCTAGCTTCTCCACCATCTGATGTAGCCAAATAAACGTTAGCGTTTGATGTGCCGAATGCAGCACTCGTAACTAGTGAGCTGTCAGCTTGAAACCGCAATCCTCCACCTTGATTATACCCATACAATCCTGTCGGACTTAGATACATATACCGACCATTATTTAGCCTTAAATCAATCTCACCTCCAACGATTTCCATGTAATCCGTACCTGCAGACGACCTAAACTTAGCACCGTAAATGTCGATACCTTTCAAATCACCAACTGTAATCTTGTCGGCATTGACTGACCTAATCTTCCCATGCTCGATCGTCGCATCAGCAATGTGCACGTTGTCGATGATGCCGTAATTCAGATGGAATTTTTCTACTGCTAAATTAGCTATTGCAGCAGTACCGATAATTCCATCATCAATGATAGTTTGTCCGCTGATGTGAACTTTTTCTCCATGGATACGGACACCCTCTGTCGATAGGTTGATATAGCTTATTAAGTTAGCGCGATCTGCCATGTCCTCGGGGGCTGGGCTCCAATCAGTGGCTTTGGTGCCTTTTTCAAACTTCGCATATCTATACTCCGCACTACCACTACCTCCACGACTGTATTTCCTCAATACAGCAATGCCATATTTAGCATCGCTTGGGGCTTTTGCAGTAATTCTAGCTATACCAGATTCGCCATTACTAACACTTAACTGACCATTACCTGTCTCGGTATTACTACCATCTTCCAATCTCCAGAATATCCTAACTCCAACACTGACGGAATCAGAAGTTATAACGTCCTTATACTCCACTGTAAAGACATATTCCTCGTTTGGTATAACTTCGATAGATGTTCGGGAAGTGTTGCCATTCGGATACTCGTTCCAGTTACTCCAAGATACAGTTTCCCATTCTGATGATGTATTCCTTAATAAATTCCTCCCACCGATTTCCAAGTCCTCAAAATCAGTCCACAATTCGCTAACGCTTAATGTTAAATCAGTTGCCGTCTGTTGAAATGTACTTATTTCAGTCCACGCATTTTCAAGGTCTCCCTCAACATCCACAACAGACTGCTCAAACCCATCTGCACGCTGTTCCCACTTACTTATCTGCGTAGATTGATGCCCTACTTCTCCGGTCAAATCATCCAAAACACCTGTTGTATCTTGGACGATGGTGGATAATCCGTCTATGCGATTGTTTATTTCCACATCTTGGTAACGCAATTCGCCTAAATCGTCCTCGATTAAATCAATATCGTTCAGGATGTCACCAATACGATTGCCGACGTCAGATAAAATGCGATTCTCTGATTCACGGATTTCGTACAAAGGCTCTTCATTTATCCAGTCGAGAGTGCCGTCTGACAGCTTATTTGCTAAGTCGAGATTATCCTCTAAGTGCTCGGCCAAAACGTTGCCAAATAAAATATCATCACTAATCACTCTTATAGGTGAAGCATCAACACGATTACTAAACTCACCCTCTGTACCACGAGTATTGACAGCACGTACATAGTAGTACCACTTTTCATCAGTCGCTACCTCATGATTAAAAGCACTGACTCGACCGCGATATAAAAGGTGCTGTTCGTCGGGTACGAAGTCGCTTATTTGTGAGCCGTACACTTCATAATGCGAGATATAAACTTTAGAATCGTAATCCCAAAACAAGTGTATTTGCTGAAACGAGCCATGCGCTTCGACATTTACGGGTGTGCCTGGTTTAATGTCCGGAAAACTACCGTTGTCAATTGGCTTCGTTGGTCTTGGCTTACGTATATCTTCTTTCAAGTCATCGACTTCTTTTTGGAGTGGGTCTTCGTTCATATCAACGTATTTTCCAACAACTATCTTAATCTCGTCATCCGGATAAAAAACGTCATATTCCAAGCCTGTGATTTGCGATTGCAGCTCGATAGGCTTGTTATAATTTCGATCAAGTACCGTTACTGTATCGCCAAGACTAACCTTTTTATCCGTTTCGTAGATGGTGGCTTCGTGCATGACTTCTTTTAATTTTCTTTCCTGGAGTTCTTGCCAGGTAGCCCACAGCAATTCTTCCGGGTCTTCATAGTCTTGATTGGAAAAGTGCCCAAAGCGGTGTTTGCGTGTACCATCACTATGTTTGTAACCATCCCCATCAGACTTTAATGCATCCGGGTCACCTACCCATTTCTGGCCAAGCGGCTTATCAACCGGATCACCGTTTGAGACTTTCCACTCCACATCTTCAAACGTAAGATACCGAGTATATCCGCCTGTGTGCTCGCCTTCGTCATCTTCAATTTCGAGTGATGCCCCTTGTCCCCATAGTGCTGTTTCGGGATAGGAGAGAGTGTTTCTGCTGATTTCCTCTGCGTTGTAATCAGGCTCGACGATTAAGCCGTTATCAGTACCCAAGCGCTGCACAATCCACAATTTACGCTCGATAATCTCGTTATCTTCGTTTAGTGTGATAGTGTCCTTAAGAGCACCGCCCCAGGTTTTAAGGATTTTAAATACAGCTTCGATGCCATCAATCCAATAAAAGTTGTCTGTGGCAAGTCCTAAATCGACAGTGACTTCACCGATATAGCGTGAGCCATCTAGTGCACGATTTAAGGCAGTTTGTGCGGTACCGTCTGCAATTCGTCTATCTTCGATGAAATGGTCATGTAATTCTAAGAAGGATGGCTCACAAATAACTCGTATTTGATGGCTAATCATGCCGCCATCAGACGTTGTGACTTCCCGCAAGTCTTTCATACGGACTAACCTTAATCGCCCATCGCGGTCATAAAATGCTGCTTGATTTTCTTCCGAAATATGTTCAAGTAACGGACTGTTTGATTCCACACTAAAAACAAAGGACTCGTCCTCAACATGGTTTTCATAGTCTTTAAACCACGTATCGACAAGCCCTTCTTCTTCGGATAGTATTGTTAAAAATTCATCGTCCTGGCTAAATAAATATAATTCTGCCATTGGTTTCCTCCTTTCTTTAAATAATAAAAGACACTAATTATTATCAGTGTCTTTTGGATTAATTGGCTTAAATTTAAAGTTTTTAAAAAGTTTTTCGTAACGTTTTCTTTCTGCTTCTAATTCATTACTTAATATCTGAGGATATGAGTTTCTTTGTTTTATAGACATTTTCATTTTTCTTTTATAATTCCAATAAACAACCCAATATTTGTTCATCCTTTTTGGTAATTTGTTAAAAGTTTCTAAATGGGTGTTAAATCCTTTATTTAAAGAGATGCCAGGTTCAACTTTATAAAGATTATCCAGACTATCTTGATATATTACTTCGACTTTTTCTGTTTTGTAGTCTCTACTTGTTTTTTCTATATACTCATCTTTTAATTCTAGTATTAATTTGCGAGTGCTATTCGGCTTAACGCCAACTACAGGTTTCGATAGAAAATATTGCTTTTTCCATCTAGAGTTTTTAGATTGCATCGACAACAGTATAAAAGCTTTGACAATGTAACCTTTTCCCACATTTTCTATTTCTACTTCCCACGAATACTGATATTCTTTTTCTATATTAGAGCCTTTTTTAATCCCGCTAACAATTACATTTGATGAATATTCCATTAATAAAGTCTTGCTCGCATAAATTACTGTTGATAAAGTGACTATTAATAATAAAAAGTTAATTAAGACCGAAACCCAATCTGACATCGACACCGATTCCTGCAAAGATCATCACCCAATCTGATGTGTTTTATCTACCATGATAATTCAGATTAGACAGATTCTCTAATAATATCTTTCAGAATAAAATAACTCCGTCTTATGGTTAACTTCAAATCCCACTTCACCGACCGGCAGCTCCATATAATTAGATTGCAATATTACTAATATATTCGAGCGGTCAACACCGTTCACAGTTATCTTTCTTTTACTGTAGCCAATCTCCAGTACATCGCCACGCTGAAAGTTATAATTAAGCTTAATCTTTCCAATATCTCGTAAATCTGATTTACCTGGTGAATTAAATTGCAACTCGTAACCCGATTGATTTTCTTCAAAGGTTGTTTTTGTTTTCCATGCCGTGGGTTTGTGCCCGCCTATTGTTTCGGTTGCTGTAGTGTCTATGGTGATTGTGCGTTCCTCGCCAGTTTTATTCAGACAGATAAACTCTAATGATGCCCTGGAAAAAGATACTATCTCGTTTTCATCTACTTCGCCATCTAAGATGGACCAATATATTCTATTAGGTTGGTCATCAAAAACAAGCGGCGCAACATCCTCCGTATTTAACCATTCAGCCATTTCCTCTGCTTTTTCTAATAAACCAGCCTGGGAATTGCCGTCTATTGATAAGGTTAAGGGCAAAGACATTGGTTCTGTTATCACTTTGCTAACTCGATGATTTCTGTTTTCAACGCTCCTAGGGGACCAGTAAGGGCGCCCCTTTTCTAGTATCTTCACATATGGTTTTCGGATATAGTTAAAGGTCATGCTATACTTCAATTAGACGCCCTCCTTTTCCTTCTTTTTCTTCTGTTTTGATCATGCGTTACATGTGGTTCAACCGCTTCCCCAAGGATGCGGTCATTCACTATAATGTCATGTCCATGGCCTTCTTCAACTGCTTTAGCAATTCTTTCAAGTTCGGCAAGCATCTTCTTGCTGTACTTGTCATCAGTAAACCCTAACCGGTCACCAGTTTCCTGCCATATTCGTTGCTGTCTTACTCGCTTAGATGGGTCATGACTAATGATAGATTCAGCCCAACCGCCTTCAGCAATCCAAGCAAGCTGTTTCGAATTGATGATGCCGCCATCTGCATAGCCTTTCAGTTTCATAGGGTCCATTCTTACGCCGTTTCTTCGTGCTTCGTAGTGTAAATGTGGACCTGTACTTGCACCTGTGCTTCCAACCAAACCAAGAATGTCACCTTTTTTAACTGCTTGACCAACCCTGGCGATAATCTTGCTCATGTGAGCGTAAAAGTACTCCATCATACCTTGTCGTACTTTAACGAGATTACCAAAACCGCCATTCCAGCCACCACCAGCGTAAGAAACTGTCCCGCCTGTAGTACTTGGAATCGGACTTCCAGCTGGCGCCCCAAAGTCAGTACCGCCGTGTAGCTTTCTTGCTCCGGTGATAGGGTGTGTTCTGTACCCAAAAGGACTGGTAATAGGCCAACCAAATGCAGGTTTACCACCACCAGATTCGGAAAACTTCTTTTTGATAAATTCCAGTGGCTTATTCTTAAGATAGTTAAATCCAGCACTAACAATCTTTGTAGGAATCTGGGCTTTGTCCTTGATGATGCTGATACCGTCCATAATTTTGCTTACTAGCTTACCGGGATTAGATGCATATTCCCAGACATCAGATGCGACATCTTTGGTTTTCTTGGCCGTTTTCCCAAGGAAATTCCCAATTTTACCGATTGTACCTTTTGCATAATACGGCACATCTGATTTTAGGATTTTTTCAGTCTGTTTATTCGGTACAACGTGCGTCCCCTTCGGTAAATCGACCAATGTATCAGTGTCAGGAGATACGAATGTATTGCCATCCGGTAGTTGTACTAATTCTCTACCCGGTCCATCACCAACGACTGCTGGTCCACCAGGGTGCCCACTTCCTTTTGTTCCTTTTGCATACTGCGGATAATTCCAAGTAGATATTTTAGATTTTATGCCTAGCTTCCCTGTTATCCAGTTGACTCCATCGACAACTTTATTAAACGGTTTACCCGCCCAACGAATAATGGAATTCCCGACTGACTTCATGCCGCTAGTCGCTTTGTCTCTTGCGCTGCGTATTCCGTCACCGATTCGCTTTGGCAGCCCCTTGGCTCCAGAGACGATGTTATTAAACTGTTTTCGTACACCGGCCCACATATCTTTTGCGATATTGACAAATCTAGTTTTCAGCGTTGTAATGCTTGAAATTATCCGGCCGACAAAGGAATTTGCAATCGAGTTGCGTATTTCATTGATCCGCTTGGTAAACATGTTCTTAACGAGTGACCACATTTTCGAGATATTTTCTCGGAAATTCTTAGAAAAATTAATAATATTAGTTATAATTCGCCCGACAAAAGATTTTTTGAAGTAGTTGTAAACAGCTACGATTGTATCAGTGAAAATCCTTTGTACCTTTTTCCACATTTCCGTTATTTTTTTAATGTATGACTTGGCAAACTCAATGGCTCCACCGATAATGCGACCAAAAAAGGATGTCTTAATCATGCCCCAGATAATTTTTATGAGTCCGGCGCCGATTTGCTTAATCCCCTCCCACATTTTTGACCAGTCGCCAGTAAAAAGCCCAGAAAAAACCTTGACCGCACCCATTATGATGTCTAAGGTTCCGGTGATAATAGATTTTATTCCAGACCAGGCTGTTTTTATTATGCCTTCTACATACGGCATTACATATAAAATTGTTGCCTTGATCACCTTGTCAAACAACCATGATATTTTATCTCCTAGCCACTCAAGGATTGGTTTAACAAAGTTACGGATATTTTGGAACGCCTCAATAACAGACGGACCTTCTTTTCCGATAAATTCGGATATTTTTTCCTTTATTTCACCAAAGAACTCTGCCACGGCATCAATCCCGGGCTGTACCCATTCCATGAATTTTCCAAAATTCTCTTTTATGGTAGCACCGAGTTTTTGTACGAAATTACGGAATGTCTCAGACCGCTTATAAGCGAGCATAAAAATTGATGCAAGCGTTGTTATGATTCCGATTGCGATTCCTATAGGTCCGAACAACACACTAAACCTTCCTGTTAATGCTTTAAGTGCTCCGGTTAATCCTGTTTTGCCTGCAATCGCTCCAAACACTTTTGACAGCCATGTAAAAAGAGTCCCAATTGGAGCCAAGGCTTTACTTATCGCTCCAACAAACGAGCCAAACAAGTAGATGGCCGGACCAAGAACAGCGCCAATGACGGACAACCCAGCTATTAATGCTTGTGTTTTGGGTCTTAGATTGATAAATGCTGTCATTAGCTTCTGAATCCATTCAACAGCTGTCGCTAAGACACTGGCTATTATCTTCGCTGTTGGCTCTAGTGCAGGTGCAAGTTGATAAATAAAATCTGTGAAATTATTCAGCGCCGTCTTGAGTTGGTCCCAAGCGCCTGATTTCCACATATCTTCGCCTAATTGAGCAATGGCGGCTTTGGTATTAACCCAAGCACCAGTCATCGTTTCCCCGCCCTTTTGAGCAGATCCGGCCATTTTTGCGAAGTAACCACCAGCTCCTTCAGAACCGACTTGAACAGCATCCACAAAGTAATCAAGGGATTCTTCCATGCTAATTGTTCCGTCTTTTAACATATCTTGTGCGGCACTTTGTTCTATTCCTAGCACATTCGAGATGTGTCCCGCCAAGTTTAACCCTCTCTGAGCAAGCATGTCCAAGGTCATCTGATCCCATCCACCTGCACGAATGGCCTTCATAATGACTTCCTGTATTTCTCCCTCGATACCAAGTTGCCCGGACCCAACAGCGAAATCAAGAATAGAACCAACTATATCTTCTGACTTTCCAAGCTCTACGTTCGATTGAACAAGTTGAGATAGCCACTGACCAACATCTTTGTTCATGAAGGCCGTTCCTTTAGTCAATCCCTTGATTGACTCCCAAGCAGAATCGTACGCTTCTTTTGTTCTAAAAGTATTTTTCATAAGGATATCTAACTGTTCATTTTCTATCATTCTTTTACCGCCAGTAATTGCAGCAGTAGCGTAAAACGCGGTAAGTGGAGATAATGCTTTTGATGTGGTCTTACCAAACTGTTTAATGTCTTTACTCCAGTCACCCATCCTGACGCTGACAGATTGAATGCTTGTGCCAATTTTATCGAAACTTTTTGAGGCTTCACCACTTATTTTACGGATAGCGCCACCAAATTTACTTGAAGTATTAGTCATGCTTTTTGTATTATCGGAAAAGCTTTTTCCCATACTATCAGATGATTTCCTGGTGTCCTTGGCCAAATCATTAATATCTTTTTTAATCCCCTGAATCGTAGACTTCATACCGGCTGCTTTAGCAATAAAAGATGCCTGTAGTTCCCTAACTGTCGCCATAGTTTTCCTCCTTTCCTTAATTATTTTTGGTGATTATTCGTTACTTTCGATTAGTTCTTGTGGGTCAAAATCCCATTCATACTGCTTGCCGCTACCTCCACCAACATCCGGCTTAAGCAGACTTTCAAACTCTTTTTTTGCACGTAAATAATCTTGACTAGGTTTTTCTTGCAACGGCTGCGAAAACACATTGGATAAGTACTGGATATACATCCGCGCCTTTTCCTGTTCGGCCTGGTTTCGTTCCTTTTCTAGCTGCATATCCATGTACTTGAGCAACTCTACTACCGGACTTGTCACAACCTCTTTCCTGCCGCCCAGCTGGGTAGATAGCTTAAATATAAAAGCTTCTTCTAAGCTAGCTCTGCTGCCGTCGTTTCTTTCCTCTTCTGAAAAAGATTCATAACTTTCTTTTGTTCTTTCGTCAGCCGCAAAGACTTTTTTGCACGATTTACCAGCTTTTCAATGTCATTGACTTCCAGAATCGCATCATAAATATCAAATACTTCTTCTGGCTTTTGCTGCATAAAGGTTTCGTGCTCAATTCCAGATAGTACGGACATTAATTCGAATACTTTCTCCGGCACTTCCATGAGCAGTACATCGATTGCGCCGATTACGTTAGTGGCAAAGTTTTGCGTGAAGACTTCCTCTGCACTTTTCCCTTCCCCTTCTTCCTGTTGTGCTTCAAAGAATATTTCTTCCAGTACAGCCTGTAGATGCTCGTCTTTGCGGACAACGTCGAAAATGTCCTTCACCACTTTAATTGCTCTTGTCATTTGCAAGATGTTAATTTCATCAATTTCATGCTGTTCTGTGCGAATTGTGTTCTCTTCTTTAATTTTTAAATTTACTTTCATTTTCAAGTCCTCCTAATTCATCTTTACGTATCAAAAAAAGAGTAGGGATTTCCTACTCTTCGTCTGGCTCAATTAATGCTTTTATTGCCGCAACTTCTTCCTCTGTAAATTGTGGTTCGGCATCCTTCCCGGGCGGTCCTTGGTCTCCGTCTTTTCCAGGTTGTCCAGGGTCACCAGCGTCGCCCTTTTCACCTTTCAGGGATTCCAACCATTCAGATTCACTTCCCTCAAACCCATTATCAACAGCTATTTCATAGGCTGATTTCCCCTCAACTCCTGCACCACTTAACTGTACAGGTAGTGGATTCTCTGTTGATATAGCTACTGGATCACCGTTTTCATCGTAATACTGTGGTAACCCAACCTTGGCACCGAATACTTCTGTATATAAAATGTCTTTATCCGATTTAGGCATTGTTAACCTCCTTAAGATTACGCCATTCAATCAATAAAAAAAGCCAATGATGGCTGTTGAATGGCGCTTATTCCTTTCCCTCTTCTTCCTCTTCTCCACCGTCTCCGCCACTTGAATCAGCATTCGGATCTACACCGCCACGATAGAAAAAGTTTCCTGGCTTGGATGCATCGAATCCTTCACGCGGAAGCATCGACAATGTAATTTCAACATTCCCCTGCTCTTGGTTGTATTCACGGGAAAATCCTTCTGTAGAAGCCATATTGTAAATGGTCCAATCCATGTCTTTGATGCTTTCCGGAAGTAAACGTGGGTGAATTGTAACTTTTCGTCCTTTTACTGCCGTACCAAGAGGCGCGTCTGTTACACCACTTTCCCCATTTCCAGCAGCATCGACTTTTACGGTTGAAGCGAGTGCTAATTCCAAAATCTTAGCATCCTCTTGACCGGCAACAATTGTCACTTCACCTTCCCAACCGGAGAGTCGCTTCTCTACAGGCGTTTCCCCGAAATCTTCAAACGTAATGTCTTCATATTGCGGTGTAAGTGATAAAGAGCCGCCTTCCGCTTGCAAGTACTCTTTACCATCAAAACTGATTTTGTCTTCACCTTCGCCAATTGTAATATCAGCTACACCGAAAATATATTCTTTATCAGCCATTTATTATTTCCTCCTTCGAATCTGTAAGTGTTACGTCAAAATTGACGCTATATTCCATAATTCCATCGTTATCCCCTATTCGTAATGGGTCACTTGCTGCCAATATTAAAAGGACGAGATAGCGTTTTGTTTCAACGACTTCCCCGTCCTTTTCAAAATCAACATTTGCTAAAAAATTGGATTTCTTGTGTAATGCTTGATAAGTCTGTTCTGCTGCAAGTTTGGCATAATCCCAATCAGATGACCTTATCCATACTTGATAGCCGGGATAACGATATTCTGTGTCGTATCGATCTGGAGCAAATCCACTTGTTGAGTAGACTGTCCCTGTGTTGTCATCTGCATAATAGTAGTCAATCGACCAAGTTAGATAAGGAATGATAGTTTTGAGTTCGTTCATAAGCGCTTCTTGTATCATTTGTCTATCTCCAATATGCGTTCTAATGCACGAGCGTTCATTTTGTCGTAATCGGGTTCGATTGCTTTAATGGCGTTTTCCATGTACTTACGACCAGGTTGATAACCACGCCAATTAGGTTTACCTCTCGTTCCAGCGCCACGACCATCAATATAGTAACCAGGATAATGTCTCCCTCTTTCATATTTGGCGTGAACACCTAGACGGTAAGGTTCCTCATGTCGTCTTAATGCATAAATTATATTAGAACCACCACGAACAACAGTGACTCTACCTTCTCTTTTGGCTTTATCGAAGTTGATGGAGTCCTCTAAATCTCCATGATCGTGATGCACAAGTGCTTTCGTTCCTTCTTCCGCCAACATGCCGAACCTCGTCATTTCATCCGCGATAATGTTTTCCGCTTCTTTGTCCATTTCATCTAACATGTCGTGAAACTCGTCCAATCCTTCCCACTCAACACTAAACACATTATTTTTAGCCATCGACAAACACCGTCCTGTAATGGACTTTTGAGCCCATTAGACTGATAATGTCCTCTTTCGCTTTAATCGTGCCTTTGAATTGATTACCACCTGCATCTTTACCCTCGACTTCTTGACCTTCATCTGGGTTAAAATTAGATGGTAAATCAATTTCCAGATTAACTTGGTTCTCTCGTCCATCTGGGGTACGAACTAATTGTGATTTGAATTGCACACGTGCTTCTGAATGTTTTGGTTCCGTTTTAGGTTTGCCATATTTATCGACGATTGGATTGCCTTGTTCGTCTAAAACAGGAACATATGCAGTAATTTCATGTGGCATTGGTGGTTTCATATTAATCTACCTACCTTAGCACCACTGTTTTTATTTAAAATCGCTAGGACAGCAGGTGCAATTAAACCGTCACGATTTTTATAATTAGTTTTAGTTTCCGAACCACCAAATGACACAGAAACACCTTTTACACTATAAGATGTGACGCCTTGATTTCTAAGTGAACTGAAATCAGACTCGTCACTTTCAAGCATGTAAAGCACCTGCAGAGCGACAGCACGGTCTGTAATAGTAGACTCCTTAAAGTTATCCTTTAGCAATTCATGAGCGTTAAAGATAATTTTGCTTTGTTCAGGCTGTTCAAGCTTGGTAAACAACTCATTCCCGTACATGCAATCAAGATATTCTTTGATTGATTCATTCGTAATCATATCGATCACTTCGTTTCTTTTTTCGGTTTTTCTTCCTTCTTCGGTCCCTCTTTCTTTTCTTCCTTAGCAGGTGTTACTTTGTCGCCTAAGCGCTCAGCCTGGGCTTTGGTCAATTCCACCTGACTGCCCGTTTGAACAATGTTTCCGTTATGAATTAAATAAGCATTAGCAATATATTTTGGCATGTGAATCCTCCTTTTAGACAAATTAAAAGAGCGCCTATATTAGACGCTCATAATTACGATTGATTGTGGACGTTTAAGTGCCGGGAATACTGCTTCACCAACGATAACAGTCTGACCAGGTGGGTTACTCTCGATTAAAGGTGTCACAAATTTTCCTGGATTATAGTTATTTTCAACTGTTGGTCCAATCTTTGTTTCACCCAAGTCAGCACCGAGCAGCACGACTTTATTATCTTCCAAAAGTTGTACTTCCTCATCATTAACGACAATGACATCATCGTTAATTTGGTAAGGTGGAAGCCCCAAAGCAGATAAAGCATTCTGAATATCGCTTTTAGTGAGCAGCCGCCCACCATTATCTTTCCCATATACTTGTGTACGAATTTGTTCATTAGTCAAAAGCAATGCTTCCGTTGCACTAGTCATATGCATGACAGCAGGCTTGCGACGTTGGTTGTTTTTTTGATATTGCTTCACTGCCGCCTGAATATCCTCTAATGGCTTAGAGTTTGCCTCGGTCCATGCTGTTGTTGTAGGTAGCTTATTTTCAGAAGGAACTCCGAAATCAACATCAATATGGATGTCGTTATCGTCATCATCATACTTTAGGCCACCTGTGTAAATAGCTTGTGCACGCATGTACTCTTCGATGTCATCAACACCTTGAGTGAGGTCGTCCGTTGTTGTATAAACGTATTCAACTACTTGTGCGCGCTCCTGATCAGAACGAGGACGATTAAATGCTAACAGCTCTTTTTCGTCCAATCGTACACCATGCTGTACTTTAGCAACCTCAGCAAAAGCCTTTTCGATTTCCTTTTTATCACGTAATGGTGCAGAAGCATTCCAACCAGTGATAGATGCCGATGTACCATACTTTCCATTGATAACATTATAGGCAAAATTAATATCATAAGTTGGATCCGTCGGCATAAATGAACGCAATAAATATTCTCTTTGTGGTGGTACGTTTTCGATATACCCCTGCAATTGTTCTCTCTGAAATTCATCTAAATGTAATGGCATAAATATTCCTCCTCTATTTAATTACGCATCAAAGCGCAAGTAACCTTTCACTTCTTGTTTAAATTCCTCTGTAACGCCTGTGCATTTGCTTTCAAGCGGGTGTCCTGCAACGAGAATTCCTACGATTGGGTTAGATCCACTTACGATTTTCACATCGTGAGAAGTCAATCCAGCGCCATCACGGGCGCCACCATCATCTCCTGCATCCTCCCAAGGCACATAAAGACCATCCTCACCTAAGTAAACAGCAGTACCGGCTTTTACATAACCATTTTCCGTTACATCAGAAAACGCATCTGCATCAAGCGTAGCTCCACCTGTTTTAAATTCCATTCCAACTGAGTTACGTAAGAACTCTTTTTGACCGAAAATCTTTTGTGTTGTTGGTTGTAAATTCATGATTATTTGTCCTCCTTTTTATGTCGTTCCAATGCTTTTTGGCGCCCCGCTTCTTTGGGGTCCACTTTCTTTTTCTTGTTTCCTTTTTTACGAGCGCCAGGTACATATGATGATTCACGACGTGACTTCTTACGTGGCTCATAGTCCTCGTCATCTTCCTCATCGTCTACAGCACCGAAATACTCCGGAAACTCTTCTTCTAATTCCTCGAACAAATCATCAAGGTTATCCGCTTCGCCATCGTCATCCAATTCGATGTCATCAACGTTGATCAGACGTGATAACAACTTCGGATTGACTTGGTTATCGACAGCGTATTCCTTAACCATTGCTCGTTTTTCTCTACGTTCAGCACGTAGGAGCTTCTTTTCCTTCTGATTCAATTCATCACGAAGTGTTTCGATTTCTTCATCGTCATCATCTTTGTTATCTTGCTTGCCTTTCTTCTTGCCTGCCTGTTCTTTGAGTCGGCGATACTCTTCCGGGTCAATCCCGTCATACTTCTTCATGCGCTTCCCTAACTGCTTTTTGAACCGCTTGTTGTATTGCTTTTTAAATTCGGGGTCCTTTAACAATTCATCTAAATCCGGAATGTCATCTTCGTCATCCGAATCGTCATCATCGTCTGAATCCTCGTCACCTTCTCCGCTTTCACCATCGTCGGTGTCGTCATCACTTTCTGCAAAGAACTGCAAATTCAGTCCCAGTGGTGCTACTACTTCCTCATTCGTTTTCGTAGAATGGTCACGCTCAAAAAATGAGATAAGCCATGCGTATAATCGTTTTAACATTTGTATTTCCTTTCTCTGCTTAGGTGCAGGAGCCATTACTCACATGCTTTTAAAGTCATCAGTGGATTGGACATAAAAAATAAGCCTATTTATAGCGTCTATTGCTTAAAGACAGATTTATTCAATATGTTCGTTATATTCTTCCACCCATTCAATAGGGATTGGTTTTTTCGCTTCAATGCGCCTATTTATGGCACATATAATGTCATGAAACCTCTTTTCTTTCCATAAATAACGAGGCACGATTCCGATTATTGGCTTCAATTTCGCAACGCCTCCACTTTAATATTTACATCTAACGGTCGCTGTCACCGAGATAGAATTGCTACTCCTTTCTACTCTTCTCCCCATCTATCTTTAAATACGAATTGTTTGCCTGTTTCAATCAATCCCATTATTTCAATTGCATCAGACTCACTTGTGACAACAGAAACCTCACCTGTCCTGTGCTTAATAAAAGCAACAGCAGAAATCATTTCATTGTAATCAATTGCTTCCTGTAGATCGCATTGGAAGTCGTTTGCCTTTCCATCATCTTTCCGTTCGTTTATGTTGCGTTGTATTCGTTTCACTTTATCACCACTCTTTCACCTGCTGTAAATGTGTGAAACCGTTCATTTTCTTATATTATCTCTTCATGTATGTTTTCATCAGGTTTTGTTTTCTTGAAGAAATCGACGTCAATACTTAGGTTTAGTTCCCCGTCACCATTATCAGATGTGTCAATTCTTACATAATTCAACTTCTCATCTTTTAATGACTCAAGTGCTTTAATTGCTTGATCTAACAATTCCTTGTTATTCACAGTAATCTCCCCTTTTATTTAATAGACTTCAATGCATCCTGATAATCTTGAATCAACATTTGATAATTATCTGTGTTCGCCCTTTTCATACGCTTAAAAGCCCCTAGATTAGCAGGAGCATCATCGCCAAGCAATCCTTTTATGTCGGCATAGCGTTTCTTTTCGTAGTTATTAATGCGGTTTAAACGTTGCTGCCTCTCATATGATTCTTGCTGCGACCTTGAACGAGTGTCTTTGTCTGGATCAAATGCCTTCGATTCTTGCTGCGCCTTTTTAATTTCGGCATCAGTCTTGTACTCCTCAACCCAAACTGACATAGAGCAGTTACAATTGGGGTGTCTGATAATATCCTTTGGGTCCAGGTAGGTATAATCTGTTCGTTCCGGATTCAGTGTAAATACAATGCCTCTCAATGGCGCACACTGGTGACAAGTAGGGGTGTTTCCAGTTACCTTGAACAAGTCCATTCCGTTTTCTCGGTATCTTTCCCCTGCCCCTTTTGTATGAGCCATCTTCAAATTGGTTCTTGTAACAGTTTCCGAATAAAAGTCCAGCGGCAATTTTTTACCGTCAATCGTTACAAATGACGTCATGCCTTCTTTCGTAAATGATTCTGCTACCTTTCGAGTGATAATTCTTCTTGGGTTCCCTTGAATAACACCACTTGCCAAGTCCTGCTTGACAGCTGATAGAGCCGCTTCTATACTGCCGCTCGTATTCCTGCGTGCCGTTCGAATTGCTGCCTTTAAATCAAGCATGGTGTTATCCGTTATTTCAGCAATAGCTTCCATATGGACATGATTGTTAAAGGCACTTCTTACCTGTCCACTACTTGATACACTTGCAGCAAGTCCGCCCGTTGGGTTGATGCCAGATTTGTTTAATAAATCAGTAGCTTCATCCACGCCATTGAAATAGGCATGCAGTGACTCTTTCGGGATGACTTCCTCAACAGCTACATTCAACCGGTCAAACATCTTGTCGATAGTCAGCAATGCTCTTTGCGCTGTTTTATCATTCGCTAAGTTAGTATTATGGAGTATCGTGAGAATTTCAATCTGCATTGCACCAATAACTTCAAGTAGTTGTTTTTGATTCATGAGAAATATCTCTCTTCAATTCTTTTCTTACTAGGATTCTAATTATTTGGACGTAATGTTTATTGACTTCTGAAGAATGTTCACCGTACAAAAAGGAATTGATTACATACATGATTTGATGATACTTAATCTTCAACACTCACATCATTCCTTTCATCATCCTCAGTATTGTAATGACCACTAGCCATCTGTTTATATTCAAGTTCTCTTTCTTCATAAAAATCGGATGGATGAACTTCGTTTTCAATTCCTATCTTCATCACCCTCCTCTTCTATCGGATTACCATCCGCATCCCTATTCCCCATAAATTGCTGTAATGTCTGCCTACCATTCAATAAGGAGTAAGTATCATCATTCGACTTCTCCGCTTCTACACGGTAAAGTTCCTCCTGAATCCACTCTTCACTAGCATTAGGATTGTTACGTCTAATCGTTGTTTCAAGCGACTGCGTTTCGTCTGTATAAGCCATATTGTTTTCCTCAATCAATTCCTTACGACTAATCGGAATCATAGATTTCAACAGAATTTCCGGTTCCTCAATAACCACAGCGGAATCATTGTAATTCGCTAACCACAATGCACTTTCAATCAATTGCTGCAGGAAGTAGATATATTCACCCTGGATTTGTTCCGCCTTAATTAAAGACGTAAATAAATCATAGAATTTAGCCACACCAGACTGGGCACCATTATTTGAACGGTTATCCATATAAAAATCAACAACCTTCTCAGATGTCTTGGTTTCCATGAGCATGAGTTTCATTAAATCTTTAACCCACTGGATGTCGCCAATCTTAGTGACGTCAATTTGGATAACCTCGAGCGCCTTTCCTTGGTCATCAAATGTAGTGATTTCTAAATCACGATGATCAATACGTCCAGCTTCTCCATAACGTTCCTCTGCCTTTTGTTCTAGTGCATTCATGATTTCTTTCGATACAGCGATACGAGGCTTTCCGTTACGTTCAAACGTGATTGCATTACGAGTCAGTGTCCAGTTCACTTCGTCCTGTTTACCATCTTGCCCCTTCAAACAAGAGGAACCCAACGGATTCATAAACGTCTTTTCATTCGGCCAGTAAATAATAAAAGGCCTACCCCGACCGGGATAAACCTTTTCTAATTCTTTCATGCCGAGCAATTCCTTCGTTTCCTCTTCCTCAACTTCTTCTGTTTTCTTTTGCTCGTTTAATCGATAAAGGATATGACTTGTATGCAAATCATCATCCTTTACTTCTTCACGATATACATGCAAGTATTCTTTCTCGTCTATTTCAATTTCATAAGCGAGATCAGCACCTAATCCATCATCATGCGGGTAATAAACGTCACGCGCTTTAAATTCTACACGCAAACCCTTTTCATCGAGCCAAGGCACCCCAACAAGTCCACCATCCAACTGTTGCTGCAGAATATTACCCCAATGTTCGAATGCAAGTTTACTATTCTTTGTGATTTGATCAATGACTTCCTGCTGCACATGAATGATTTTGCTCACTTCATCCCGTGGCTCGTCCACAATTTCATCAGTATCAGCATTGATTTCCTCAGCCTGAAAATCATCCGGCGACAAAGAGGACTGTATATTGCCGATAGAACGACTTACAAGCATGGCGGGTATCTCGGGTATCAACTTGCAAATATTCGCCACTATGTACGGTGTTTGCACGTTCTGTGCATGGTGCGTACCGTACATAATGTTGTCTGTAATCTCACCTTTTTCGATTAGATGTTTAGCACGTGGGAATATTTCCGAATGCTTCCCCTCGTATAAATCCCTGTAATAAAAAATATCGCCATGTGTTTTCTTAATCACATCGGCGTCAAACTTTTCCCAATTTGGCATGTATTCACCTTCCTTCTAGTTACCATACGTTGACGTTGCTAATTCCTGCTTTTGGAGCAAATATTATTGTATTAATAAAATACCTATCACCGTCGAGATGGTGGTCATTCTCTTTCACTGGTTTGTCCTCCCCACGATTTGCCGCTTTTTCATCCCATACATAGGAAGAGAACTCCCTAATCGTTTCCTTACATACGTCATTGTATTTAATCATTTTATTACTTAATGCTGTGGCCATATTTCTAATACCATTTAGTACATCGTTTTTTGCATCCATAACTCTGAACCCGTCCTTTTTCAGCTGTGCTTTAAAAGATGCAGCAGATGGATCCACAATAATGCTAATAACTTTTAATCCTTTTATGAATTCCTTCAGGTCCTTACTGTACTCAGCATCTGTTTTTTGCTTCCCATCCCTACCGCTGTGATGATATTCTTTCACCTTATACCAGGTGTCTTTATGCAATCCCCACAATCCAAATGTAGTAGGGTTTTGTGTTCCATAGTCAATAGATACATAGTATTTCGTATATCTTCTTTCTGCAGTTTCAACAACATGCTCTTCATCGCTGAACATGTCATATATAACACCTTCCGCAAGCACCCATAAACCTAATATGAATCGCTTGTAGAAAACACCGGTAAACATTCTTTTGTAACGATTAATAACCCTTTCAGATAGTGAAGGGTTGTCTTCCATGGTGAAATGTAATCTTATTAGATTCTTTTCTTCCAAGTTGTCAATGTAATCTTCTTTAAACCAATGATAAGGGCTTGCAGGGTTACAGTTATACCAGTATTTTGAGCCATCAACAGAACAGCGTGCTTCCGCCTGGCTAACAAATGACTCAGGCATCAAAGCAACTTCATCAAAAAACATTCCGGCTAATGTAATCCCTTGGATCAAGTCTTGGGAGCTTTCATCTTTACCACCGAAAATATAAAAGTAATTTGTTTTACCCCTAAATGATATAGTTAAAAAGTTATCTGCTCGGTGGTCTTTAACGCTATAGCCTCTTGACTTAAGCATTCGCTTTAATGGACGAATAACGTTACGTCGAAAGGAGCCAATTGTTTTTCCTGCCATTCCGAAATTTTCATCATCAAATGCTTCCATTGCCCACATAACATAGGAAAGTGACATAACGACTGTTTTTCCAGCACGAACGGAACCATCACAAATGATGCCGTCTTTTTCTTTTACTGGCGATTTAGGATGCCACCAGGTTAATATCTTTTTTTGCTTATTAGAAAATGCTTTAAATTTAAATAGCGCCGGTTTAAGTTTCTTCGGTGCTTCCATCACTGTCATTATTCCACACCTCCACCGCATCACCTAACGCTTCGATAAAGCCATCATCTTCATATTCATCCATCGTTTCACCGGATAATCTAGTTATTTCTACTTTTGTCTTTTCAATGTTTACTTGCATCTGTTCAATATTTAATCTACGTTCATCATATTCGTTAGCCATATCATTGAATTGTTTAATGGAACTTCTCAACTCTGACATTGCTCTAGATTGTGCATTTAAAAATACAGCATGTCTATCCCAAGCTGTGTGATGTTCCCATTGTTTTTCTTCTCCAAAATCATCAGATTTTTCTTTAGTTATAAATTCCTCATGATCATTTTTATCACTAACAAACATTATTTGTTGAGCACGAATAATAGCTGCATATTGTATTTGTATCTGATCCCATATCAAATCGGCCGGATCACTCTTATCAAGCATGCCCATTATTTCTAATGTTTCCTTGGGGATGTACCTGCTGAACAGCCCATGTTTTACTGCTTTTGTGTTGCGTTCTGCAAACTTCGGCTTTGGATTAGGGTTTCCCTTATTGCCTACTGCATTTTTGTTACCTTTAGGAGCGCCCTTTTTCGGTTGCATATTTTTTGAAATGGTTGCATATTTTTTAGAGGTTGCATCCCTCGACCAAGATTCGCGACTTTTTCTGCTTTTTAATGTCCCTAGTTTTACATCATGTTTATCAGCCAACTTCGTCAGTGTAATCTTTGTCGTTTCCCATTCTTGTCTAATTTCATTCCAGTTAGGCATTTACATCAACTCCACCTCCATGTGTTTTAAGGCATAAAAAAAGACACTTAAATAAAGAGTGTCTTTTGTTCGGTTTATTAATTGTTATCTTTTATCCAATTTACAAATCATTATTTGTTCAAAGACGATGTTTCCTTATACGAAAAAACGCTTATCCAATAACTTCTGTGGAAATCATCATAAAATATAATAGACATTTTTCCATTTGTAAATTCATCTCCGGCTTTTGCTTCGCCATCTTGAATACCTTGCATCAAATCTTTTGCATGTTCGTATTCAGTTATTTCGTATACAGCATTTAAAAAATGAATTGCTTCTTCTTCTGTAGAAGAATGCATATCTAAAACTCTAGAGTCTACATAAATGTTATCAGGGAATTCCTTGTTATTTAATTCCTCATACACTTCAATGAACTCTTCTTTTGTAAAAGTAAATTTATTATCTTTTACAACACCATCATCACTTCCACACGCAACTAATATAATTGCAGCTGATAATAAAACAACTAATCGCTTCATCTTATCAACCCCCTGATTAATTATATTATCGTCCAGTTGATAAGTTTAATCAAATACAAACGACATACCTCCTAATGTTAAATTTAAGCATGAAAAAAAGCACCTCGATGGGTGCCTGTTTTTTATTTTATTAAACTATCTTGAAATTCAAGTTTAGCCTGCTTTAAAAAGTTAGTTGTATCATCATGGATATATCTTCCCACGTAAGTCAACCTATCTATAATCACGCTTATAATTAGATTATCATCATGAATGTAGTTTCTGTCCACTAACTTTGGCGCAGGTATAATTGCCCTGCCTCCATCCACACAAAATAACATAACATTTTTCACAGTGGATCCGTTATATTTTAATGCATAACGACATAAAAACGCCGAATCATTTATGAATCTATCTGTGAACTCATTTGATATTTCCTTATCTTCTTCCTCGGGTAATTCTTCGATAGAGATAGCGATATTATCTTTCAAAGTGTAATTCGTTAAATTTTCATGGTTAATGCTACCGACCCAACAATCCGGATACATATTTTCTTGTAACAATGACAACAATTCATTATACTCCATTGACATCCCCTCCTATTTCCATTTTACCTAATTTTCGACAAGAAGACCACCCACTTTTTAACAGCAGGTGGTTTCTCTAGGAAGGAAGATAGGGTGAGAGGATATCCCTCTCTATCAGTACGTACTTCGTAATACAAATCGTAATACACGAAATCAGGATGCTATTTCCTCGACTTTACTTCTTGCCCTTCTTATATACATCTGAACAGCTCCCTTGCTGATTCCAATTTTCTCTGCAATCTTCCCCATGCTCAGCTGCTCCGCTTCATACATCAAATAACATTGCCTTTCTCTGTTGGAAAAATTCTTAAATAAATGGATCAACGCCTGCCTTTGCGCCCTATCCATATATAACGGTTCCCGCTCTTTTTCAAGCTGCTCTGTAATGTCCGGAATAATGTCCATTTCATCATACTGCTTTGGTCTATATGCATCCCGTTTATCGACCCCACGATAAGTGCCTGGCTGTCTCCCTGTTTCCATCCATTCGACAGAGAAGCCCATACTATCTATCATGCTATTAATCTGCGTGCTATCCACACAATCTTCCAAGCTGTCCGTAAGGTTGCCTGATATACATTCCAAGTCACTTAGCCCCTCTTTGTACTGCGGAATCAATTCATCTGCCCAATTCATAAAACCCCTCCTAAAATATAAAAAGGACACCAAACAACAGCTATTGCTGTCATTCAGTGTCCTCCAGTGAGATGGTTGGACTTATATTAGCTAACCTTTTTAGCTATTGATACTAAATCTAGATTAGAGTATTTTTTACTTATTTTTATTGGTTTAGTATCATAAACAAGATCTATGAATTCTCGCCAATTCAAATCATCAGTCTTTTCCAATACTTCATCAAGAATTCTTTGTTCCTTACTATTTAATTTAGGAGTGTATTTCTCTACGTCAATCTTACAAACTAAAGTTTCCTTTGGGTTGCCAAAAGCATTTAAGCCAGATTTGATTTCTATTTTAGAGTCTTTTTCTGCCATGAAGTAAACATCACTAACGTATGGCCCATAGTGATCAAAGTACCAATTAATGCCCGTTACTTGTTTGTTATACTTTTTGCTGCTAATCCAATCAGTTAAGTATACTAGCTTTGTAACTTTTGTTTTTGTTAACTTAGAGGGCTCAGAGCTATTCATTAATAAATATCTAATTACTTCCCTTAATTTATTCACTGATATCTCCTCCAGGCGCAATATTAGACTTAACAATAGAGATAACAAATTCTGATAAAGTGCTTTCTAAATCTTGTTTAATTTGGTCGATGTTTTTAATATTTGGATGAACTGATTCAATCAACACAATTAAAAATGCTTTACGATTTTCGTCATATAAAGTCTTACCATAAAACGACCTACTTTTCATGGTTAATTCTTTTATATCCTTTTTTAACATCCCTGTTTCTTTATGTGTGTAATTTATATAATTTTGCAAGCCTATCTTTGGATCAGGTAGGCACTTGAAGTATCTTCCTTCTTCCTTTGCCCAACATTTACTTATATACCCAACATTCTTAGGATATGATTTTCTATTTATATTATCATAGTCGGGATTTTTTGAATACCTACTTACTGGAATAAAATGCGTAGAATTATATCTATAAATCGTAATTCTTGAATCACCTTGTAGTCCCCATTTATGTGATAGTAATTTAGAAAATTCCTCCGGCAAGGAAAATAATACCCCTTCCAAATGTTCTTTTTGGTCTTTCAATTTTAAGTTTTTGTCTTTTAAATTATCTAGAGAATCATTATTCTTAACATTAAACCACCAACCCAAGATAGTTATTATTGCTAGAATAATTATTATAAAAAGAAACCATCTTATACCTATATATTCCCTAATACGGGTAGAACCAAACAATATAGAAAAAAGAATCGGGGAAATAAATACTACAAGCTCCCCCCACTTTTCCTTTAATTTAAAATTTTTAAACCATTTTTTTATACTATTCAATCTTCAAAACTCTTCCCCTTCTTCCCTCCTCATCCGTTTGACTTTGCCTTGATGCGTTACTATTTTATATTCCCCAAACGGTGGGAGTTCTCTTATTTTAGCTTTTCCATCGCATATTACAACAACACAACTGGATGGTATTTCCATTATATCAAACTCTAGTCTATTTGCACTACTTAAATCTATATCTTGTAACCTCATAGCAAGACCCCTCCCATGTGTGGTATAATCTAATTGTCAGAAAAGATTAGCTGGGAGGAATCCCGGCTTTTTATTTGCATTCTGCTTTTAATTTATCCGCCATTTCAATGATTGCATTCTTGGAAATTATTTTTGTGAACGAGTTACCTTCATCGTCCTTTTCATTAGGTACCACAAAGAAAACATCATCATTTCTGCCTTCCATTAGGATATTTTCGTTGCCGAAGAAATCATTCCATTTCACAATTCCCACTCATACCACCTCATCCATAGTAATTTGATTCTTTTCAAACTCTGCAGCAGCCTCTTCCTCCAGATGCTTTTTATAGCAAACCGGTCCGAATCCTTGCTCGATAGACTTCGCTGTTTTCAGCTTCCTACCGCACCGGCCGCATGTTTCGATTTTGTCCTTCATAGGAATCCCTCCACTTTAATTTGTTGGTATTTACTCTGCTCTATCTCCCGAATCCTCTTTCTCGCCAAAGTAATCATCAAATGCAATTTCAAGCCTATTCGCTCTGTTTTCGAGTTCTTTATTAGTCATTGATTCAAAATCCGGCCTAGGAAATGTTAGGTACTTTTCATTCTTTTTGATTAATTCCTCTCTGGGTGCCAATTCTCCATCTCCAATTTTTCTGCCATCCGCCAAATCCAATGCCGCATACACAATCCCTGACGTCAGCAATCCAATAGGTAGACACACAACAATCGCTAACCAGACGCTCATATTTGTACCTCCTCCAAGTAATCAAATATAGTCGTTTGTCCTTCAACCCCATGCTCCAGCAATCCCACAAACAGGATAGACTCATCCTCATATGTGACCTTGTAAATTGTTGTATCCTTACTACCATGGTATGTTAATTCAATCGCTGCTATTTCATCCTTGCCCACCTCGTAATCGCTTGTATCGCTGTATATGCGGTCAATAGCCATTCTTTTGCCTTGTATGATTGATCTCGTTCTTTTCGTAATAGGCAGCCTCTATTTGTTCCCAGGTGAAGCCGAGCATCTTTCCTAATCCCAAAAAATCATTGAAGATTGAATTGTAGATTGATTTTTCATCTGCTCTGCTATTCCAATTATTCAGCTGTGATAATTTTGAAACGTTATAAAACAGTAGGTTAAATTGCTTCTCGATATTGTGAGTGGCAATCATAGAGTAGTGAGGCATTACGTCTTGAAAATCTAAGTAATTCCCAATCGACAATATAAAGTGAAAATTATCCGCGTATTCTTCTAGGAGATTATCTTCCGTTTTGACATACTCGCCATCCATGCCACTTCCGTCACATTCAGGGCAGTAATCTCCAGTCATAAAATTTCTACCGGCACCTTCGCAAAAATCGCACTCAACAGCTATTTCTTTTCCTCTGTTCGGCTCCTGGTCTTCACTCCAAAACTTCCATGAACGTTGTTCGTTCGCAAGCTCACCTAGTTCCACCTGCAGCGCCAGTATCTTTTTATCCAGTAAATCCTGCCCCTGTAATCCTTTTTCCTCGATGATGCGGTCGTCTAATTTATCTTGTGTTTCGAATAGTTTAGTAAGGTTCATCGCCTGTACCCCCTTACTATCGATTCGCCTTTACAATCTATTATTGTGTTATAAAGATCATTTCGATGGACAAAGACATTGTTATACATTGCTTGTAGTCTGGCTTCTTTCACTTTCCATCCAATTAATACAGATACTCTCTTTTTCTTAGGTACCAAACAGCTAATTTAACTAACATTCAATATCCCCTCTCTGCAGCGACTTCCCGTTTTATTAGGTCTTTTACTTGTTCGTATGACTCAACAGCAACAATGTACTCATGTAAACCGAATTCTATTAATGTGTTGTTTGATTTTCCGTCCGGTCTATAAGTTTTAATGTCATTTATATTTACCGATATGGGTCTGCCTTCCATTTTGCATATCAACTCAATAAACACATTTAAACCCCTCCTGTGCGTTTTAATTCCATCCGAGTATAAAAACTACTAATCTAGTATTTAAATTGAAATTTGATAGGTAAATGGCATTAACTCGTCATGATTAATTCCCTCTTGTATGTCCACTTCTTGTTTTCTGCTTTTACGAGTTCTTTATTTTCATGCTCGGCATAAACTTCCACAATCTGATACAGTTTTCCGTCTTTTTTGTACTTGCGTTCAACCATCCAGCGGGGATTCATCGCAATAACCTTCTTTGATATTTTTGTAAGTGCCCTGGCAATTCAGCTTGTAAATGTAGCTTGTAATGGTGCGGACAAACATCAACATTCGCCCCAATTTCATATGCACATTCTTCGCAGAGTGGTAAATCACACGTTTCATGCTTATACCCTGGTGAATTTACCTTGTTAAATAGTTGTCTGTTTCTGTAAAATATAATGCCGTTGTCATAGTGGGTGATGTAATCACATAACTGTGTTGATTCACGTTTTTTGCAGATGGGACAAGGACTCTCAAATACGTTTGGGTCGTTCATACCTCCACAAACCTCCCGTCGTGAATCTCCTTTATTGCTTTTAAAATAGGGTATATTTGCTGTGGAACAACCGCATTTCCTAATCCTCTAATTCTGTCCACTCTATTGGGAATCCCATTAGCCACTCTACCCACGTCGGGTTCAGTTGCCCATCTTTCTCCTGACCTACTACATCCGGTAGAGTTTCGTGATTCCAATTCGGGCTGGTTTTCCCTTTCCAATCCCTTGCTGTGGGTGTGGGATACATTTTTACAGTTGTCGCCAAGCCGTTTCCTGAATTCCTCGATACTCCCTTGCGATTGTAATTTCCATGAACTGTCGGAGTAGGCCACAATAAAGGTTCTGTCTCTTCTGTGTTTGGCGTTGACGGCACAAGCTGGAATAATAAACGTTCGTGTTTCGTACCCCTCACTTTCCAAGTCAATAAGCGTTCGTTCGAGTTCCATGTTGACGAAGTTAGCAACATTTTCTCCAACAACCCAAGTGGGCTTGATTTCTTTAATAACTCTAAACATTTCTGGCCAGAGGTCGCGGTCATCTTCCGTGCCTTTTCGCTTCCCGGCAATACTGTAAGGCTGGCAAGGGAATCCTCCTGAAATAAGTTCAATTGACCCAACGTCAACTCCCCCATCTGTTAATGCTTGTTTATTTAAAGTTCGTATATCCTCAAAAATCGGGACATGTGACCAATGCTTTTTAAGTACCTTCTGACAGAATGGATCTCTCTCACAAAATGCTACCGTTTCTATATCTGCCCATTCAGCGGCAAGCGCAACTCCTCCGATTCCTGCGAATAGTTCAAGTGCCTTCAAATTTTCGTAAACCTCCCTCTACAACTCATAAACAACAACCTCAATTCTTTCCTCTGCGGCAGTCTCACAATCTAGCTTTCTGGCGTTCATTTCTTTTATTTGGCGGTCGTCAAAATAAATTATTTTATTAAGACTATCCGTCACCGATTTAAAATAATTGTCAATATCGCCCTGCTGCCCGCCTTTTAAATAGACATTGAGATTAACACCAACATTCTCAGTTACCGGCTTGCCCCTGTACAAAGACTTAGCTGTCCATGCCACTTGATTCTTGTATGCTAAGTATCGCTTGGCTTGCTTTGTGTATTTTGACCGCTGTGTCATTCGTACAGCAGGAACAGCCCTTCCCGGTACGCTAAAATTGCATATCCTCATAACGTCATCCCTATCCTGCATTTCTCGTTTATGTGGACCTGCTCCAGCGCGACCAATGAACAATCCTCCAATGTGCTGCCGTCTTTCGTTTCGGTCATGCCCATCTTTTGCAGCTCTGCTATCAGGTGCAGTTTCCGTTCATGGGTGTGTCTAATTCGCTGTTTTTTGTGTAAATCTAGCATGGTATCCCTCCTGTGTGGTTTGGTCGAACTTCTGATTAGTTAATCAAAACGTTCGTGCGTACCTAATACCCATTGTAACGTGTGTATTCGGTGCATATTTTCTTTAATCATATCCATTGGAACACTATCATCACGCCAGTTAGAACGATTTTTCCTTATTGTTTCAATGTCTTTTTCAAGAGCAACAATAAGTTCTTTGATTTCGCTTTCGCTCCGCATTTTCCCACTCCTTAATCAGCACTTTGGTTCTACCGCTCACTAAAACCATCCATTCCGCTCTATATTCAAAAACACTTCCTTGGCACATGGTGCGCAATAATGCTTGTTATCAGTCGCTACTGTATTCTCTTTGCATTCGATGCACACTGTAATCACCCTTTCAAATTAAATTTGCATCCAACAACAGAATCCCCTCGGAACCATTCATCATTTTTTCTGCCGCTTGCACTTCATCCACGTTTAATGCTTTATAAAAGGTAGCTAGTGCATGAGCGTAACTAAGGTATTGGCATTCAGTCGCCTTTTCTTTATACATTCTCAATCTGTAATTATTAAAGTCATTATTTTGGTCAACCGCGGAAAAGAAATCACTGGTATCAATCTGGCATACTTCTTTTTCATATATTTCGAATGCCTCATCAAATCCCCTTGCCTTAATTAGTGCGTAATATGGTTCGTGCATTTCAAAATAGGCTGGCTCTTTCATCCCGATTCACCCTCCAATGCTTTATCAATAATGTTCATTGCTATCATCAGCCCGTCTGCAATACCGCCCATGTATTCTTGATTTTGAATGTCATATTCTACGTCATATTTTTCTTCTATTTTCTTTCTCGCTTCCAGATAATACTGGTTTTGTTCCATCAAAAACTCCAATGAATCAATGCGTTTCTTTGCGTATTCAATTTCCTGTTGGTTAGTTTTGCTCGAAACGAGTTGGCGTAAATCTTTTAGCCAGTCCTGTAATTCCTTGATGTGCGCTTCCTTGATTCCTTCCAACTCCTGCACTCGTTCAGCTAAGTCTGCTGCATGTTCAACTAGTTGTTTTCTTGTGTGACCAAAATCACCATTGTCATAACCTTCTTTTGCAAAGTAGCGCAATGCTTCTGCTGTTTTCCCATCTTTTATTAACTGGTCAAAATCATATCCACTCATTCCGATACCTCCCCGTATTCTGCATCTAGATATCTTATAATCGCTTTCCGTATATTATTAGAACTAACATAATCAGTTGATAACTGATCTATCACTATATCAAAAACGTCTTCAACAAATTCTGCGTGATATTCTCCTTGTGATTTATTTTCATGTTTTACGAATTTATTGTGAAATTCAGTTACGTTCATTCCGATTCCTCCAATGCTTCTAAAAACCCTATGGCCCTGTCTAAACCGTCTAAATAACCTTCTTTATAATTAAGTCCATCACTTTCTTTGCTCTTTTCTTTGTCGTATATTCTGTTTAACCCTCTAATCGCTCCCCGATACTGCTTAATAACTGCATCCTGCCTATGCAATTGCTCTGGGATATTATGATTGGTGGAATGTAATAGATTAATGTTCTCCTCCTGCAACCTATCCATGATCTTTATAGCTACATCCCCAGCACCGCCGTCTGTAATATCACGGGGGAAATTCTCTATAATATAATGTGCCAGTTTTTCAGTTTGTTGTTCTGCGCTCATTATTCATCCGCTCCCTCTTTAATTTATTACGAAGCCGCCTATTGTCTTTCTTAAGCATGTAAATCTCGTCCAGAATCGTTTTCATTAGCTTGCGCACCCTTTTGGTTGGCAATGACGTATAACGCTCACAGAGGTCATTTAATAGGTTTATTGCCTCATCCGGTTTCATTTTCCGCACCCCTGATGCCTGGGTAAGCCTCACACCCATAAGTCCAAATATTGAGTGGCTTTGTCCGCAATATCTGCTCATCGCTCATGCCGTTATCAACCATGCTGCGTATTTCTTTGGCTGTCAGGTCCTTGCCAACTTGTTTTGTCATCCGGGCCAGAAATAACAGCCTGTCCTCGTCGTAAGTCTCAACGTCCAGCACCTTGGATTTCAGCTGCTCATTTTGCAGGTCATAGCAGCTATTGCACAAAAATGACCCCTGCCGCACATGCTGTACGCTTGTTGGTGCGCCGCAATCTAAACATAATTGCTTTGGTCTGCCTCTTGTCATTTTTATCACTCCTTCAGAATGGGAGATCATCATCCTTGATGTTTATTTGTTCGCCCTCTTTTCCAAAAGGGCTGTCCGCTGCGGTTGCTGTCTGACTTTGTTGCTGTGGCGCCTGATAACTGTTTTGCTGCGTCTGCTGACTAGTTTCAGATTGTTGCCCTTTGGATTCTAAAAATTGAATTTGTTCCGCCAAGATTTCTGTGACAAATACTTTCTTCCCGTCCTGTCCGTCATAACTACGGCTTTGCAATCTTCCGTCCACCCCGATTTGCGAGCCTTTTTTCATGTAGTTGGACAGGTTTTCAGCTTGTTTTCGCCAAGCCACGCAATTGATAAAGTCTGCCTCTTGCTCTCCGTCTTGATTTTTAAACGGACGGTTGATTGCTACTGTGAAGTTGGCAACAGCTACCCCGTTCGGTGTGTATCGTAAGTCTGGGTCTCTGGTTAATCTTCCGACGATTACTGTTCTGTTCATTTCGCTTCCTCCTAAGCCACGCTATGTGCTTTTTCAAATTGGTCTAGCTTTAATTTCCATTCCTCATATCGTTTATCTGCAGCCGCTCTATCAAACTGGCAATTGCTATCCGGGCATGGTATAAATTCGACAATTCCCGGATGCGCCGAATCCCTGTTTGCAATGCCGCCGGTTCCGTTGCATAGGCACATTATTTCTTCCTCCAGTCATTGCCTTGAATTCTTATCTTTTCCGCAGTATCCTGCATCCTTGATACAATCCGTTTACCGTTCATACCAAACTTGTTTTCGAGCTGGGACTCGCTGTAATTAGTAGTTACCACCGTTGATTTACCAAGTCTTGAATCTAGTATCCTGAATAAAATATCACTAGCCCAAGACTCGTCGTCACTCGATGATTTGTCATATTCTGCTCCGATATCATCTAACACAAGCAAGTCTACCTGTTGGCAAATATCGAATACGTCTTGCTCAGTGTGGCTGGAACCGTTATAGGAATCCCTTATCAATCCCAAGATGTCAGCTGACTTTAAGAACAATACTGAATAATCATTTGATAATGCTTTTGCTATAGCTACTGCAATATGGGACTTCCCAATTCCGGGGTCTCCGCTCATTACAAATGATTTTTCTTTATCAAATCCTGTTATAAACCCAATTGCCATCTGTTTTGCCCTTGTTTGTTCATCAGATTCAGTAACATAATCATTTAACTTCACGTCTTTTAAGTCTTCTGGGATCCTGCTAAAATACTTTGCCTTGGACCGTAATGTTTGAAGCCTTTTCTCTGATTCCGTTGTGGCTATATTCAATTCCTGGACAAGCTTTTTATCATCGCAATACTTACAGTGGCTAGTTTCAATTCCGTTTACAGTAACTGTTATTCTTCTTCCGTATTTGCATATTGGACATTCTTCATTTTTGGAAGACTCAATTCCGAATCGCTTCAAGTCTTTTTTTATGCTTTCTTTAACGCTTTTCACATCATCACCTCTAAAAGCTGTCTTTGTCTGGATCATATCCTGATGATAAATTTTCTTGATTTAGGTATCCTTCAAACTTTGTTCCGAATAATGTTTCTGGCCTTAAAAACTTGCTCATGTTCTTATCGTTTTTCCATTCCTTTGTTTTTACATCAATGACTTTTTTAAAATCATTTACAGTAAAGCCTTCTTTCTTTCGTGCATTAATCAGTGTTTTTGTTTTTTGAGTAGAAGCACGATATTTTTTCCCAGAGGCATCGTTGAGATAATTTATTATCTCGACTATATGTTCTTTATCTTCTTCTTTATCTTTATCTTCTTCTTTATCTTGTGGGCTTATCGTGGACGTATCGTCGTACGTATCGTATAACCTCCTGATACTATCGTTTTCCACACCGTCTCTTACATATAAAATCAAGGCGTTGTCTTTCACGTCTTTAAGTTCGGATGTCACACAATCAATCATTGGCTTTCCTCCACGACGCAAGTTATACCTCCCCCAATTTTTAATAGCGATTTCTCTCGTTTCATCGTTGTATCTTATTAATTGATGATGACCAAGAAACCTATCCAGTAGGGAATTGATTGTTTCCATCGAATAACCCATATCAAAAGCCATTTGCTTTTTAGTGATCTGGTATATACCAACCTGTGTCGTATTTGAATTCGTCAACAAGTATAAGAAGAAATATTTATCTTCAGGCGTCATTTCTTCAATTACCTTTGGGTCATCCCAGAACTCTGTGTGAACCATCCTAAACGTCGCCATATTTAATCGCCTTCCATTCTTCTGGTGTCTTATCTTTTTTAGATCTATTGCATGTTCGACAAGCGCAAACTAAATTCTTTTCTTCATCCGTTCCTCCACGAGCTTTTGGCATAATGTGATCCGCTTCAAATGGGCCATCTTCATCTCCACAATATTGACATGTGAATCTATCTCTTTGGATGATATATAGCCTTAATTTCTCCCAATCATCTGCTCGAACCACACATGATGCGTCAACCTTATACCATTCATTCGGGTTGTTTATTTTGATAATCATGCAATCTCTCCTTATGCGATATAAACCGCTTTTCCCGTAACTTCTTGAATGACATTTTTAAATTCTTTTTCATTCGAATTTGTATCAGATAAATGTAATAAATGAATCTCCTGGACCTTGGATAAATCATTAGCATTTAGAAATTCGATTACGTTTTCTAAGCTAAAATGTGATTTAATTAGCCTGTTTTTTAGAAACAATGGCACAACTCTATTTGCGATATTGTCTTCTAGTATTTCCATGCTGTAGTTGCATTCCAACATGATATGAGTAAGGTCATTGAACCGGTATCTGACATAATATGTGTCGGTTGCAAATAGAAGCCGCTCTCCCTGTTCATTTTTGAGTAGATACCCAAACGGCTCGTTTACATCATGTTCTACATCGAACGGCAGCACTGTCCATGTACCAACCTTAAACGCTTGTTTATTTTTAACTGTCCTGATGCGATGATGATGAATGCCTTCCGCCGCTGCAGTGCCTTCGGACATGTAGCAATCAATGCCTGCTCGCAAAACATCTTTTAAGCCCTTTGTGTGGTCCTTGTGTTCATGGGATATTAAGACACCTGATAGATTGCTAGTCTTGAAATCCATTGCGATTTGTATATCTCTGTACTTGATACCACATTCCAGCAGCAGCTGGGTATGCCCATCGTCGATTAAATAGGCATTTCCCGAGCTACCACTTGCTATAGTTTTAATGTTTATCATTTAGATCACCATGCCGGAGCATCTGCAAATGTCTGCTGTTGCGGTTCTGATTGCTGCTGTTGCTTTAGTTCCTTGTTCTTGTTTGGTGCATCGATGATTTCGGGTTCTGGCTGCTCCTCTTGTTTCGTCTTCGGTTCATTCTCAAAATCGATTTCCTCTGTATTTGCATTACTTTCAATTTGTTGTTGTGCTTCTTGTTCTGGAGTAACGTCTTTTCGTTCATTGTCATATTCGTTTTCCGTCGAACGATTGATTGCATCAACTAGTAAGTCACTATCATCACTCGTATTAATAAAGGCTTTTGCTGCACGATTAATCACTGTACGTTTTGCCATTTCTTGTGGAAATTTGTTTTGTACATTCTTAGTTTTAGCTTGGCTCCAAGATGCATCGATTTCTTTGCGAGTCATGACCGTCAGTATTTCTTCATCCTCTTCTGTTTTCACAACTGCATAGGCGCCCAGGATTTTGTTATCTCTGTTTTCAAATTTTGTTTCATGTTTTACCAACTTCTCCCGGCCGCCATCGATTTCATAGTCGAATACGTCACCTTCAAAAATCACGTTTGCCCAGATGTCCTTAACATTAGTGAGTCGCTTTAAAACAGCCTGTGTGCCAAAATACGAGCGATTAAGCTGTAATTGCGTACCGTAAACGATAAAATAACATTGTGTCTTGGCAGGGCTTAAACCTTGTGTCACCATATCGAGTAATGCGTTTGCGATTGAGCCTCTCGAACAAACTTCTAATGCCGGTTTATTGTTACGATCTTTTGTTTCCTGCAGCTTGAAAAAGGCACTCTTTAAAGCGTTACTGTGATTGTAATTTGAAGGAAGGGTTAAACCATCATCCTGCAACCTTTCAATGCTTTTGTTCACGTCATCTGTAATATCTTTCTGTATAATTGCTACTTGGTTATTGTTGGTCATTTAATACTTCCCCTCTCGCTTTCTTGATTGCTTGTCTAGCCATATTCCATACATCAACATCATGAGTTTCATCTTCGTGAAATCTTAATACTTCAATCAGTGATTCTAATAAATTTGGAGCCGCACTTATTAAGTGTCTGTCCGCTTCATTTAGGACACTCTCGGCGATCACATGACCGCCGTAGTATTCAAGATGATGCTTATCTATACCTTCGACAAAATCGGTAACAACCGTATCTACTTGGTTACCTAATCGCCACTTTCCAGGAGTCATGGGCATTTGTTCATTCGTCATTTGTCTTTTCCTCCTGTTTTTTCTTGGGCTTTTCTATCAAAGTTACTTGCCCCTGAAATTCCCCGAAATTTATCATATTTAGAAAAGTCATACGCTCAGATAGACTGGTAAAATATATAGTGTTTCGTCCACGTCTTCCTGCTAATTCAACACCGTAAATGGCTTCCTTCATTTACGCCACTTCACTTTCTTTTTCCGACTTCGTTTCAATACGCAACTGCTTGTCTTGCTCTGATACAACCAAGCTGATAATCTGTGCATCAATATCAATTAACTTGGTGACTGATTCAGCGTTGTCGATAAAGATTGGAGCTTGTACACCGTAATGCTCTGATAGTGTGTTGATGATATCTAAACCGACATTGATACGAGCCGCGTTGTTCAGACCAGAATTATAAGGAACACCTTCATAGGTAGTTACGCATGTTTCCGTCAATCCACCGTTTATTTGCTCGTCAAACAACTTAAATCTTGCATACTTGAATTTACTGTTGATTTTTTCAGTCAGAAGATTGACCTTTGTTCGGGTAAATTCTTCTGTTAAATAAAGCTGTTGTTCCAATTCTTCATACTCTGCAGCTAGCTGTTTCTCTTCCGCTTCTAGTTCCGCAATTCTTTCTCTGGATTGCTTGGACTGCGCAATTTTAGAAAGGTCAATTTGATGTTTGCTTTGCTGTTCCTTGAGCGATTCAATCTCTTTTTGTACTGTATTAACCGATTCGTAAACGGACCGTTCAAGCTGTTCGATCTGTTGTTCTAGTGATTCTTTCTTTTCCATCAAGCCTTTGTACTTTTCATTTTCTTCAATGGGCGTAACAGTGGATTTTGCCTTCTCAATCTTCTCTTCCAGGGTTTCGATGTCTTTCTTTTTCTTTGTTCCTTGCTCAGTAATCTTGTCAATTCCAGCCTGTACCGCTTCGTTATCTTGTTCTATTTCTGCTTTCTTGCCACCAAGTTCAGGCCCTTTTTTGTTCAAATCATCGATACGGTTTTGGATTTTTTCTATTAACTCCGATTTGGTACGATTAAAATTAGCAACAGCTTCCTCGACTTTGCCCTCCGGTAAATCTTGTTCACAAGTCGGGCAAACGCAATTTTCTTCATGGTTGAATTCTTGTTCGGATTGTTCTTTTAATTGCTCTTGGCTTAGCTTAAATTGTTCTCTTAAATCAACCAGCTGACCTTCTATATCCTTAATTCGTTCATCGTTCATCGCTTTCTGTTGCATTTTTCCTTTTACATCACCTTGCAAAATAGCTAGGTTAGATTGTTCTTCCTGTAGTTTCGTCTGTAGCTTAAACACTTCTTGTTGTTCGTTTTGGGTATGTTCATTTCGTACATTGGAAACCTGCAATTCTATATCGCTAATTTGCTTTTTGATTTCGTTAACTTCCGACCCGTTCTTAATACTGTTGATTTGTTCTTGTTTCTGTTCTATTTCAAGGGATAACTTCTTTATTTGGGTATTAATATCAGATTCATTCAATCCCGTTAAATCCGGCATATTTCGATGAATTTCATCCACTCTGGTCGGGATTTCCTTAATGCGTTCATTGATTTCCTTCCGTTTGGCAGCGACAATCTTCTTGTGATCATCAATGCTCTTTCCATTCAATGCATCCAACAATTTTCCGAGACTCTTGTTAGTCGCAATTACATCTTCATCTGTGGTGTCTCCTGCAATTTCTAAAAGCAGAGCCCGTCTTTCTTTCCAATGAAGCACCCTATCATCATTAAATTGACTTGGGTTGGTTAGTAGTTTGAACACATCTTCCGAGACAATTTCCTTGATCGATTCATCAAATTCTTTCTTCTTACTCGGAACGTCATCGATAAAGTAATCCGTTGTATGACCGCTGAAACTTTCAATGTTGGATCCACGTTGTTTTGTCCATTTTTCCTTATAAACCTTTTTGAGTTTCAGCTCTTTCCTATCAACTAGCAGCGTGACTTCTACTTCGTGATTTAATTTGCTGATTGGTTGTCCATTATCTAGTGTTTTTAAATCAAATTTACCTGTGCTGTTGTTGGAGCTATCCTTATCAAAAAGTACCCATACAAATGCATCAAATAGTGTCGTCTTACCCGTGCCATTGTCACCGTACCCATTTACGTCCTGTCCATCTGCAGCGAGTTCGAACTCCTTTATTCCTTTAAAATTAACTAAACTTAAATTTAGTAGCTTGATTTGTTTCATTATTAATATCCTCCTTGTACCTATCTTTAAAATTGGTTATAATAAAGATAGGTTGATTTAATAAGTGAACCGTTTTGAGACCTTTGCGCCAACAAGGGTCTTTTTATTTTGCACAATCATCACAATATACTGGGTAACCCGGAGCTTCTTCTCCTTCCAAGATGTCATCCATCCAAACGCCGCAACCACTACATAATTCACCGTCAATCATCATATCTGCTATTTCTCCCATTACCTTGCCGCCTCCCTATCAGTTTTAGTGTTAATGGCATACATCAAGAAGTCCGTTTTCACACAATCCGTTCCATTTATCTGCGCTGCCTCAAGATAATAAATAACGTACCGCAGCACATCTTTAGCCAAATACGGATCCAGTGTTTCTAGTTTTTCCAGTAGCTTGTCTGCTTCCGTTTTAATCACGCTAACCCTCCTAACAAGCCAAACCTTTGATAATCACTTTTCCAACGTGCAACATCCACAAAATTGTGGCGCCAGTTAATACAACTAATCCTGCAATCAATAGCTTATTCATAAGGTTGGTACGTTTCTGCTCTTTCTCGACATTCACTCGAACATCAGTCCTTCCATGATGTAAATTGCGACTATAAAGCCTAAGACTGCCAAGTAAGCATATCCATTAACTAAAAGGACGCCCGAACCCAACGACACTAGCAGCGACGCTAATTTTTCCATTTTTAAGGTCCTCCTTTTGTTTCTGCAGCTTGTCCAGTTCTTTTAGTGACCGTGTGACATTTTCCAAGAATATTGCCGCGCCGATATAGTCGTTATTTGCAATGCGTTTATTTGCTTCATCTGCGCAATAATTGGCGCATCTGGTTTCATCGTCCATCTGTTCCGTGATAGTTTTCATACGATCCCTCCTAGTAATCCTAGTAATATTGTTCCGATTACTCCTGTTGCAGCATCCAAGATACTCTGCATTATGGTCAGTCCATCCATGCCGCAAAGAAAAGCAACTAATACCTCTGCGGCCTGGGTATTGTTAGTCCATGCCTGGACCATAGAAATACTTGGTTCCTTTGTGCCGTTCTCGTACTTCGATACGTCTGATTGATTTATGTGTAACCTATGCGCTAACTCCTCTTGACTTAATCTAGCCCGATTGCGGCACGCTTTTAATATCGCGCCGTAGTCCACGTTTTCACCACCTTTCAATATTCCGTAATGGAATACTCATTCGTTATGAAGGTGTATATAATAGATTCATAACCTCTTAGATTAAGGAATCATAACTCTCAATTTGCCGTACTCCCCGTTATTTTCTTTGTATTTAACCTCTTTACCTTTGACGGTCAGTTTTGGCTGTGACATTTCAAATATCCAGCCGTCAACCAGGTCCTTCCGAAACTTAAACTTACTTCTGCCGGGTAATCTAAAAACCGGCAGCCCTCCCTCATGTACATATTTATATAGGGTGTTAACGTGAACGCCGATATACTTAGCGCATTCTTCTGAGTTCATGTATTCCAATTAAATCACCCCCATTGTTTGCTGATTATTCAATTCTTCAATTTCAATTCTTAATGATGTTGACAGCTGCCACATGTTCAGGAATTTCATGCCATCTTCAAATTGTTTTTTCGGTAATTCGTTATAACGTGGAATGTTAAAATGATTCTTGAAATCCCTCCAAATTGCCGCAAACACTTTTCTACTAATAGCCCTGTATGCAGGTGACTCGATGCCCCCGAGAGATTCCATCGCTTTAGATTTTCCTTTTCGCTGTAGGCTTTGCTCCTGGATGCCATTAATTCGCATGTGATCTTCCAAGTAAGAGACACGACCGTCCATTGTTACTAATTGATTTACGGTTTGCTGTAAAACTTGCAGTTCGTCTTTTTGAGCTTCGTATTTACCACTTTTTCGAATAGACGGAAGAACTTCTGACGTAATCCATTTTCTGAATCTCTTGGCTTCTGGCTTTCGGCTGTCCAGGATGACATCGTATAATCCATCTTCATTAACAAATGTCGCCTGTTGTATCCGTCTTAGCGAATCTTGGATGGGGTGTTTTGAAACCACATCATCTTCTAAACGTCTTGTTACAGTCGCTACATGACCAAGCTCTAAAATATTGCAAACATCCTTTAACAGGAATTTTGGTTCACCTTCACTTTCAATGATTGTTAGTTGTTGATATTCGAATATCTTAGTTAATTGATTCATCAAAATACCTCCTATGCATTTTTGATAAGTTTTTTATCATTAATTGTAAAAAAAAGGTCAGGAAACAATTTTCTCATATCTACTCCAAAAAACCTCTCGTATTTCAGCATTGTTTCTCGTCCCGGATTTGCAACGCCCTTTTCTAATTTCCGTACATAAACTGTTGAGATATCAAGTGCTAATGCCAGTTGATATTGGGTTAGTTTATGTTCCGCTCTTAGTTGTAACAACTTGTGCCTTTCCATTTATTCCACCCTCTTTCTTGATAAGTTTTTTATCACTATGTTCAATATACATGATAAGTTACTTATCGTCAACACTTTTTTGAAAAGAATTTTATCATTGATAACTTTTTTATCGGTTTTGGTATATAATGTGATTTGAATGAGGTGTTTCTTATGTCTAGTAATACTATTGGAGATAGATTGAAATTACTTAGAAAGAAGTCCGGCAAAAACCAAGATGCAGTCGCTACAGATTTAGGCATTTCCAGAGCCCGTTATTCGCACTATGAAAATAATCATGTAGAACCAGACATAGAATTGATCAAAAAACTAGCAGAGTATTATAATGTAACGACTGATTACTTACTAGGAAAAAGCGACAATCCCGATTTAACCGAACAAGAATCTTTTGAAGCTTTCATTAAGGATCCTGAATTACGTCGCTGGCATAAAGAGTTGCCGAAATCGGACGAAGAAGATTTGCGTAGATTAAAACGTATCTGGGAAGCTTACAGGGATGACGAATAACACTACTTTTTAGTGGTGTTTTATTTTAAAATCACCCTTCCATCATTTAACATAAATATAGGGATAAATACATATTTGGGGGATTAGTTATGTTAATAGTTATAGGAGTTTTATTGTTGTTATTATCGTTAGTATCCTTTTTAACATTCGGAATACTACTGATAATTAGAGCAGCTACCAATAAAGGATTAAGCTTCAAAATCAATCTCATATCTTTAGCAGGTTCGGTGGTTGTCGGATTAATATCGATTGTCATGCTCTTTACTTCCGTCCCTAATGAAGCAGACAAGGCATTTAGTGATACTACTGAAAACAGTAATGATATAGCCCAGAAACAAGAGGAAGAGGCGAAAGCAAAAGCTGAGGAAGAAAAGGCAGCGAAAAAGAAAGAAGAAGAGGAAAAGAAAAAGATCGAAGAAGAAAAGGCGGCCAAAAAGAAAGAGGCAGAAGCAAAGAAAAAAGCTGAAAAAGAAGCTAAAGAGAAAAAAGCAGCCGAGAAAAAGAAAAAAGAGAAAGAACAAAAAGAGAAGGAGCAGAAAGAAAAGGAGCAGAAAGAGAAGGAAAAAGAGAAGAAGAAGGAAAAGGAAAAGAAAGCGAAAAAAGAAACTAAGAAAAATAAGAAAACAATTGAAGAAAAAATAGTCGAAGAAAATAATTCTATTAAAAAGGCCACATTTAAGGATGGATTTATTAGCCTGAAATTGGATGGAGATGGTTCGTTTACCGTAAACACTATGTTTACTAATCAATCACTAGGTGCTTTTGAGGCTATGGAACAAGCATTTAAAGATAAAAAAGTAACAACTGCATCGGCTGTTGTAAATGTTACCATGACTGATACCAAGGGAAATGAAGAAAAAAAAGAAGTGCTCAACTTTATGTACGACAGGGACACATTTGAAGAGTTGAATTTTGAAAACTTTCGAAATATGGCTCTAGGCGAACCTTGGAGAATATACAATGAATCAGACTCTTACTACATACATCCAGGGATATTCAATGATTTGAAAGAAGATATTTCATCGAATCTTTCTCACGGCACTATTAAAGCAAAATAGTAAAACGAAGGTTCTGCGTTAGATAGACTGAAACGATGCAATCCACATAACACGGAAAGCTGCATTGATTATCCGTAGTAAAATTAAAAATGAAAGATTTAATAGGTGTACATGATTTTGTACACCTAATATGTTATCCTAAAATAGAACACTTGTTCGTGAAAGGATGATTTCATGGGATGACTGAACTCGTTATAAGCAGATTTTATAGGTCCCTTTTAGTAACGGACCCAACGCAATTATCAGCAAAAAGCATCGCCAGCCTAATTGGGATGGAATTACGCGAATGGGAATTTTCAAGTGAATTAGTTGATTACAAAGGAAAGTACAAGGTCTTTATCAATGAAAAATTAAGCAGACCAAAAAAATGGCAGGACTTCGGACACGAAATGAAGCACTACTTTTATGATGGAGGCAGCCAGGTTTATTTAACAAAATCATTTAAACACTACCAAGAAGTGAAAGCGGATTATTTTGCGTACCATTTTTGCGTGCCGACATTTATGCTGCAGCAATTAAAGGAGGTGACTGCCCATGATATAGCAAGAGTATTTAATGTAGAATTTGATTTTGCGCTTAGAAGATTGGAAATGTACAAAAGCAGTATTATTACGGGAGGAAGAAGGATATGGCAAAAGGACATGTTCTGCCTAGGGGAAATAAAAAGTGGCAATTAGTAGTAGAGCTCGGAAGTTATATTAATCCGGTTACTCAAAAAAGGAAGAGAATAAGAAAGACAAAGACAATAACTGCCGAAAATAAAACGGAAGCTAACTTGGAATTGGCTCGATTTGTCACAGAAGTAACTAGCGAAAATTATTACGATCCGGAAAAGATTTCTTTTTTCGATTTCGTCAATAACCATTGGATGCCTAAGTGTGCGACAAAACGTCTTTCACACACTACACTAGAGACACATATTGATTGTTTGGAATCTAGAATTCTACCAGCATTTCAATATTTTAAATTGGATCAAATTAAACCCATTCATATTATTGACTTTTTAGACAATCTGCAAGAGGATGGTATGCGACTAGACAAAGTCAAAGATGAAAACGGAAACCTAGTAATAAAAGAAGGAAAACTGGCCAGTAGCACCATTTTTTATTACTATCGCATCCTTAACAATATCTTCAACTTTGCTGTAGAAATTCAATTTTTAAAAGAGTCACCGCTAAAAGGAGTGAAAAAACCTAGTGTCGATTATAAGGAGTCTAAAGTCTATGATACAGAAGAAGCCTACAAAATACTTCGATGCTTGGAGTCTGAAACGGATGTCCCGCACTGGCAAATTATTGTCAAACTTGCCATCACAACAGGTATGCGCCGTTCCGAACTATGCGGCCTAGAGTTTAAACATATAGATTTGGATAATAAAACATTACATGTAAGGCAAGCTTTGACTTATTCGAAAGAAAAAGGGTACCAAGTCCATGAAATAAAAAAAGGCAGTAGAAATGCTAAACAGCGTGACATCATTATATCAAGTAATTTAGTTGAGCCAATACGCAGGCTGGAAAGGATGAGAAAAGAAGAGAGGTTTGCCGTAAAAGACGAGGATTTATGGAGGAAGGGAAAATACAACTTTATATTGTCTGATGAATACGGAAAGCCATACAACCCTTCATCTATTAAAAATTGGTGGGAGCGATTTATAAAAAGACATAATTTAAATTACGTCAACGTCCATGCTTTGAGACATACATCTGCAACTCTTTTAATCAATGAGGGTGTTCATCCGAAAATTATTAGCGAAAGATTGGGACACGCTGATATAAAAACAACCATGAATATTTATGGGCATGCTCTCAGAAAAGCTGATGAAATTGCATCCCAAAAATTAGATGATGTGCTTTTTACGGACAGTGAAACACAATGAAAAACAATAAAAATATAAAATCCGCCAGCAAGTTGCCAGCAGAAAATAAAAAAATAAAAAAAGTGGTTGTCGACAAAACGTCAACAACCGCATTAAACCAATGTTTTAAGACTAAGCTTCCAGCCGGATTCGAACCGGCGATCCCTTCCTTACCATGGGGAAAGTGCAGCAAATAAGGTAACATGTTGCACTATATAAACATTGATTTAGTAACACTTTAAACACATTAAGAAACAACGAAGTAATTATCAAAACAATAATTCTGCCAGCAAGTTGCCAGCAGAATTTCATGGCCGCTTTTGCGGTCTTTTTTTAATTTACCGTTTTCCATATTTCCCCATTGATATTTTAATCGCAACTTCATATAATAGAACTAATGTTCCCGTTTTGGAGGTTAAATTCAATGGATTACTCAGTGTATCCCCGTAACGATGTTTTGTGCATTGACATGCGTTCCTTTTATGCCAGCGTGGAAGCTGTCAGATTGGGGTATGATCCAATGACGGTCATGCTTGCGGTCGTCGGAGATTTTAAACGGCCAGGAAGTATCGTGTTAGCCGCTTCCCCTACCTTAAAGCAAAAGCATGGAATTAGTAACGTTAGTCGATTTTTTGATATCCCAAGGGATCCTGACATTGTTTTTGTAGAAGCTAACATGGCTGATTACCTGCATGAATCCGTGAAAATTACTAAGTTTTTAAATAATTATGTACCACAAGAAGCAATCCATCCCTACTCAATAGACGAGACATGGATTACGGTTAATGGAATGCAAAAATTATATGGTAACCGTTGGGATATAGCTAAACAGATTAAAGGTGATTTATTAAATACATTTGGTCTGACCTGCAGCATTGGAATTGGTGATAATAAATTCCTGGCAAAGGTTGTAATGGATTTACATGCGAAAAAGGAAGGTATTGCGGAATGCAAATATGAAGATGTTGCAGTTAAACTCTGGCCGTTTCCTGTCGAAAAAATATGGGGAATCGGATCTAGAATGAAACGGAACCTGTATCGATTGGGGATTACAAAGTTTGGCCAGATTGCTAATTACCCTTTGGCATCTTTGAAAAAGCACTTTGGAGTCATGGGCGAGCAATTATACTGGCATGCCTGGGGAATTGATCTTAGTCCTGTTTTTGGGGATTTTTTAAAAACAGAACAAAAAGGATTTGGTCATGGGATTACTCTTTTAAGAGACTACAATGAAAAAGAGGTTGTTACGGTTATATTGGAATTGTGTGAGGAAGCATGCAGGAGAGCGAGGACTGCGGATACCGTGGGCAAAACAATACATTTAGGTATTGGTTATAGCAGCGAAACAGGTGGCGGATTTAGTCGTTCCAGGTCAATTAGTATTCCTACTAATATTACAATGGAAATGTACGATGTATGCATGGATCTATTTAGTCAGTTTTACGATGGTCACAGTAAAATAAGACGTGTGTATGTAACGCTGACAAACTTAGGTGATGATGGTGATACGCAGCTGGATTTATTTTATGAGCGACCGAAACAAAAGGATATAGGCTTTGCTATGGACCATATACGTGATCGTTTTGGGGCAACTGCAATATTGCGGGCATCCAGTTATACGGATGCTGGCATC
>RWZD01000026.1_pt1 | contig 48598 bp, 77 predicted proteins | sample 2187771 | NCBI WGS metagenome assembly RWZD01 (sample SAMN10531866, study PRJNA481165) | viral metagenome | isolation source: viral particles purified by filtration and ultracentrifugation from about... | place: USA: Tennessee
GCGGTTATAATCTGATTTCTTCGCTAAATCATCCGCAGGTATTGGAGTTACTGCCGTTAATTCGCAATAAAAATAGCCCCGCTGAATAGCCGGACTTTGAAGCGTGTCGTAAAACGCGAACCTATCGAAATTAAATACGTCTTGTAGCCGTTCTTGCTTTATCGACATTTCGACGCTGTTCTTCTCGAATAAACCGATCTGATAACGATAGATTGCTCCGATTGCTTCGCGCTGTTTCGCTAGTATTTCGTAATTATTCTGCATAGGCTCGATAAGAATTAATGGCCGCTCTTCCGGCAGTTTGTAGCCGTCGAATTTTAGATCGACTTGCGCATCCGGAAACTCATCGCGTAGGTGCATGATGATCGACCGGCCTAATCCGTGTTGATGTAGCGTCATTTCTTCGCCACCTCACGTTTGAGAGCTTTACGATAATCATCTCGGTTATTCCACACTGATTTCCGTATGAAACCCTTTTTCGAGGGATGTTCGTACTCCTGCCGCTGTGCATACGGCAAGTCCGATCCATACTGCCATAGAGCATCGTCCAATTTTTCGGGACTGGCGATAATACTATTTTGCAAGGCGTGAGTATCAACTGGCGCCATTTGGCCCGATTCATTCGCCATCTTGCGCGTATAAGTCTCCGTCACCTTATCCGCTCTCATACGGGCTTTTGTACCGCGTAGCGAAAAACTATTAATTACTTTATCGACGCCCTGAACCTTTACATTCATCATATAATTTCACGTCCTATAAACTCGATGCGGTTCCGTTTCCCGATTCCTTTTCGATCGCCTCCGATTAATTCGTACTTTTTACCGTCAAATTCCGCGCGTACGAGCTTATCGTAAAACTCATCGATATATTCGAGCTTAACGTCAATCTTCAAGTCGCCCTGCTCATATTCGATACCATTTTCGATGTAGCGCGAACCGTCTTTGCTCCGAATAGATATCTCAGTTATGACGGCTTGTACCTCGAAAGTATTTTCTATTTCCTCAAGCAATTCGCCCGTAAAATCATCGTATACTTTTTCGAGGTATATAACGCTAATTGATCGCTGCCTTAGCGTGTATACTTCGACTTGTGCTTCGCTCATAAATTCGATGTCTGCTTCGGTTAACAATCCGTCATAACCACCTTTCATCATCTAATAGCGTCATACAATCACCTTACTTTCTCCTAAGATTTCGTGATTTGCGTCGACTAACTCGATGATTTCGTTAATGCATTCGTCAAGCTGATATACGATTTCTTCATTAAAAAAGCGAAGGAGTATCCACCCTTCGCGCTCTAACTCTTCATCTCGTATTAAATCTTTCTCCTGTCTCTCCGGTCGCGTTACGTGATAAACACCGTCGACTTCAATCCCTATCTTTAAATCTACAAACGCAAAATCCATTACGGCTCTGCAGGCGGCGTGTTGAAACTTAGGAAAATACCCACGCTCGTTCAACGCTCTAAGAAGTGTTAACTCCTGTATGGATGCATTAGTTCTCAAGTGCCTTTCCATCGATTTTCTCATTTTAGCGAAGGACTCTTCCGTGTGAATGGCTCTGTTAGTCCTTTTCTTTTGCGCTTCCGAATTCTTCTTTCTTACTTCCGGCCTCCGTGATACGGCATTTTCTCCGGTTAGATGTGACGTATCAATTACTAATAACCCTTTATTGCGAAGTTCTCTCGACTCTTCCGTAGCTTTTCTTGTATGCTCGATACGTTCTTTCGTCGACATCTTAGAGAATGTAATAACCGCACTTTCTGAAATACTTCGAAAGTTTACGCCCGCCTGTTCTATCCACCTTCGAGAAGTAGTTAGTCCGATGCCGTAATGTTTAGCAATCTGGCGCGTACTCATATGTTCTTTTTCATAAAGGCGTTTAATGTCCGTTTGAATATCTTTAATACCTAGCTCATTTTCTTTTTTATACATTAAGGATGTCTTAATCATTCGAACCCACCGTCTTTATGATTATTTTCTAAAGCTTTCAAGGTTTTTAGCGCTTCTTTCGCTTCTCGTTTAATAGCCTTTATACCTCGAATTGCGTCAGTTATTTCCTTCTCTAAATTTAATCCGCGTGACTTTTTGTCCGCCATTCATAATCTCCCCTTTATAAATATTCGTCATTTAGAACGTACGTAATGAAACTGGTACAGTTCGGATGTGGCATCCATATTTCGGTATCAGTGGGTTTGTAAATTCCTTTTCCCTCGTTATACGGGTCAGCGTTAGCAAGCGCTACGCAAGCCTCCGTTTCTTTAACTCCGTGATGAAATTGAAGCCACTTAACCGTATCTGATTCTTGTGCGTTATGGCTTATAGCCGCGCGATGTGCCGTAACAGATTCATTACGGGCGAGCCGTCGTATCTTCCACGTCTCATTATCGTAGACTTTCCGTATCTGCGGTATCATAGCGTTGATGCCTTCGCCTTTAATAATGTTAGATCGGATTACAGTCGATATCTCGTCGCGTATCTCGCCGGACAAGCCCCAAATCCGGCCCGATAAGACGAGGCCATCGTCGCCAAACCGTTTAATGACGTATTTAATAACGTGCTTATTCACGCGTTCTATTCCCGCCGTACTTATTCCGATTGCACCCGCGAGCCGGCCCGTAGTCCATTCGCTCGATTCCGTTATAATAGATTCGAAGGCTAACGTTCCTTTCTCGCGTAGTGATCGTTCTATTTCGTCTAATTCACGTAAAATACGGGATGCACGCTGTCTTTTGATTACCCCGTCCGAACCGGCATAATCTGCTAGTAAATCTGCTAACTCACTGCGCACTCGCCCAATTTCCTTGATTGCATACGCCTGTTGTCGTCTATTAAGTGCGCCGTAATCCTTTTCCATCCGTACGAATATCGCGTCAAGTTCCGCCTGTGTCGTTAATATTCTTTGTGCGCTCATTTACCATCCGCCCGACTTAGATGCGATTGGCTTGCGCCAAACCCTCCGCGCAGATATCGTGCATAGTTCCTTCGTGCCGATTTCGCTAGTCTCATATAGTTATCGAAAATCATTGACTTATCGATCGATTCTTCCCCATCCTTAAAAGAAAAGTAACGGGCAGCATTGCTTGCAATCGACTCGTAAGCAATGTACAATGCGAGGTACATTAACGCCGTTTCATCGTTTTCGCATTCGGGTTTTTCCTCTTCCTCGTCACACCAACTGAATTCCGCTTCGGCTTCGGTAAACCAGTCGGAAATGTCTTCGGGCGTGACGCCGGGTATTTTCGATAATCTTTTCGTCAGCCGTTCTTTGACGTCTTCCAACTGGCGTCACCTCCGTTACTTTTTCTTTGTTTTTGGTTTAGGCTTAGGATTTTCGTCTACACGTTGTATAAACGGCTTGCAACCGTCTAATAAGTCGATTTGCGACTGTATATTAGTAGAGTAATAGCCGTCGATATCAAAAGTGAGAGTCTTGCCATTCCGGGTTAATTCGTAATAAGGTAAACACTTATACTTTGCCATTAGCTACCATCTCCGCCCAATGCGTCGATCTGCTCCTGCAAGTCCTCGATTGCTGCGTCAAGTTCAGCCTTGGTTGCATATGTCCCTTTTTCTTGGTATTTGTTGTCAGATTCTGTCTTCGTGTAGCTGTCGTCCTTACTTGCATAATTGCCTTTCGGCTGAAACTTCGAGTCAGCTTCTGACTTTGTGTAGGCGTCAATGTCACCACCCGCGTTTTCTTCCAATTCCGCTAACTTGTCTCCAAGTTTTAAGTCATTGGATACTGGATTCATTAAGTTAATCCGCTGTTTATCCTTATCTGATAAAGCCATACTAGCACCTCCGATATTATTAAAAAGAGAGCGCCGTTAAGCGCCCCTTTGATTTACTGTACAGTTTTAGAGATTCCGCTCAATACTGCGACTGACTCCTTAGCGTTCTTAATTTCCCAACCAAACTCACCGCGGATAACACGGGAGAAATAGTCTCCGCCCGGGTTAGTGGCATCTTGATCGTAAATTGGCGTCAAATAGCGCGCTTTGATATTGTCTTTGTTCACAAGCAACGCACGATCTTTCGGCATGTTCTTGTCAACTACTACGCTAGACAATGCTCCGCCCGGTAGATCGGACAAGAAACTCATGATTTGATGACCAGTTGCATTGTCCTGACGAGTAGTACGGATGGTATCCCCGCCAAGCTTTGTAATTTGTCGAGCAACATTAGGTGCACATACGATGGTGTTTACATTTCCGCCACGCTTAAACGTTTCTTCTACAGCATCATTAAGCCCCTTCGCCGAAATCTCCTTACCTTCGAAGTCCTGAACCTTCGACCCTTGTTCGTTAGCAAACGCGAATAGTCCGCCAGAAGTACGAGGCATTGCCGTACTACCTGCATATTTACGTCCGAAAATCAAGGAACTATTTGCTTCACGGATCAATTCTTTCAGGCGTAATCCTACTTGATAGTCTAGTTCGTCCGCTACACCGTATGTGTTAACGGCTTGTTGCGTACGAGATACAGCCGCATAACGAGAGAAGATTTGCGAATAGTTAAACGACACAATACGGTCGTTAATTTCGTTTTTGCGGAAGGTATCTTCACCTTCTGGTCTTGGTCGGGAAATTACTTTCAGTTCCGCTTCTGCTTCGATGTCTTCCGGAGTTGTAGCGTCAAATCCACGAACTACCGTAATTTTGTCGCCAGCTTCGTCAACCGCCGTCACTTGTAATACCTCTAAGCCGTTTTGTACGAGCGCATTTACGGTAAACTTACGTGCTTCTCCGGGCTTTAATTCGATTTCAGTCGCTTCCGCGTCGACTGCGCCTGCCACATCTGCGATGTCGCTGTTTAAATAGTCATTCTGCCATTCAAATTTAGTTTGAGTTAGAGCATCCCCTGTTCCGATTAGTCCAAATAGAACTGGCTCATTAGTAAGAATCACATCTACTGTATCTTGCATTTGTCGAATTTGTTGCTGGAAATCATATGTTTGTTGTACTGCCATATTTAACATCCCCTTAATTGTTCTTAGTTTTTAATCCCAAAATTTCGTTGGCAAGCTTAGTGACTTTTCCTAGTAATCTACTATCGCCTGCGGCCTTCGCTTTAAGATCTGCAAGTTCTTTTTCTTTCGCCGATATTTCGTCTAATGTCGGATTTTTTGCCGGATTCGAACCGCCTGTCGCGTCTGCTCCAATTGGCTTTTTAAACATCCAAGGCTTTGCCTCCTTTAAAGCCGCGACCGCTTCTTCAACGCCTATAACGTTGCCTTTGTCGTCAATTTCGACGCCTTCCTTACCCATTAATGCTAGTACGTCGTTAATGTCGTTGGCATTAAGCGATCGAGCTGTGGCACGTATCTCCGTATCGATAATACGTTGGTTTGCCACCTCTTGTGCCTTCTCCGCTTTCTCCGCAGATTCAGCCGCCAACTTTTCAGCCTCTTCCTTTTCGGCTTTTAAACGTTCTTGTTCAGACATAGCCGCTTTCTTACGCTCTTCTTCTGCTTTTTCAAGTTCCTCTAGCCGTTTTAACCTCGCCTCCGTTTCAGTTTGCTTCTCCTTTTCACGCTTTAGCCTTTTCGCTAGTATTTCGTCTAATTCCGCTTGAGTGAACGTTTTTTCCGGTGTAGGATTGACCGCTCCTTCGGGCGTAGTTTGTTCTTCCGGAGTTTCTGGCTCTTCTGGCGGATTATCCGCAAAATATTGCAAGTCTAGTTTAAGCGCTTGAGTCGCGTTTTTATTTTCGATAGTCATAGATAATACCTCCGCTTTAAATGCGTATTTTATCCGGTGCTTTTAATGACTTCACGTTTCGGTCATATTTCGTTTATTCCTCGTCAATATCTTCCGACATTAATTCTTCCTCGCCGTAAGGGTCCTGCCGACGACGTATGAGGTCACGTTCTTCGATAATTTCCATCAACTTTGCCTCCGCATTTTCTTTACCCGACCGCGTGATTGCACCTTTAATAGACTCAATCTGCGATGCGATTTCGTCTCCTAATTGCGTAACGAGAGCCGCCTGATCCTGCGGTAAAGGCAATCCGAATATGATTTCATTCGAGTAATTGTCACCAATCTGTTCGGTCAGATTGCGATCATATTTAAACCGCTCATGTTCCTGACGTGCTTGCAAATACTTCAAGGCGTATTCGTTTATCGTTTGTAATCGGGATTGCCAAGTCACCCATGCGCGCTGTGTTTTCGATATGATGGTCGAAAATAACAGTTTTAAAGCCATATCGTTAATCCCGCCAGTCTTCATCTCCGTAGTATTAACGACAGGGACCTCACTGATTTCGTGCAATGCTTCGTACATACGGTCGAGATAACTTTCGATAGATTCGCGAAACTTAAAGCTAGATTCTAATCGTTTGGCATCCGGACTGTCCGAATCATCTCCGTTATCTCCAAGATTCCATTTTGCAGATGGACTCATTTTCAACGGATTTTTCGGGTCCTCTTCGACATTGATAAGTAGAGTAATAGCAAACATTTCGAAACGTAGCGCATCCGAGTAGTCAGATAGCTTACGGTCAATTTCGTCAACATGTCCGATTAGCTTCTCTAGCTCCGAATATCCTCCACACTGGCCCGAAAGTGATTCCGTGGGTATATGGACGATTGGTATAAAATCCAACCCCATCGACTTTCTTTCGACGCGCTTTTCAATTACTGCTAATTCTTCATCATATATGAACTCCTCGATTTCACAGTCATAATAACCTGATTCATCGTCGCCGTGCCATACAAGATAATACGATAATTTCCATATCTTCGTCTTCTCTTCGTCGAGATACGCGATAATATGCACCCGTTCGAGTTCGTCCGAATCCCATTCGCTGTGTACTGCGATAACTTCCGTCGATGGATGGAATAAGATACGCAAGCCGCCACGCCGAGTATCGTAGTGCAAGCGCGCATATACGCCAGTTTTCGAAATGGCTCGGTCCTTAGCCGCCTTGAGCAACTTTTCATGCATTCGATTATCATCCCATACTTGCGTAAGTATACGTTCTTTCGCCTTTGCCTGCGTATTCTTCGATTGCTGTTCAGTACTAGGACTGTAATGTCCGGTAAGCATAATCGTAGGGTCGTCAATGATTTCCGGAGGTACTGTGACCTTCGGCTCCTTCTCGAATTGCCACGCTGCAATAGTGTCGATATGTTTTCGCAAATACCCCATCGATAAAAGCGTTGGTTCGTAATCTATTTCGTCAGGTTTTTCATAGTCGGACCAGACGTTTAGTGTGCCGTCGTATCTTTCATACAGCTTAATCTCTTCGACGATCCGCTGAAATTCTCGTCGTCCAATCGCTTCTTGCATCGGATTATGAAATACTAGTTCGCTTAATAAATTCGGGTCTGCTACGATATTTATCGCCTCCTTTCGTTAGTTAATAGCGATAGCTGCCGGCGTTTCCGGCTTTCCTCCTGCTCGCTTTGCGTGACGCTGATACAGACATTTCTAATGCGTCGATACAGTCGTCATGTCCTCCTTGTCCGTATCTTTCGAATTGTTCAATTAGGAGGGTGTGCTGCCTCGAAAATCTAAAAGTATTATTTTCGATATGAGGTAACATCGCCTCTATTCGCAGCTCTTTTCTTGAGCGCTGATATATCTTTTTTACTCTGGTAGCCGGATAGCCTTTTTCGGATAGTTTGTCGCTCAATATATCAACGAAAAATTCCTGCGCCGCTTGAGCTTCTGCCGCTACAACATCCGGTTGCCAATAAAGAACTTTATCTACAATATCTTCTAGGAATATGTCGGGAGTAGCCCTTTTCCCGTAAGAATCAATCACGTATACCGCGCCAGACTCTTTGTGGCGTGCGGTAACTGCCATCGCAGAGTAGTCCCCTTTTTGCTTCCCCATCGCAAAGTCCACCGCAAGTGAAATCATATATTCATCGTGCGGAAACTCCATGTCAGGAAACTTCTCGTTCCAATAATAAAAAGTATCCGGCTTAAATATCATGGATTCTTCGTCGATTGGATTATTTTGATACTCCGTATTAAACGCCTTACTTCCGTACGTCCACTTCCATTTCATTAGTTTGATCAATGGCTGAGCCTCTTCCCACAAAACCTTTGCGCCTTCTAACATCTTCCGCTTATGTTTATAGAAGAAGTTCTCCGCATCTTGTTTACGTTTAGGGTTGTCTCTATCAATGTATATTTCTCGGCATTGTTCCCAAAGATCGCTATTAATTGGCTGTTTGATAATCGCACGAAATATCTTCGACTCAAAATCCGGATTGTTATGCAGCACGTCCATCAAAAGTGCGTCGAAGTGTACCGTAGTTCCCATATAAACAAACGCTGTACGCTCGCCCTTCGGATCACCTAATGGTATAACCGTCTGCGAAAACCAATCCTTTAGTTTCGATCGTTGTTCCGGGGTACTTGCGTTTCCACCCGGCCTAGCATCCTCTAGGTCATCAAGTATAACTAAATCAGGTCGGGAGCCATTCCAGTTACGCCCCCGCAACGCTTGCCCTGTCGACGCTGCTTCGACCAGAGCTAGTTGTCTTCGGCGAGCCCCATCTTGGTACCACGCGATAAATGACTCACTATTATCTTGAATATTCGACTGATCTTTAGGTGATAGTAACGGTCCGAAATCATTACGGAGTTTTTCGTTAAATTTCATTTGATTCCGAATCCACTCCATATTACCTTTCGACACTGTCGGCGTCTCCGATATAATAATGACGTATTTACGCTTGCGATAAACGACCTCATGCACCGGGAAAGCTTTAGATAGATACGTAGACTTAGCGTGTGATCTAGGCGCAGCAACCGCGATCTTGGCGTTAATATGCTCCGTTGAAACAACGTTCATGATGTCGGTTATTTCTCGATGAAACTCGGGCGATTGCGCCTTGTCCGATATATCAAAACCTTCCCAATTTCCGTCATTGCCTGGATTCTTAGCCTCTCCAAAGTATTCGATAGAAAATTGAAGTAAATCAACTTCACATCGATGTATACGCTCTAAACGCTCGAGTTCTCTGACCTTTTCAAAATAGTCAGTCAACGTATCCGGGTCCATGTCGTCAATATCAGGGAATTGTACGTCCAGCATCGCAATATAGCCTTGATAAGTTTCGATTATTTCAGCACGTTCTGATCGATCAATCCAGCGCCCATCTAACCACGCCAATATATCAACCTCCTTCCTTTGTGTTTTAAGTGCACTAGCGCTTGATTCTGGCGCTTTTAACTGTCTTCGGGTAGTTTTACACCCAAACATACTAAATCGCCTTAAAAACGCTATATTTACGCTTGACTATCGTATTTATTTCGTCTATAATTGAAAGTAACATAACCGGACGGAGGTTACGTTGAAATGAACGAAGTACAACCGATTAAAAATAAACGTGATATTAATAAAATGAAACGCGCTCTTTCCGGAAACTCTCGCGATCTTCTACTCTTTACTGTCGGCATAAACAGCTCGCTCCGAATAAGCGACATCCTTACGTTAAGGGTTTCCGACACAAACGGCGATTATATTTCGCTATATGAAAACAAGACCGGTAAGCGCAAGCGTATCCGTATTAATACCGCAATTAAGTCGGCCATTAGTAAGCTAGTTCCGAAAGATGTGAAACCTTCCGATTGGCTGTTTCCTTCACGCAAGGGCGATAAGCCGATTAGTCGCGTACAGGCATGGCGTATACTGAATGACGCTGTCGATAGGGCCGGATTGAATATCGAGCTAGGTACGCACAGCCTCCGCAAGACTTTCGCTTACCATGCGTACAAGAATGGCACTGATATTTCGCTCCTTATGCGAGTTTTAAACCACGGTAGCCAACGCGAGACTTTGCGATACATCGGAATAGAATCCGAACAGATTGACGATGTGTATATCGACGTTTGCCTTTAGCAGGCGAGCGTCCTTTTATTTATGAAGAATCTGTCCCGCTTCCGTTCGAGATATATCGATGGTTTTCCTTTGTACAACCAATCAGCTAGATTAATAACATCTTGCTTTCCGCTAACCCACACGCGATATGCGTTACTCTGCTTGGATATTCGACTATTGAGTCCCCGCTTTTTAAAGACGCACAATAATTCGTCAGCGAACGCTTTGGAGGCTGTAGTTATGTTCATTACATACCCGCGATCCTGTACCCATCCGTCACCGTCGATTACACCTCTTATAAAATCCGATTGATACTCCTCTGGAACTTCGGGCATATCGACGGTGAGCGACTTGTTCTCCGTTATCCCCAACGCCCGTAAATCCTCAACAACCGACTTCCGACTGATCGTTAGCGTGTATATATGTGAATTACCGTTATTACTTCGTCTTTTAATCGGATGAGTAGCGCCCATTACTCGCTTTATATCCTCAAGTATATCCGCATCTTTCTGCGCAATAGCTACTGAACTTCCTGAGATATTTCCATCGGTTAGTATAAATCCTAGGACGTACGCCATATCGGACGACCATGTTCGGAAAAACTTCTCGTCAATTTTGTACCCACATGTTCTACGTTTACTCGACAAATCTACGCCGGCGTTGCGCAGGATATGGCGAACCTGTCGCGCGGATACTCCGATAGATTCCGAGATTTCCTTCGTAGATTCGCCCGATTTGTACATTTCGACAGCTCTCGAGTGGTGTTCTAGCAATCTTCGTCCTCCTCCACGACAAATAAGCCGGACGGTTTTCGCCCAGCTAAAAAAGTCAAAGTGAAATTTTGATATCCGAATTTAAAATTCACAAGGCGGCATAATTGTCAGAATACTCCCCCGCCCCCATATAATTCGGAATACTCCCTTATTCACATACAATTACGACAATTATATCGTATTCATACTTTCGCATATCGAATGTAACAGAATCACGTTTTGTTACATTCATACGATCGATCAAACGTTGATTTGACGTAGATTCTTCGTTTATTCTTCGATAACAAACCGAAGGTAATTTTATGCAGTGATTAAAGCGAATAGTGTTAACACTTACGTAAAGTGACCGAACACCTTCCGATGTATAAAATTATGCATAAAACAAACCGAACATGACCGTCACTTTATCGAATTATGCGTCCAAATCGCTCATTTTCAAAGCGTTGGAGGGGTCACGCGGAAAGGTCGTTCGCTTGGTCACCGGAACTTCTCGGAACTTCTTTCGAAATTTCCCTTCATTATATGCACCTAAGAACCGTCATTTCCGTTTTGCTTCCGGAACTTCTCTACTTTCTCCCGCATCTTATCAACGTCTTCACTAACGCTTCCTTTCGAATCTATCTCTAATTTCTCAGTTAGCGCTCCAATACTTTGCATATATGTCCGTAACATTGCCGCGTTACCATCTTCGATAATATGCTTAGGAACAGATGCCATTATATCCGGTAAGTATTCGGCAGCATTACGTATCGTCCTCTTTACGACGGCATCCATAAAATCGTCATCTTGCCGCCAGTTATATAATTGACGTTCCGTGACGCCTACATTATCTGCTATCTCCGTATACGTGAGTCCTCCGCGCTGTGGTAACGCTAGATACTCGACTGCTACAATCTGCTTTTCGCTTAATCGTTTTACCATTCGTTATCAAACTCCTTTCTCTTATTCCTGCGAACATTCCACTTCTCTTTATCGTACTAACGTTACGCAAGAAATTGTGTGTACCTTTATCTCTAGTTTTTCTTTGTTCTTTAAGACCTTCGAATAGTATCATATTAATAGAAGCGTTCCGATAAGGAGACGATAGTCTCCGTTCGGTATGTTTTTAAATCTCGTTAATAAGTCTAGTTATATAAGTCTAGTTAACACACACTTTTTATAATCCGTACACATAGTTTTTGTGTGTACCAAAATAAATAATTGTGTGTACGCTATATCAATCGACCTCATATCCGTTCTTCCTCCGCCAATCCCTCATTCTCTCTCGACTCTGCTCGCGCCTCTTTTCGCTGGCTGTCCTCGCCTTTTTATAACGTTCCCATGCTTCCGGAAACTGTTCGTAGAAGTCCGCAGCACTCAACGGCTCCAACGGCATGTAGCTTCCTTTCTCGGGATAATCGATTAATCCGACTTCTTTCAATATTTCGACGTGCTTATCGGTCGTTGTCGGACTTACGCCGTATTCAACGGATAATCCCTCGATACTGGGGAAAGCTCGCCCTTCCTCCACGTTATACTTGTCGACAATAAGCGCGTATAAGAATAATAGACTCGGATTCATTTTCGGATGATGTACGTAGTGCTTGGAGTCAGAATCCAGCGGAATGAACGTACGTCCGTTGGCTCCCGGATTCTTCTTGTCGTATACTTTGCGTTTCATTTAACAATTACCTCCGTTTATAAGTCGTTTAATTTAACGTAATGTAACCTCTACTTATCGGGCTTATTTTCGGCCCATTCTTTTAATAACGCGTGTAGCTCGCCCGTTCGACGATATTGCCAGAACTTGCGTAAAGAATCCTCGTTAAGTCCTGCGCAAATGTAACGCTGGCCTCGCTCTTGCAGGAACGAGTGTAATTTCGGTGAGTAGCAGTAGAAAAAGTCGTTCATTTATACATGACCTCCGTTAAATTAAAATAAGCGCCCAAAGGGACGCTCTAAACCTTAAGCCTTCGTAGAAAATCGAATCTTATCGAAATACCTTTTGAGGCAACCTGCGTGGCAAAAATGCTTATCCGGACGATCGGCCTCGTTGCTCGCGTATGGGCTTACGCATTTATGATCGATAAGTGTTAAATAACTCTGACGATGGTATCCGGATTTCGATCGAGTACCCTCTAAGTTTTTACCGCATTCATCGCAAATTGTCGCTATCATTCGTACAACCTTCGAATATCATCCGAGACTGTCTCAAGCTTAACCTCGTTAACATCTACGTAGGTCTGCGACTTGATTATCGGAGATCTCTGCGCTTCCTCCAACTCACGCAGTGCTTTCTCAGTTTCTCGCGCCGCCTTCGTTGTCTCACGCAATTCTCGCCGCAACGCTTTGAATCCCGTAATAGCCTCCGACATATCCGCATTTACCTTGATTGAGATTTCGCCAACTTCGCGCGACTGTTCGTTATTGTCCGCCATGTCCTGCATATTTATCGACTCCTTTATTTTCGTAATATAAAAAAGACGCCCGATTAACGGACGCCTAGTATCTCCCCATATTCGTTTAATTCGACTTCGACTTCATCGCCTATCTGGCGGTCTTTCAAGCCCCAATCCGTAACTGCTGGCTCGTCTATTACGTAGCCTTCTCCGTCTTGGTCCTGCAGGTATAGCTCCGTATAAATGTCCTTATCGGCTCGGTCCTTTATCGTCAGTGTTACGTAATCCTTCGTCTGGCATCCGATCAATAATAGCGTTACAAGCGTGATTAGTACGATTATCTTTTTCATATTCGATTACCCCTTTCGTTGTTACCTTCATTATACGATACTGAATATCGGGTTGTCAACGTCTTTGACGAAATAATTCGTATATCGTATAATGAATCAAAAGGAGGTCGTTAGTATGAACGTTAAGCCACGCTTAAACGGTTTATTGAAGGATCGGAACATTACGCAGGTAGAGCTTTCTAAATTGTCCGGTGTGCCACAAGGGTCGGTAAGTCGGTTTGATAAGAACGAAAGACATACCGACTGGCATGTGTTTGCGATTGCTCGTGCTATGGACGTTAAGATTGAGGATTTATTCGAAATTGAAGAATAATGACGAGCGCCGTTTATGTTTAACGTCCGAGTCGCTCGTCAATTCGGACGGCATTTCGCTAAGTTGCAATAACTTAGTCCGCCTGCTCGGCTAATTTAAAACCGCAGCCCATCGAAGGTAACTGCGGTATTCTCCGCATTTATTTCGGGAAGCATCTCGCCTTTTCCCTTCAACCCTCTTAGTAACTGACTGCGTATTTTAGGAAGTATTTTTAGTATAATAACGTCTAAGTTTCGCTATTCCATCGCTTATAAAGTATCGAATTGCCCTATCACTGACACCCATCGCCCTGCTCGCGTCCTCCTGCGTCATATCTTCGAAGTATATTAGATCGATAGCCTCACGCTGGCGCGCGGTCAGTCCTGCGTTGTCGATGGCGTTATATAAATCGAGATATTTCGTATCAATCACGTAATCGTCGCGCTCGGGCGTCATATAATCGTAAACTCTGCGCTTTATACCCTCGCTATCTGAATAACGTCCGATAGTCTCATCATTCTTGCCCGTATATACGTCCGATAAGCTGTGCTCGCGCTTCTGCCTTACACTCGTCTGGTGCTCGCTCATCATCGGAAATTCCTCGCGCGTCATCTTGTCCGGATGGCTGTCGGTCATTTCGTCGAATACGAGGTACCACGCTAGGCGCGATAAAACGGACTCTGCGGGCTGAAAGCCGAGCTGTTCGTAATAAGCCTCGGTTAGTTCTTCCGCCTTACAGACACGCTCCTGTGTCGTTGTAGTTCGCTTATATGCATCGTCGATTAGTGCGCTGACGTAATCGTGAGCCTGTTCCGTGTGTTTTCCGATGGTGAAATTCAACTGATCGCCCCTTTTCGTTTATTTCGCTTGTATATCGTCCATAATACGTATATAATCGTTATAATTACTTATTATTTCGGAGGTTTTTTGTATGCCTAATTTTGAGTGGATCTCCAACGATGACGCACCGTTTTTGACTGTCGATAATCAACGCCGTATTTACTTTAATAGTGGATCGCGAACCTTGCTCGGAGTCGAACCTTATCAGCGCTGGATTGTTGGTTATGATCAGGCTAATAAGCGTTTAATACTCGCAAAGCCTGACGTCGTTAAGGCGGTCAATGTCGCGCCATTTAGCGTGGACAAGCGTTATTATATGTCGGCGCGCAAATTCGTCAGCAAGCTCGGCATAGAAGACGAGCTACCGCTGAATTTCCGTTATGTGGCGCATGTGACCAGCGCTAAGGACGCCTATCCGGCTGGAAGTTATATTTTCGAAGCAGAAGACGGAGGCGCGGACGGATAAGTGTAATCATAAATGCTCCGTTAATATTACTTCGAAAATTGCTTCTAATACTTGAACTACAATACTGTTTCCCGCCATTCTATAGAGAGTGGCGTTTCTTTGCCCTGCTCGCGTAGGGAACTCTCGCAAAACATCTTCGAAATCTTCATCTGTGAAGCCCATGAGTCGCCAACATTCCCGTTCCGTTAAATAACGATAATTACCGTCAGCCATCTTTATGATCCCACTATTCGGACATCTGTCTTGTCTCGTTGTTATCGTCCAACAAAAGCCGTCGATCACGTCCAGCCTGCGCTTATACTTTTCGTCTGGAACAACCGGATTAAATTCTTCAATTTTACTTAACATAGACGGCACATTAATTAAGTATTGTGGGCCGGGAAGGTCCGTCAGAGTCTCTAAAAATTCGTCTATATGACGGGCTGACCTTCGATTTACCTTCGAAAAATCAAACTGACACTTTCCTAAAAGCGATACTACGAATACTCTTTCGCGTGCCTGTGGTATTCCAAAATCATGTGCGTTTAATACATCGAAAGAGTTCGTATAACCCAACTTCTCCATTTTCGATAGGTACTTTCTGAACGATTCAATCATATCGCGATCGAGTACGCCCTTTACGTTCTCCCATATGACAACACGAGGCTTCCATACTCCCATATGTTCGATAATTCGTAGTGTTTCCCACATAAGCGACGAACGCGTTTTATCTTCATCACGACCGCCTAGCCGTTTACCACTACGGGAAAAGTCCTGACATGGAGATCCGTGTACGAGTATATCTGGCTTTAAGTCGTACCCTACAACGGACTGCGACTTGTGCGTATGTTCATACAGTGCATTATAAGCACGGACTGACTTCTCGTCGATCTCCACGTAGTCGATCGCTTTATGATCGATGCCGAGGTTAATTAAAGCCTTTCTTGGCGCCCCTATACCGCCGAATAATTCAAGTATTTTAATCAACCTATCGACCCCTTTTTCGTTTATAATTTCCAATAGTCTCCTAATCAACTAAACGCTAGCCTGCGGTATAATAGTCCGAAGGATGGTGTTTTTCATGTTTATTTCGCCAATGCTTTTACACAAGATAGACGAGCCTTTCGATGATAATTCGTATATTACCGAACTTAAACTCGATGGAATTCGTTTTATATATTCCGTTGACATGGACGGCAATGTCCGCATTGATGGAGAGTTGATCGCAACGGACGACGAAGGCAAGCCAGACTTTGAAGCCATCATGAGCCTATATATGTCGCGTAAGTCAGTAACTCCGATTACATACACTGTATTCGATGTCCTGCAATACGGCGGTAAGTCGACTACTAATCTACCGATGCTAGAGCGCAAGCAGATACTTAACGAAGTTGTACCGGATGATATGGACCTCCTCTCGAAAGTACAGTTTATCGAAGGCAACGGCACAGCCTATTTCGACGCTGTCAAGACGCAGGAACTCGAAGGTATCGTACTTAAACGTAAGGACTCGCGTTACATGGTCGGCAAGCGAAGCGATAATTGGCTGAAAGTCGTAAACTATCAGTACGCCGAAGTGCTCGTTACAGGCTGGCGCAGGGATAAGTTCGGCTGGCTATTTAACTTTGCGGATACAGGCGAATATGCGGGCGTAATGGAACTCGGCGTACCTCCGGCCGCTAGACGGCTTATTTATTCGTTGCCTATCGATCACGAGACGGATAAATACGCTCACCTTACGCAGCCTGTTCCCGTGAGCGTAAAATATCGTAATCTAACAAAGGCGGGCTTGTTGCGATTGCCTTCGTTAGTTAGTAGCGCTGATCTACGTCAAAATTTCGCTTCTCTTTCGTAGACTTCTACTAATTCGCGCACATACTCCAGCAATTGCGAAGGATATGCAGACATACCCGCAACCATAGCAACGAATACTTGATCCGGATTCATCGAGGTATTTTCGAGATAGTACCGGAATGCCTCCTCGACAGTGCTTTCGTGCGTTAGTCCGTACAATTCGCTCAATCTACGTCAGCTCCTCGCAGACGCTCGAGTGCGAACGATAGATATTTAGCGGCTTTGGCAATGTCTTCGGTCGGATCTCCGTGCTTATACGGTGCGCGGGCGAGATATTTTAGAGCGTTGCCCACGCAGTAACTAACGAAGCCGTCCGAATAGCCTTTCGTCACATCCTCGATCATTTCGATCGTTTCAATTCGGCCGGCTTGGTAATGTTGCGGTGAATCCACGTTATCCATTAGCGCACACCTCCGATTAATTTAGCGTTTGTTCGTTCATCCAACGTTACGATATCGTCAATAATCATTTCGATTTTTTCGTCGATTTCCTCCGCATCCTTTTCGACGTGCCCTAATCGCGAAGATACTTCCTCGTTGGCATAACGCAACCCTTCGACATCGCGCGACCAAGTTTCGATGTCGCGCTTCATTCCGTTCAACTCATATTCTAAGCGTTGTTGACGAACTCTTTCGAGAGCTTTATACGTGGTCAATTCCGCCTCTAATCCCGATACTTTGCTTACGAGTCGAGCGATGACATCTTCGTAGTTTTGTGGTGTTTTAGATTCGGATTCGACCGGAACAAGTACGTGGTATTCGACGTCAAGTATGACGCATATAGAAACTCCATCATTTTCGTCATGATCTACGTAAACTTCGTCTAGGAGGTCTCCGCAAGTAAACCCATATCTCTCTCCGTCGATAACCTCGAATACCTCTCCCGTTCTACCTTCGTACCAACCTGAACCATCTGTTACGATAATCACTCGCTCGCCCACCTCGGCTTTGCGGTCGACCATCCGATAGCGAATTCCGTCAACGTGCACGATGTCGGTCGGCTCTAGCGTTTTATATTCCGAATGTAAAAGACAAGCACCCCTGTGATTAATGTTTGTTCCTCTCTCATGTTCGACGAAAATCCCGTACTCCTCGTTTACTTCGAAAGGCTCTACGACTTCTCCTGCGCTAAATCGCTCAGTCCCGTCGGATAATACGATAACTTTATCACCGACATCAGCCTTACGCTCAACCTCAATATATTCGCGCTCAATACCGCCTAAACTCTCGTCTTTGATTACGTGCGTTTTCTTCGCCATATTATCGCTCTCCTTCGTTTATAATTTCGATACTAGCCGACTGCCTACCGAGCCTGTACGCTTCATCCCTCGACTCTACTAATATATCGATACGATTGCCCCGAATGTCTCCGCCCGTATCTTCGGCTTTAGCTTCGAAACTATCTCCGTTATCGAGCGTAACCTTAACGAAGCTGCCTAACGGAATTACGCTAGGATCGACTGCAATTACTCGATAGCCGTCCGGTGTGTATATCGACGAACTGACGTCTAAGCCGGTTGTGGTGACTCCGATACAGCCCGTATCGCAGAAGGCTGTGTAGAACGTCGCCTCTACTACCAAATCCCGATTATCCTTGTTATCGCTGCGAAGAAGATGATCGCGTAGATCACTGCTAACACCGTCGCTATCTTGTCTTCTTTCTCCAAGCCGTTCGACCTCCTTCTCCAATTCCTCGATAGCTTGCTCAAGTTCCGCATTCTTTTCGACTACCTCTTCGAATTGCTCCGCCTTCGTTTCCGCCTGCTCTCTCCAGAAGTCGGCTTGCATATCGGCATCGTTTAATACGGATGGCTCCGGCTGTGGCGTTAATAGCTGCGTGATTACCGTTGTTGTCGTTAATAGTCCGATTAGGCATCGCTCCTTTCTTCGACTAATGCTCCGATACTAACGGGAAAGTGCGGACGTACCAGATCGAGCACAGCTTTTGCATACGCCTGTATTTCGACCTGACTATCGCTTGCCAGCCTTTGGTTAAGGAAGTGTGCTACCGATTGGAGACTTGCCGTCCAGTAATAGCGGACATACATTCCATAGGCGGGCAGGTATAGACGCGCTTGTTCGGCGCAGATTCCGGCTTTCATAGCGTCCTCATACAATTTCATACCTTGCGCTATATATCGTTCCAATTGAAATGTCGCTGCGTCCGCGATTATATGGTCATCTATTTTACCGCCACTGCCTTGTTTCGAATTAGCTGGAGCACTACGCCACTCGTCTTCCTGCGGAATATAGAAAGTAGGCTCCTCCGTAACATATCTCCGACTACTTTCGTTCCATGCCGTCATATTGTCGCCAGTCGCTTCTTGAAACGATGAGCCTGCGAGGTATTTGAAGTGCTGTCGTGCTACCATTAAAGGCGCATATACTTCGAATTGTAGCGAAGCATGTCGGAATGGCGATGTATGACCTTCACGGGCCAAGAATCGGATTAAACGTTCGTCCTTCTCGGTAAGTTCTTCGGATTTCTTATCGTAAGAGACTCTCGCACTGTTTGCGACTGTTAGATCGCTCCCCATTACGTCATGTAATATTACATATCCTTTATCAAGGACTTTTAATTTGCTCATCCAACTGCCTCCCGTTTTATGTTAATATGGTAAAGGTGATAAATATGGAACAAGAAAACAACTACGGTAAATTTGATACCTCGATTATTTATGATTACAAGGAGTACCCGGACAAACGTTCCGGCGTATGTGATAACTGCGGACGTACGCATTTTAAAAGTAGCGCAAAGGATTACACCTTTTTACGTAAGTGCTCGAATTGCGGCATGACAAAGAGTATCTGAACAGCCTATTTACGGGCTGTTTTTCCGCTTATTAATCGTAAGTGTCTATCATTTATGAAATACGTTAATTTATAGATTCCGAGCCTGCCGAGAAGGACGTAGGTTGCTCGCCTTAATCGGCGACGCTGGAACGATGTTGTATCTCGGACGCTCAAACGCCCGTACTCCCGTAGGCTCCTTCGCCACGTTCCGAATCTCCTAAGCTAACAACTTCGACTAATTCGACGTCGGGTAATCGGTGAATAACCGCCTGTGCAATACGATCGCCTTTGCGGATGAGGTACGTACCTTTTTCCTCGAAAACTTTATGTCCGAAATGCTTTCCGGAATATAGTGATTTATCATCTATCGTTTGAAGTGTAGGCGTTGTATAGCCTGTTCTAATTCGTGTATTATCGACAATCACGCCGACTTCGCCCCGGTAATTACAGTCGACCGTTCCTAACTGAACGCGTAGCTTCGTCTTTAACGTCACGCCCGAACGCGGGCGTATCTGCATCTCGTAACCTTCCGGCAACTCGAACGCCAAGCCAGTTTTGATTAGCGCAGTCTCGCCCGGCTCGATTATCGTATCTTCTACGGCTACGAGGTCTAAACCGGCATCGCTCACGTGTGCTTTAACCGGGATAACTGCGTCGGGATGCAGACGCTTGACTTTTACCTCGGTAATATGCGCCCTCTTTTCGATTGTCTCCCAAACATTTTCGGGACTATTTTCCGGATCACAAATCGCTAATAATTCGTCGAGTGTTTCGGTCATCATTCCTCATCCTCCTCGCTATATACTGCGAAACCAATAGCGTGTGTATTTATCGGTGTACATTCGCTCCCTATCGTCACATTTACGTCCAGTTCGGAACCTTCGCCAAGCTCCCGCATGAACTCCTCAAGTTTATAGCCGATACCCACGAGTTCGTCCGTGCTGGTTATGTTGATATCGAATTTGTAGCGTGGCTTCATCGACGAGCCTCCTTCCGATAAGTTATCGCTTCCCAGACATCCGACCAATATTCCTTAGTCGCTTCGCCTAGTCGGAACTTACCGCCGAAAGACGTTGATTTCTCGTAATAGACTGCGAACATTATGAGGGGATACATCGGAATACAACCGACAAGTATTAGCGCCTTCTTAGCGAGAAGTATCACGGCGCTCCTCCTTTACCTCGCCTACATCGTTAAAATAAAGTCCGTACTTGGTTGCGAGCTGTTCTACTTCCGAATAGTCTGGCTCACGATCGTCGGCAATGATCGCAAGCAGGCGTTTGAAGTCGCGCTTGATTCGGTTATTCCTAATCGGCGCAGTCTTATTGCGGATTGGATTCGGTTTGATATTCGGCATATTATCGTCCTCCCAATACTTTTTTGTCTATCGTCCTTACTCTCCGAACAACTTCTCAACTTCGGAAATCTCTCGCTCGGTTTTTTGTTTAATATTTTTTATTAATTCATCTTTCGAATTAACTACGACAAATCCTCCGGTAGGATCGTCCCAGTCTCCGCCATACCTACCGAAGCTAAAAGTATCTATATCACCTTTTAAGAACGCCTCTTTATCGTCGTAAATTTCGTCATATCCGAAACAATCGAAAATATCTTCTCGGGATTCTTTAGCTAGATCGAGAATAAATCTCTCTCCTAATTCCTCTCCGTCTCCTTTACCGTAAGTGTAATAAATATCAACTAATACTTTACTCATAAATCAACACTCCTTTTCGATTTAGTTAAGCCTCGCATACCGAGCAGATTTTATCTTTGCTGAACTGCTGTGCCGCGTTCGTTCCGTGCTGATAATACAACGTCTTAATTCCGTTTCTCCATGCGAATAGATAAAGGTCGTTAATTTCTTTTGCGGACATTTTCGGATTAACCATAAGGTTAAGAGACTGGCTTTGGTCGACAAACTGCTGACGGATTGCTGCCTGATCGAGAATAACGTACTGGTCGATTTCGCTAAACGTTTTAAATACTTCGCGTTCATGGTCCGTTAAGAAGTCGAGATGCTGTACCGAGCCGTCTTGATCTCGAATGCTATTCCAAACCTCGCGCGTATCCTTGCCGTACTTCGCTAACACTTCTTTTAGATACGGATTACGGATCGTAACCTTCGCTTTCGCCACGTCCTTAACGTAATTATTCGACCATATCGGCTCGATAGATTGCGATACTTGTCCGAGGATAAACGCAGATGATGTAGTCGGAGCTACCGCCGTTAGCGTCGAATTCCTGCGCCCGTACCCTTTCAATACTTCCGGCTCTCCGTATAGTGCCGCTAATTCTTTCGATGCCTTTAGTGCCTTCTCCTGTATATCGCGGAATACCCAAGCGTTTAGCTTCGATGCGTCCAGACTTTCAAACGGAATCATTTTCGATTGTAGGTACGAATGCCAGCCGAGTGCTCCGATCCCAATGGCTCGATGATTTTTAGCGAAATTATAAGCGCGTTCCATAAATTCAAAAGCTTTGCGATCTTCTTTAGCGTCGGAATCACGTAATTTTTCTAGCTTCATTAGAAATTCGGACATCACCGCGTCCATAAAGTATGTCATCGTTTCAACTGCGTCTGTGTCTTTCCATTCGTCATAATACAGTAAATTCATAGACGATAGACAACACACGAAAGATTCTTCGTCATTATTCGGTAAGGTCACTTCGCTGCATAAATTCGAGTGATTAATTCGCAACCCTTTGTCTTTATATACGTCGACCGTTTCGTTATTGACCGTATCAGTAAAGAAAATGTACGGATACCCTATTTCGACACGTCGCTGAATCAATTTCGCCCAAATCGCCCTTTTGTCCGAATCGCCTGCGACCATTTCCTCCATCCATTCGTTAGTTACCGTTACGCCGTGCGTTAATTCCTGTATCGGATCGCCTTCCGTTCCAATTTTAAGGAACTCTTTGATGTCCGGATGATCAATCGGCAGGTATGGCGAGAATCGGCCGCGGCGCGTACTACCCTGCGATACAACGTCGATAATCGATTCGAATAGTTTCATAAAATGGACGGCACCGGACGACTGGCCGTTATTCGTAATTGGCGCTCCCCTATGTCGCAAGTCTCCGAAATAGCCCGAGGTGCCTCCGCCAAACTTACTCATCATGCCGACCTCGGCTTGTGCGTGAAGGATGCCGCCCATGTTATCTTCGATATGAGAGCCGAAGCAACTTATCGGTAATCCTTTATCGTTTCCGAAATTAGACCATACAGGCGATGATAGCGAATAGTAGCCTTTTTCCATATATCCGTAAAACTTATCGGAGAATCCGTCAATTCCTAGGATATTCTCCACTGTGTCTGCGATTATTTTAATGCGCTGTTCGGGCGTTACGCCTTCCGTTAGGTAGCCGCCGTTTAAGAAATTTCGACTGTTTTCGTTTAGCCATTTCATATAGATATCGTCTCCTTTTCTGTGTCTCATTCTTATCGAAATGCGTCAATATTCTTCCTCAATAATGCTCCAGTCATAAGGCTCTTCATCGTCACCCTCGTCCCAACCTTCAAGAAATACTGTTTCATTTTCCTTTTCTTTTAAAAGCCAATCCGCCACATCTTCTGCTGTTCTAACTTCACTATTTTCCATAATAAGAGATTCAACGATTTCTCTTGCCATAAGATTTGTGACCACTGTTTTCTGTTTCATTTTATCAACCCTTTCTATGTCGCATTCTGTGTCTTACTTGTATTAGAATAAATCATCGCCCGTAATGCTGCGCGCTCTTTTACTGTAATTAATCGAACGTTTAACGAAGAAGTCAACGTGCTTAGTCGCTACGATTTCAACATCGAACCAATCCGTCTGCTCTACGACATCCTCATTGACGTCGAATAACGGCTTATATCCGATATTCTTTAGCGAGTTATTAAGGCGATTCTTCACGAACTCCTTAACGGTAGCTTTCGGTAAGAAGTCTAAGTCGCCTTTCTCGTAAATCCAGTCGATAACGATTTCTTCCGATTTATACGATTCTTTGCACGCTTCAATAACCGCCCGCTCTAAGTTATCATCAAACCATTCCGGCTTTTCTTCGCGAATAATGTTAATGAGTTCTACGCCGAACAGTCCATGAATCTGCTCTTCTTTCGACGTTGCTTCGATTACATTCGATATTCCCTTGAATATATTACGGTGTTTATTGAACGCCATAATAATAAGGAATTGCGAGAATAGCGATACGTGTTCGATGAATAGCGAGAATAGTAGGATTGATAATGCGTAGTCCTTATCGCTGCCCGTCCTCGCTAACGCCGCACCTTTCGTCAAATAATCGACGCGTTGAAATAATTCCGGGATGCTTTCGATCTTCTCGAACTCGTTATTAAGTCCGAGGATTTCGAGCAGATGCGAGTATGCGTCGTGGTGCCTAACTTCGCTTTCCGCAAACGTATAGCCTACCGAGCCGACTTCCGGCTTAGGCAGGCGGTGATATAAGTCGCCCCAAAACGTCTTGACTGCGACCTCCACCTGAGCGATAGCGAGCATGGCGTTTTTAATTGCATTACGTTCAGCTGGCGTTACGTTAACCTTGAAATCCTGTATATCGGACGTATAATTGAACTCCGTATGAATCCAGTACGAATGCTGAATCGCTTCTTTATATTCGATAAGTTCGGGATATTCATAAGGCTTCAAGTTCAATCGGCGCTTGAATATATCCGGCTTGCGCCCCTGCTTACGTCTATCGCGGTAAATGATATACGCCTTAGCAGTCGCCTTATATTCGGACGCCATAAGCACGCGCTCTACGCTGTCCTGTACGTCCTCAACCGTCAACACGCCATCCGCTCCGAGCAGTGCGATAACATCCTCTGACAAATACACCGCCCTTTCTTCGTCAAACTCGCCGGTCTCCTTGCCTGCGTTAGCTATCGCCTGCGCAATTTTATCCGAATCAAATTCTACTAGATTTCCGCCTCGCTTTTTAATTTCGATCATTCAATCGCCCTCCAATTCCGCTATCTCTCGCCTAATCCCTTCGATACCCCGAATCAGGTCACGTCTTTCCTCGACCAACTCTTCGCGGCGCCTTTCCAATGCGTCGATGTCCCCAGAGTTCTCGGTGAGTTGCCGTTCAAGGCCCGTCTGTAGCTTGCGGAGGTTAGTCGTTAGTTGAACGCCCATAGAATCACCTTTACGGTAACAGCTACGAGCAGAGCTAATATGCAAGACGTAAATACTGCCGTTATTACGCCACCTAGAATCCTTCCGAACTTATCGGTATTATTCATCCGCTGATTCCTCCTTATATTTAATCCCCCATAGAACTAGCGTATCGATCATCCGCGTGAACTTATCGGAGCTTATTAATTTTTTCGCAAATTTGTTATTAATAATTTCAAAGTAATCCTTTAATATTTCGTCGTAATTCACCACCCGATCGACCCCTTTACAATCATTATTAGTACGGCATTAACCGTGTTCCATATGGATACTAATCCGTAAAATATCGCGGACTTTTTCTCACCTTCGATCAGACTCTCGGTCGCAATTATGAACAAAGCCCCGGCTAGAAATGCACTAATTATCGCTAACATTTTCGATCAGCCCCTTTTCAATCGCATACGTAAGTCCTATCGCAATGGCATCGGCTCTATCGTCCAGCAGGCGCCCTTTCTCCGTAAAGAGTTGCGCTCTGACTTCCTCGCCCAATATCCGAATGACGCCCTCGGCGACTTCCTCCTTGCTCGCTCCGCCCTTGCCTCCGATAGTCTTCTTGACGCGAGACGCCACGATTTCGTCCTTCTCATCGACCGCATATCCGAACTGGCCCAGCGCCATGTCAATCGCTGACCATGCGCCGAATACGAGCTGTGTCGATCTTTTGCTTCCGCCTTTGATAAACTTTTCGCGGACGATGGCATCAAACGGGCGGTATTCGTAAGCTATGCGCGTGGCGAGCGACTTTACATATTCGTATCGCTGTGCGTCTGTAGCCGACGAGTCTGTTTCGACATGATCGACCGCGATTAGCTTCGGCTGGCTATTCTTGATTTCGAGGACAGCTACGCCGGGGCTTGCGCTGATGTCGAATGCTAGGATTCGCAAGCCTTCGCCTCCCTTACACTCTTAATAAACTCGAACGCATCGTAATACTGTTGCTTTTTCCTATCCGGAAGACTCGAACGCAGGTAGCGCCGTACTTCCGCTTTCAGTTCGTCAAACTCCTCGTCCGTCAGGCTCCTCGCACACGCCGTCTTGAAGTTGTTAAATAGCCAATTATCGAGGTCTAATTTTGGCGGCTTATTCTCGCGAATGGCTCGCGTAACCTCGACCGCCTTTGCAAATACCTCTCGCTTATCCTCCTCCGTAATCTCGAAACAGAACGCTCGAATGTCCGGCGTCTTCTCGTAATCATCATCCGACATATTCCAGCCTTTCTTCGCATAGTTGACGTAGAAGATCATGTAGTAGTCGCAGTCGTACATTTCCGCATATGCCGCGATCTGCTTGGCGTGCGATTCGTCCGGTTGCTTCATCGAATGAAGAGACGTCCTTGCCGGCGTTGATTGCTTCGACTTGATCTCGAGGCCGACGCGAATCTTCTCGCCGCTGTCCGCCGTATATTCCATGACTCCGTCCGGTGTGCCGTATAGATAAAAGCGTTCGCCGTCCTGCTCGACTAGCTTATTCGTCTTGGCGAAATCCTCGAACATTGGCGTCCCATCCTCATTACGAAGGAATCGGAAGCGTGGAACGTTGCCGGTCAGTCGCTCGTAATTGCGTTCTATCGCGAGTAATTCGCGCTGGATTAAGTCGCCTCCTAACGTCCCTAACTTTCGCTGCCTGCCTCGCCACGGTTTGTCTCGGAATTTATCCTTCGCCTTGCCGCCCAGCTTCGCTTTGATATAGAGTTCGCGCGGGCAGGAACCGAGGCTTGACGGGCTGAAATACGGTCTTTTCGGCCACACTTGCGGGGGATTCGAGTACCATTTCGCTATTTGTGCGTCAAGTCCGTTGTCCCAAGTCTCCGGCAGACTAAACCAGTCGTCCAATAATGCGATAAAGTCGCCCTCGATTTGTATGGTTAGTTCGTTTTGATTCGTCAAGTTATCGACTTCCTTTCGCGTCATCCATCCGATCTAGCACATCTATTATTCTCATACTTAACCGAGAACCCATGGGTAAGAATTGTTTGATTACTCGTAGCTCATTGGCACATAAAGCAACTTGGGCAATCTCCCGTATTTTCGCTCCTTTTGGAACGAATTTCAACGGACGGCTGGGTTCGTTCATAACCTCGTTCATCACTACTTTACCTTCTGGTAATTTACCGAGATACAACTTTAAGACTTGGATAGTAGACTCGACATCATTTAACGCTCGATGATGTCCGTTTAAATCAATCCCATTGCGTTTGCACACGTCTTTAAGGCTCGCTGATAGTTCCGGCTCAACATACCGAACTAGATTACGAGTACATATAAACCCTTTCGGCTCGATTCCTCCGCGCCTTATAAACGAAAGATCGAAAGGTGCGTTTTGCGCTACGACTACTGAATCTCCGATAAATTCGGTTAAATATTCAAGCGCCCGCTCTTCGGGTATTCCGTGAGAATGTAACATCTCCTCGGTGATTCCCGTTAGTTTTACGATAAATTCAGGAAGACTTCTCCCATCTTCGAGGGAAACGAACACATGGAAACGTTCAATTTCGATAAAGTCTTCGCCCACTTTAATCGCTCCGATCTCGGTAATCTGCTCGGTTTGGTAATCGAGACCGGTCGTTTCTAAATCGAGAATTACGTAAGTTTTACTCAAATTAGCGTCCTCCTATTTTAGATATAATCGAAAGGCTCCGGCATATCCACGCCGCACTCCGGACATTTCTCCATCGTCCAATCACCTTCACAGTCGCACTCTTTACAGTAAACGTATGGTCCGACATAACCTCCCCAATTATCGACACCTAGTGATTCTAGCGCTGATAGATGCACGCTTTCTGCTCGAAGTGAGTCATATTCCTTCTTGGTGATCGTCACCATTTCTGCCATATTAAGCCCCCTCCTTTATAATGGTGGTACTTCCTTGCCCGCTAGATATTCCGATAGTGTAATCGAGTCCGACCAGCGTCGCTGTATTTCGATGTCTGTCTTATTTTCGACACCCGGCAACTTGTATGATTGCGTCATAACCTGTTCTAGTAGTCGATAATCCTCCTCGGCCGCCGTCTTCGGCATAAGTACCACGATTTCGTCATGAATGGCTCCGAAGTGTTTCCAGCCGCGCTGCCTAGCGACTTTGTCGAGTTCTACTAGCGTTACTTTCGTCTGAATCGCCGCCAGCCCTTGAATGCGTGCGTTCGGCCCTTGTCGCATTGCCTGCGATACAAGTCCGTTCTTGCGCTTGGCTTCCGCGTATTTAGGATCGTTGAATTTTCCGTAAGGAATAAACTCTCGCTTGCCTCTTGCGTCAGGAAGGCGTCTCTTTCGTTGCTTATCGCCGATCCATACAAATCCGTGTTTCTGCGCAAATGCCTGCGTCTCGTTAATAAATGCGTCAATCTTGCGATACTTATCAAAGAAATCATTTAGAAACTGTTCCGCCTCTTTCGGCGAAATCCCAAGCGCCGAAGCTAGTCCGTACTTACTCGCACCATACATCGACATAAGCAGTACGACTTTCATTTTCTTACGCTCCGGCGTGTCGCTACCGTTTGGCAATTTATAGCATTCGTCATACGGTTTACCGAAGAACTCGGAGGCCAGCGTCGCATAGGCGTCTACGCCCTTAGCAAAAGCGTCGAGCAATACTTCCTCGCCCGATTCCGACGCGATGATCCGTACTTCCTGCGCCGAGAAGTCCGCATTGACGATGAAATAACCCGGAGGAGCTATAAACATTTGGCGCGCTTTATACGGCTGATTCTGCCCGTGTGTGATTATCCGCAGGCTCTTTATCCTGCGCTCTAGCGGTTTCCCGCATTTTCATCGGTCGGTCATTTCCGACCTAGCGTAGACTATCTCATGAACTAGTAGCATATACCCATGAATATCCTGCGGAAAAAGGTCTCTCTCCTCTACAAACTCTACTAATGCAGTTTTCATGGACTCCTACGGCATAAGAAGCTTGTCTAGCAGAATCGAACCTAGCGACTTCCTTTCCTTCTTTTGTATATTGAATAACAGGACGCTTTCTCTTGATGTGTGCGACGGCGTGCGCTGACTTTACGTCATGAGTTCCTCGAGCCATCATATCGTGTATGTTCTCCTTGTGAGTCACCCACTCCAAATTAGATGCAGAATTGTTTAACCTGTCTGCGTCAATATGGTTTACTGTTAACCCTTCGGCATATCCTTCACAAAACTCTTTCGCCACAAGTCTATGAACTAGTCGATTGTAAGTTTTTCCTTTAATGCCGAATCTGACGGCTTTGTAACCGGTGTTTATAATGCATTGACTCATTATTAAAGGATGTTCCCTTCTTAATGACCTAACTCTTCCTAGATTACTCACTTCGTACATTCCTTCAAATTCCTTTACACTCCTCCATACTTCAAGCATTTTTTCACCTCCAATCTTTCCGCAGGATATTTACTAGTTCCACCGTTTTCGTGGCGCTATACCATCGTCGACTTTACGTTACGACTCCATGCGCTAGTCGTTGCACCTTCCGCCGATTTCTCGTACGGCTTGGCTCATGATCACCCTCGGCTTTACGTTAGGGCTTCCCATGAATTTACGGTGTACTGCGTACAATGTCGCCATCATACCGCCCTATTATTTAAGGTTGAAGCTTCCTCCGCCCCCCGAACTAAATCGACCGGTCTTAGCGCCATTTTGATTAAATTGCGTGTGTATCCGCCCTGTCTTTTCCTTAATCAACGTCGGCAATACGTCAATATACGTCGATAGCAACTTATTAATCTCGCGATATTTCAACAAGTCCGCTATAATCGGATAATCTTTCGCCAAAGGCTTCAACGTCTGCTTGGCGTCCGTATTCGCGATTGATTTTCCGATATGATCCTCGATAGCTTCCTTTAGCTGTATTGGACTGTTAAGGTTTATATCGCCTAATACCTCGAATACTCGACGACCGTATTCCGACGATTCCCTGCGGAGCTCATCGCCGTACTTCTTCGCAAACTCCAGGTCCATCACGTATCCTTCTTTTTCCGTTTCGGTAATTATCGAAATTAACGGCACTTCTACCGTCTCGAAATATTCCAATACGGAAGGCATTCTGGATAAATGTTTGCGCTGGAAATCTCGTAGCCTTAACGTAACATCGCCGTCCTTAGCCGCGTATGCTGTCGCCTGATCCAAAGGAATCTCATCGAAACCTTTATCTCCGAATAGCTCGCCGTATGTCTGCGATGGCTCGATTAGATATTTCGATACCAAAGGCTTTAGCGCAAATGTCGGTTCGTTTTCGTTAAGCATTTTCATTCCTTCGAGCGTGTCCCACGATAAGCCGCGTAGTTTAATGCCTTCACGGTCGAGCATGTGAATATCGTAGCCTGCGTTATGTGCGAGTTTGCCGATCGCCTTATTCTCGTAAATAGGTCGTAATTTCTCGTTAACATACATATGATCTAGTTGCTTTGCCTCCGTCTTATGCTTAGTCGGTATATACGCATGCACATCCGCCTTAATCGCCGTTATAACGTGACCAACGATATAATCCGACCATACGTCCGTACCTGTCGTTTCTACGTCAAATACGATTTCCTCTTCGTTTGCCAATAACGATAGAAATTCGTCTAGGCGTGCTTCGTCCGTAATCAGCCAGTAGTTGTCCGGCGTATCCTCGACCATCTTTCGCAACGTTTCCTCTCGCTGTTCCTCGAGTAATACCTTATATAATCGAAGTGCTTCCGCCTTGCTGAACCTTTTCGGACTGCCGTTTTTATTCACGCGCTCTTCCGGGGACCTGCCTATCGTCCCCGAATCCATTGCACGCTTAACCTCGCCCAGTTTCCGCTTATCAGCATCCGTCAATTTCGAATCGAAGATACGTTGCCACGCGTCCTCCATCGACTCATTAGCGTCTGCCTTACGCTTAGTAGCCGTCTTGATTGCCGATTTTGCCTTCGTGTCTTCCGTAGGTTGCCTGATGTTGAGCTTTAGCGATAGCTCGGGTTTTCCTAATTTCGGTTTAGTCAACGTATCGACCTCCTCCGTCTTTATACGAATTCTATTCCGGTATATTCCTCCGCTAGTCCCTCCGATAAGGCTAGCGCAAGTACGCAGAAATACTCGTCATCTCCGTACTTTTCCGCAGTTTCACGCGAAATTCCTACGCTCTCAAGCGCTTCGATATTCTCCTCGTTGTTTTCGACTAACATATACGGATAATCGGGAGAACCGTATTCAAATACGGACAATGCATTTAGTACAGATAGTACCTCGGACATGATACGTCCCTCCTCCGTTTAATCGACGTTCATTTTCGCGTAGAACAGTACGACTTCCTCGAAATTGCCGTCTGCCCAATCGTTAAAGCAATCATTGTCACAGTAGTACTGTTCGCGGTAATCGTCGTAAAGTCCATCGTCTATTTCTCGCTTGCAATTCGCGCATTTAATCGGTTCAGCCAAGATCGATAGTTTCCTTCGGCAAATCTAAGCGGCTTTCTACTGGCGCGATTAAGTCGAACCATTTCGTATCACCGACGTATTTATCGCCATCTACTCCGATATACGAGTGTGCTCCACTCATTGCAATCTCGACAATCGCTCCCTTATCGTCTGCACCAGTATCTTGATTACATCGTACAATATCGCCCTTCTTAAACTCGCCCGGCTTGCGTCCTAGCTTTGCGTATTTAGTCGCCTTTTCGTACTCCGCTTTTTCTTCGTCGGTTACTTTTACGAGTTGTTCCGCTGAATGGATATCGCCACTACTTCCGTCAAGGTTTCTCGTTTCAAAAGGCCAGTCCTTGGAGTAATTATCGTCGACAATTTCCACGATGGTTTCGTTTTGATAGTGTCCCGGTTGGTCGATAACTCTTACGAAATCTCCGACTTTTAGTACTGGCTTCGTTGCTTCCGTGATCTCATCCTCGGTTGCTTTGCGGAAGTATTTCGAATTTACTTCGTACTTATCTCCGTGACGATGCCCGCATTTATGCTTGATGATTTCTACGGTAATGTCGGCCTCGCCCCACGAACCTTTTTCGACTACTTTGCCGAGCTTCATATTCGTATTTGTGAATCCGTACTTTCCGTCAGCTTCCGGTAAGGCTACGACATAATCTCCGATTTCAAATTTCGGCTTATCGTCTTCGACAATAACCTCATATTCGTGGTGAAACAATCCGGTTCCGTGCTCCTCAACGTATATTCCGCCACCCACCACTTTAATAACTGTCCTCACATCACCGTTTTTATATTTACCGAAAGACATACACGCGTCAACTACAAGGATGCGTTCGCCGACCTTTGCTTTACGCTTAATTGTCTTCGGCTTGACCTCTACTAATTCGAGGTCCTCCGCATTAAAATAGTCGTAATCATCGTCAGTAGTTACTTCGATAGGCCAACCCTCGTCTTCGAGAATGTCCGTAATTTCTCCGATTTCTCCTAGGTGTACGTCGCTAAATTCTCCGTGAGCTAGCGCTTTTACGCGATCGCCAACGCTGAATGAATGCGTTGGCTCCGATTCTTTCTCCTCGATGATGACTTCGTATTCGTGATGATCGATGTGAGGTGCTTCCTCTTTTTCCTCAATCTTTACGCCGCCTAAATAATCGTCATCAATTACAGTTAATACGTCGCCATCTTTGTATTCTCCGACTGAATATCCTGCGTCCGTAATCAGAATTCGCTCGCCCACGCGCGCCTTGCGTTTGACTGTTCGGGGCTTGGTCTGCTTGACTTCCATCGCATCCACTCGCTCGGTTAGTGCGTCAACCTTCTCGACTACTTGTTCGATGGTAGGTGCGCTGACTTTGCGGAAGGCTGCGCCCCATCCTCTCGACTGCGTATATGTGGCGTTACCAGTTCCTTCAGTCGGCAGCACAACATCTCCGTCGCGGTATTTTTCCGTAGTATAAAATGCGCCCACTTCTCCGCCGAATATACAGTGCCCGTCTAATAGCTGAAACAAATCTCCCTCACGAACTTTTTCGTCCATCCTCTCGTAAACCGCGCCGCCATACCCAACCTTCGTAATCTCTCCGCCGATCATATCGATAGTCTTAACGCCCTCTAATTTCGCCATTAAACAACCGCCTCTTTTCCGCTATTAATATTCGATTCTAGTTTCGTCCACTTTTCGTCTAATTCCGTTGGCTTTACCCAGTACTCGCTGATTCCGCGGCATTCGAACATGTACGGTACGCCATTAAGAACTCCGATGAAATCGTCTATTTCGTCGGTGGAATATACCTGACCATTGTTGCGCGTACCTGTTACGACGACCCACTCGACGCCATCTTTGACGCGGAGCCGAGCGGTCTTTACTTGCACACGTCGATAATAATTATCCCACTCGTTGCGCGTTACGCCGAGATCATATACGTCGGGAGTGGTCGGCTCCATTACGCGGAAACCGTTCGCAAGCAACGCGGTAATAGCGATAAGCTCCGCGTGCCTGCCTTTGTTTGCCGTGCTGATAGTCGATTGCGTTACATTAGAAGTCAAACTTATCTTCGCCACCTTCCGCCTGCTCCGCGTCTACGCTCTGCTTATCTAATCCGATCAAACTAACGTCAAATCCTGCCTGTCCGAGCAATTTAATCTGCTCCTCTTCGTCAGCTTCGTATAGAAGTCCGTCGAATAGCGTCATATCGAACTTGGCCGGAGCCTTATCGAAATTAGCACGCTGCTTGTCCGTCAAATCCTCTTCCATATCGAGTACGGGCGTCAGACTTACCGTCGTAGATGTCGAGCTACCTTCCTTCGATAATTCAAACGCCAGCTTGCCGATTTTCTTTTCGTACTTCTTGATTGCGCCGTGAATGGCTTGCGCTTGATTTTTCGATACGTCGATGATGATCGGTTCGCCCGAATCTAGGTCGAAGAATCCCATAGCAAAGCGCTGTTTGGCGCGATATTTGCCGGCCTCTTGTCCGTGGTGATCGTTGAAATCCTCCGATAAGTCTTTATGATATTTCCACGCGAGGTCCCATGGCGTATAATTTTCGACCGGATAGCCCTTCGCACTTTTCTTCGACGGATTCTTTGCCACGAACGAGTTTACCTGCTTGAAGATTCCGTAAGAGTAGAAGGAAATGAGATCGGCCGTACCGAGTACTTTAACGTGGTAAGTAGTGCCGGATTTAAACGGACTGAATTCGGTCTTATTACCGACATCATCCGTTTGGTTTAATGCGTCTAAAGCGTCTGCTCCTGCTTGATATTTCGTCATTCTATCGTCTCCTTATCGTTAATTGTTCGAGCGCCGGATTGCGCGGAAGGTGCGCCCCTCTCCGTCAGCCCTGCAAATCGGTAGCTGGGGAAACTTCGAGGACTTCCGTTATGCCTGCCGTTCGCGATGCCCCGTTACCTTTCGGCGAGCTAAATCGATAGCCCTTTAAAACGATTTGGACACGGCAGTTTCAGTTCCCACGCCCGCTGACGCACACACCGGAAAGGGCGCCATCTTTTACGCATATCCCCGACTCGTCAGGGCGATAGCAACCGATTATGTACGTCAGCCGACGTAGGGGTCGGCTCGGTATTGGGCTTCCTGTATCGCCATTTGACAGGCGTGCTCCGTAATGCACGATCGCCGTATTTCTTACTCTCCTTTTCGGAGCACCCGACGTGGATTCAGAACATACCGCTGTTCCAAAGTTATTATACGGATAGGTCACGTAGTTTCCTACGTCCGCTGATACGCTTATACCGCGGCTTGCATCGTAGGTTATCGGACTGTCCGAATTTACGGCACGTCTTTCGCTGTCCCCATACGACTTATAAGCGTATCAGCCGACGCAAGAATATCGGCTTATTCTTCATACAGACTCCAATAGTTCGATTCTTCCTCTTCTAATTCATTTTCGAAATAATCGAAGACTGTAGTATTTTCGCTGATTGCGATGTATAAATCACCAGTATCTTCGTTCATGTCCGCAGTCTGTTTTTCGTTCGTATAATCGGAGTCTCCGCCCCAATTTACGAGTACCTCCTCGTTACTTCCATCCTCGTAATTTATATCGATAGCCGAAATGTCCATAGACTGTACTATTCTTTGAAATGGTTTCGTGTCATTAGCGGACCATGTCGTTAAATACGAGGTTGTTTCGTTTGCTTCCGAAGAAACTTGGATGAAAATCTCTTCCGCGCTAAGCGTACCACTAACGCTATTCATCGCTATCCTCGAAATTGACCGTTTTATATCTAAGACATGAAAGTCTCCGATATGTTCGCGCATAATCCTAATTACTTCGCAGTTTTCTAGTACAATATCGATACACTTTACTTGTTTCATCTTTTATCCTCCTTATCAATTCCGAAAACCATTGCGATAAACCCTATGACCATTACCGCAATCAGCCATAGAGCAAATAAGTCCATCATACGTACACCTTCGTTGCTTTTTCGAAGTTAGTCAGCTTGTCCTGTTCGCGTCTTATCATCGCGTCACAATCGTTTATTTGCGTCTGAATAATGTTGATCTGCCGCTGTATTTGTTCGCGCGTTTTCGGATTCTTAGCCCGCGCCTTTGCCGTCAATCTTTCGCCTAATTGTACCGTTAATTCGGCAATATCTAGCTCAAGCGATCGTGTTTTTCGCGTTACCAGACGCGCCAGCTTCCGGTATTCCCTCTCGAAAATTGGCTGCAAAAACGAAGTATCGACGCTCGGCTTTATCGTAACGATCGTCTTGTCATCGATTACTAATCGCATGCCTTCGTATTCATAAATCATTTGCGTACGGCCTTTGACCGTTTGTGTGACGACATAGCGTGCCTTGCGCATAGCTTCGTTAAACCATCGTCTAGCTTGCGATGGCTCGACGCCTAAACGTTGCTTAGCGCGGTCTATTGCGTGCAATGACGGTTTGTACTCCGGTCTGCTCATCCGAGTCTCACCCCTTTGATCGGCTCTACATAGTCGGCGATGTCTACGTTTTGCTCGCCGTATAATTCGCAATCTTGCGTAAATTTAGGATAATCGATGGATAATTCTTCCATATCGTTGTGACCTCCGTCCTATTTTATGCATATTTATTTACAAAATGGGACCGCGGTGGTATATTAATACACGTACTTAAATAAACTATAACAATATAAACCTCCGCGGTTTTAGCGTAATGCCTAAGCGTTTAAACTGTGGTATACTTAAATCGTAGTTAAACAGCTAAATAAGCTTCGATATTTCCGAATTCAGACTCGTTGAAATTTCGAGCCAACTTCTTTACCTTACGTTTAACTACTTGGTGATGGATGCCTATCGCTTTACCGATTGCCGTCGGCTTGGCGTTCTCACTTCTCAAATACTCGGTTATGATTTTCTTCGTAACTGAGTCAGTATTTTTCGAAAGGGCGTTGATAAGTTGCCGCTTATCAGCGTCCGTTTTGTGTTCTGCCTTACTTGCTACGTACTCTTCAAGATTAAATTCATCTACGATTTCAAGTTCGACTGCCACGTCGTCCCCATCTTCGCTTGAATCCTCTTGTCCAACAAAAAGTTCTTCTTTTCGATAAAACTCCGTTTCCTTTCTGCCCGCCATCCTCATAGCTCTTTGTGTTAGTACAACTCTCATATAAGCTGTGAAACTATCTTTCTTCTGAGGATCGAAATGCGCATACTTTAAATAGAACTCTTCGCATAAAGTGCTTTCGAACTCCTCGACAGGTATTCCAGTCGTTCTAGAGAACCTAATGGAAATCTGTCTTAATGTTGGATAAAAGCTATTAAATTGTTTTTCGAATTTCATTGAATTATCTCCTCCTACTATCTTATATACAAACTTTTCCTTTTCCGCACACTTTTTATGAAACTTTTTTTATTTTATTTCGTAAATATAGTAATATGCGGAAAAATTTGGTAATCTAGTACATATATTACTACCACACTATACTTTTGTAAAGTGTATTAAGGAGAATATTTATGATTTCTTACGATCCCTTATTTAAGACTATCGAAAATAAAGGTATATCTCTATACTCTATCGAACAGGCTCTCGGTATGAGTCCGAGAGTTACTGCTAAATTTCGCAAGAATGAAAACGTATCTCTGGAAACACTTTCGAAAATATGTGACTATTTGGACGTGCCAATCGAAGATGTCGTCGAAGTAATCCGACATAAATAAACTAATGTAATATTATTATGTAAGCGGAGGGAGCGCCTATGGACGTCACAGTCCATTGCAATCTCCGCAGACTACGAAAAGATCGCGGCTACAGTCTGAATCAACTATCGGAAATTGTCGGTATTAATAAAGGAAACATATCGCGGTACGAAGCGCAGGGGGAGTCTATGCGCGTTGAAACGGCAATTAAATTTGCGATTGCTCTAGGCTGTACGCTCGATCAACTATTTACGTATGAAGAAAAAACGTCTGCGGGCGAGGTCTGACGTGACCTTGCGCGCTAGAGTTGCGTTTTATACAACCTCAATTATACGCTGATTTGTCGAATTATGGAAGTGTTTTCCACGCTAATTTCCGATAATTTTCCGATTGACTCGTTGGCATCTTTATGCTTTCCGTAGTCAATGCGCGCCAGTCGTATATGTCCGCTTAGCCTTCTTTCTACCTCCGAATTAAACTGCTCGCCTGCCTGATCGTTATCTCCCCCGAGGATTAATTCTTCGATTGAAGTTCGTTTGATTAAGTCCGCTTGTTCCGCGCTAAGCGTTACACCGCCCGCGGCCAATCCGATAATCTTACCGCCAGTAGCCTCATACCAACTTAGAGCGTCGATAGGCGCCTCACACATCGCTGCCTTGGTCGCTTTTGTCCGATGTGCTACATTTATTCCGTATACTAATTTTCGACGTGGCATTCCGCCCTTTTCATAGAAAAATAGCTTGCCTTTGGTGCTTCGATACATAACGTTAGCTAATAGACCGTTCGGAGTACGCCAAGGCAGCGCTGTGAATCCCTTCTGCCGACCGTAGCCAACTCCGTATGCTTCCTGCGTAACTCGTCCGATTCCCCTTCGTTCCAAGTAACGGCTAAATGCGGGCGTTACTAAATCTTCGGATAGATATTCGACAGGCCCCGGCAATTTTATCGCGGGTAGTCGCATGATTAACTTTTCTCTCGAATCCGGTATGCCGTAAGTTTCGAGAAGATAATCCTCTGTCTCTTCGTACGTTTCCTGCCGTAAAAATGCGAGCAACTTTACGAAATTTCCTGACGACCAATCAGATTCATTTGCGCCGAGGTCCGCCCATGTTCCGGCATATTCTCCGTCGAGGTTGACGAAGAAGGACGGATGACCGTCATATCGAAAAGGTGAGGCTGCTTGTAATTTTTCGGATGTCCATCGAGCACGTGCCCAGTCAAATTCACGGAGTTCGGTTTCTATATCGATGTCTATCGATTGCCCTCTTATTTTTACATTAGACAGCGTTTCCACCTCCTTAACTTTAATATCGAATGTTTTTACCAAAATTTAACTGGTAAATCCTTCCAATTAAAAATCAAACTGCCCCGCCAATTCTTCCGATCCACTAGGAAACTCTCGAACTATTCCGAAGTTAGGCAAGTAGAGAACGCTAATTTGCGAGCCTTCTCCGCCGTTTCTTCCCTTACCTATTTCGATAATTCCTTCGCCATCTAGCGAATCAATCCCGAAAGTGTTCGCTGCATCTTCGAGTACGGACTTCGTTTTCTTTATTTCCGCTCGCTTAGGCGCTCTTAATTCGCGATTGCCTTCGTCGTCCGTATCATCCTTAACTTCTTCGGCCTGCGTGACAACGTGTATACATGCGTTCAGTGTCCCAGCCATCCTCCGTATTTTTTTCGATGTATTAGCGACATCTCCTCCGGCCGTCCTAGACGTATTATTCTCGAAGTCCATTAGGTAGATAGGATCGACAAGCACTACGTCTGCCTTAGTTGCGATTATATCCGCTTCTAGTTGACGGATGTCCCTTGCAGTAAAATCGGCATCATCTGCGGCCCTTAGCGTTATATTACCTTCAAGTATTTCTCCGGACGCTAGCTTGTCGACAAATACTCGGAGTCCTTGTTCGTAACCATCGTCTAGCTTACCGGTTAGCAACGCCTTATTTTCGAAACCTACCTCGTAATCTATTCCGTCAATAGTTTCAGTGGTCCCGGAAACTCGCGCGCTAATAGTCGAATAGGCCCGTGCCATCCATTCGAAACGCGACATTTCCATCGCCCAAACGAGAACATTAGCGCCTTGAAATGCAGATTCGATAATTTCCTCCATTGTGAAAACGGACTTACCGCGGCCTGACCTTCCGTACCACGTATACATATTGCCGCTGAAATACCCACCGATCTGTTCGTTAATGGTCGAAAACTTGCTACACCATAACTTGAAAGACTTGCCGGCCTTGCGGTCGAGGTACTCATCAATAAACGATTGTCCATCCAGTTTAATATCTGTTCCTATCTTTTGTCGAACACTTGCTCTCATTGTAATACTCTCGTAATTTTTTTGCAAGTCTTGTAATAAACTTTTTCCATCTTCGCCCGCATTAAATTTTTCGACTAGCTTCGGCAGATAGTCCATAAGCGCAAGTTTGGCGCTATGATCCTTTATTTTATTGACTAAATATTCGTAGCTATCCGACACTTGCGGAACATATTCGGAGCCGAACTCGGGCACCTCCGCGGCTAGTGTTGCGATGCTGGGCGCCTGTCCGCGGTTCTGCTTCGAATAGCCTTCGATAAATTGATAGGCTCGGCGTTCGGCTTCCGTCGGTAAATCCTTCTCCGATATGTTAAAACGAGCTAGTGCGGTTGGATCGTTATTATCGACTACTTTGCTAAGCATTAGTACTCCGTATTCCAATTGCGTTCCTCCTTCCGATTATTGTATGGGTAACTCGCTGATTCTCTCCAGCCAAATATGATCAAAATCGTCGGAATCTATGTTTACGTTTTCGCCCATCCACAAAGCGCAGTCTATATTGTTGTTTGCTTCGTATAGAGTCTCGTCAGTTCTTCTGTCGTATACTCTGTACATCTCCTTACCTCCTTACTCCGTAAATTTTGCTAGCCTTCCGATGACATCTTCCGCTTGTTCTCGATATTTCTCCGCATCCTCCGGTAAAACTTCCTCAAGTGTCTTAGCGTCGATATAGTCGTCCAGTAGCTTATCAATTTGCGTTTTAATCCGTTCTTCCTCGCGCTGTTTCTCCAACTCCGGATTGCGCGCCGTAGTCTTTTTATTTGGACGATACTCACCACCCCATCCATATGCGTCTACCATTTCCTCGCTCCCTTTCGAGTTTAATTCGAGATAATCTTCCGCTTGATCTTTGCTACATATTCGCTTTATATCTTCGTCATATGCGACCTCGTATTCTCCCGTATGTGCGCAAGTCAAGTCGTATAATGTGTCCGTCCATTCTGCGTCCGGCTCGTAGTAGGTGGTCGTCTGCCAGCCGTCGATGTAGAACGGAGTATTTCCGTAGCCGTCTACATATACGAGGTCTCCGAAAGCTATGTCGTGTCTCTTCGTCAATTTATCGCCTTCCATTCGTTAAATTGTTCCTCGGTGTTTCCTCCATACCCATAAATATCGTGAAAGTTTTTATGGCAAGTCTCGCATAAGGTTTCACCGTTAGTTACATCCATCCTTCTTTCTTTACACCAATTAAATCCATCTTTATGGTGAGCGTTTAAATTCCCTCCCGTACTATCCCCGCATTTTACACACGTATAATTATCCTTTTCGAATACTTTCCTACGCCATTCGATATATTCTGAATGTCGTCTGCGATACATTCTATCTTCGTCGGTAAGATTCGGGTTATAATTTGTATGCGTTTCTCCCTTATTGCGGTCTAAGTAGCAATACCTACATCTAGTGCCTCTTTGTAACTCTTTTAATGATAATTTTGTGTCTTTATCAGGGTGATTCGGACATTCGAACGCCATTGGTTTATGATTATTAACATACTCCGATTCTAGTAATTTATATCCTTCGCTAGCGAAAAATTCTCTAGCTTGTTCTATTGTATATTTTATGGTTCCGGCACAGTGCGGGCATCCTTGATTTAAATATTTGAAGTTGCCGTATGTTATCTCATTGACTTCGTTTGGATGTTTTCTACACTTATACTTAAGCTTAGTGGTAGATCTAACATACTTTTCTGATAGAAGAATATACCCGCGTTTATGAAATTCTTCTTTTATGTCACCTATGTCGGGTTTTCCGACGTTCCCACAGTACTGACAACCATGTCCGCTTCTAAGGGATTCGAAGCTTATTTTCGTATCTTTATTAGGGTGTTTTGGACATAAAAATCTTAACGGTGTGTGGGCGTTTTTGTACCGCTTTTCCAGTAATTTGTATCCCCTCTCCGTAAACATTTTATCGACATCTTCGTATGGTATCCTCCGCATAGCATCCCTTCGTTCTATTCCGCAATACATGCAGCCTGCGCCTTTCCGTAAATCATTGTAAGTGATAGACATCTCTTTATCCGGATGGTCGGGACATTTATATCTCATTTTTGTTCTTACGTCTTTATACTCCGTTTCCAAAAGTGCATACCCGCGTTCCTCAAATTTCCCCTTTACATATTCGAAGGTTAATCTCCTTATCTTTAGCGCCTCCCTCTAAAACTCACTCCCATAAATTCCACCGTTGCGCACTGATCACGCATTCTATCGTACAGCCGAGCGTCGAATACCGTTGCCATATCCTCGATTGGTAGATTAGAAGTATATACGGTCGGCTTGGCGCCTGTTGTCCTTGCATTTATAATGGCGTGCACTATTGATTTAAAGGATTCGCTTGCCGAACGGATTCCCACTTCATCCATTACGAGAAAAGGAACGTCCATGCAACGCCTCATTGTTCGCTTAACCTCGTCAAGTTCTTTCTTATCACTCGTCATAGTCGCTAGATTGTATTTCGTCTGTAGCTCGTTCACGTCCAAAAAATACGCCGGCTGTTGTAACGGTTGTATTCCACGTTTTAATGAGCCGAGGTAATGTTCGACCATCCATGCGTTAATGAGTGCGGCCGCTGTCGTTGTTTTCCCCGTGCCTGGACTTTCCGAATAGAGGTACAGCGATTTTATACGCTCTGAATCCTCGTCAAATTGGCGCTCAAACGTCTTTATGTACGTATCAAGCATTCCATACACTTTCGGCTGACTATCGCGCGCTGGGCTATTCTTGAGCGTCACATATCGATAATCTTCCGGCAGGTTAGCCGCGCCTACTCGTCCGCCCTTGCCGCTTAGTCCATAAAGCGAGATATAGTGCGGACAGGTGGCCGAACAGCTTACGCAACCACCTCGTCGCCTTTCGTCTAATATGCAATTACGTTTCAATCAGCTTTCACCTCCTATATATTCGTAATGACCGTAACATCGCTGACAGTGTACGATACCTTTCGTTTCTCTTTCGGTTAGCCTGTCGACATTTCCGCAATACGGACATTTGCTTTCCGTTAATTTTCCGAGTGCTTTTTCGATGGTAGTCCATTCACTCAACTCTCCACGCCCCTCTCCGCTCGACTTTCGTCAAACCTACGTCATTAAACCTCGCAGCATATTCGCCTATCTTCTTCGGCAACAACTCCGCCACAGTGTAACGATTGCCTATTTCGCTCACCATGGCGTTGCCTTTTCCGTCGACTAGCGCGTGTATTGCTTCAGTTAATCCCATCGGATCACTCCTTACCACATTTCGTTATCATCGTGTAATTCGAATATAATCGCCGCACGTGCCCGAGCCTCTTCGAATATTGCCTCAGGTAACGTCATCGCCAGCGCTTCTATTTCGTCAAGCTTACGTGTTACTTCGTCCCTAGCTTCGCCCTCGAGTTCGGTCGTCTTTGCCTTCTCGATAAATTCCGGCCTTCCCCACGTTAGCCCTTTTACTGATTTCATTCCGAACCCTCCTCGCGGCTGTCGTCAATTAACTCTGCATAATCTGCGGGAAATTGGATCGATCGTCCCGGTAAATGCGCGTTAAGTCTTCCGTATCTTTCCGTAGATATAACAGGTTTTACTTCGAATGTATCGTCATCAACGCTTACTTTTATTAAGTCACCCACGCGCACCTCAGTCGGATTCGGCACGGTTAGATAATCGGAAGGGATTTCGAGTCCTAGCGCTCTCCTTAACGCGATGGCCTTTCCGATCCATACGTTGAAGCAGTCGCCGGGCGCGCATTTGGCGATTCCGCGTTTTGCAATACGTCCGAGATTGATTCGTTCAAGCAGACAAACTACCCTCCTTTTTTCTCGATTAATTACGAACTTGGCTCGGAGTAAACTGAACGTTACCGATTCCTTCTTCAATTCCTCGACGTCCTTCTTCGCCTGATCAATGATACGGTCGCGTTTTTGCTGCGGAGTTTCGAATGATTCTCGTGTTACTTTCCCCACCTTCCGAAATTGCTCTTCCATCATTTCGTCGAACTTTCCCTGATCATATCCTTGCTCATAAGCCTTTCGTGTATATTCCGCAATTATTTCCGTCATGTGGACCGATACTTCATCGAGGTTCATTTCCGAAATTGTTTTCATACTATCGTCCTCCTCTTCGATTACTTGGTATTCCATGTGGTAAATAGTCGGAAGAATTCCTTCGACTCGTACGCCCATGTTTCCGGATGATCTTACCGTGAATATATCTCCATTAGCGTACAATCCTGTCGGAGATATAGAATTTATTATCTTAATGCGTTCGCCTTCGTTTGCTATTCGGTTAATAGTCTTCATATTATCGCCTCAATTTCTTTTATTGGTTATACCGCTACAAAATATCAATCTCACGAAAGAAATCCATGTGTTCTGTTAAATTTTTATTAATCTCCTCTATCCCGACCTTATGCGGAAGTTTTTCTATTCGACTATGTTTTTCTTTATACTCCTCGGTAAAGCATCGAGACATTATTGTTTCAAAAGGAATCTCTTTCGAAATTAAGATAGCAATATCTTGTCTTCCGAATTCTCTTATACAGTTTACTAATAATTCAAAAGTTACCCCCATTTGCCCCTTTTCCATTTTACTTATTACACTCTGATCGTAATTGAATAAGCTTGCCAATTTAGCCTGAGTATATCCCGAATCTTCTCTCATTTTTCGGATTAATTTGCCTATCTCAACGTTTGTTATCATCCTAAATCCTCTTTTCGATTTAATTTAAAACTAGTATAACACCGTTTACTAGAGGTTTTAATAGGATGTTCATATTCGGCATATTTTTCTTATAACCAGTCCGCCAGCTTTTCATAATCAACCGGCTCTTGCTCCGTCTTTACTTCCGCCTGATTCCTCCGATTAAAGTCTGCTTCAAGCCGCTGTAGCTCGTACTTTCTATACGAATACATGAAGCCGAAATTTGTTCCGGGATAATCTCGCGTAGGCTTATACACTTCAAATGTTTCGTCTATAAATCGCTTGATAATCGCTTTTTCGTGTGTGCCTGCTTTCGCTTTCGTTCCGATAAGCCTACCGAGCATGCCCTGCTCCGTCCGCCATGTGCCGCCGAATGGTACGTAGTCAATTCCGAACAATTCTCGGTGCTTGTCTTTTAGATATTCGGTAAAGGTCGTAGTATTCCAATCGTTGATGTTGCGGGCTTGCCAGTCTTTAGCGTCTGGTAATCGTTTAGTCATTCCTCACCCTCCAATGCTTCATAGATAATATCTATTGCATTACATTCATGCTCACCTAGACTAATGCCGCACGAAATTTCATCTATTGCTTTGATCATAGTTTCACGCAATCGGGCGTTTTCTTCTTGCGACTTTAACCATTTATTTCTCCAGAACAGTCCATTTATTTCCTTCTGCTGTTCCTCCACAGTTTCAAGAAGCAATTCCACGTCCTCTGGCTTTATGCATTTCTCGTACTCCCAATTGCCTTTAATAGCTTCCAATCGTTCCTGATCAGTCATCTTATTGTCCTCCTTTATCTTATTCCGAAAAACTTCCTTGGTATTTCTTGTTTATTTGGTACGTAAATCAGTGCCGCCAATCCTGATCCTAAGTTGTAAAAAGGAATAAATACCGTTACTACTTCGGACAGACTCGGTTCTATCTTATGAAAAATGAGATACCTTCTTATAGAGATATATGAAAACATAACCATTCCAACATATACAAAAGTTAGAACGTATATGAGCATATTAATTCCCCCTTATTTCGTAATCTCGGAATCTAGCGAAATTCCAGTCGATACTTTCCGGCGGATTTTCAACGTGCTTATACGCGAGATGCATCTGACGCGCGACCTCTTGCGGATGCACTAGTCCGACCCCTGCGCCAAATGCCGGCAAGATTATCGATTTAATGCCCGAACTTTTCGCGGCTATTAGCGTCGCCTTAGTCGCTCGATATACGTTGTCTGTACCGCGGATATCTGTTGGCACTCGCATGGTCGGTGAGTGCGCCAAATACGGTATCTTATCGTTATGAGTCTTGATGATAAACGATGTGCCGACTGGTTGCTCTCCGTAGTATTCGTCGATAATTCGACGCTGGACTCGCTCCTGCAATTGATCGCCGAAATAGTTCGTAATCGCCGCGTCCATGCCTCCGTCCATCAGTCCGAATGAGTTCGCTGGGCTTGCGAGGCATTCCGCCTTTAGTTCCTCGAATTTACCTAAGTAAAAGTTTATAAAGTCGTACTGATCGAAATAAAACTGAAATTGTTCTTCGATGTATGGATGTGTGGCTACGAGTATGATTCGCATGTATATCGTCCTCCTATAGTCGATTTCACGTGTGTTTACGCTTGATTCTGGCGCTTTTATCCTTCGACCTAACCTTTACTATTCGACGCACATCAATCGCTTAATTTCACGCTTATATTGCTTGATTTCGTCGAGCAATTCTTTGAGTATACTTACGTCACTTTCTATTGCCGCCCGTTCAACCAGCGAGCTTAGTGCCGATTCGAGCGTCGCATGATACTTAGGTTCGCGATACTCATTTCGGATTTCCCCGTTATGCTTTTCGGGATCGAACGAGGGAGATTTCGTAGGGTCGATTGATACAAGACGTTCGACTACTATATTTAACGTGTCATATTTGCGAATTCGGAACGTTTCCCTGCCTAGCTTAATACCTTCGATATTCATACGTGATTCCTCCTCGTTTTTAACGGCACTACGCCGTTTTAATACGTTACTGGACTTATTACATTCGGAAGGCTTAGAACGGCTAATTTAACGTGATTTAAGTGGCAGTCGTTGATTATTTGTCTGCTAATATTTGCATACATATTACGGCTGCTTCCGCTTGTACGCCTTCTTTGAGTATTGCATTGATATACGAAGGGTCTTTCTTCCATCCGTCAATACCGTCTGTCTTTTTTAACGTAATCTTTCCGATAGCATATAAGTCCACCCCGGTTACATCTCTTAACTTTTCGTACACCGCCGTATAGCCCCTTTGCTGTCCGCCTTCATGCGCTTTAGCCGCTCGGTGTATTAACTTCCGCACTTCTCCGCCAGCCATCTTCTTAGCGCGCTCCATTGCGTCAGGAAGTAACTTCGACACTTGTCCGTAAAATTTCGTATGCTTAATTTCGTCTGTCGTACGTTTCCCCTCCGAAGCTATTTCTTTCACCTCCGTAATATATTCTCGAACCGTGGAGATCTCCTCACGGATTATAGTCATTTCCGAAGTGGAACGTTGTACATACGAGAGTACTTCCGATATGATACCTTTTAATATCTCGTTCTCTCTTTCTACCATTTTTACCGCCACAACTACGTCCTTGTTCGTATACCACTTCTTATCTAACTCCACTACGTTAGTCACAATATTACCTCCGTTTATTGGTTTATTATAATTCGATCATTATCTCCGTTTACATACTCAAAAGAGTCCGCCATATCGTGCAGTGCCTTGACTGCTTCGTTATACTCCCGCTTAGTAATGTCATCCATGCGCCCTAATGCGTCTTTGTACTTCGACATGTAAGAGAACCTTTTTACGAAATCTCTTACGCCCTTCGTTAATGACATCGTAGCTGTAATCATATCTTGTACGTGTGTTGCGGTCACACTATCGTCATAGTTCCGTATGTCGCCGAACTTTTCGTTATATGCTTCCAGCCTCCGCTTAACCTCTTCGTAATCGTGCGGAGTGTTGTCGATCTCTACATATTCCGTTTTAGTTTCGTACATGATTTCGGGAGGCCTTTCCGATAGCTGCTCGAATTCTCCCTCGAGGCGTTCGCGTTGCTTGCGTTCGATGTCCGCTTGACGTTCGGCTTCGGTAGCGCGCTGTTCTTTCTGCTCGTTCTCCTGCTCAAGTTCCTTAATCCGCTCCCGATATTCCTTTAATGTGTCGATATTGCCCGCGAGTACTTCCGCTTTAGCTTGCGCCTTTTCGGGCGTGGATTCTGCGGAAGGCTTGGCGATTTCGTACGTTAGGGATACGGGCAGATCTTCGAGTAAATCCTTCTCGTCACATTTTGTTACGAGTTCATATCGGTTCATCAAACGGTGCGCCTGCGCCTTATTCATTCCGATTGATTTAACCCATTTATCGAAAACTCCCTCATACTTATTGCGACTAGACAGCCGTTCTTGAGCTTCCTTCAACTCCCGACCTAAGTCCGTATATGCCTTTCCGACGATCTCACGCATATTCGTTTCCTTCCTCCGAAGAAAATCCGCTGTCTGCTCGTCCACCTGCTTATAATCGAATACTTGCGATGGATCACCGCCTTTGAGTTCGTTTGTCACGCCGCGCCGCCTACCTTTCTTTTATTTTAATTTTCTTTGGTTAAGTTCTCTTCTCCGATTAGATACTATTATCGAAGTTCTTTAATGTTCGATATAATGATCTAATAAATAAGCGTTCCGATGAAGACTTTAGTCTGAATCGGTATGTTTTAGTCTTTGTAGTTAATCTCTGTAGTTAGTCTATGGTAATGGTCTAGTCAACCGGACTACTCCGACTGCTCATCCTGACCATATGGACTATTCATCCTAGATAGATCGTACACCTTCTCGTAATTAACCGTATACCACTTCGTCTGATCAATTTTAAGTCGATTGTAATTACCCACATCGATTAACTTTCGATCTTCCAACCGTTTTAAGATACGGATGATTGTCGATCTACTCCAAAACGGAAATTGCTCCGCCCAACTGTCGTAAGAGTTATACACCCAGTATCGACCGTCTTTAAAGTGCTTCCGCTTACTTATCCAGAAGTGGATCTGCTGTAGCATGATTGCCTCGCTCAATCCGATTTCCTTGGCGAGAGATGGCAGGACTACTAGCGGATGCTCATCGATTAACAACGAACTCAATTGGACACCTCCTTTTAACCTTCTTATTATCGAAGGATGTTACTCAATTAAAATCTGCAACACCTTTCCGAAAACTTTTTTCGCTCTTACTCTCTTATATACATTTTCTAATCATTACGCACACTTTTTTCTGAAAAAAATGATTTTCCTCCTACTCCTATATCGTCCGTAAAAAGTAAAAAATGGGACATGGAATTTAAAAATGTTAAACGGAATAAATTAGTAATGTGCCAAATTAACTAGTAAATATGGTAGAATTAGGAAGATTAATTAAAAGGGGGAGTTTGATGGAATCAATTTTCGCAATTACAGCGCTCGCTTTCCTTGCGAGCCTCGTATTATTATTTTTTAAAAAGTTCCGAAATAAGAAAACTTTAATCACTGCGGCGGCTTGCTTAGTAATAATGATAGCGATTAACCCATCGTCTGATGACGAAGGAGAAAAGGACGAAGCGAAAGTGGTCGAGGCCGCTAAAAAAGAGAAGAAAGAATCGGAGCAACCAAAAAGTCCGAAAGAATCCGAAGAAGAAGAAAAACCCGCAACCAAAGACGAGGATAATAAGGAAAAGAAAGAGGATGAGAGCGAAAGCGCTAAGGATTATTACATAGCTAACGTAAAGCCTGCAATGGATGAATATATCGCAGAGTATGACCGCATATGGGATGAGCTGTGG
>RWZD01000029.1_pt1 | contig 46821 bp, 77 predicted proteins | sample 2187771 | NCBI WGS metagenome assembly RWZD01 (sample SAMN10531866, study PRJNA481165) | viral metagenome | isolation source: viral particles purified by filtration and ultracentrifugation from about... | place: USA: Tennessee
GCATCTTTGTGTAGTCGTTTTACTTTCATCATTTATTCCCCCATTAGTTTTTAGCATTTATGTTTAAGTTTTTAATAGAATCATAATTTCCGCACCACGGACATACAATTTTAGGATGCCAGTCATCATTGTCTTGTAATTTAGAAACCATTATCCCTATATCACAACGCAAGCATTCGTACTTAGCTATTTTATAGAACATCATTTAAACATCCTTTCATCTCTCAATCTATTAGCTTGCTGTAGTATTAAAGTATCCATTTCTCTATCACCGACAAGAGCACCCAGGATGCAGTTTTCTATGCTTCCCGATCTATTCAGCTTGTATGGAAAATTCATTTTGTATCTGGATCGCCAGACAATGTTCACATCTTTGTTATGTGTACTGTCCTGCGATTGCAGTTCAATTAATTGTTCCTCGGTTAGATTTTCGTATTTCATGCGTTATCACCGATTGACCATTTGCCGTCCGTTATTTGATCCCATATGTGATACCAATGAACAGGCTCCTTATCGGATGGTTTGCTTTTATAATTATTCACTCGTCCGTTAGTCATCTGATATTCAAATTCGTTGTCACCCAATCGGCAACGGATGATCTTACCATCTTTTAAAGCATTCATAGCTTCTTCGAAAGATACATAGTTTGGTAGTATTTCCCACGCACTGGATACAAAAATACCGTTTAAATTACTACTATTCATTGGGTTTTCTATGCACCCAATTCCTCCGAGTTCATTAACGACAACTTTGTATCCGCGTTCGTTTTCAGCAATTTCCCCTACCTTCAATTTATCTATCATTTCACCTGTAGTTAACATTATTTTTCCCTCCACACTATATAGTCGTAATTTTCAATAACTCGCTTTGACGTAATCACTGTTTGCAGCCAATCCCCATCACGGTTACGGTAATGGATTTCTTTTACATATATTTTCAAGAGTATTACCTCCTGTGGTTTACTTTTCTTGATATTCAAATTCCGTAATAACCTGGCTGAAATATTTTTCAATATCACCTAATGCGCAATTATCATTAATGTAGCCAACCGTTCGATAAGTGTTTGTTCTTTTATCCCATCTGCAAATGTACAATTCTCCATCTTTATTTCTGTACCATTTCCGAAGTTCGGCTTCCGATGTGTTTATAATTTTTATAACGAATAACAATTCATTACCTCCAATTAATAGTTTAATAGAGCCTGTGCAGTCGATTCTTTATTACGCATGTAATTGGTCTAGTTGATCTTTAAAACGCACACACATGCTTTAATATTGCGATTACCACCATGAATTGCTAGGTTGCTCTACTTTTATATCCATCGCCCTGGCAGCAGACAGCTTCCTACGTAACTCATAATTTAATTCCCAGGATTCTGCTTTCAGTCCGTGTTCGGCTAATGCGGCAGTTAGTTCAGCGCGTTCGGTTTCCGATTTATTCATGGGATATGTCCAGTCTTTTTTCTACGGGGCAGATTAACTTTAGTTCCCCTCTCATGCAAAAACCAACACCACTCACGCTCACCAATAAGCTGGCATACCCTACACTTTCCTTGAATCCAGTCACCATGCCTATGTCACCGTTTGAATCATGAACAACATCGCCTATCCGATATTCTTTTAAATCCCTACCATGCTTACTCCAAAATATACGCTCTATTTCTTGTGCGATTTCTGATTCAGTGGAATGACGGAAACCACTGATGGCTCCACCCATTGTGTTATCCGCATGTACCGCATTAGCGCTTATCTTTGTAACTTTTCCAATATCTCCAGTTAATTTATGGGTGATGAAATCCCCAACTTCAAACTCTGGTTCTACTTCATAGCCGACGTATAATGATTTTATTAACTGATCTAAAGTAAATGAATATAAAATACTTCCTTTGTGTGCATTACGATCAACAAAAATATTTACTAAACCTACTTTGTTATCCATCCATTGGTCAATTAAGTGTTGTTGTTCCTGTGTAACTTTAACTTTTTCACCCATTTATAATTCCTCCCCTTATTTAAAATCAGAACCGTGATTCATAAATTACGGTTGCATCTACCTTATTTTGATAATCGCTCAAATTAATTTCTTTAGGGTAATATCCTTCCTCGTAAAGATTGTTCATATCTTCTTGCATATCTTCCGCCCAAACTAAAACGTATCTTTTAATAATAAATCTATCTCCCAAAATAACCCCTCCTATTTAAACTCCCGATCCACAACCCACAGCAACAACCCAATCACTGCCAATATCACCACAAATGCTACAATCATTGCAGATGACAAGGTGACCAGTTTACCGATGATGATTACTGCTGTGTCTAGTTTTTCAATCATGGTTGTCTGCCAGCGTTCGACGCGCTATCCTTCCACAATCGTCTTCAATCGCTGTGTTTTTCCATAGTTCGCTGTGATAATTTCTAATGCCCGCATAAAACTCCAAAGCCTGTTTGTAGCGTTGGTTTTGATCTTCTAAAATAAAATTAGATAAACTCGAATCATTTGAAATCTTTATTGCTTCATTCGCCATTTTTAAATCCTGTTCCAATTCCTCCACATAATCCATAACGACATCAACAACATGCCTACCCAGCGTATTTGGTGGTAATTTTCTCTTTTGTAAAAACTCATTCAATTCTCCGTTATGCATTGAAGCATACTCAAGTTGTTTGTTTCTATTTTCCGAATCTTCCGTACGTTCTGCTTGTTGGATAAGCCAGTCAAGATCATTTCCGAACAATGACTTTCCGTTTTGTCTACCGGTTAACATGAGCGTATGTCCTAATCGCCATTTTATCTCATCCAACCTACTCATGCCCGTTCCCTCCAATTAAATGCAGACTGTACAGCTTCTGTTGCAGCACGTTCCTTCGTCCAACCCCTGCGCCTTCTTCCTGCATACGTGTTACGCTTGATCCCGTTCGATGCAGCGCGATTTATATAATAGTAATAATCATCGTCCACACGTTTGTGGCCACCTTTTGGCACTGTTACGACCTGCTCATTAGTCCATCCTTTAGTACGTCTGCCTATCACCGCACCAATAGTCAGTTCAATTCCATTATTTGCTGCTTCTTTTTGCAATTTCTTTAATATGCCTCTATTTTGCTTAGGCTTAGTTATTGCGTCTTCGGCAGACCAACCCATGTAATACCTGTTATAAGCTAGTTTCCTACTAATGCCGTTTTGTTTAGCAATTGCGTATTGTTCTTTTGAAAGTGTTAATTCATAATCCATTCATTTCCCCTCCAATCGATCCAGTAGATGGTTTATATATGGATCATCAGTTACGGTTCGTATCATAGAGACGATATAAGCGCGTTTCTCCATCTCGGCTGTAAGGTACTTAAATCCATCGACTTGCTCCTCCACAGCCATCTCCAACCAGTTATAATCATCTAACGGGTCCAACGCCTGTCCGTATTTCTGAATGCCTTTGTTCTCCTGTTCATCAGCAACATGATTGAATACAATTTTCGCATGATCTAAGTGTCTCATTTCACCGCATCCCTTCTCTTTTTAAGTTTTTCTCGTAATCTCTTATTATCTTTTTCTAGCATTTTATTGTCTGACAGCAGCACCCTTATATATTTCTCAATTTCAGCAACCGGAACAGAATTACCAATCAACATAGCTTTTTCAATTTCCTTGATTGCTCGTTTGGGTTTCATGGTTTCACCACCCACGGAATAAGTCATAGTAAACAGATTGCCAATATTTCGTCAGTTTTGGATTGAAGTTGTTACTCATTCCGCATTTCCTTCGCGGACTTAATTTAAATTTGATTTGCATATAACCTTACCTCTATTCTTGGATTTTTCTTATCAATTCCAAATTTATGGGATACATCGCCTATCTCTGACCAGCCGTCATTCTTGATTACTCCTGCATTAACAAGACCATCGAATATAAATTTCTGTCCAGAAACTATATTATCTTTATCTTTTCGTTTATCTTTGCAATACCATGTAATCTCAAAATCTGCTCTTTCCACTTTTGGTAGATTACTGGCACTTATTTGCACAAGCGCCGTGTAATCCTTTTTCATGTTTGAATATGCCATGTAATGTGATTTGCTTGCTTTAACTATTTCATTCATTGTTGGTAGTTCACCTGGTATCGTGAATTTCAATTTGTCATCTCCCTATAAGCAAATGGCTTTAAATTGACCCTATTGTCCTTAGCTTGATGTAAAAGCGCCACAATGACCTCTACTGGATGTCTCTGCACCCGTTCGGATATATCTTCATATTTCATGCCTTCATTATGCAGATCAGTAATTTCTCTTAATTGTTCTTTCGACATTCCAAACTCCAGATCATCCAGGAGGATGACATAATCACGTCTCCTGGTTTGCTTCATCAATGGAACAGTTCGTAATTCCAGTGTGTTCATTGGTATCCCCCTTAGAACGGTAAATCATCATCTGTAATGTCTATTGGTTCTCCGTTACTTTTGAATGGGTCCTCATTACCCGATTCACTTGCTTTGCTAGATTGCTGATTGCTTGGTGCAGTATCATTCGACTTCTTACTTTCAAGGAACTGAACGCTGTCTGCCACTATTTCTGTAACGTAAACAGTCTTGCCGTCCTGCCCATCGAATGTTCGTGTTTGAACACGGCCATCTACTCCTACTTGATTTCCTTTACTCATGTATTTAGCTAGATTTTCAGCAGGAGCGCGCCAAACCACACAATTAATAAAATCTGCTTCTTGCTTCCCGTCCTGTTTGAATGGGCGATTAACCGCAACAGTGAAATTGGCTACTGCCACGCCATTTGGTGTATATCTCAAATCTGGATCCTTTGTTAATCTGCCCACAATTACTACTCGGTTTAAACTCATATAATCCGCTCCCTATCATATTTTCTTAGATATTTACGTGTATCCTCCACATTTGGTACAGCCCTATCTGCTACACAACTGCGTTTATTTCTTGTCCAGTCCATCCATTGGGTTGCTGTCTGCTCGTCCGTATCCTGTGGATCAAATACCATTACTGATTTCATGCCTTGCCACATTAGTAATCTCCCTCTCCATCGATTTCCCTCGCATTTTCAAGCACTTGATCAATAAGTAGTTGTTCTTTTTCAGCCACTGCCTTTAAATGCTTCTCATAACAAACAGGACCATATCCTCGATCAATACTTTTCTTGTCCTTTAACTTTCTGCCGCATGTGGTGCATTCTGTGTATTCATTCATGATTATCTGCTCCCTCTCCGTTTTCGTATTCTTCAATGCTGATCCCCATTGCTCTAGCCATTGCCTTTGATTTACGATAATTGAGTGCTCGATTGAAAATGCATTCCATATTGCCGAGGATTCGCCACCAGGTGCGCCCTTTATCATCCAATTTGTAGGCTATTTCATCACTTTGAAATTCATCTGGTGTTATGTTCGACGTTGCCCATATCGGCTTGTTAGCACGTTCTCTGCCGTTTATAATTTGAAATATCCAGTCCTTTTCTTCATGTCTTAGGCTTTGTGAACTCATGAAGTCATCCCAAATTAATAAATCAGCATCTAGGCAAGCACCCATAATCTCTTGAAACGATTCTTCATTTCTAAAATTCTTCGTTGATTGCAATCTACTAAATAAATCTTTTTCGGTTATGTAAATGACCGCATAACCTTTTGAAATTAATTCATTTCCTCCGGCTGCTGTTAAGTGACTCTTTCCGTTTCCTGTTTCACCAAATATGAATACACCCAGTTTCTTTCGTTCATCAAAGTTATCTACGGCAGATCTTATTTCCTCATAAGCTTCCTGTGATCCGTCTCTTATCTTGTAGTTATCAAATGTCATTGATCTTATATCAGCCATAGCACTGCTTAATTTGAGTGCCTTATTTATCTTGACTTTCCTATCATTTAATTCTTGTTCTTTTTTAAAGTCCTCAAGTCGTTTAATTTCACAAGGACAGGCGCAATGCACCCACCGCATTTCATTTTTGATTGGATGTAGTACCTGGGTCTGTGGCTTGTCCTTTCCGCAATTACTACATTGGATCGGGTCCGGCTTATCTAAAGAGTCGGACATTCCCGCTCGACTTAGAATCTGTTCCATTTCTGCTTTCATCTTTTGTCACCTCATATTTTGGCATTTGGACTACGTTTCCTTTGAATCCACTTATTCGGTTCATACGATCCACAGCTTCTTCTTTCTTGGTGTTGCGCATTATGCCAAGCGTGTATTCTTCTTTCTTTCCTGCATGCATATCGATATGAGACTTCAAAGCATATTCAATAACAACAGGATCATACTTTTTCCATTTATACATGTTGTTGTAAATAACACTTTTAGCTACATTGCCATTTTTTCTTGTTTCTCTAATGAGATCCCAGTATTTTTTATTCAGTTCATTGAAATTAGTAATAGAAGAAAAGACCGGCAATAAATCTTTGATTTTTGACGTATAGTCTTTTACATTCTTATCATTCTTATCTTTATTACCATTCTTATTATTGTTCTCACTGCGTTCCATCCCTGTTCCATCTGCGTTCTTTCTCCGTTCCAAGTTGCCATTCTTGTAATTGTCTAACCCTTGGTATGACTCATAATTGACCACAGTGAACAGTGTTCCAAGTTCGGTGTCCTCGATTTTCAATCGATTTTCTTTGATCAATTGATCAACTTTTCGTTTTATGACAGATAATGAATATTTTTTGATGCTTCTGTTCTCTACAAATTCCAGATCATCTCTTAGATTTCGATATGATCTTAGGTATTGGCCACGCTCTAACTTCATACCAGCTACCGTCGTTCCTTCTTTAGCAAATACGGCATTTCCGTAAATATAGAAAAACAACCTGAACTTCGTAACGTCATTCCATATATCACTTTCGAATATGCTCCTACTTGTTTGAAATGCTCCCTTATCCAATCACCTCACCCCCATTTAAATTACTTATCTACTAATCTCACATACAGCGAATCTACCTTTTACTTTCAACACCGTGTATCCTGGATAACGCTTCATATACTGTATAATCAGTCGTTGCAATTCCTCTTTGTCGTGCTCTTGCTCCCAGAACTTGTCCGGGAGCCGCACGTTTGATAGGTTATGCATCTTCGAATTTTATTTCTTCTTGATTAGGTTTGTCGGTCTGTTCCGGTTCCTGGTATTCTGTGAAGTCAGCATCAATGATTACTCCACTGCTTTTGTCTTCAAAGTCTTGTTTAACTGCATTTTCATCCGTCGTTACTGCTGTCTGCATATCGACTGATAGGATTCCCCATTTGTTCAACATGTTTCTGATAACCGTCTTTGTCGCCATAGCGTCGTAATTGTCTTTCCATCCAAAACCAGATTTACTGAATTTCTTTTTATGACGTTCTATATCTTCTTTTGACCAGTAAACCGTCTTTCTAAAGCCATTGACGAGTTCAAAATATCCCGTATAACCAATCACCTTATCTGACTGTCTAGCTTCAAAATCAAGTTCTATTTCTTCTGTAAGCCTGTTCCATTTAATGAGTTCACCTTCATAAACTGTAATCACATTAATGTTTCGATATTGGCCAGTACGTAAAGCTAGTTGAATATAACCTTTATATCCTAGTTGGAACTGTGCTTTGTTTCCGTATGGTACAACCCACGCATAACCTAAATTCTTATCGATAGGCAGGTCTAATGTCGCTGCAACCATCGCGCTAGAAACGACGCTCATTTGATCGCACTTTTGTAAATAGGTATCACTGTTTACCAGATTAATGACGCTTGTCATATATTGAGGAGCACGCTTATCCAGCATTTCCTCGAACCGTTTTTTGACACTGTCCGCACCCATCAACTGTTTGATCGTGTGTCCTTGTGGGGAATTTTGATTACCATTATTCTTGTTAGCAATTTGATTTTTTACTGTACTATTTGTAGCCATTTATGCCATCTCCTTAATATTGAATTTACGGTACGTAGAAGGCTTTAAAACCTTCTCATATACTTCTGGATATTCTTTCTTCAAATGCTTGCTATCGACCCTATTTGCGGTAATTGGCTTCCAATTAACCTCATAGTCTTTAACGAAACCGACTTCCGCATCTTTCAATTCATGTTTGAGTTCATTTTCAGTTTGCTTAGCTAATTCTTGTAACTGTTTGATGCTCTGTTTCAATTCCAGGTAGTTGTCAAGTTTTTCTTTATAACTGAACGAAAGATCAATAATTTTATTTGGATCTGTTTTTTCGTAACGCTCTTTAAGGAATTTCTCTGCTGCACTAGATCCATCCAACGCAGGTGGTATTTCTTTTAAAACGTGGTGATCCCAAAAGTGAACCTCTGCATCGAATATCATCTGGATTAATTCATCATCACGTTCAATTTCTTTCCATTCAAAACGTTGACCACCGATCAATACAGCTATATAAGCTTTTTCATAACCGGTTACACCCAAATAGTGTTGAACCTGTGTAAGATACCCTGCAGGTACTTTTTCATCTTCCCAATCCTTTGCTAGATAGGCACTCGCTGTTTTACATTCAAGTACTGCCGATTCACCAACAACCTTCCTATCAATGTTAGCTGTGATAAATGGATGTTCCGGATGTTGCAACATGAAGTTATTACGTCGTACCTTTTTACCAGAACGAACCTCAAATTCTTTAGCAACCATATCCTCTAGAATATTTCCAAAATAGGCGGCTTCTCCTGCTGTGTCTTCCAAATTTGATTGACCAGTTTTTTCTAACCATAATTCGAATGGTGTTTTATACTTGTTTAATCCCAGAATGATAGAAGAGTCGGATCCCCCTATTCCTTTAGTTCTAGCTTGCAACCATTCTTGATGCGTCATTTCAGTAGTACTTTTAGCCATTGTCATTCCTCCTGTTCAGCCTTATTAAAATGTGATATAATAAGAACACGAAATAATTTAAAGAAAATCCTTCAAACATCCTCTGCCAAGGGTGTTTTTATTTTGCAATTTCATAAGCTGCTCCCAACAATTCCAGTATTTCAACTCCATCAGATCCCAATGTTTCTACTAGGAAAAATTCATCGTTATATACCAGTATTTCATCACCTACATACGTTTCATTTGATAATCCATCAATGCCATATACTTCTCTGATCGGGCTGTATGTTGGGTATCCAGTGCGTTCAATTTGATTAATAACAGGATGATTCACGTTTGTTCCCTCCCGTTCATTTCTTCAAGTACCTTAATCTCTGCAATAACTGTATTTAAATTTTCAATCGCTTTACGATCTCCGTTTTCAGCGTCATAATTGATGTCTGATAAAATACCAATTACAATCTGATGTTGTTGCCATTGCTCTAGATTGCAGATGCGTTTCATCAAATCCGATACATCCATGTTCATTCCCCTTTCTTTTCTTCAATCCACTGAAGCAATTCTTCTTTTGTGATGCCTTGGCTTATCGCCTGGTTAATGAGAACAATCCATTCTTCTTCCATTACGTCTCTCCTATCCGTTATAAGCCGTCCAATACATTAGCCCCATGACTCCCATAAACAAGATCAGGTACGTCCATTTGGACTCTACAATGCGATCAATCATTGGCAGTACCTCATTAGTTCTTCCTGATCTCTTGCTTCGATGCGTTTTAATAATTCTGCTGCTTGATCAGTTGCAATCTTGTCCTTTTTCATGCGTTGCAAGGCATTGAGTGAGCGTGCAATGTTTTCGTGATATACAGCTGCTTTTTCAAAGTCGCTATTAAGAAAAATGCGCAATAGCATTGTCCAGACAATAGCCGTAGCAATCTAATTCTTTTGTCGCTTCATATGCATGTTTTTGTAGAAATAATGTTTTCACTTTCATATAATCCCTCCTAAGAATAATGAAATAGTTCCTGTTATTAATTGAGTTGCACCATGTAACGCAACCATCACATCTGTTCCATATATGAAGGCCATCATTACTTCTGGATGGTTTGTGATCTTACACCAGTTAATGAGATCGGCTGCTTTCAATTCAATCTTGTTCAATTCCAAGCGCGATATGTTGCTCCTTGATATGTGTAATGCTTCTGCCATTTCTTCCTGGCTAATATCAGCAACCCTTCGCATTCGTCGTAATACTGCTCCAAATTCCAATGTGTTCACCTCCTACGTGCATACAGTGCACATTAATAGCAGAGGGTGGTCTGTAATTCTTGGGTGTACGTTGTATACTATAAGTACCAACTCCCTCAAGTTGGTTGCTTTGCTAGATTGCTTGATTCGCACGTTGTTCCATCCACTCAATCAAAGAGGTGTATGGAATCAACAGACGATTAGTTTCTTTAATGCAAGGAAATCCGTTATACGATGATTGTTTACAGAGTTCGTATATAGCTGATTTTCCGAGATTGACGACTTCTGCAGCTTCAGGAACTGTTAGAAATCTAGGTGTGTCATTATGTCCCTGTTTGAGTAAGCACTTGATTTCCTCCAAGTGCTTCTCATTTTCTTCTCGGATGATTCGACGAATGGATTCTTCCATGGACATTAGATCACCTCCCGGATGACTTGTTGCATATTCGCGTTATCGATATCTATTAACAAACTAGTTTCTGGTTGCCATAATTCAATGAATCTTAATCCTTGATCAAATTGTTTTTTAGGAAGGTCACCATATCTAGGAATAGTGAAATGGTTTTTAAAATCACGCCAGAAATTTGAAAATGCTTTTCTGCTCAGTTCTTTATATGCAGGTGACTTTTTACCGCCAAGTACTTTCATTACTTTTCTATTAGCGTTTGTTCTTATCTTGAATTCCTGTGCACCGTCAATACGCATGGTTTCTTCTAAACTTTTGATTCGATCATCATGTTGTTCCAATGTTTCGTTTGCTTCTATAGATAGTTTCATGGAAGCTAACAACTGTTCTTTATCACTTAATACTTTTGGTTTTTGTAATGCTTGTTCCATTTCTTCAAATCTAGTTACATATTCGGCAGAAAACAGGACGCCTTTTTCACCAGTCATTTTATTTGCCACCATGTCACAACCTTTTTTCGTAAGTAAGAAGCAAGGAAGCGTTCGGCCTGTACTATCCTGATACGAACTTTCGATAAAAAAGTCACTGAGGGTGATTTCGCCCTTAGTAAGATGTTGCATATAACCTCGGATGCTTTTCATTAATCCGTTGTGTTCTCGGTTTACCATTTCCGCAACATCACGACTATCTGTAACTAACTGACCGTTTACTGAAACGACTTGTAATTGATTCATTTGATTACCTCCTATTAATCTATCGCTTTTGATTTCACACCCGATGTCAGCAATCAAACGTCTTCGCATCTGTGGCTATTGCTGCTGCTCAATTCCGTATTTGGAATGTCTTGGCATGCTGTGCTCGGTTTGATCATTGACATCGGATGTGAAAACGATGATTAGATTGCTTGCTTCTGTGTCGTGTCATCATTTGACACATATTGGTTAAAAAAAATATCTCCTATTGGTAAATTAAAGAAATCTGATGTCTCTCTAATCACCCTGGCACTGGGGTTATACCTCATGTTTTCGATCTTGGACAATGAAGTTCTTTCCATACCCAGGTAATCAGCTAGTTCTTGTTGACTCACACCTTTTAATTTTCTTAGCTGTTTAATCCTGTTGCTGATAACAGTCATATAAGCACCTCCTTGAACATAAATTATTTTTGTGTCGTGTTGTGTCTTGACACTTATTATATTAAATCACCTTGTGTCACTTGTCAACACTTATTGGGAAATTCTTTATTTTTGTGTTGTGTTACGATACAATTTGGTTATACAAAAGAATGAGAGTGTGAAAAACAATGAGTGAAATTGGAAGTTTTATAAAGGAATATAGAAAGAACAATGAAAATCTAACGCTCCGTGGTTTGTCAGATTTGACTGGCATAAGTTTTTCTCATTTAGGTAAAATTGAACGTGGTGAACATACACCAACGAAAGAAACATTAAATATAATAGCGAACGCTCTAGGAATTGATAAAGATAAATTATATATAAAAGCTGGATATACTCCTGATAATTATGGAAGGGGTTTAGATTCTTTATTTCCTTATATAGAAGAAAGAGAAAACATACCAAGAGACACTTTCAAATACTTCCCAGTTATCGCTAAAATATCTTGCGGAATACCCATGTACACCACCGATGAAGTAATTGAATACTTCCCGGTAGAAAAAGACGTGGTTAATGGTGGAGAATACGTTTGGCTGATCGCTGACGGAGATAGCATGATGAATGCAGGGATTAGGAACGGTGGTAAGGTATTAATTAGAATGCAGCCGGTTGTTGAAAATGGAGAAATTGCTGCTGTATGTATCGATAATGAAGATGCGACTCTTAAAAAAGTATATTATGGTAAAAAGGAAGTTACGTTAGTGAGCGAAAACCCTAGTTTTAAAGATCAAGTATATGCTAAAGAGAGAGTTACGATTAAAGGAAAGGCAGTTTATGTTGGATTTGCTTTATAAATAATTTAAGCCTTGCTAGCGACTAAATATTAACGATCGAGGGGGAAATGATGTGGGGTTATTTGATAAAAATATTTCCTGTGCCATCTGTGATAAAAACCTAGGTTTAAATAAGATGAAAATTGCTGACAAAAAATATATTTGTGCAAATTGTTATAAAGAAACCGGAATAACGATGAAACAGTTCATGAAAAAAACTCTGGATAAATGGACTGTACAAGAATTAAAAGATGTCATAAATTCCAATGAGGAAAACGACAATGAAATAGCAGAATTTGAACCAACCAAAAAAATTGGACCATTCGTTGAATTTGATGATAAACAGAGAAAATGGTTAGTTCTTTCTTCTTTTCTTGGGAAAAGAGATAAATCTACTGTCTATAACTATAGTGATATTGTTGGGTTTGAACTACTAGAAGATGGTGATTCCGTTGCAAAAGGTGGGTTAGGTAGAGCATTAGTAGGTGGCGCATTGTTTGGCGGTACTGGAGCAATAGTAGGTGGCGTTACAGGTAAAAGAAAGAGCAAAGGGATTTGTAACAGTTTGAAGTTGAAAGTAACAGTTAAAGACATTAATAATCCTGTTGTTTATATCACGTTTATAGATACCAAAACTAAAAAAGATGGTTTCACATATAAAAATGTTTCCAAACAGGCTCAAGAATGTTTGTCTACTTTCCAATTAATATGCGACCAACGAAATGAAGCTTCAAGCAACAATGAAACGATATCTGCTGCAGACGAGATACTGAAATTTAAAAATCTATTGGATGTAGGCGCGATCAGTCAAGAAGAATACGACAATAAGAAAAAAGAATTACTAGAAATTTAATACTATAAGCGAGGTGTGCATTAACTTGTACACCCTCTTTTACACCTTTAAATAGAACGTATATTCCTTTAAGGAGGTGAAATGACATGTGTAAAGACGATACTAAAATAAGTAGTCTAATCGATCCCGATAAAACAGTAAAAATACCCGTCTATTCCAGTATCAGATTAGTAGATGGCGAAATTGTTGGAGAGCTAGAAGGTTTTGAGGAATTACCTGATGAACTGTTGTCAAACAATGATTATAAACATTGAGGAGATGAAGATTCATGAAAGGATCTATTGTAAAACGGGGTAATAAATACTCGTTTATTATTGACATAGGCAGAGATCCGGTAACTAAAAAAAGAAGACAAAAACGCGTATCAGGCTTTACAAGTGAGAAAAAGGCGAATAAAGCAATGATTGATATGATCTCAGAACTAAACAAAGGCGGATATGTGGATCCATCTACTGACACATTGTCTGATTATCTAGACGATTGGCTTAAGCACAAACTAAAAAGAGTAGCATATAGCACGTACACACACTATAAATCCTATATTAATAACCATATCAAACCGGCTATAGGCAATATAAAAGTGTTTGAGTTAACGGCAAGTCATGTAGAAAACTTCTATGATTCATTGTTAGAGCAAGGAAAGCTATCAGAAAGGTCAATACATCACATTCACCGTATTTTATCCAATGCACTAGAGAAGGGCGCTCGCATAGGAGATGTACAAAAAAATGTGGCCAAGGTTGTGGAACCTGCTACGGTTAGAAAAAAAGAAATGACTTATTGGTCAATGGACATGCTTCAGAAGTTTTTGGATCTAACTAGAGAAGAACATAACTATATCGCGTGGTATATCGCTGCATTTACAGGAATGCGACAAGGCGAAATACTTGGTTTGAAGTGGGATTGCGTGGACTTCGATAACAAAATGATATACGTTCGTCGCGCTTTGAAAAGAGATAATGGAAAGTGCATTATAGCTGATCTAAAGAACAATTCAAGTTATCGTTCTATAGCCATTTCTACTTCCGATGTGTTCGAATTGAAGAAACACTATAATGAACAGAAGGAATATAAGTTTAGTCTCGGTGATAATTATGATGATAATAACTTGGTAGTTGCAACCGGATTAGGTACCCACATATTACCATCTAATTTAGGTAGAGCATTTAGGCGTTGTTTAGATAATGAGGAAATAACGACGATAAGATTCCATGATTTGAGGCATACACACGCTTCTATGCTATTTGGTTTAGGCGTGCATCCTAAAATTGTGCAAGAGCGTCTTGGGCATTCTTCTATCCAAGTGACGTTGGATACTTATTCTCATATGCTCCCAAATATGCAAGAAGCTGCTGCCGATAAATTAGATACAGTTTTCAACGAAAATGCAGAAAAAGATAAGAACAAACATTCCAATAAAAGTGACGTGGTGACCAATCTGTGACCAATCAAGTTTTTTATGATAAAATGATATAATTGCAAAGTCACTCAAACCATTGGTATTAAAGAGTTTAACCAAATGGCCCCGGCAGGATTCGAACCTGCGACACCTGGTTTAGGAAACCGACTGAAGCCATTTAAAAGTATCAAAGACCATTTAAAATAATTGATACGATCACCTTTTTTATATTCATAAGGTTGATATTTTACATCCGTTTTTAAATACTTTTAATATGCTCTGTTACCAAACTGGTGACCAATCTCTTAGATCGCTTCGGCGGTCTTTTTTTATTACCAAAATATCATCTTCATTTAATTTCCATTGATATTTATTCTGTTCAATCATATACTAGGAACAAACGTTCTTTAGAGGTGATCACATGAATAAAGAATTAATCAATTATTATATAACTTTACCGATGGCCATAACGATATTTAGGCAGGATCGAAAAACGTTTGGAGCGTTAAAGTTTGGAAATTTGTTTGAAGATAAATTGGATGCAACAATCGAACAGATGAAAAAGGACTTCTATGCGCTTAAAAAGGATATTATATCTAAACATCATCTGGATATAAGGTGTGTTGATCAGTGCGTGTATAGAGTTAATGGGGAGATAATCAAATTTACTCCGGATGAATTGAAGAAAATGACTATTAAGTTAGCGCGACGTTATTTTTGCGGGGATAAAATGGTGGACTTTGAATTGCAAAATAGAGTTTGGAAAGATGTTGATACCACGCATAAGAGATGACGGGATGTTTTTATTGAAATAAACTGGTATAATAGTTCCATAGAGTATAACGAAAAGGTGGTAATTTACTGTGGCAAAACTGACTATAGAAAGCATCAAAAAACACGATGGAATTGCTGGGGAAGACGAAAAAAAAGTAATTACGGTTAATGATAAAAGCGAACTGGGTCAATATTATGATGAACTTTACGGTGATATGGACGATGATCTTTTTGAAGTACACGAAGAAGTATATGAAAAGATTAACAACTTAGAAGTCGGTACATATAAAATAGATCAAGGAGATTTTAATTTAACTGTGGAAATAGAATAAAAAATAAGGCCAGATAATTACTGGCCTTTTAATTTTGATTCAATAATATATTGATAATAATCGGTTCTTAACGTCACGACCTCTGCCTTTAATGCAGATGTAGACGGCGCACTATTTGCTTCAAACATGTATAATTTACCGCTTTTATCGATTCCGATATCAACACCTAAAGACATAACTTCTGTCCCTCTAATTTCCTCGTGTTTATAAGGATATGTTAACGCAAAATCATTTAATTTATTATTAATTTCCTTCCATTTATCTTCATAATTAGCTTTTAGGAAAGTTTTGATATCTGCAATACCACCGCCCTGATTCACGTTAGAGATAACCTTTTGACCAATTCCAATTCTCACGTAAATTCTGGCTACTTCCCATTCCCCTTTCCTGTTTTTTTCTACATGTATTCTGCAGTCAAAAGGATCATCACTTTTATTTCTTGATACAATAAACTTTTGAGCGATATGACGTTTACCTTTAATTTTATCATTATACATAGTTTCTAATTCATCAAATGTGGCAGTAAGGTTCTCTGTCTTATGTCCGATAGTGTAATTATCTTCATTCTTTTTAATTCTATAAATGCCCATACCCATTTGACTATAAACTGGCTTAACGACAATTTCTTTGTGATCGTCCAAAAAAGAAACCACATCATTAAATTCTGTTATATGCTTTGTAGGGATTATAAAATCGGCAAAAACATTGTCATCCATTAGACGATCTTGGAGCGTTTCTTTAGTAATTCTGTTACTTCCGTTATCCGTTAAATATGTATGTTTTCTAAGGTATTTCACTATTTCCTTATGTTTGAAACAGAATGGAGATATGTCAATAATTTTAGGTATATCGTATTTAACTTTTACCCATTTATTATCAATAAACATTTTCCCTGTTACTCTATTGTTCTCCATATCAATATCCCTAGGTCGAAGATATAGTAAATCGTTCCCATTAAATTTGCATAACATCGCTGTCATTTTAGCAAACTCTGTTGGTTGCAAAGTATTTCTTAAAAACCCGACTATCACTGAATTACCCCGTTTCCTTTGTATGTTTTTTTAAATATACCGAACTATAATATCGTCATTTATTATACCATAAATATCTACAATGAAAATAGACCACCCATGACAAGGCAGTCTGTTTTATTATATGCTATTAAACTAATTATTTTTCAATCATGTACTTATAATACTTTGACCTCGTTAAAGCAACTTTTGATTTCATTGGAGATACTATCGGATAGCTATTTATCTCGAACAAATACAACTTACCTGTTTTATCGATACCTATATCAAAACCAAAAACCATATATTTTTTACCTAGTTTTTTCTCAACTTTATAAGGTAACGTTTGAGCTATTTCTTTTATTTTTTTTACGATATGTTCATAATCATCAAAGTTCGCATTTAGGAATTTATTTAAATCACTTATCCCTCCACCTTGGTGGACATTTGAAACAACCTTTTGACCAACTCCGATTCTAACAAAATTTCTTACATTGGACCATTTACCTTTCCCGTTTTTTTCGACGTGCACCCTACAGTCGATTGGGTTTCCGTGTCTATCTCTGGATTCGATATATTTTTGAACTATGAAGTCTTTGCTACCAGCTATTTCCGCAAATTTATTTTTAAATTCTTTATCAGTTAAGACAGATTCACTTTTCCCATGACCTAGAACGTAATCAGAACCTCGCTTATTTAAGATATATACGTCTTTTCCTTGTAAACTAGAAACAGCTTTAAGAACGACTGATCCATGTTCATCCATAAACTGTTTAATGTCTTTTATATCTGTTATTAGTTTAGTTGGAATCAAAACTTTTGAAATGATAGGGTCGTTTTCAAAATGTTTATGTAAATCTTTTTTAGGCAAAGGATTTCTTCTATCAGTAGATAAAGTGGTATGTTCTTTTAAGTAACTCATAATACCTTTATATTCGCCTTTATTAAAGAAGTTGGGGTTAACATCTATAAACTTAGGTAATTCCACTTCTGCATCTACCCACGTTTCCCCTTCTAATCTTTTACCTTTAACTTTATTCTCCGCTTGCAAGACACCTTTTGGCGTAAAGTATATTAAATCAATCCCAATATGCTGGCACATAATAGCTAACAATTTAGCAATGTATCCAGGCTTGTTCTTTTCTCTCATAAATCCCGCGTACATATATACACACCTTTTCAAAAAAATTATTTTACTTCATCTATACCTGATTCTTCACTAAATACATTGTTTTTAAGAAAATTATATGTATAACCAGCTCTTCTTAATGCGATTTGTCCTACTGCATTAGTTGAACCGGGGAATGAATTAACCTCAAATAAATAAAGTCTATTATCATCATTAAGACCAAAGTCCGCGCCTATGGAATTAACGTCGAAATCTACCATTCCTTCAATGACTTTCGGTAGTTTATTTGTAATTTCGCTTATTTGATTATTAATATATTTACTCGTTTCCTTATCATGATAAACAGACAAGAACTTTTCTGTTCTGATTGTTCCTCCACCTCTATCTAGGTTAGATGTTAGTTTATCATTTATACCAATACGAACATAATTTTGTGCCCTAGTCCATTTATTTCTCTCATCTTTTTCAAAGTTTAGTCTTATATCAAACGGATGACCATTTTGGGTTTTGGAGTTGATATACCTAGTCATTAGATAGTTATTTCCTTTTATAATATCATTGTAGAAATCAATAAAATCCGATTCGTTTAGTGTGTATTCTTTGCTGCCTTCTATTATCCTGTAGCTGTCAAACCACTCACCGATAGAATATATTCCCTTTCCTTTATCACTATACAAGGGCTTAATAACAATTTTATGATGCTGTTTTAAAAAAATAAAAATACTTTCTATACCATTAACTCTTACGCTAGGTATTAGATAGTCCTTTAGTGTTCCCTCTTCTTTTAAATAATTATATTCCTTTGCTTTTCCACCAAACGGCTTAAACATTAAATGGGAATTTTCATCAAGGTATTTTCTTATATCGGAGTATTCGCTTAAATATGGAGTATTGTTTATGATTTTAGGTATATCAGCTTCTTTTTCTATCCATTCACCATCTTTATATACTTCGCCCTTTATTGTACCTCTTTCCGTATCTACTTGCTCTGGAGTAAAAAATATCAACTCAATTCCAAAACTTTCATTACATATGGCATTTAGTTTTCTACTTATGTTATGTCTTTTGTCTAGCCTCAAAAAACCTGCTTGCATCATAATATAATACCCCCTCAGATATGTAGGTATATTTTATCACTATTATATCTTTTAGTCATTAGTAATTATGTAAAAGGCCGCCATGACAAGCAGCCTTTTTTATGCCAGATATACATATTTAGTTTTTTCAATATCCCGAGACGCGGGGATTGTTTTTATATCACCTCCTTAAGATTATTTCATTACAGATAGCAACTTCTTGCGTGTTGCTGGACCATATACGCCATCAGCAGTTAACCCATTCACTGACTGGAACCTTTTAACCGCATCTGCTGTATCGGGTCCATACACACTATCAACACCGTTATTCTTTGCCCCTTTATTAGGGTAAAAGTAAACAGATGCCAATGCTTGTTGCACCTTTTTGACGTTAGCACTTTTTGGATATGGCTTTATTGCATGATACACAGCACTAGGCAACGATTTACTGGTTGATTTACTAGCCGTATTAGTCGTTGTTTTACCGTTTAATTTTTCATATGTCTTTTTACCAGCAATACCATCAGCCGTTAATCCGTTCACACTTTGAAAACGTCTTACTGCATCTGCGGTATCAGCACCATAATAGGAATCGATACCATTGTTTTTAGCACCCTTATTGGGGTAAAAATACTTAGATGCCAACTTTTCCTGTAATTGCTTAACAGGCGTACCGTATTGATCTTGCTTTAATGTTTGACCTGTCCAATTTCCAGTTAGCTTTTTCCAACTAACTTTATTAGAGTTAGAGGGTTTAGTCTGTGTTTTAGGTGGCGTATACGATCCACCGCCAACGCCTTTTCTTAATTCAGTCATTCTAAAATGTTTACCAGGACATGCAGTTGATGCCAAGTCATTGTGACCAATAATCTGTGAAGTTGAATTTACATTAGGAAACTGCGACATAAGCCATTTATTCAATGCAATACCAGACTGTAGTTGTGCATCAGTCATGTTTTGCTTAGTGAAATCACCCTGATAACCTACACCGATAGTATGGCTATTGTGACCGCCCGCATGAGCACCCACATTCATCCCACGACCTTGATAAATCTTACCATCGAATCCAATCCAATAATTGTAACCAATACCTGCCCAACCGTTGCTATTTTTATGAAAGTTGTGAACGTCATTGATATTCCATGTTGGGTGTGCCATGTGATGCTGTACAAACTTATCAACACGACTTTTATTGATTGGTGATAGCGATCCATTAAATGCTAAATTAGGTTTAATAATGTTAACCAAAATACCATCTCCTTTTAATTTAAAAAAAGACACCCAATTGGATGCCTTACTTTTTCATTCCTCTATTTTTCAAGAAATTATCGTTATGCTGTGCTTGCTTTGTGACGTTATTATTTTTCCACCATGTATAAATAGCCATTGCTGCCGTAGCTACAGATGATACTGCAGCATATATCTGTTCTTCATTAAATGGCAATGGATCCCACCCTAATGTAACTAAAAATTGATTAACAAATAAAATCAATAATACTGTTAGTCTAGTGATTGCTTGTTTCATATAATCAACCTCCTTATTTTAAAACCCGAATGTCAACATAAAGAAAATAATTTGCAAAACGAAAGCACCCACAATTGATATGAGCGCAATGGTTATCCTTCTATTATTTTCTTTTATCTCTTTTATTTCTTTCTCATTCACCTTTGACCGATTGTCAGCTGCAACAGCTGTATCTTTTACTTTGTCCACAGTACCTTTTAATTGTTCGACTGATTCCTTGGTATCAGATGTCGCATCCATTACTCGATCCATTTTTCCGTTCATTTCAGCTACTGATACCTTAACGTCCGTCATGATTGTCATAAACTCTTTCACATCAGTCACATCCTCTGTGTATGGCATGTTGACCCCCTTTAAACGTGTGACATTTCTCGTATAATTTAAATAGCCACCCATTCCCCGATGAGTGGCTAGGGGAGTTGTAGGATCCCCGTATTTATGCATAAAAAATACGCCCTATTCGGCGTTTAAAAATCGTACCCGTATTTGTATTCTGTATGCTTACCGCATGGTTCATCTTCTTCAGAAACTTTGTTTCCGTGATCGGTAGTACTCTGTGGAAGTTGTCAGGAATAAATAGATACTAGTCATTCCGAAACGATGTATCTCCTCATAGCTTAAAGGAGATTTTAACTGTCCGTCTCCATCATCAACTGGTCGATAAAATTCAGTTATATAAGCTAGTGTGTAAGGTGTATGGGGGTTCTTAGAGTCCCTCATATATCTCCTGGATAACCCCATTTGCATATTTGCATAAGGCTGCCATCTATCAATTTTCCTATCCATGTGGAATTCCATCATGTCCGCTATATGATCCCTGATGTGCGTAGTGGAATATTGGCCATTACCGAACATCATATGCCTGTAGGCAAGACTACCATCCTTCTTGGGTGCCATCATGTGGCAATCCAAATAGGTGAAAGGTTTAAGCTCATCCATAACTGCTTTAACATTACGGGATTCTGCTTGTTCAAATTTATTGAAATCCCTATTAAGATCAGCTTCATTTACGTTATATCTTCCTTTGATACGGGCATGTAGATCAGTTCTGTCATACCCATAAGGGTTAATAACAGGTATATAAGCAATATTAAACTTTGTAAGAAGTTTATTCCTGAATATCTTGTCAGGGAATTTGCCATCTCTAAGTTGCTCCATAAAATTAAGACTGTACTGCGTTCCCTGCCATTCTGTGCCGTGCATACCGGCTGTGATGAGAATAGTTGGCTTTTTTCTATTACCTAGTTCAATGCAATACATATCAAACTGACCACTCTCATCTTTACCAATGTTTCTAACCTTATCAAATTTGAATATCCGTTCCTCTACATCTTTGTAGCTCTCATACTCAAGATTACCTATAAATTTAAATGGAAGATTTTTAATAGCCATTATCCAATCACCCTGTACACTGCTTTATATATAACAGTATCGTCTTCATTGGTGTTCTTAAATGCTAGCCTAGCTCCTCCTGGAAGTTCTATAGGTTTCTTTAAATTAAACTTGTACTGGTCTACATCTGAGTCGTATGCCATAACCTCGAGATTAGGATGACCATCACTAGCTAAACGAAGTGGTGTGGCGTGCCATCTAGTTCCGTGAGGGGCTACGGTATGGAAAATTTGGTCTTGATAGCTGTTATTGGGATTGGCTCCATTTATGTGCAATACAGGGTAGGCATCTTTGTTATTCTGTGAGTACTCAAAGTAGTCTAGTATTACTTTACTACCCGCTTCCTCGAAAACAAGAAAGTCCTCTGCATTTGTATTTACTTCTTTTGCTGTTCCGTATTTAGTTACTAAAGTTTCTTGTGTCAATTCAGCACTCTCCTTATAATCTTTACTTTCTATACCATTAATAAACAATTCACCAGTATCAAGATCAAGCGATGTTTTACCATCGTTACTTTTCATCATCTTTCTTCATTTCCTCGGCTTGCTTATTTAGTTCAGCAATCTCGCTCGACTTAAAACTATCTAATTTTTGCAGCGCTTCTTGATATGCAATTGATAAAGCTATTTTGTCACCTGTTAGCGATCCGATTTCCTGCTGAAATCCTTGTATCATTTTGTTCTGCTGATTTACTTGTAATTCTAATTGTTCTTTGGTTGGCTCTTGATTATTCATAATTTAACATCCTTTTCTATGTGGTTAATTAACCTGATTTTTTATCATCATAAGCTTCCACTTTCTTTAACAGATATTGAATGACTTGTTGATGCAGGAATATGATATTATCTTTTTTGATAGTCTCATCATTCGCTTTTACAAGATAATCACATTCCATATCTAAGTTGTCCAAAATAAAACCGACCTGTTTACGGTTTAATTGGCCATCTTCTGATTCGTTCCAGTCAAATGTAACTATATCCGTGTTTCGTACGAACTCAAGACTGTATTCCAAACTGGCGGGCTCTATATTCTTTTTAAACTTCTCAGCGGAGCTACCTTGTAATTCACCACGCAAATAATCCGCATATACAGATGTGATATACGCATAAGTGAATTTGGCATTATTACGACCTAGATTATATTTATATGTTCCGGTATTTAAAGGGATAATTCCTAAATTACTGCCCTCTCCACTAGCTCCCCAATCAGTGTCTAATCTCAAACCACCAGAACCATACGCATCCCTTATATAAACACTTTGTCCACCTCTAATTTCGTTTGCAAATACTCTATTAAATCTACTTCCGGCATTACCTAATTCGAAATTACCTCCCCACGGAACTAAAGTTGTGGTATTTCCAAAAAAATCAAGCGTCAAACCCTTCTCGTAATCCGTATCGCTTACAAATCTTAACCTGCGTCCGACAACAGAATTCGCAGAGTCTTCATCACGAATCCTTGATATAGTGTTTGTGAAAAAACCAGAGAAATGAGGTCCTAATGTATCCATGTTTTCGCCTGCGTAGGTTCCTAGATAGGCAAATGGGTAACGGCTATCGGCGGATCTACCAACTCCCATACCTGCTAATCTTCCGTACCCATCTACAGAATCATATAGATTAAACAATATGTTGTTACCCGAATCGGTGAATCTTATTCTGGCTCCCCCACCAAGAACAAAACTTGCTTTTTTCATATCAAAATTACCGTTATTCATATCGAAGTTTAAATTACCATTAAGGGATGCCAATGTTCCACCAGCTATAAAGTCCGCAAGCATTGTCCCTGTGGTAACAGCAGATGCGTTTATTCCGTTACCCGTCATAGCTTCTTTGGCTGTGGTTCCACCATCGTTGGACACAAAAAAACCAGCACTATTAAAAATAGTAACTAGGTTAGGGTTATCTTTGTTTATGGACATCAAACCGCCATTGTTTGGAGTAACTAGTTCACTCATTACGCTTTGCATATCTTTTGTAGCTTGCCACATTCTTGGGTCATAGACACTATCAGGTAACCTTTTGCGACCTTCAATTAGGTCATTGATTCTTTTTGTGGCGGTCTTCATATTTGACTGATGCCGCTTAGTTAACCCTTCAGATCCAATAGTGAGTTTTAGATCCTCAATCTCACCTTTCTGATTTTTTGTAACAGAAATATCAATTACTCTAACCTCTTCATTCAGGCCAATACGTTCATCAATAATAAAAACACGATCCCCTATCTCAGGCTGTGCAAGTGCGTATCCCTGTTTTCGTAAATCATGTATATCTGTTGTAATACTTATTTTTAGTGAACTATCAACTATTTCCTTTAGATCACTATCCATCTTGGGTTCGGTTGTAATATTTCCGTTTTTAAGTGGTGGCGCGTGACGTACACCAATTCTTGGTATTTTTGCTAGTGGAGAGGTGTATTCTCGGATTAGCTTAGCGTTTTTCCAATCTTCGCCGCCGTCACCATCACCGTAATCACCATACCCTATTGCGTAAGTCCAGTATTCATCAGCGTCTATTACCTTAATGATGTTAGACGCATTTAATTGGTAGCGATACATAAAATTTGTGTCCCGCCCAATTCGATGTTCAAGATAAATGGTATTGTCAACGATGCGAAACTCCATCTTATAACGTTCTAATGCTCTCTTAAACGTTTCAAGACGTGATTCCCCTGCACCGAATCCTTCCCACTGAACAGCGTCAAATTGACCTACTAAAATAAAGTTAAAAGGCAGACCATCAAATATTCTGTTCAAGGCAAGCTGCGCAGTCATATGTTCATTGTATTCATCATATATACGTGAATTATCTAGCACATCATAAAATAACGGTATAGCTTTTATTTCAACATCGAGAAGATTTCCTTTGCCTGCTTTTTTAGCATACTTTACTTTATGAGTAACATCATTATCATCCACAACTTCCCACATTTCAGATATGTTACCAATGAATGCGTTGTTAACTTTATTAGGTTTAACGATAAAAGATATGGACTGATTACCATTCAACTCTTTATTATGCGTGATAGTAGCCATTAAAGGATATTCATCCCCATTTAAATCTCGTACATATGAAGTCTTTTCGATCACGATATCATTTATTTTGTTATACGTAGAAAAGTAATCTAAAGATGTCCTAAAAAACAAATACAAGCTCGCCATGCCATAATTAAATATCTCTTCATCGGTCAACGGGGCGTTAAAACCAGCGGTTTCTGCGACTGGCCTAGACATTTCTGTTATATACGATAGGGTGTGAGGAGTATAATCATTAACCTGGTCACGCATATATCTACGCGATAAACCTCTAGCTAAGTTAACGTAACCAGCCCATCGTTCCACCTTCTGACCTGAATATATTTCCCACGAATCAGCCCATTCATCTCGGACATTGTTAGTCGCTCCCTGTCCGTTACCTAAAATTAGGTGAATATCTCGTTTGTGACCTCTGATCATATGTAGATCAAAGTATGCAAACGGTTTGCACTTATCCATTATATTACGCGTGTTTATGGACTCTCGTTGTGTAAAATCATCAAAATCACGGTTTAGGTCTACTCCATCTGAGTTATATCTACCTTGTAGTATAGCGTGGGGTTCGGTGTTATCAAGACCCCACGGATTCACCATAGGTATTAAAATCAAATGAAAGTTCCTCATTAATTTATCACGGAAAGGTTTATCGGGAAACGTATTATCTCTTAACATCTCGAAAAATGATAAACTATACTGCGTTCCCTGCCATTCTGTCCCGTGCATTGAAGCAGTAATTAAAATTGTTGGATTTGACTCTATCCCTAGGTGGATAGAGTACATGGAATAGTGACCACTTTGATCTTTTCCAATATCCCTGTAATCATTAAATCGTTTTATCCTATCGACTATCTCATCATACGATTGATAAGTAGCGCTACCAGGGAAGTTGTAAGGAATACTGATCATTTTTTCCACCTACCAACTGCACTTACTCTTGTCGAAAAAGTGGCAGTAGCCTTAATAGAACCATATTGATAAACTGTAACACCAGTCGAATTTGGTATATATGCGTTAGCCCATTTGCCCTTTGAAGATACGTTTACGCTTACCTCTATCGGATAAGATTCATCAAATGGTTTAGGGAATTCGACTCTAGCATTATCACTAACGAATACGTTACCCGTTGCCGTATCTGTTGCTTGTCCGACAGACATCCCCCAACACTCTTGTTTTCCGTCGCTCCAACGCATGTAATAACCATTTGCATTACTGCCACTTTCTACTAATTTAACAATTATATCTTCCTCATTATAGATTTTATCACTCAGATTTCCGACTGCTGTCAATGCTTTTTCTTCCGCAGTTTTTGCTTTTTCTTCCGCTCCTTCAGGAGTTTCCTTTTTATCTATCTCCGCCTGAAAACGTTCCTCTAGTTCTAATATCGCATCTGGGTTCAATCTGAAAATTTCTTTCCAGTCTGAACTATCAAATCGAAAAACCTTACCATAATCGTCACCTTCACCACTTATCATCACGGTCGTTCCTGTTGCTGCATCATTTGGCAAATCACTAACATTATCAACATGAGTATCCCAACTTAAATCTGCGTTACTTTTTATCTCATCGTAAACTTCATCAGTTATTTTTCCGGTTATGTCCCCAACAATTTCATAAAGTTCTGTATAGTTATGCTCTAATATATTTCTATTTTCTCTATCCAAATTATTTGTTACTTTCTTTTGCGCCACTGTATACCTCCTTCCTCTATAAGTAGTAAAATCTAAAATCAAACTTTATAGTCGCACTGGTTGCTCCTTGGATTAAAAATCTATTTATCCCTGTTTCTAATCGGATGAACTGCCTGTTAGTTCTTCTTAATGCAGGTAAATTATCTATCGTAATATTCGATCCGTTCATAATAATTTCTTGCGTTTCTGATATCCTCTCGTTAACTCGGAATGAAGAACCGTTCGACTCGTTAATTAACTCAAAAAAAGAATTCGCTCCTTTTACATTCGTTATCTCTATAACCAAATCTTGTTGAAAAGGATGAACAATAACGTTTCCTGCGTTATACACTTGAAAGTCGGTCGTTGTAAATGTGTAGTCAAATGTAGTATTGTCCATTTGCAGACCCATACCGAATGACCACAACCCGGAATCGAAAGTGACACCTTCACGATCGATATCCTGAGTTGTACCAATAGACTCAGCGAAAGGGAGTTCTGTAGTTTCAAACACCAACTCACCTTCACCATCTAATTCAATCTGATCTAAATCAAAAGTGTTCTGGAGTCTGACTAGATACTGCTTACCACCAACTAATTGGTTATCTGTTTCCGGATCCATTTTTGCTTGTTCTGTCGTATCAACAAATGCATATGCCAGTTTTTTAGGTCGTCTTTTTTCTTGGATATAAAATGATTCGGTATCCAGTACTAGACCAAACAACACATCACGTAACAACGGAAAATCCAACAAATCATATGCCTGTAAATTAAAAGGAACAGTGATTGTTCTAGTGCCATAAGTGGCACCGTAATCAACTGTTCCATGTCTGCCATCAACCTCGCTGTATACGCTATTAAGAGGAATCGACGACACAATAAAATCCTTCACTATGATTCCGTATTGCTCAAAGTTGAAGGATTCACCGTTTTTCTTATTTATTTGTACGTCCACGTCAAAACCTCCTTAATTGCGCTTCGACTGCGTTTACTTCGTTTATATCATCTACAAACGCTTCAAAGTCTCTGTTACCCAGACTGAACGTTATGTTAGCCGGTTGCTTACTTACATTCATTTCACTTGTAAGATGACTATCCATCTGCCTACTAGCTTGCTTATTGATGCTGTTTACTTGCCTACCGATATCCATTTTAGGCATTGATAAATCATCCGGTATTGCGGCACCAGCCATCAATTCGGATGCTTTGGATACCTTCCTAGTCATAGATTCGATCCCCAGTTCTAAACCTTCACCAGTGTATACACCAATTTGTTTCAGTACTCGGGATGGTGATTTGATACCCAATATTCCTTTGATTTTACCTGTTATCTTATCAGTAACGCCTTTGACAGCTTTACCTACAGCTTCTACCTTAGATTTGATACCATTTATCAACCCATTAACGACGTCAGCACCAATAGAAAACAAATCAAGAGCCTGTAGTGGATCTTTTATAAAGTCAACAATCATATCGAAAGCTTCACTTGTCTTTGTTTTGGCGGTTTCCCACGAATCGGATATTGTATCTACAATGCCGTCCACGATGCTAGTAACTGAGTCCTTTATGCCATTCCAAACATCGGAAGCAGTGTCTGATATTCCGGTTAATATATTAGAAACTTGCGCTTTCAGATCTTCCCATTTTCCGGTGACCGACGTAACTAAGTTCGATACTGTTGAAGTAACTTTCTCCTTTAGATCGAACCAGGCTTTAATGGCCGATGTTGCTAATTCTTTAGTTAAATTAGTTATTTTAGTTTTTAAATCATCCCACGATTTCACGGCTGATATAATTAAATCTTTAATCTTATTTTTAATGCTTTCCTTAATATTCTCCCAAATGTCAGTGGCAGAATCTTTTAGTGCTGTTAGCTTGTCTTTGACATTGGTTTTCATTTCCTCGAACTTAGCAACTACCAATTCTTTCATAGCACTTGTTATTCCGGTTACGACTGTTTTGATATCATCCCAAATACCTTTTACCGTTTCCCAAATCAAGGTCATTTGATCACCGATTAAGGATTTCATTTCTCCAAAATCGCCGCTGACAAGCGCCTTTATGAAATTTAGAGCGTTAGTAAAGGTTTCTTGAACAAAGTTCCATATAGTTTCTATCGTCATCCAAACGGCTTGCATAGCATCTTCAATATGGTTTTTAATAGATTGGAAAGATTCATTTGTACTGCCAAGTATGAATTCTAGAGCCGTTCTCCAAAGTTCATCGATGAACATCCAAGCGTTCGCTAGAAGCTGGATTATGAATTGCATGGCTTCATCAAACTTTAATTGGATAGAATCTAGTGTGCCAGTAATATATTCAACTATATCTCCCCAAATATTCGTTACTGTTTCCCATAATGCTTCAAAGAATCCTGTAAACACATCAATAAAATTACCCCAAAGCATCGTCACAGTTTCTATTAAAGTGGTAATATACGTAACTACAATATCTTTAATTGATCCCCATATTTCGCCTGCCGCTTCACTGATGTTTGCCCATATTTCAGATAGATTGGATTTGAATTCTTCCATATCTCCTGTAACGAGATTTATCAGTAATAATATCGGACCAAGAATTAAGTTTTTGATTAACTCCCACGCATTTTGTGCGATGTTCTGTATGCTTTCCCACATAGATGACAGCATTTTAGACATATTTTCTACATATTGGGTAACCGACTCAACGATTGTTGACCATAGTTCTCGCATAAATATAATTAGTGGTTCGAACGTTTGTTGGAAGTATGTTACCGCTGATTCCCAAGCTGCTGACACTGCTTCCCAAACGTTAACCGCGATCTCCGTTATGCTATCCCATAAATCAGTAAAGAAATCACGTGTCATTTCCCACGTTTCAAAAAATGAGTCAACTGTTCGTGTCCACACATATACAATTCCATCCCATACATTCGATGCGATTTCTACAACTGAGTCCCAAACGCCTTTCCAAAAATCTAAAATACCGTCCCACAGGCTAACAAAGAACTCGATAGTTGATGACCATGCTTGTTTAAGAACCTCCCATATAATAAGTCCAGAAACTTTTATTGCATCCCAGGTATCTTTGAAAAATCCTGTCACAGATTCCCATAAAGATATAAAGAAATCAACTGTTGCAGACCAGGCTGTTTTTAATGCTTCCCATATGGCTAGACCAGCTATTTTGATGGCATTCCATATCATGATGAAAAATTCACTGATCGGTTCCCAGTAGATATACACTAATGCAGCCGCTGCGATTATAGCTGCGGCGATTGCAACATATGGATTAAGACCCATAACTGCGTTTAAAGCAATCATTGCAATTTTAGTCGCTTTAACAATTGTATTTAGTGTAGCTAGTGTCGTTACGAATATTGTCATGGATGTTACTATTGCCGCTAAAACTGGCGCCATTGGTCCTAATGACGCATGCCATTTTTTAATTGCATCTACAACAACTGGTATTGCGTCTCCTACGCTCTTTAAAACATCTTCGAATTTCTTACCGAAATCAGCTACCATTTCACGCATATCCGGCAGACCATTAGATTCTAGCATGTCATCAATTGATTCAATAATACTGGTAGCACCACGTGCGACTGCTGCCTTCATGTTGGCAAATGATCCATCCCAACTCGCCCCGGCTTCTTTAGCCGCGCCGTCGATACCAGCAAAACTGTCAGTTCCATTCTTCAAAGCATCGTTCATGACATCCATAAACTTACCCGCGTCTAGTGCTCCGTCCGCCATCTGATCTGCAACTTCTTCAACTGATTGACCAGTTGCATCTGCATAAATCTGCATGGCCGGAATACCGGCATCAGTTAGGCGGTTCATGGTGTCCATTTGTACTTTGCCTTTTGCCGTCATCTTAGCTAAAGCATCCGAGACACTAGCGAACGATTCGTTACTTCCATCGCCATAGAATGACACTGCGTCACCCCAAGCTGCTACAGTATCCGTTGCTTTATCAACGTCCATGTTAGATGTAACAAAGTTCTGTACAGCTTTCGCTCCTACATCTAGTCCATAGGATGTACCTGTAACGATGTCGTTCGTTTTATCTAGTACATCGTTAGCTTTTTTTGATGAACCAGTCATTACCGTCATGACGCGTTCAAACTGTTCCATCGTGTCAATACGACCAAATGCCTGTCCAACGGAATCTTTAACCATGCTGAAACCTTTAGCTAGTAATGCAGTTACACCAACAGCAGCCGCAAGTTTTCCTATCGTTAATCCTGCGTTGCTTGTGGAACTTTCCAGTCCTTGAACAGATTTCTCGGCATCTTGGAAACCCTTCTTGAAATCACCCACGTTAGCTTTTAAATACGCTTCAACACTGTATGTTTCAGCCATTCGTTACCTCCTTTCCAGAATTAACAAGAAACGCTATTTTCGCCATGCGTTTGGCTTCATTGCTCAACTTCGGCTCTTTAGGTACTGACACTTCTTCAAGGCGTTTTTCGTAATCAAAAAAGTCCTTGTATGATTTAAATACAGGGACTTGTTTCTTACCTTGTTCTTTTGTAGCGCCAGCCATGTTGTTGAGCCAAGCTTGCATATGCATTTCGTTTTCTTTGTCAATTCGTTGTAATTGGTAGGATTTCATTCGCAATGAATATTCACGTAACGACAGGACCTCAATGTCATATAGACTTTTAAATCCTAAGAATCGAAAGCAATTTAAAATGATTTCCTCGTACATTTCTTCTGATGTTGTTATTCTTCCTCTTGTTTCACCTTCGCTTGCTTTTTGAAGTTTTTGATCTTTTGTTTCAAAAAAGGCGCTTCTTCCATCGCTTTCTGGATATCCTTGAATAGTTTTTCAAGCTTTCCTTCACCGGCTACTTTTTCCAGTGCATCCTCGATGTCATCATTTGATGGTTTGTTTTTAAGGTGTGACGTACCGGCTCTAACGATTTCATATAGCACAGTAGGATTTTCCATAGCAATGTAAGATAACGCTGATTCAACGCCCATTCCGAAAGCCATTCCGTTTGCGCTAACTGTATATATCTCATCCATTTTTCGGATAAATTTAATTCCAAACTCTAATTGATATTCCTTGCCGTTAATCGTAAATTTCATTGTGATTTCCCCTTTAATTCATGTATTTTTTAAATAAAAAAAGAGCAGGTTTCCCCGCTCTCGTAAATTATTCAGTTGGTGCCGGATCTCCGTCCGGACCTTTGTCGCCATCAGGACCCTTATCCCCCGTTGGACCCTTGTCCCCTTCTGGTCCTTGTGGTCCAGGATCACCATCTGGTCCCTTGTCTCCCGTTGGCCCTTTTTCACCCGTTCCACCACCAGATGATCTAACTAACTTTGCCAGACCGCCTTCTTTAACGGAATTTACAACATATCCAATGCCTTTATCGGATGACACCAGTACTCCGCCATCGCCTACATCAACAAATTGACCTGCCGATAAATCTTCACCAGCTTCAACGTTCCAGGTTGTGCTACCTTTTACTTTCACATTAACTTCAGCACCTTTTTCCAGTGGTGTAGTTGAATGAAAATCAGCTTCGCCAGCACTTGCTACTGCTAACGTTGCCTTCCCTTCATCATCGTTTGATAATGCTAATACACGGTTAGATTGCACATCTTCTGTGACTGTTGCTTTGAATGTTTCCATTAGTCCTCAACACCTCCGCTTTCGTCGCCAACAGCAACCGTGTCACGGAATGCATATTGAACAGCTTCTTGTTGTTCATCTGTAAGAGTCGCTTCGCCAAATTGTGGTTCTAGTTCAACATTAAAGTTACTAGATACTTCGGCTTCATCTTCTGCAGATGCAGTCGGCTCCCATGAATCAAGATAACCTTGACAATAGACAGCAGGGAATTTATCCCCTTCTCTTAAATCCTCGTCAACGTTCACTTCCCACAACTCTAGTTTTTCACCCTTGATTACGGATTGTTGCAACATATCAGCAACTGGATCTTTTTTAGCTTGAATCGCTTCGATAGATACTTCCGTTTCAAGTTCGCCCACTTTAATAATCGAACCATCTTTTGTAACGATTTTTTCCAAGTCTCGGTTATAAGAAAAAGTGTGCTCTGTTTGAAATACCAGTTTAGCAGCTTCCTTTTCCTGATCTTTTAGTCTTCTAAATAATAATATTTTATTCTTACCTTGTTGCATTTCAGCCATTTTGTAACCTCCTAATGAAATTGAAATTCTACTTCTATAATCCCGTGTAATAACGGTTCGCCTGTTGTGTTATCTGGCAGTGTCTGCGCAGTTATATTCCGTACCCTAACGTAATAGGTATCGGTGTTCTTTAATCTGCGCAGAGACGCTTTAATGTTGTTCATGATGTCCGTCAATTCCCGACGTTTTTTATGCGTGTGATATACATGGATCGTTTGTTGCACATCACCATAAATAACGGATTTAGTCGCTTTGTCCTGGTCGAATTGCTCTCCCAAGAACACGAAAGGATACGCAACTTGATTAGCCGGAAGGTAATCATAAGTCGCATATCCTAGGTTTAATGATGATATATAAACTGCATCGAATACCTGCTGTTGTGGTGATTTCATTTCCGTAGCCATTGCATCACCTATTTCATTAATCTATTTAGATCTTTTTTAAATTGAGATACCTGCTCATGGAAGCTAGGACGGATATGCGGTGTGCCCGTTTGGAATCTCGTACCATACTCTTGATATGCTGCATACTCCGCCTCTGATGCTACTCTAGCTGTAAACCCGCCATCCAGTGGCTTATAAGTGATTATGCGCTTCAGGTTACCGGTATCGACGGGGGCATACCTTTGGGCTTTTCCTTGCATTTCAGAGCCATTCATTCTAACTACATTTTTCACATCGTCCAGATTGGCACCTCTACGCAAACCAGACCTAAGATCATCCATCCCTCTAAACTCCATGGGCAACACCTTCCAAATAAAAAACGCCTTTCCTATAATCGGATTGGCGTTTAACGTTATATTTACCTTTGTGCATTCCTTTTTCAATCAGCACATGGTCAAATTCTTTACTATAAGGGCGCTGTAGCCTTGCAACGGTTATGATCCTATCTATCTGACCGAATAACTCATTTGTACGATCCACACCCATATTTGATAACTTGCAAGGCTTTGTGTCTTTGGTAGGTTCACCTTCAACATATTCGCCTTTTACCGGATCGTAATAGGATTCCCCTTCGTTAACAAAGGTAATGCGATCACTAAAATTCATATAAACATCACCTTGCCCCGTTTTTGCGGTTCCTCCGGTTCGTCTCTTTCAGATTCGATGATATCCAAGTAAGGAACAAATTCATCTTTTAAATCGTAAAAAGTCACGTTATGCCCCTCTACTGATTCGGATTTCATACCCTCCGATCCTAGCCGCTGAAATCTTCTTACCGATATTTCCATGATGATATATTCAAGTTCATCAGGAACATCCTTACGAAGTAATCCGGACAAATGACTTGTTACACTCTCGATAATGATATTGAGAACATCATCTTGTAGACTATCCTCAATACCAAGTAGTGTTTTAATCCTTTTTAGCATCTTTATTACCACCCTTTTTAGGTGATTTCTTTTCGGTATAACCTCTTTGCTTATAGAACAAGTTAAACAAGCGCTCTGATGCTTCTAATTCATGCTTGCCTTTTTTTATCTTCATTAGTCTTCAACTCCACCGCCATTAGTAGCTTCAAACTTCGCAAATGCTTCGTCCTGGATAACCATAAAGCCGATATCCATAGTTGCACGTAGCGCGATCAATTCTTGCTCATACAGGTTAACTGGATTGCCGTCAGAAGCCACCACGGTAGACAACTGCGCTTCCTCTGAAATGTTATAGTTAATGTTGTACGGGATACCATAACGAATTTGGTCAAAGTCACCAGTGTAAATATTTCCACGCTCAAACTCACCAGATTTCAAGTTAACAACTGGCAGACCATCTAATGTATCGCTTGAACGATCATAAACAAAGTTGTTTTGCCCGTCCATCAACTTACGTAAAGCAGAACGGTTTTGCGTCTTAGAAATGAATGCATTTGCTTCGAAATCTTCATCCTCTACAAGCGCTTGTAAATCGATAATCGCATCCGCAGTTAATTCACCGCTAACCACGTTGTCTGCAGCAATAACTGATTGCTCAATAGACTGTGTGAATGGATTGTCCACATTTAGGATAGACGCTTCATCAAACTTCTTGTAGAATGCTTCAGCGATCTTAGGCTTCATTACTTCAAAGAAGTTTGACATCGTATATTGTAAATACTCACGAGAAGCAACAAGGATTACACCCAGTTTCTTGGCTTCCATTTCCACTTGTAACCATTCAGCCTTGCTTGTTTCGATACGTTGACCTTCTCCTACCCAGTAAGCGCCAGGACCCTTAGCGAGATAGTCAAATGTCTTTTTCTGCTTGTCCATTTCTTCATACTTACCAAGCTGCATTACCTTTGAATTCTGGATTACATCTTGAATGATTCCAGTACCAAATTGTGTCGGGATTTCACCTGTTCGTGCATCTTGCATCATTACGTTATCTGGATCAAACGTTTCTTGTTTAACAGCAAAATGCTGTAAGTTCATTTTCAATTTCTTGTTCATGTTTGTATTCCTCCTAGTTTTTAATAACTCTTGCTTTGGCAGCCATTTCCGCGATGGATGGCACTTTACTTTGAGTTTGAATGCCACCACCTGTTTTAGGTGTATCCTGCCTGAGTGCTTCCTTCACCTGCGTATTAACAGCTTCATCAAACGCGCTTTTCAGATTAGTAATCTGTTCTTTTATTTTTTCGTTGTCTTGAAGCGATAATAGGGATTCCGCGAATGCACCTGGCAGTTCGTTTTCTTTCAGATCGGATTCAATTTCAGACAGCAACTGCCTGTTGTTCAGTTCTCGTTCACGATCTTCTAATGCCTTTACACGCTTTTGGTATTCAGCATCTTCTTTTTCCTTTTGCGTCATCTTGGCATAGTCGGCAGCTTCTGCTTTTGCCTTGTCCAGTTCCACCTGTTTTTCTTTCTCCAATTTAGCCTGTTGTTTCTTTAGTGCGCTATCAACTGCCTTAGAAATTTGGCTGTCTACCTGCGATTTTGTAAAAGTATCCTCATCTTTTGGATCATCTTCCGGTGGATCAGCAGGTGGTTCCTCTGGTGGGTCGTTTGGCTCCGCAAAAAACTGTAAATTTAAAGGCAGACCTTTTTCCACTTGGCTGTGTAACGTTCCTGCGACTTCTGCTTCTGTCATTGTCGTTCCTTCTGCGATTTGCTTTATTTTTTCTAGCACTTTATCCATTTTCATTCCTCCGTCCCATGCAGTCGATTGCTATCAATCTTTCATTCCATGCAAAATAAGCCCCGCGTCAGTCCTTTACAGCCCGATCAGTGCTTATCCTTATGAAACTATTCAATTGATGTTAAAAGCCCGCATACGATTGTTATTGGCATAATAAATAAGCCTTTTAATGACTTGCTAAGGTCAAACATTACTTATTTTCCACTAATTCAATGGTTACTCTTTTCCTTTTAGCACTACCTAAATCAATGATCTTTCCATTAGATTCTATGGAACCAAGCCATTCTGGAGGTCTGTTTTCTGTTTCGATTTGATCTATTTTATAACCCTCCAATGATTCATCTAAAAACTTAAGCATCTCGCCATCAATATTAACCGTCACTGTTGGTTCAGCCATAGATATTCCCCCTCATTGCTTTGCGTCGTTCAATTTCATCAGCAGTCTTCTCGATCAGCTTGTCTTGCCTGACATTAAGCACTATGAAGTTGTCATCGCTTGCGTTCTCCATCAACATGTCAGCTACTTTAGATGGCAATTCATCCAATTTAAACTTTCTTTCCCTTTTCTGTTTGCGTTCTTCACATACCTGGTAAAACACATAGATAGGAATAGATAAAAAAGCAATAATAAACACTACTTCTTTGATTATTAACAGATTTAACAACACTACGATCCCTCCAATTCAGATTCATTTATGATCTTAGCTAAATAAACGCCAATCCCCTTCGAACCTTTATCCTTCTTTTTCTCGTTATAGGACTTGCTTGCTTTTATACTGTTTTCAAATATTTCTAAGTCAGTATCAGGCCCATAATCAAAGAACGTTACATACTTATCTACCTTGGGCTTAGGCATTACAATCCCCTCGCTTTCAAGTCCGCATCCCATGCTTTGCGGTCAACGTATCCCGCCTGACTGCATCTGCAATTTGGATGCATTGGGTAAGCATTCACACCTGGTTCAGCTTCCGACACTTTGAATGTCTTGCCATCCAACTCACTGCAAATATCACAAGCTGTTGGTTCCGCAATAAATTCATATCGTTCAATTTCTGCTTGATTCATGCTGTCTCGGAATACATCTTGTTGAACACGTGCTAACTCGGTTCTTAGCAACCTTTCTGAATTATAAACGCTAGAATCAAACTTCTTACGCAAGTCCCTAGCTAATTCACGGGGATTCTTCCCCTGTATAATGCCACGATTGAGCAGCCTGTTTAATTCACTTCTAAGAGCATCATGGTTATCCCATAGTCTGTCTGACCAAGTGGCACTAAGGAACGATGCATTAACAATGGACGAAATGCTCTTTTCGTTGTAATTGAGTGTTTCTCCTAAGATACCGGATTGTCTTTCATACTCTGATCTGGCATTAGCTGTCATGGATTCAAATAATATGCGTTGTTCTTCGCTAGTCATAGCCAACAGTTCCAGATGGATATTAGCTTTCAACAATTCAAGGCGGTTAATTTTTAGTGTTACGTTATACAGCCGCATTTCCTCGTTAGCTTGCTTGCTGAAATTCTTCTCTTTCACATAACGCTTTGCTTTCCTGCCGTATTTGTCAACATCAGCCTTAGTAACACGTTTTCTAGCTTCAATCATGCTAATACCTTCAACGTCGGCATAACGACCGTAGAATGCATCTATCTGATCTTGTATATCCTCCATTGCACGTAGCTGATTGCTTTTTATCTTACGGGCAATCTTGGCATCGTCTTTAATCATTTTATCGATGTGCTTTAATTCTCGATCACGCCAGTAGTTATCCATTTATTCACGCAACTTCCCGCATTTGCTACATTCATAAAAAAATCCGCCTTGTAAATCCTTGCGCCAGACAACTTTATAATCATGAAAACATAACAACTGTTTAATAAACCTAATCATCTTCGTTCACTTCTTCATCTTCTAGTTGTTCATTTACAGGGAAACCATACATTTCTTGATTCAACTTATTCTCTTCCTCAATTTGTTCTATTTCCTCGTCTGGATTTTCAACAAATGACAGTTGAGACAGCATAGTCTTTTGAGACAACTCACCGCCCATTTTAGAAAACCACTCTAACTCTTTGTCAATCGCACTAGGCAGATTCTCTGTAAACGTAATAGCTAAATCACTCACGTCAAAAGCGCCCTCAGCGGCAATGCTCATAATGTTATTGATCAGCCGGTAACGGTCACGCAATGACTTTTTGAATAGGCGTTCTTTTGTTGATCTTTTCTGTACTAATGCAAACAGCTTCATTTTTAATGCTTCACCAGACTGTGGGCTTGTTCCCTTTTTATCATCCAGTAGGTTAGGAATAGATGTGAACAGCAGTATGTTATTAAACACCCTGTCCTTGTATGCTTCTGTACCTGCAACGTCGTATTTCTTATAAATGTACTCCGCATCAACGTTCGAAAAGCGCCCATCGGTACTCTGCTCAGACTGCAACATAATAATATTAGCGTCTTTCATTTTCTTCGCTTCATCCACATCTAAATCGAGACTACCTTTTATTTTAAGCATTGCATCATTTAAATCTGTCATGTAATTAGCTGTATCCGATTGTGCACTATCGTACAGATCAATCAAATTAAGCGTATCTTCAAAATCGCCTTGCCTAAACTTGTTATTGTCATACTCAATGATTGGAACACCATTAAAGTAGTGTTGTTCATCTTCTGATAACGTTAAACCAAAAGCATCATCCATCTTGTATGTGGTTCGCTTACTATCTGTATACACATAAACAGTAATGTCATCTTGAAATCTATTTCCGATGTATCGCACACCAGCAATTGGGTTCATTTCTACTGTGTCATCGTAAATAACGAATGTTTCAAGCACATCAAGAATGGTAAACCTTGTTTCATCTGCGTTATTCCTGTACAGCAATTCATAAGCGCGTCCATAGATTGACTGGTCAAGCACCAAATCGCTGTTGTGTTCATCAGCATCGTTCTCTCGGTTCATATCACGTAATTGCTCGTTTACAGCTTCCTGTGGATACGTTGTTTTCAATGGTACACCTACCATATAACCTTGAATAAACTGGCTCACGTACTTGGCAAAGTTATGCGTAGCACGGTGATCCGCAAGGTGTTCCTCTTTCCTTCGTTTGTTCCGCAATATATCGGTGTTATTTCCCTTGTAGTATTCCTGCAATTCTTTTAATCTCGGACGTTGATGTTGTTGGTGATGCTGTATCATCTTTGATAGATCATCCGTTTTATCGAGTAATTCATCAACACTCGAATATGTGTAATGGATATTCGATTCATCAGAGAATCGTTGCTTTGTTCCACTACCGTAACTGTAATGTGCTGTTTCGAATTCGTTTACTTGTGCCATGATTATCATTCAACCTTTTCATATATAGATTCAAATATATCAGGTCTAAAAGGGACGTAATCCCCGATCTCTGTTTTTACAATATAGTCATTTACATATGCGTTTCGATTACCTTGTTCTGTTGGAATAATTAGTTCCTCGCTCCCTGGCCTAAACAGCACCCGTGAATTGAAAAACTCTCCCATAAACTCTTTTAGTGCAGTAAAACTTTCGAATCCTTTATATTGAACGGCCTTAACCTCTTTTGGCTTTTCGCGAAATCTATTCATTTTTTTGCCCTCCCTACAATCCTAGCGACTGTAACGCTTTGTATTTTTCTTTCTTGTCTTTGTTCTTGCCTAAGTGGTAACGTTCCATAGAATACCTAAGGGCATCGATTACGTGGTTGTTATCATCAATCGGAACATTAGTCCACTTACCTTCTTTATCCTTTGTAAAGGTATAGGTATTGAATTCCTCAATCGTATTTTCACAAGATGGATGAATGTAAATCTTGAATCCCTGCAGGAACAAAATACCTTGCCTGATACTACCTGCGCCTTTGACTGACCTGTGAAGCCTTCTCACGCCCTTACTGACCAACTCACTTATTAATCTAGCTTCGGCGCTATCACCTGTAATGGACGATTTGAGCAATTCCTTTTCTGCAAGCATTTTATAAATGTCATCTGTCATCATTGCTTTTTCATAATGTTCGTCATATATCCATATTTCTTTATTAGATAAATCTACAACAGAACCAACCAGGGTTGTGGGGTCGTTTGTATATCCATAGTCCATCCCATGAGTGGTTTCTTGTATCTCTTTAATCTTCTGCAACGGATCAAAGTCTTTCACTTGGAAGTTCTCAAATACAAGCCCTTCTGCAACGCCCCATTCACCATCGGCAACTATTCTTGCTCGCCTTGGATTCGTTCTGTATAAGTCCTCATATCGTTCTCTGTCCACATCATCTAGCCATTCATTGCACCGGAATGTAGTTGTAGTAGCAAATGTATCCTTTTCCTGTGTTTCCTCGTCAAAGAACATCGATTTAAGCCAGTGTCTTTCCGACCATGGGTTAAACGTCAGTGTTATTTGCTTAAAGAATTCCGGATCATCATGACTACCACGAATCGACTCAACCAACGTTCTAAAATCATCCTCAGATTCGATTTGGTAGGCTTCCTCGACCCACACCCACGAAAGCATGCCTACATCCACAGAAATTGATGTTATCTTGAGTGGATCGTCTAAACCTCTGAATAATATCTTCTGCCCAGTAGGCTTGTATGTGATTTCCGGCATACTCTCGTTGAATTTAAAAAGATGGCCAACCTTTAATTTATTGGCTGCCCATTTCAAGTCTGTATATGTGGATTGTTTATTAGTGTTTGAATATCTTCTAACTACCAGTAGGTTCGCCCATGGATACTTCATCAATCTATAAATATAGTTGATTGCTGTATTCTTGGATTTCTTGCTACCACGGGATCCTTTCACAACTCGGTAGAATTGCTTGTTATGCCAGAAACGATTGTAACCACTACCTATTTCCTTAGAGACGGATATGTTGGGTTGCTTAGTCATCTTCTGGCACGTCATCCACGAATACGGGTGTAATGTTCTCTACTTGTTGCTTTTCTGTCCACATAGCATAACGTTTTCCTAGTAGTTCGGCCGCTTTTGTTCTGGCCATCGTATCAGATTTCCTTTCGTGCTTTTCCACACTAGATGTGAAATCCCCACTACCCACAACCAGTAATTGTTCATCAGTTACTTGTCCACGCATCACAGACGTTAGATATTGAAGCACTTCATCCTGTTCGGCTATGGACTCCTTTTTCAATTCATCCAAACGCTTATCTATATAAGATTTGATACTAGGTTTGCTCAAGTTTTCATTTCCGATAGCATAAGCCGTTTTCGTACTATATCCAGCGTTAATTGCCGCTTGGGTTGTTTCGCCCAATCGAATGTATTCATCACAGAAACGCCTTTGCTTTTCAGTTAGCTTTGCCATTTCCTTATATGCACTCCCTCCAATATTAAAAGCGCCATCCACGTATTACCTCGTGAACAGCGCTTATTTAAGTATCCGTAATAGACGAGTAATTTTACCTCGCCGTCCTGCCTTCTAGTTTACACCAAGCGTTTTCATCCTGTCATTTCTTGGGAAAAGTGTGCAAAGTGTGCAATCTTGTACACGACTGATTCTTTAATGTTATATATATGTCTTCTCGATAATCCCATGTGCTGACTTAAAGCGCTCATGCTCATTCCGTCCAGCATGCATTCCAGGACTGCTTTTTCTCGTTCATCCTGTATTACACACATCCTCTCTTGGATATAGAGTACCTTGTCCTCCAATTTAAGCACCCATCTACTGGCTTTATCTCGCCTAATGACTTCTAATGCCACTGGATCACTGGTGCCCCCTTGTGCCTTTGGCATAGTTGATTCTACTCCACCCTGAGCAACCAAGTTACCACCTTTATAATCCATTAAATCACGCTGTCTCTTGATCTCGTTTATCATCCAATTGTAATCCCTCAATGCACTCTCGATCTGTTTTTCGTTCATCAAATCCAACTCCCTCAAGAAGGTATTTGTAATATTTGCTAGGTTGCGCCGGACTAATAGCACCTGTGCGCTTGTCTCGTCTATGTCTGCTGATCTTCCATTGGTACATTAGAGCCACACCACGCTGACTATAAAAGCTGTTACCGACATAATGCATACAACACCGTAGTTTTCCTGCCGCCTTCTGTTTCTCTCTCCGATTGTTGCTAGAGTGAATAGCAATATTGATATTAGTAATACAATTTGAAATGCTATTAACATGTGTTTTCCTCCCTCAATATAAAAAACGGACAGCCAAGAGATCCCTCAATCTCTAATGCTGTCCGTCGGTTCTTCCGTAAGGACTTATTTATTTAATTGTCTTTTCTCTTCGTCATGTCTTCCTCGTGCATAACCTTCATGATATGCTACTTTCTTTTCTTCCCTTAACCGCTCAATCATTTCCCTGCGCCTTCCTAATTCTTTAACCACAGAATCATACTCTTGTTGTAATTGTCGTTTGTTCGGCTTCATATAATCTCCTGCCCCTCTATCCTCAATCGCTCGCTGCGATCTACATCAAGGACTTGTCCGTTCTTCCATATGATAACGTCCTGCCCGTAATTCTTTGCTTTAATCTTCGTTAATTTGCTGTTTTTAACGATGTAAACCGCATCCTCATTCAAATCAATGCTTTGCTTCATTGCTGGATCACTCCTTGTTGTCTTTCTCTAATTGTTGATTCAACGTCCACACGCTATCATGCAGTGATGCATTCTCTAGCTGCAGGAGTTCTATTTTACTTTCCTGTTGTTCCAGTTTCTCCTGTGTATCCATGTGTTTACTGTATTCTGTTATAAATCCAACAAAAAATATCACAACCAACATAGCTATTGGAAAATAATATAGAAAATATACTTTTACATCTTTCATAAAATCACCTACTTTGTTTTAGGATTATATACAAAACGTCTGCCGAACACCTCTATAACGGTTGCCTGATTCTTCTTCACCTTATCAATCTTCACAGCAGTTACCATCCGTTTGCCTTTCTCAAATTCGTTCATTTGACCTCCCACCCTTTGCCAGATTTCTTAGCGATAACCAACTCTTTCCCGGACTGGATCTCGAACAATTTCCTGCGTAATGTAAAATCTCTAGAAGCATGTCCTTTAACGTCGATGATCTCTTCATAGCCATCTACATAAGTAACCTTAAAATCTGCTGTGTATTTTGCACCTTGTTTTGTTCGTTTACCTGCGCCCTTGCATAATGTGCATTTATTCAAGTTTCCAGTGCGTTTGTTGTATACCTGACCTCTGCCATCACATCGACCGCATTCGACCTTGTACGGGGCTATAATCGTATATTCCGGCTGTAATTCTATGTCTTTGACTAATTTGTCGCCTTTCAGAATGAGATAGTATTCTGCTTCGGAACGACTATCAAACTCTATGCCGAACATCGTTGTCTTTCTAGCATTATATTTATTGCGTTTTTTCGGTCGTATCATCAGCACTCACCCCTGTCGATCCATAACCGTTAGTGCCTCTTTCTGATTCTGATAACTCGTCCACTTCCTCAAACGTTATTCGTCTGACTGGTGCAAGAATTGCTTGTGCTATGCGGTCGCCTTTATGGATTTTATAATGCATACCACGTACACAATTAAAAGCGTGGTCGCTTATGTTATTTCCTGCTATGTCATGATAAACCGGACCGATGAAACTATTCATTTTTAAATTTTGCCAAGTTGTGTCTGGTGTAACGTTATCAACAATCACTCCAACCTCACCTTTATATCCTGCATCAACAGTGCCCAACTGCACCCTTAACTTAGTTTTCAATGTGATACCAGAACGTGGTCTAACCTGTATCTCATAACCTTTAGGAATATCAAATGCCAATCCCGTTTTAATTAGCTTGGTTTCTCCTGGCTCAATGATCGTATCCTCCACAGCAACCAGATCAAAACCAGAATCGCCTTCCTTTGCATATTTAGGCAGTACAGCATCTTTGTGTAGTCGTTTTACTTTCATCATTTATTCCCCCATTAGTTTTTAGCATTTATGTTTAAGTTTTTAATAGAATCATAATTTCCGCACCACGGACATACAATTTTAGGATGCCAGTCATCATTGTCTTGTAATTTAGAAACCATTATCCCTATATCACAACGCAAGCATTCGTACTTAGCTATTTTATAGAACATCATTTAAACATCCTTTCATCTCTCAATCTATTAGCTTGCTGTAGTATTAAAGTATCCATTTCTCTATCACCGACAAGAGCACCCAGGATGCAGTTTTCTATGCTTCCCGATCTATTCAGCTTGTATGGAAAATTCATTTTGTATCTGGATCGCCAGACAATGTTCACATCTTTGTTATGTGTACTGTCCTGCGATTGCAGTTCAATTAATTGTTCCTCGGTTAGATTTTCGTATTTCATGCGTTATCACCGATTGACCATTTGCCGTCCGTTATTTGATCCCATATGTGATACCAATGAACAGGCTCCTTATCGGATGGTTTGCTTTTATAATTATTCACTCGTCCGTTAGTCATCTGATATTCAAATTCGTTGTCACCCAATCGGCAACGGATGATCTTACCATCTTTTAAAGCATTCATAGCTTCTTCGAAAGATACATAGTTTGGTAGTATTTCCCACGCACTGGATACAAAAATACCGTTTAAATTACTACTATTCATTGGGTTTTCTATGCACCCAATTCCTCCGAGTTCATTAACGACAACTTTGTATCCGCGTTCGTTTTCAGCAATTTCCCCTACCTTCAATTTATCTATCATTTCACCTGTAGTTAACATTATTTTTCCCTCCACACTATATAGTCGTAATTTTCAATAACTCGCTTTGACGTAATCACTGTTTGCAGCCAATCCCCATCACGGTTACGGTAATGGATTTCTTTTACATATATTTTCAAGAGTATTACCTCCTGTGGTTTACTTTTCTTGATATTCAAATTCCGTAATAACCTGGCTGAAATATTTTTCAATATCACCTAATGCGCAATTATCATTAATGTAGCCAACCGTTCGATAAGTGTTTGTTCTTTTATCCCATCTGCAAATGTACAATTCTCCATCTTTATTTCTGTACCATTTCCGAAGTTCGGCTTCCGATGTGTTTATAATTTTTATAACGAATAACAATTCATTACCTCCAATTAATAGTTTAATAGAGCCTGTGCAGTCGATTCTTTATTACGCATGTAATTGGTCTAGTTGATCTTTAAAACGCACACACATGCTTTAATATTGCGATTACCACCATGAATTGCTAGGTTGCTCTACTTTTATATCCATCGCCCTGGCAGCAGACAGCTTCCTACGTAACTCATAATTTAATTCCCAGGATTCTGCTTTCAGTCCGTGTTCGGCTAATGCGGCAGTTAGTTCAGCGCGTTCGGTTTCCGATTTATTCATGGGATATGTCCAGTCTTTTTTCTACGGGGCAGATTAACTTTAGTTCCCCTCTCATGCAAAAACCAACACCACTCACGCTCACCAATAAGCTGGCATACCCTACACTTTCCTTGAATCCAGTCACCATGCCTATGTCACCGTTTGAATCATGAACAACATCGCCTATCCGATATTCTTTTAAATCCCTACCATGCTTACTCCAAAATATACGCTCTATTTCTTGTGCGATTTCTGATTCAGTGGAATGACGGAAACCACTGATGGCTCCACCCATTGTGTTATCCGCATGTACCGCATTAGCGCTTATCTTTGTAACTTTTCCAATATCTCCAGTTAATTTATGGGTGATGAAATCCCCAACTTCAAACTCTGGTTCTACTTCATAGCCGACGTATAATGATTTTATTAACTGATCTAAAGTAAATGAATATAAAATACTTCCTTTGTGTGCATTACGATCAACAAAAATATTTACTAAACCTACTTTGTTATCCATCCATTGGTCAATTAAGTGTTGTTGTTCCTGTGTAACTTTAACTTTTTCACCCATTTATAATTCCTCCCCTTATTTAAAATCAGAACCGTGATTCATAAATTACGGTTGCATCTACCTTATTTTGATAATCGCTCAAATTAATTTCTTTAGGGTAATATCCTTCCTCGTAAAGATTGTTCATATCTTCTTGCATATCTTCCGCCCAAACTAAAACGTATCTTTTAATAATAAATCTATCTCCCAAAATAACCCCTCCTATTTAAACTCCCGATCCACAACCCACAGCAACAACCCAATCACTGCCAATATCACCACAAATGCTACAATCATTGCAGATGACAAGGTGACCAGTTTACCGATGATGATTACTGCTGTGTCTAGTTTTTCAATCATGGTTGTCTGCCAGCGTTCGACGCGCTATCCTTCCACAATCGTCTTCAATCGCTGTGTTTTTCCATAGTTCGCTGTGATAATTTCTAATGCCCGCATAAAACTCCAAAGCCTGTTTGTAGCGTTGGTTTTGATCTTCTAAAATAAAATTAGATAAACTCGAATCATTTGAAATCTTTATTGCTTCATTCGCCATTTTTAAATCCTGTTCCAATTCCTCCACATAATCCATAACGACATCAACAACATGCCTACCCAGCGTATTTGGTGGTAATTTTCTCTTTTGTAAAAACTCATTCAATTCTCCGTTATGCATTGAAGCATACTCAAGTTGTTTGTTTCTATTTTCCGAATCTTCCGTACGTTCTGCTTGTTGGATAAGCCAGTCAAGATCATTTCCGAACAATGACTTTCCGTTTTGTCTACCGGTTAACATGAGCGTATGTCCTAATCGCCATTTTATCTCATCCAACCTACTCATGCCCGTTCCCTCCAATTAAATGCAGACTGTACAGCTTCTGTTGCAGCACGTTCCTTCGTCCAACCCCTGCGCCTTCTTCCTGCATACGTGTTACGCTTGATCCCGTTCGATGCAGCGCGATTTATATAATAGTAATAATCATCGTCCACACGTTTGTGGCCACCTTTTGGCACTGTTACGACCTGCTCATTAGTCCATCCTTTAGTACGTCTGCCTATCACCGCACCAATAGTCAGTTCAATTCCATTATTTGCTGCTTCTTTTTGCAATTTCTTTAATAT
>RWZD01000030.1_pt1 | contig 46812 bp, 39 predicted proteins | sample 2187771 | NCBI WGS metagenome assembly RWZD01 (sample SAMN10531866, study PRJNA481165) | viral metagenome | isolation source: viral particles purified by filtration and ultracentrifugation from about... | place: USA: Tennessee
CCGAGTGCAGCCAACACCGCCACAGCACGAAATATAACGAATATTTAGCGTTCCTCGTGCTTCAAGCCCCCGCTCAACACACACATCACCCCCATGAGATCCGCGTGACGAATAGCCACCTTCGCCCTTGCATACACCTTTGGTTTCGCATGATATGCAATACCCAGCCCTGCTTTACGGATCATCTTCAAGTCATTTGCCCCGTCGCCGATTGCCACTGTTTGTTCGATAGGTATTTCCAGTTTTTCAGCTAGTTTGACCAACGTTTGGGCTTTATATTTTGCATCGACTATTGGCCCTTTGACTTTACCAGTCAGTTTGCCATTTTTAACTTCGAGCTGGTTAGCAACTGCGGCTGCGAGTTTTAACCGCTGCTGCAAATCATTAGCAAAGAAAGTGAACCCACCAGAAGCTATCGCAATATGCCAATTCATGGCTTGAAGTTTACGCACCAAATTAGTCAACCCTGGCATCAAAGGCAATGTTTCCAATACTTGGTCAAGAATTGACGCATCTGCACCTTCTAGTAAGCTAACGCGTGCGCGCAAGCTTTCGGTAAAATCTAGCTCCCCTTGCATTGCACGCTCTGTCACCTCTGCGACTTGCTCACCAACACCGGCTAAACGAGCAATTTCATCAATACATTCAATTTGAATGGCAGTTGAGTCCATATCCATCAATAACAGACCTGGTGAACGCAAACGTGGAATTTGCCCTAGCGGTACCACATCTAATAAACATTCATCAGCGAGCTTTTTAATCCTAGGGGTAATACTCCCAGCGATTCTGACAACTTGGTAATCATCAATACGCCATGAGGACACAATCACAATCGCGATCCCTAATCGCTGTTGGAAATTACTGATCCTAGCTTTATCTAATCCACGGCCATATAGTAGCCACCCACTGTCACCTGCACGGTAATCCAGAGGCATCACTTCTTCACCACTCAAAGAAAGTGGCAAACCGGGCCATTTTTGGATCTCGTCGGGTAAATAACAATAGGTCAAACTCGTTGACATGAAAATTAGCTCCTGTAATCGATGTAATCTTTATTTTAATGATGAGTTGCGAGTAGCCGAACGAAGCCACTATACTTAACGCCAACGCCTTAGTTTTTGCGCCGATTAACTATGTATACTATTTAAATCTTATATACCGCTGCAATTTATACCTTAAATCACTCATTTTAGGTAGTGAAGTGCCGCTAACAATACGATAACCTGAAGTATGACGGATATACTGACAAAGAGCATCAACTAACCAAATGAAACAAACTTTTAGGCTACATAAAACAGTCATTATTGTTATCTGCATTGCGCTGGTAACCTTACTTATGCATGGTGTTTCATATTTGGGTAATAGCCAAAACCAAAACCGAATTGAACAGTTTAAACAATTGACCTACGTGCTCGCAGAACAAGTCGCTTTCAGCTTATCCGATTATATTGTCCCCGGCAGCAAAGATTTTAATTTAGACCGAATTAATGCCAATTTAAATAACATTGCAAAAGATAAGTATATTTTAGATGCCAGCATCTACACTGCCAATGGCGTTCTTGTGACACAAGTCGGCGAACCTGCCACCGTAAAAGAACGGCTAGCTATCGATGGCAATTCATCACTACAAAACTTTCAATATCAATTAGTTGTACCAATCCAAGGGGCAAAAGAGCCAAAGGGCTATTTGCGTTTAACTATCGATACCGAGTTACTTTCTGCTGAAATTCAGCAAGCAGATAACAGTACGAATGTATTAAGGATTTTTATTCTGTTCGCTTTATGTATCGGTTTTGTTTTAGCCAATACATTATTGCGTTTAAAGAAAAAGAAAGGCCACAAACAGCCACCGCCATTAGTGGTAAATACTGAAGATAACCCTGAAGAAAACGAACCTGATGACCTTACTAGCAAAACAACAATAAAACCTAAACCAGCCCGTCTGAGACGAAAAAAAGAACCTAGGCCTTACCGTCCAAAGCGGCCTGCCCCCAAAAGCAAGCCTCCTCAGGCCGATAAATAACTGTTAATTTTAAATCGAAGTAGTATCAAACACGATTGGTGCAACAAATTCGACTCGCCCATCCACCAACAGTGTTTCTGGTGGCATAGGGAAAGGTGCTGCACGTGAAATTGTGGCTAAGGCTTCTTTGTCCAATATTTTAGTTCCCGATGAATTAAATAAACTGGCAGTAATAACCTCACCTTTACTGTCCACAACCACTTTTACCTGAGAAACCCCAGTTGAACGGAAACGCAGGGCCGCACGTGGGTAACGTTTTGACTTTGCAATACGCTGATGGACTTCACTCTGCCAGCCTTGGTGACCGCTTAGTGCAGCAGAGGCATTACTGGAAAAATTTGCCCGACTACTCGCTTCACTCCCCGACGCGGGAGCAGAGGTTACTGTAGACTCTTGATCTGCAGTAGGAACCTCTTCAAGCACTTTTTTCTCTTGTACTGTTTTCTTTTTCGGTGGGCGCTTTTTCTCACTAACTTTGGTTAACGTCCCATTATCTACGATGGCAGTTTCTGGTAATTTTTCCGTTTTTTCAACTACCTCTGGCAAGACTTCTTCATGCGTTGTGACTTGCTGCTTTGGCGCATGGTTAACCTCAGGCTCAGCCTGCTGCTCTAACTGGTATACCCCGAGTTGTAGTGAAATTGCAGGTGGCAATACCCCTGTTTTCGGGATTGAAGTAGTAAACCATCCGATGAAAATGACTGCCAGTGTTCCATGGAAAAGACAACTTAAAAACAAACCGCCCAGTGGACGGAAAATCGGGCGCTCGAACTTGCCCGTCATACTGCTCATATTCTGCCTCACGACTTTATTTTTTGTTAATTATAGGCATAATACAAACAAAAATGATATTCATTATTATTAGTAAAAACACAGTCTGAAAAATAACCCATTGATTTAATTACAAAAGTAATCTGAGCAGATTATTAATCAGCACAATTCATCGGTCCCCACTCCTTGTTTGTGCATTTTATGATATTAACACCAGCAAAATGACTATTGATAAATCCCTTGCCCGCAAAATTAGCGGAGCATATCAGTCAACATATAGCCAGCTTGTGCGCTTTTTCCGCAATCGGCTAGATAACAGCAATGATGCTGATGATTTATCACAGGATGTGTTTACACTATGGCTTAATCGCAAAGAAAAAACACCAGTAAAAGAGAGCCGAGCTTACCTATTTAAAATTGCTAATCATGTTTTAATTGATCACTGGCGACGCAACCAACGTCAAACGACATCAGAAACCCCCATTGATGAAGTCATACATGAATTCAATCTTGAACAAAGGCAAGCTGATCCCAGTGAAATTCTGGAACATCAGCAACGTATCCAGCTGTTAAGTGACGCTCTCGAAACATTACCCCCTCGCCGACGAGAAGCTTTTTTACTTTATCGTTTTGATGGGTTATCTCAAAGTGAGATTGCTGAGCGAATGGAAATTTCAATCAGTATGGTGGAAAAACATATTGCGGCAGCACTAGTTCATTGTAAAAAACACCTTGATAATCAGGGCAATAACCCGTAATGACACATAATTCTTTGCAAACATCAGATGATGCAAACCGTATTGATGAGGAAGCGGCGCTGTGGTTTACTCGCATGCACAGCCAACGCATCAGCGCACTTGAAACCGAGCAATTTAAGCAATGGCTCGCGGCTTCGTCTGAACATGCCAAAGCTTATGATGCGATTGCCGCTGTTTGGCGGGAGTTTGACATGCTCCCCCGCCCTGCCAGTGTCGAATTTACAGAGAAAAAACGCCCTTTTTTTCGCCTTTGGCGCCCTTTGGGGAATACCTTAGCGGCTTTTTTTATTGCTGCTGTTCTATTCTTACCCTACAGCCACCTGCCTTCAATGTTACTTAATAACATGACTTTAGTCGCTACAGACGCCCCTAAAGAAGTCACATTACCAGATGGCTCCCAGTTATTTCTTAACCGTAATACCCGTATTCATGTGGCCTACGAAACCCCAGTCCGTAATATTTTACTTGAAAAGGGAAACGTTTATTTTAAAGTAAAATCAAACCCTTACCGCCCATTCATTATCCAAGCGGATAAAAGACGCATTCAAGTCGTTGGCACTGAATTTGAAGTCAATAAAGTCGCACAGCAAGTTTCAGTGAATGTTAGCCAAGGCATTGTCAGCTTTGAAAATACTGACAATGGCCAGCCTATTTTTTTACTGGCGGGGGATAGCGCCGTTAGCCCTACGCCAAATAGCCAAATTACGCGCCAACATATTGACGCGTTAGAAGTGGCCCGCTGGCGTTTTGGTGAATTAGTATTTGTCGATAAACCGCTATCTGAGGTACTTGATGAATTAAGTGGCTATTCGTCAGCCCATGTCGAGCTTTCGCCAGCAAGTTTAGCCAAGAGTAAAATCTCTGGTCGTATTAATTTGCGCCACCCTAAACAGTTCTTTCAAGCTCTCCCATCATTATTACCCGTACAAGTCGTGTATCAAGATAAAAATAACATATTGATTATTCAGAATAAAAAAAATAAATGAAAAATATTTTCATTTGCAGGTGAGGATAATTCTCATTTCACCCTCTTCTTAAGTAGTCATTCTTTTAATGACGCATTTTTCGCACACTTTTTGTGCAGCTTAAGAATAAGGGATATCTATGTCAATTCAGTTTACTCAAAGCCGGTTAAGGCCGCTCGCTCTTGCTGTCGCAGTGAGTAGTGCCATTGTTTGTCAATCAACTTCTGCGCAAGAACTTACCTTCTCTTTGCCAGAGCAACCCCTTGCTAAGTCTGTTGCTGAAATTAGCCGCCAAGGGCAAATCCAGTTGCTATATGATAAGAGCCAACTTAATGGCCTACGAGCACCTGCATTATCGGGCAACTACTCCGCACAAACCGCATTACAAAAAATACTTATCGGTAGCGGCTTAGAACTTGTCAATGAAAATGGTGTTTTTGTTATCCACCAGCAGAATTTAAACCAAGGCACATTGGTTTTACCGGAAACCCAAGTGTCTGGTGTGATACAAAACCACCCTGCGACCGATGTTATGTCAGCACCGCAATATGTGACTTCTGAAGAAATTAGCCAAAAAAATACGGGCGATGGCAATATCACCGATTTAATGAAGACTAATCCAGCAGTGCAATTTGCCAACAATGACAGTAATTCAATGAACCAAGGGGAAATCAAACCTTCCCGTATCTCAATCCACGGCTCAAGCAGCTACCAAAACGCCTATCGCCTTGATGGAGTAAGCTTTAACAACGATTTTGACCCCGCGGACAATGGTCTTGGTGAAACCTCAACCCGTTTGAGCAGTAGCGACCAAGGGATCTACATCGATAGCCGTCTTATCGACAGTATGACGGTGTATGACAATAACATTCCTGTCGAATTTGGTGGATTTACGGGGGGAACGGTAGAAGTAAATAGCCGCCGCTGGCAAGGGGAAAATAGCGCTCACGCGTATTATCGCTTAACCCGCTCCGGTTGGAACAACCTTTTCCACGATTCCACTCAAGGTATTGATACATCAAAAAATGACACATCCAATCCTGCTCGTTTCCAAAATCGCTATGATAAAAGTGACTTTGGTGGCTGGTTTGAAGCGGGTGTAACCGATAATTCAGGTATCGTATTTTCTGCCTCTCGCCGTAGTTCTACTATTCCAATGACTGTCGTTGGTGGTGAAGCTTATGTGCTTGAAAATAACCAAATCGTACCTTTTGACGGTTTTTACGGTAAAAAAAACCAGCGCCGTATCTCTGATAACTACTTTTTAAAATATTCGATAGATTTATCAGAGAAGAGTTCATTAGATTTGTCTGCCAATTATGCTAATTACGATAGCCGCCTCTTTTCATCAACGATTGCCAATTCAGGATATGACTCAACCCATGATGGGCTTGGCTTCACTGCTGTGTACAAACAAAAATTTGACCTCGGCCAGCTTGAAGTTACCGCAAGTACACAAGACCTGAAAGATGATCGTAAAAATGATCAAAAATACTCTCTAACAATACGTGCATTCGATGACAACTGGAACATGGTTGAACAAAACAGTGGCGGTTTAGGAGACTTGGAATCAAAACAAAAAACTCACGGCTTAAAAACCGTGATGCGCTTTGATCCTAAAGAAGATGCTTTAGGTTTAACTCATACTTCCACTTTAGGGGCTGAGGCGAATTATACCAAAGGGACTTATGTCCGAGATCGTGATTATTTCCGTTATACCTATACCGGAGAGATTGGGCTAGACAACATGTACTCAGGGTACCTTAGCAACATAACGCGTTTCCGCCAAGGCTCATATTCTGCAGATTATACCAACTATGCCATTTTTCTTGATGACAGTATTCAATATGGCAAATTAACGCTACGTCCTGGAGTTCGTCTCGATCGTGATGATTTTGTAAACCGTACCAATATTGCTCCTCGTTTAAGTGGGATCTACGATGTCTTTGGGGATGGCAAAACCCAAATTATTGCGGGGGCTAACCGTTATTATGGCCGCTCAATGCTGACTTATGCGCTATATGGTGCACAGAATGACGGTATGCAAAACTGTATGGCATATAGCGAATCAATGGCTTGTTCTCTAAATCCAAACAAAAATGATTGGGATAACCAAAAAGATTATGAGGGGCTGGAGTCATTAAAAACACCGTATAACGATGAACTTACTCTTGCATTACAACAAGATATTTTATCCACCACATGGCGTTTACAATATGTGCATCGTGAAGGTTATGATGAAGTCAGAAACCGTACCAAGTATGACAATCCCCGAGATCCAAATACACGCAGTATCCGTACTTTTGATAATGGCGGTCGCAGCTCACACGACACCGTAACCCTTTCCGTTAATAATAGCCAACCTTGGGAATGGGCTGATGCGTCTCATGTTATGACAGCGTCTTTCACATGGCAGCAAACAGAAAGTAATACGCCAAAAGATGCGGGTTACAGCTCATATGACCCTAGCAATCGCGTTAACCTCGATAAAGTCTCTTACAACGGCAAAATTATCGATGCATCAAAATTACCGTCTACCAGTTTTAACTCACCAATTAAACTTAATCTAGAGATGACCAGTGTTTGGGATGACTACGACGTCACTTGGTACAACCGGCTGCAATGGTGGGGATCTCGCTCTCAAGCCGTTCGCTATGACAATGCGTACGATTTTGACCCTGAATATGGTCAAGTTCGTAAATACACCAAACAACACTTCGCAAGTAAATACACATGGGATACTCGTCTAGGCTGGAAACCTGACTTCGCTTACGGTTTTGGCGTTTCAGTTGAAGTCAACAACGTATTGAATAATAGAAATATATCAGATCGTTTTACATACGATAACCGTGTCATTAAAGCCTATGAGCCGGGTCGTCAATTCTGGTTACAAGTGAATTATGATTTTTAAGTCATAGCTGCAATGTGAGCAATTAACACAATATTAATCATTAAATTAAAACAACAAATGAATAAAACGTCATGAAGACACTGAAACAATTTTTCTATTTAGTTAAACCTTTTTGGGGGCAGCGTGCTGCCCTTTTGTGCTGGATACTCCTGTTTGCCTCACTTGGGCTCACACTGTCCTCAGTTTGGTTCAACGTCAAAATGAATATGTGGAATGGGGACTTTTATAACGCCCTACAAAAACTCGACGGCCAAGCGCTGTATGGTTTATTGCAATACTTCGTGATCTTAGTCAGTGGGCTAATTTTTGTCGTCGTGATGGGTAACTACCTAAAGCAAATGTTAATTATCCGTTGGCGCAAAGGCATGACCGAGCAAGTACTTAGCCGTTGGTTGTCACCGAACAGTAAACACTACCTACTAAGACTAACATCCCAAGAGCCCGATAACCCAGACCAACGTATCGCCGAAGATATTCGTTTACTGATTGAATCAACATTAAATTTAGTGGTGACATTCCTCCATTCAATGTTAACGCTGATTTCATTTGCTGCGATTCTTTGGACATTGTCTGGCAGCCTATCGTTTAATTTTGCCGATAGCGACTGGACCCTACCCGGCTATATGTTCTGGGCATGTATTATTTATACCCTAATTGGTATCGCGCTTACTCAATGGATTGGTTTTCCACTACGCCGTTTACATATGGATAAACAACGCCGTGAAGCCGATTACCGTAGTGCATTAATTAATTGTCGCCAACATGGCGATGCCATCGCAGGGCAACGTGGTGAGACCCAAGATAGAAAAGAACTGATGGGGCGCTTTGGTGAAATTATTAGTAACTGGAACCGCCTGATCCGCTGCGAACGAAACTTATCTTTCTACACTGTTGGTTACCAACAAGTCACCGCTTTAGCACCTGTATTACTCGCTCTTCCTAAATTCCTTGCGGGTGAAATTATGTTGGGTGGCTTAATGCAGCTACGCCAAGCGTTTACCAGTGTTGCCACTTCACTCGGTTGGTTTATTTTTGCCTATAAAGAAATCGCAGCATGGCAGGCAACGGTCTCCCGTTTATATAATTTTGTTGTTTTATTGGAAAACGATAACAAGGCTATAGTGACTCTCGACGAAAAATCGCCACCACTGCAGGCTAAATTATCAGTTTCTACCGCAGACAACCGCTGCTTAATTAATTCTGTGAATATAACTGCCAAGCAAGGCGAATTAACCTTGATTAGTGGCCGTTCCGGTATTGGTAAATCGACTTTATTACGTACACTTAGCGGACATTGGCCATTTTTTAACGGTACCATTACCCGAACAGAGCAAGTTATGTGGGTTCCACAGCGCCTTTATCTGCCCATAAGTCGTTTGGATAACCTACTGGCTTACCCTAAAACGACATCTCAATTCAGTCAGCAAGATTTTCAATATGCGTTAACTTTAGTTGGCTTAGAAAAACTGCATCATCAACTAGCACTCGAAACCGATTGGAATAACCGTTTATCTGGTGGGGAACAACAGCGGATTATGTTTGCGCGTTTATTGCTCAACCGACCAAAACTACTTTTATTAGATGAAACAACCTCGGCCCTTGATGACAACAGTGCTTTAGAGCTAATCGCCCTATTAAAAGCAGAGTTGCATGACAGTGCCATTGTCTTAGTAAGCCATCAAAGCTTTGTTGCTCAGTTTGCAGAACAACAACTGCATCTCACCGAACCTGTGAGTAAAGACCTTTTGAATACAGGAACACCTGAATATGCTTCATAAAATAGCCCTCACCATAATAGCCAGCCTAACGGTTATCGGTTGTGTATCCACCACCCCAACCTCAAACAACCGCTTACCAGTGCGCAATGACCTTCAGCACTATCAGCTTGAGAATGGACTGCAAGTTTACCTTCTACAACGTAATCAACCGGGCGTTGAGCTGCGTTTATTAGTCGGCAGTGGCTCATTACAAGAAAATGAACAGCAGCTTGGCCTTGCGCACTTTACTGAACATATGGCCTTTAAAGGCACCAAACACTTCCCGGGCACGACCGGTTTCAAGCAGCTTGAGCACCAAGGGTTAAAACTTGGTAGTCATGTTAATGCGATCACCAGTTTAAATTCCACGCTATATAAATTATCACTACCAGAAGCCTCGACAGCACAAGTTGCCATTGGCTTACAAGTAATGGCAGATTGGGCGTCAAATATGACATTTGACCAAGATGCTTTTGAAAAAGAACGTCCAGTGATTATCGAAGAATGGCGTTTACGTCAAGGAATGGGCTATCGCATCAACGATAGTTTAGAAAAATTACGTTACCACGGTAGCCGTTACGCTGAACGCAACCCCATTGGTTCATTAGATATCGTACGCAATGCCCCGATTGAGCAAGCGAAAAACTATTATCAAACATGGTATCAACCTCAACGAATGTCGCTATTAATTATTGGTGATTTTAATAGTTCATCAATACGCAATCAGGTTGATAATTTATTTGCACTCCCTAAACCCGAAAAAGTGGCAGAAGATAACCCACAATGGAAACAATTCGCCCATTCAACCAATATGTTAGTGCAAGGGGTGTTTGATAAAGAGCAAGGGGCGCGTTATGTACAATTTGCGTTACAAAAGGATGTCAGCGCACCGCTAAATACGCGCTTAGGACAATCCGAAGATTTACTAGATAACCTCTGGTTAGCCATTTTAAATCAACGCTTTTCCGTCATAGTCGATAATGGCATCTTGCCCTCCATTAGTATCAATGAGCAAGGGTCGATGCTGGATAACCGACGCCTTCAACAGTTGATGATTATTCATCCAAAGGGTAACGATTACATCGGGGCAACCCAACTGTTATTCACTGAATTGCAGCGCTTAGCCACAGAGCCTGTAACTCCTGAAGAACTGGAAACGGCCAAACAAGCCATGCTGAAAAAATTCAGCCTGCAAGCGGCTTCAGAGCAACGTTATAGCAATGAATATATAGCAGGGCAACTGACAACGGCACTTGAATACGACATGCCAATGTGGAATAAACGCCAGCAGTTAGATAACAGCTACCAGTTGATAAAATCTGTCAAACCGCAGGACTTACAACAACATGTCGCTAAGTTCCTACAAACTGCCTCCCCGCGTTTAGCATTAATTGGCCCCGATACTGATGCCACGACAATGGACAAATCGGCATTTAATCAGCAATGGGTTAAAATACGCCAAAGCACACCAGGACCATTTACGTTGCGCTCCAAAGCGATTCAATTACAGCTACCTCAAGTTCCCAAAGGTGATATTGTTGAGCAATCTAAGCTGCCCGTTGAAAAAACAGAACATTGGACATTAAGCAATGGCATTCAGGTAATTGTTAAGGCAGATAAAAACCTGAAAGATGATATTCAGTTTAATTTGCAGCTTCCGGGAGGGCGTTCTTTAGAAACGGCTCAAACTTCGGGGTTAACTGATTGGGCGTTGAAGCTGCCAGAAAGCAGTGGCTACGGTAACTACAGTGCTCGTGATTTGGCTTTATTTGCTAAACAAAACCAAATTTCTCTGCGCCCTTATAGTGAATTACTGACTCACGGTTTTCGTGGTAAAGCGCCAGCTGATAACTTAGAAACCGCATTGCAATTGTTGCATTTAAAATTAACCGCACCGCAATTTAGCGGTGAGAAATTAGAACAACAAAAACAATCCTTAATATTGAACCTATCCAAAACCCCCGTAGAACGTACTTTCCTCGATAATATTAATCAAGAAAGCTATCACCACGGCGAACTATTAGTCATCAAACCACAAGGAAGCTGGCAACAATTTACGGCGCAACAGTTGCAAAAAACCAACCGCCAACTAGTGACCTCTACAGCAGATATGACGTTGGTTATCTCAGGGGCCATAAACAGTCGTGACCTCAAACCAATATTAGAAAAGTGGTTAGCGTCTCTCCCTGCGAGCGACCAAAAACTAAAATCTCGTGACCAAGGCATCATGCCAAAAATGGCCAGTTTTAATAAAACTTATCCCATCAGTAGTAGTGATAAAAGCATGGTCAGCATTCAATTCGCCTCACCTGCGATGTGGTCACAGCAAGACCAACTTGCAATACAACTGATTGATACGATTGTTAGTCAGCGTTTACGTGGTGAGTTAAGAGAAAAAGCCAGTGGTATCTATGCGCTCGGTTTTTCACAAATGTTAGCGAAAAAACCACAGCCTTATTACCTTGCTCGCTTGAATTTCACCACCTCTCCAGAACGTGCTGAGGAAATGACGCAAATTGCCCAAAAAACGATTGGGCAAATTCGTCAAACCGGTGTGAGTGAAAAAGAGTTAACCGAAGCAAAAAATATTTGGCTGACAGAAAATGCACAAGTCACTGATAGTTCAAGTTATTGGACCGAAGCTCTGGCACAGATTGCCGCTGATGATGGGCAATACCAGCGTTTAAACCAACAGCAAAGTATTATTCATCAACTCACGGTTAAGGATATTAATCGTTTATCTCGTCAATATTTAGGGCAGAATTCAAAAGTGTTTATGATGACGCCTTAATTTAGTCATTAAGGTTAGAAAGCCAACAATATATTGTTGGCTTTTTTATCCCGCACTATCATTATTGCTATTCAAAAACAAAAGATTTTTTTTACCTCTAAATAAGCTTTTTTTATTTTTTTTATGAGAAAAAATAATTTACATTCAATAGTATTTAATAATCGCTCCCGTAAGCTTTTAGGTTTCTTCTTGAGATCATCGAATATACGGACAGGCTTGACTATTGCAGTCTTTATTTTTATATAATCACCAAGATTACTCTCAATTCTATTCAGCGTTTCCTGCGGTAAGATCTCAAATGCATATTCGTATAACTCATTTAGTTTCTTAATAAATACTTCTGGTTTCTCTTCTCTCTTCAAACTCAAAACATTTTCTCTAAAGTGAATAAATAGCTTATCGGGAACATCTTTTATTCTACTCATTTCAGAAATTTTTTTAGTTAATTTATTATATAACTGATTAGCAACATCAATCGGTTCTGGTATTTTTATAGTTTCTTTTGGTAGCGGAGGAAGAGGTTTTAAATAAATACATTGTGTATTTTTAGCTATCTCCATTGGTTCTTTTAAATAGCTAACAATGAATTCATTTGTAACATATTCTTTATCTATAAAAAGCTCATAAAAGTCATAAATTTTAATAACAACGTCATCCGAAGATTTCGTTTTTTTCATTTCTCTAATTATTTCTTTAATGAGATCAATGCTTTTATTGTCTACTTTATTATTTTTCAATAAGCTATAGAAATTTTCTTCTATTTCATTTGGAATGGTAATCGCTTCCATCAATGGCGGCCATTCCGTCCTCTTAATGACTCTTATTCTATTTTCATTTCTTTCAAGTCCAACTTGAGTTAGATTATTACCTTTCAATACACAGTGAAGAGGTGGCTCTGCATATTTAATATCATCAATATTATTTTTATTCTTTTCTCTTAGATTTATGGGCGATAATGTTGGAGTCTGTTTAATATTTTTAATTTGTTTAGTAACATATTTTTTAATTTTTTTCGGAGCACTCTTTATGTGAACTTTTTTCATTGTTAAACTAGTGAAAAAATTTTTTTTACTCATTGATTCAAGCATGATAATTCCTCTGAATAAATTACTGAACGCTATATAGCCAAAATCGTATATCTATTTATTATGTTGTGATATCAGATAGCGATTTTGTTTATTTTTAGTCACTCAATTTGTAATGCCTTTCATGACGTTGATGACTATCGATTGACAGATTATCGTTTTAATGTGATTAATATTCTTATAATAAATAACGATAAAGAGATTCTATATGAATAATGTAACCATCCGCAGAGCAACACTGGACGATGTCCCTGCAATCACCCAAATGCACGCTGACTATTCGGCATATGCCAATACATTGCAACTTCCTTATCCAAGCGAAAAAATATGGGAAGCCCGGCTAGGCACGAGTGATCCGTTGATAACACAATTTGTTGCCACTATTGATAAGGAAGTTGTAGGTTTGCTAGTCATTAGTCAGCCTAACCAAGTGCGCCGTCGCCATGTCGCCACTTTCGGTATTACCGTCAGTGAAGCTCACCAAGGCAAAGGTATTGGCTCACAACTGATGCAAGTGATGGTGGATTATTGCGATAACTGGTTGAATGTGCGCCGTATTGAGTTAGAAGTATTTGCGGCAAATGGCAGTGGTGTTGGGCTATATGAAAAGTTTGGCTTTGAACTCGAAGGCCGCATGAGAGACTATGCGTTTCGTGATGGGCAATATGTCGATGCCGTGATGATGAGTAGAATCAAAAAATAGCGATAAAAAATGCCACACAATAGGTGGCATTTTAGTGCATAATGAAAACATCTAACGACTATTTGTCGCCTAATAGCACTGAATCTAATGCAATTTCAATCATCTCATTGAACGTAGTTTGACGCTCTTCTGACGTGGTTTGTTCACCCGTTTTGATGTGGTCAGAAACGGTACAAATCGTTAATGCGCGCGCACCAAACTCAGCCGCCACACCATAGATACCTGCAGCTTCCATTTCAACCCCCAGAATGCCGTACTTTTCCATCACTTTAAACATATCAGGGTCTGGTGAATAGAACAGATCCGCAGAGAACAAATTACCAACGCGCACATTCACGTTTCTTGCTTTTGCTGCTTCAACCGCATTGTGGACTAAGTCATAGTCTGCAATCGCTGCAAAATCATTTTCTTTAAAACGTTGGCGGTTAACACGCGAATCCGTACAAGCGCCCATACCTATTACAACATCACGCAGTTTTACATCATCCATCACTGCGCCACATGAGCCCACACGAATAATCACTTTTACACCGAAATCGGTGATCAGCTCTTTTGCATAGATAGAGCATGAAGGGATCCCCATGCCGTGACCCATAACAGAGATTTTGCGACCTTTATAAGTCCCTGTAAAACCTAACATGCCACGCACATTATTGACTTGGCGAACATCCTGAAGGAAAGTTTCAGCGATGTATTTTGCACGTAATGGGTCGCCTGGCATCAAAACGACATCAGCGAAATCACCCATTTCTGCATTAATATGTGGAGTTGCCATGATTATTTCCCTTTAAACGATTAAATATTGTTAAATTAATAAGGTGGTCTCCCACCTTATTATTAAAAAAGATGACAGCAAAGCCTTGCCCATTACCTTTAATTCCCCGCCATTACCCTAAATAATTTGAGTTGTAGCAAGGCGGCAAACAAAACCATCCCTATGAGCATACACAAGTATGTGATTAGGGTGGTTTTGTGCAGCCAACGAACTACAGCTAAAAGCATGACGACAAAACTCGCCCATCGCCCTTTAATTGCCCGCCATTACCCTAAATAATTTGAGTTGTAGCAAGGCGGCAAGTAAAACCATCCCTATGAGCATACACAAGTATGTGATTAGGGTGGTTTTGTACAGCCAACGAACTACAGCTAAAAGCATGACGACAAAACTCGCCCATCGCCCTTTAATTGCTCGAAATTACCCTAAATAATTTGAGTTGTAGCAAGGCGGCAAACAAAACCATCCCTATGAGCATACACAAGTATGTGATTAGGGTGGTTTTGTGCAGCCAACACCGCTACAGCTCAAAGTATGACGGGTAATGGGTATTAGAGCATTGGCTTACCATACTCCATCGGAGACAAATCAAAGTATTTTGCAACTGTTTGCCCTATGTCCGCGAACGTTTCACGGTGGCCTAATGAGCCTGGTTTAACTTTCGGGCCATAAATCAGCACTGGGATATGCTCACGTGTATGGTCAGTACCTGGCCAGGTTGGGTCACAACCATGGTCTGCGGTTAAAATCAGAATGTCGTCTTCTTTAACCAGTTTCATTAACTCAGGTAAACGACGGTCAAATAGTTCTAATGCAGCGGCGTAACCTGCTACATCACGGCGATGGCCATATGCGGAGTCAAAATCAACAAAGTTGGTGAATACAATAGTGTTATCACCCGCCAGCTTCATTTCTTCAACGGTCGCATCGAACAGTGCATCAATACCTGTTGCTTTGATTTTCTTAGTGATACCAACGTGCGCATAAATATCGGCAATTTTACCAATAGAAACGACTTCACCTTGTTTTTCATCAACTAATTTTTTTAATACTGTTGGAGCTGGTGGCTCAACTGCTAGGTCATGACGGTTACCAGTACGTGTGAAGTTACCTGCTTTATCGCCAACGAATGGGCGAGCGATAACACGACCTATATTGTAACCACCTTTAGTTAGCTCTTCGCGAGCAATTTCGCACAGCTCATACAGTTTGTCTAAGCCATAGGTTTCTTCGTGACAAGCAATTTGGAATACAGAGTCTGCTGAAGTATAGAAAATCGGTTTCCCCGTTTTCATATGTTCTTCACCCAGTTGGTCAAGGATGACCGTACCTGATGAGTGGCAGTTACCCAAATAACCCGGTAAGTTGGCTTTTTTAACTAAGGTATCCAGCAATTCTTGTGGAAAACTATTTTCTTCATCAGAGAAATATCCCCAATCGAAAAGCACAGGCACACCTGCTATTTCCCAGTGACCTGATGGCGTATCTTTACCTGAAGAAATTTCGCTTGCATAACCGTATGCACCAATAATTTCTGCATTAGGATCTAACCCCGCAGGGAATGAACCGCTTGATTCTTCTCCTGCTTTACCTAAACCTAATTTAGTTAAGTTAGGTAAATGAAGAGGGCCTTTACGACCAATATCTGCTTCACCACGAGCACATGCATCTGCAATGTGGCCCAATGTGTTTGAACCTTCATCACCGAATTTATGCGCATCATGCGCTGCACCAATCCCAAAGGAATCTAAAACCATAATAAATGTGCGTTTCATATTTTTTCTCCCGCGGTACATTCAAGTCAACATACCACTATAATCTCTGTTTATTACTCGCTGATTTGGCGATATACCATCGGTGTTTCTTGTGGAGCTTTATCTCCAATCACCATTGCATCCCGCACTTCTTTCGCAGCGTCTTCCCATGCTTTTTCACTGTTCGCATGGATAATAGCTAATGGCGTTTGTGTATCTACTTTAGAACCTAACGCCGCGATATCACTCAAACCAACACTGTAGTCAATTGGGTCTGACGCTTTACGGCGTCCCCCACCTAACGTCACGACTGACATACCTAATGCACGGGTATCCATATGTGTGACAATACCGTCTTTTGGTGCATAGACCGCTTTGCTTAATACTGCGGTTGGTAGGTATTTATTGTAATTTTCAACAAAATCAACTGGCCCTTTTTGAGCCGCAACCATGCGCCCAAAGACTTCAGCTGCTTTGCCGTTATCCAATACCGCTTGTAACTTCTGGCGTGCTTCATCACGATTAGCCGCTAATGATCCAGACACTAACATTTCAACACACAGTGCCATAGTCACTTCATACAAACGTGGGTTACGGTATTCACCTGTTAAAAATTGTACGGCTTCACGCACTTCAACCGCATTACCTGCACTTGATGCCAATACTTCATTCATATCAGTCAATAGCGCGGTTGTTTTGCAACCAGCGCCATTTGCGACTTTAACGATCGATTCTGCAAGTTGCTCGGATTTTTCATAAGTCGGCATAAATGCTCCGGAACCAACTTTGACGTCCATAACAAGAGCATCAAGGCCTTCCGCCAGCTTTTTACCTAAAATTGATGCGGTGATCAGCGGAATTGAATCAACTGTTGCCGTAATATCACGGGTGGCATAGAAGCGTTTATCTGCAGGTGCTAATGAGTTTGTTTGGCCAATAATGGCAACACCTACGTCTTTGATAATGTCACGAAAACGGGAATCATCAGGGAAAATATCGAAATTTGGAATTGCTTCGAGTTTATCTAATGTACCACCAGTATGACCTAAACCACGGCCTGAAATCATCGGAACATAACCACCACACGCTGCAACCATAGGGCCAAGCATCAGTGAAGTCACGTCGCCTACTCCACCAGTCGAATGTTTATCGACTAATGGGCCATTCAGGTTAAGTGATTTCCAATTAAGAACTGTCCCTGAGTCACGCATTGCCAATGTCAGAGCAACGCGTTCAGGCATCGTCATATCATTAAAATAGATAGTCATTGCTAATGCCGCAATTTGACCTTCTGATACTGAATTATCACGAACACCATTGATAAAGAAACGAATTTCTTCTTCACTTAGTGGTTTACCATCGCGTTTTTTACGAATAATTTCTTGTGCCAGAAACACGATATACTCCTTTAAAGTCGAATTTATCGGTTAACAATATTGCGAAAATTAATAATTGCTGCTTGATTTTTTAACGTCAAAACCTAGCGTATTTAATAAATTTGCTAATAAGCTTGATGCGCCAAAACGGAAATGGCGGCTATCAGCCCAATCGTCACCTAAAATTCTTCCTGCTAATGCTAAGTAATCTGCTGCTTCTTCTGCAGTACGAACGCCACCAGCCGGTTTAAAACCAACCGTTTTGGCTACGCCCATATCGTGGATCACTTGCATCATGATTTCTGCACTTTCTAATGTTGCATTAACAGGCACTTTACCTGTTGATGTTTTAATAAAATCAGCGCCAGCTTTAATTGAAATTTCAGAAGCTTTGCGGATCAATGCCGCCTCTTTTAATTCACCGGTTTCAATAATCACTTTCAGCAACACATTTGCCGCAGCACAAGCCTCTTTACAGGCTTTCACTAAATCAAAACCAATTTTTTCATTCCCCGCGATCAGCGCACGATATGGGAAAACCACGTCAACTTCATCTGCACCATAAGCAATCGCCGCTTTAGTTTCAGCTAATGCGATTTCGATGTCATCATTACCATGAGGGAAGTTCGTTACTGTCGCGATACGGACGTCTGGAGTACCTTGTTCACGTAATGTTTTACGTGCAATAGGGATAAAGCGAGGATAAATACAGATTGCAGCTGTATTACCTGCTGGGCTTTTCGCCTGATGGCATAATGCGATCACTTTTGCATCAGTATCGTCATCATTTAAAGTGGTTAAATCCATCAGGGTCAGCGCGCGTTGTGCGGCTGCTTTTAAATCAGTCATATAACTCTCCAACGTTGTTAATTCTTCAGAACGACACGTTCTTTGTTGGCGAGCGGGCTTGGTTCCTTAAAGATGCTAGTCGGATACTTTCCGAACTGAGCAGCTGAGATCCTTCTCACCGCATCATGCCCTAGAGTAACTTTACTCTGAGAACTAGCAGTTCCATAGCAGCTTACTAATGATAGTAGACCATGGAATAGCGTTATTTTATGTGCTACAAATCACATTAATCGACTGAATGTTACATTATTAAAATAATAAATGTGATACAGATTACAATTATACCTAATCTGACGGCCATTTTATTCTCTCAAATGGCTTTTCGATACATGCTTTATCATTAATTTACTACGTTAAGAGTAGTTGAAAATTTTCGATTGATATAAAAATTCACAAAAGAATATAACGCATCAAATTAAAAACGGAAGGACAAGAGCCCTTCCGTTATATTTGTTTAAGAGAGCCAGCTTTTGCCCCTCGAAACAACATCAAGCAACTGCCGCTGCACCTAAAGTCAGGAAGAAGCCTGCAATTGTTGCACTCATTAAGTTAGACAGTGTACCTGCCATAACCGCTTTCATGCCTAAGCGTGCGACATCACCGCGGCGACTTGGCGCCATTCCGCCCAAACCACCTAATAAGATAGCGACAGATGATAAGTTAGCAAACCCACACAGCGCAAAAGAAATAATCGCTTTTGTATGGTCAGATAACACTTGTTTACCCGCGGCTAAAACCTCAGCATCTGCCTTCATGTACTCACCAAAGTTCATGAATGCAACAAACTCATTCACAACAATTTTTTGGCCAATGAAAGACCCTGCGACTGTCGCTTCGCTCCATGGCACCCCAATGAGAAATGCAATCGGTGCGAACAACCAACCGAGTAATAGCTCCAGTGATAATTGAGGATAATCAAACCAGCCACCAATTCCACCTAAAATACCATTAATTAACGCGATCAACGCGATAAAAGCCAATAACATTGCACCCACGTTCAGCGCAAGTTGCATCCCTGATGAAGCCCCTGAAGCGGCTGCATCAATAATGTTGGCAGGGCGCTCGTCTTCAGCAACTAAATCCGTCGCATCAACTCTGTCTTTAACATCTTCTGTTTCTGGTACCATCAGCTTGGCAAATAATAGCCCACCCGGCGCTGCCATAAAGGATGCAGCTATCAGGTATTCCATTGGGACGCCCATTTGAGCATAACCCGCCAATACTGACCCTGCAACAGATGCCAAACCACCACACATGATGGCGAATAGCTCAGATGTTGTCATTGTTGCGATATATGGGCGTACCACCAGTGGCGCTTCTGTTTGACCAACAAAAATATTCGCTGTGGCTGATAACGATTCTGTTCTGGAGGTTCCTAAGACTTTTTGCAGACCACCGCCTAATACCTTAATCACTAACTGCATGATGCCTAAGTAATAAAGAACCGCAATCAGTGATGAGAAAAAGACGATGATAGGCAGCACGCGAAAAGCAAAAATAAAGCCGCCGCCACCAAATAATTCAAACATTTTATCGGAAACAAGGCCCCCAAAGATGAAACTCATCCCATCTTGACCATAACCAATAACTTTAGAAACAGCGTCAGACATTCCTTGGAGCACACTACGCCCCGCGGGAACATAAAGGACAAATGCGCCAATAACAAGTTGGATTAAAAATGCACCACCGACTGTGCGGAGTCGAATAGCCCGGCGATTGCTAGAAAATAGGACGGCTATCGCGATAAGCACCGCCATTCCTATAATACTCATAATGAGCTGCATGGAAGGATCCCTGTTCACTTGATTTTAAATTGATATATAAGGAAACGTGTACGTCACCTTGTCTCTTAGTTTGATGATTATACCTAGTCATCATGAATAACCCGCAATACTCATCACAAATACGTGGTGCAATAAACAATAAAAATTCAAATAATGTGACAAAAATCACAAATAAGACTCGGTTTAGTCTGGAAAGGCACTAAACATCTCATCAACCAAAGCAAAATATGAATGGAGCAAAATAGATAGGTAGCAAGCTTACATAAATATTATTTATCGTTTATTTGCGGTTTTACTCCGTTAGATTAAATAACGACAAACTATTGTTGTAAAGTTGTTGGGCAATTTCTGCGGGGGATTCGTGGCGAAGTTCACATAATGCACGAAAAACCCATTGAATACGTTCTGGCCGATTTGGCTCGCCTTGAAAACCTGACACTGGCATGTCCGGTGCATCCGTTTCTAGCAGTAACGAGGAAAGGGGTAAATTAGATATCACATTACGTGTTTTATTGGCTCTTTCATAAGTAATCGTCCCACCAACACCAATATAATAGCCAAGTTTAACAAAAGCTTGCGCTTGAGATAAGCTCCCTGCAAAGCCATGAATAACACCACGAGCAGGGACATCCATACGGCGCAATATCGCCGCTAGCTGATCGTGGCTTTTTCGTGAATGCAAAATAACAGGTAAATCGAATTGTTTTGCCAGCCTTAATTGTGCAGAAAGTATTTTTTGTTGATGCTCGAACTGTGGATTTTGCATGTAAAGGTCTAACCCTATCTCCCCTATCGCCACACAGTTTTTATCTTTTTTATTAAGGTAATCGACTAAAATATCAATGTGTTGATCTTGATACTGGCTTAAGTACAAAGGGTGAAAGCCCATCGCTGCATACAACGATGAGTGCTGCTGTGTGAGTTGCCACACGCGTGCAAAATTATCGACACTGACAGTTGGAATAATAATCTTACTCACCCCATTTTGCTTAGCAAGCGCTAAACTGTCAGTAAATGCATCACTGAAAGGTGGGAAATCAAAATGGCAATGGGTGTCAATAAACCGCAGATTATCCATCTAGCTTCTCACTAGCTTGCATCCCTTTTAGGGGCTGTACAGCCATTGTAGGGACTAAATCTCGATGTTCTTCTGGCTCGATTTGTATATCAATCGGGTTTGATTCTATTTTTTGCTCTAAGGTACGGCTAAATCTACGCCTATTTTCAATAAACGCATCCCCAAGTGCCGCCATAAAATAGCGGCCGCATCGTCTACCCGTATGATAATCTTGGTTCAATGAAGAAACTTTACTTCCCAGCGCACTGCTCTTGAGTGGAACCGGTGGGTAAATTTCAAAGATCTGTACATCCTTAGGTGGATTTTCAATAAATTCCTGCGTCTTACGGTAGCTTTTAAGGTGAATTTTTAACATTGCAGCCATGCGCTGCAAGCCATTACTATCCCCCTCTAACCAGCGAGTCATTCTTTTCACCCATTCAGGCGTAAAATACATTTGTGATGGCACTGTACGGATCACAACAATCGTCTCAGCACCACGATGATAAGCCTCTTCAACAGGAACCGCCGCGCTGATCCCACCATCGAGGTACAAAGTCCCACCAAGCTCAACACCTGTTCGATAAAAACCAGGAATAGCGCTCGAAGCACGGATAATATCTAACCAAGAATCTGCTGTAGGTTGTAAGAACTCAGCCATAAAGTCATCGCTGCGGCTTGTCCCCATATAGAACTCGCGCCCTGATGCAAGTAATTCAAGCCCTGCTTGCATCCGCAATGGTAATTCTTTTGCTGTTGTTTCAACTAACCAGTCAAGGTCAATAAGGTGCCCCCCACGAATAAACCGTAGTGGGTTAAAGAAAGCAGAATTGGTGGTATAGCGAGTAATCACTCGTCGTGCATAACCTGCTTGGCCGCAGATATAAGCAGAAAGATTTTGTGCCCCAGCAGAGGTACCAATCATTAAGTCAAAAGGATTAAAATCGGAAATTAAAAACTCGTCCAGTACGCCCGCAGTAAAAATCCCTCGTTGCCCACCACCTTCACATATCAGTGCGGTTTTCCCCGAGTTAATGTTGTCTAAAAATGCGAGGGGCTCAATAGTGCCCAATGTCACTGCGACGTGTTTCCCCATACTACCCCTTAATCCGTTATTTCTTGTATTTTTGACTAAAGGCTCTCAAGCCACCTAAAAATAGAATGAGCCTTCTAACGAAAGCCCATTCTAACGGATCTGTATAATAAATATTCAGCAATTTGCGCTATTGATACATTTATTTACCAATCAGTTGGCAAGCACCAGACCATTTTGGACTGATTTCACCCCATTAACTTGTGATGCCACCAGTACAATTTTGTCAATTTGATCCGTCGAGGTGACAAAACCTGATAAATAAACCACTCCATTAACGGTTTTCACTGATACATTATTACTCGAAATACCTTTCGTACCGAGTAGTTTTCCTTTCACATCAGCGGTGATCGCAGAGTCATCAATATACTCACCCGTATTTTTTGCACCGCTCGAAATTGCATTTCCTGTATCTTTACCCGCCATTTCAACGGTTTTTGACGCGCTGTCCCACGTTTCTGAAGCTTGTTTTTTCAAAGCGCTATCTGATGATGAGCTACAAGCCGTGAGCGCCCAGCTCAACCCAATAACCCCCAAACAGCTTAATAGCGTTGCTTTTTTCATAAAAAACCTTCCTTTCACTGTGATGGACTAACTAATAATATAGCCTAAGTAAAAAAACGTTAAAAATAAAGAGAAAGAAGACAAAGACAGAATATTCTTGATGCAAATGCGATAAAAAACAGAAAAATAGGCTTTAAAAGAAGGTCGAAAGAAGATCCCCCGCTACAAAACTAGTAGCGGGAGAGAAAAAACGTATTAGTGTTCGCGTGTTTTACGGAACCTAACATCAGGGTAGCGTTCACTAGTGAGATTTAAGTTCACCATTGTTGGCGCAATATAAGATAGGTTATCACCGCCATCAAGTGCTAAATTTTGCTCATTTTTACGCTTAAATTCTTCGAATTTTTTCGCATCGTCACACTCAACCCAACGAGCTGTAGAAACGTTTACGGCTTCGTAAATAGCTTCTACGTTATACTCGCTTTTCAGACGTGCCACTACCACATCAAACTGCAACACACCGACCGCGCCAACAATTAAGTCATTATTGGTTAACGGACGGAAAACTTGTACCGCACCTTCTTCCGAAAGTTGAACAAGGCCTTTTAACAGTTGCTTTTGTTTTAATGGGTCACGTAAACGAATACGGCGGAACAATTCAGGTGCAAAGTTAGGGATACCCGTAAACTTCAACTCTTCACCTTGTGTAAAGGTATCACCGATTTGGATAGTCCCATGATTATGTAAGCCGATAATATCCCCCGCATAAGCATTCTCAACTTGAGAGCGGTCACCAGCCATAAAGGTTAAGGCATCAGAAATTACCACATCCTTTTTAATACGCACTTGACGTAGTTTCATGCCTTTTTCATAAGTACCTGAAACAATACGCATAAATGCAACACGGTCACGGTGTTTCGGGTCCATATTAGCTTGGATTTTGAACACAAAGCCCGTAAATTTTTCTTCTGTTGCTTTCACTTCACGCAAATCTGTTTTACGCGCTTGTGGTTGTGGAGCCCATTCGACTAGCCCGTCTAACATATGGTCAACACCAAAGTTACCTAAAGCCGTACCAAAAAATACCGGGGTTAACTCACCTTGCAAAAATGCTTCATGGTCAAATTCATGGGATGCGCCTTGAACAAGCTCAAGTTCATCACGTAATTGGGCTGCCAGTTCGTCTCCCACAGCAGCATCCAATTCAGGGTTATTTAACCCTTTAATAATGCGAATTTCTTGAATTGTATGGCCTTGACCTGTTTGGTATAGGATGGTTTCATCACGCAGTAAGTGGTAAACACCTTTGAATAATTTACCGCAACCTATAGGCCATGTGATTGGGCAACAGGCAATTTTCAGCTCGTTTTCCACTTCATCCATTAATTCCATTGGGTCGCGAATATCACGGTCCAATTTATTCATGAATGTTAAGATTGGCGTATCACGTAAGCGAGTAACTTCCATCAGTTTACGTGTCCGGTCTTCAACCCCTTTACCTGAGTCAATAACCATCAAGCAGCAGTCAACCGCAGTCAACGTCCGGTAAGTGTCTTCCGAGAAATCTTCATGCCCTGGGGTATCAAGTAGGTTAACAAGGCAATCGTTATAAGGAAATTGCATGACAGAGGTAGTAATCGAAATACCACGCTGCTTTTCCATTTCCATCCAGTCGGATTTAGCGTGCTGGTTAGAACCCCGGCCTTTTACCGTACCAGCCCGTTGAATAGCATGCCCGAACAATAACACTTTTTCAGTGATTGTGGTTTTACCCGCATCGGGGTGGGATATGATAGCAAACGTTCTACGTGTGCTAACTTCATGGAGAAAGTTCTGATCTGTCATTTAACCGTTCTTTTCGTTTATATACAGATTTGTATAGGCATTCGAAGAGGCTTGATTTGGCTCTAAGCGCAGCAAATCCGTTTTGTTAATCAAAATTGGTGGATATTTTCGCAGATCTTGGGGGTATTAACAATCAAAGCATCGAGGTACACGTAAAACAGTACCTCGACCCTGTAGCAAATTAGCTAAATGATAACAATATAAACCAGTGGTTAAAGCGCCACTAAGTGAGCAATTTCCTCTCCAAGTGCTTGTGTACTGGCATCCCCACCCATATCACGAGTTAAGTTCCGGCGCTGTTTAATCGCGGTTTCCACTGCGCTCATAATAGTATCGTGGATATCTTGGCAGCCTAAATGCTGCATCATCATGGCTGCGGCCCAAATAGTACCGATTGGGTTTGCAATATTTTGCCCTGCAATATCTGGCGCAGAGCCATGAACTGGCTCAAACATTGATGGAAATTCTTTTTCAGGGTTAATATTTGCAGATGGTGCAATCGCAATCGTGCCAGTACAAGCAGGCCCTAAATCAGACAAAATATCACCAAATAAGTTTGACCCAACAATCACATCATAAAACTCAGGCATTCGAACTAAGTTGGCAGCAAAAATATCGATATGGAATTGGTCGACTTTAATTTCTGGGTATTGTTTTGCCATTTCAGCTACCCGACTGTCCCAATAAGGCATTGAATGAAACAAACCATTCGATTTAGTCGCGGAACTTAAATGTTTTTTGTCGCGCGATTGTGCTAAGTCAAACGCATATTTTAAAATACGGTCGGTACCTTTACGGGTGAAGATACTTTGCTGCAACACCATTTCTTCATCAGTACCTTCATATTGAATACCACCAATAGCCGAATACTCACCCTCCACGTTTTCACGCACCACATAAAAATCAATATCTCCGGGGTTTTTATCCGCAAGTGGGCACTTGATGCCATCAAACAAACGTACGGGGCGAAGATTCACATACTGGTTAAATGCGCGACGAATTGGCAGTAATAACCCCCACAAAGAAATATGATCAGGCACCCCAGGGAAACCAACCGCCCCTAAAAAAATAGCATCAAATTTTTTCAATTGTTCTAAGCCATCTTCAGGCATCATACGCCCCGTACGATGGTAAGTTTCACATGACCAATCAAAATACGTAAAGTTAAGCTTTATATTATGTTTACTCGCTGCCGCTTCTAAAACTTTTATCCCCTCAGGGATCACTTCTGTACCGATGCCATCACCTGGGATTACTGCGATATTAAATTGTGACATAGTGAAAACCTCTGATAAATGAATTGGGTATGTTTGTTCTCCAGTTTATGGCTTGCTGTGATAAAGTATAGGCATGAAGTGTAATCCTTAGGTTTACAAACTATGAACAAGCTCCCAGCATTAGAGGATATCCGCGTTTTTGTGACTGTTGCGCGCCTAATGAGTTTTTCTCAAGCAGCTCAGCAACTGTTGGTTTCCCCTGCTTATATCTCTAAACGAATTAAATTGCTCGAAGAAAATTTAGGGCAAATATTATTTTTTAGGACTGCTCGTTCAATTAAACTCACCCATGAAGGGCAGATAATTTTACGCAGTAGTGAAGCGATGTTAGCAGAACTTGAACATATGCAAGAGCAGCTTAATGCATGTCGAGAAGAGATCCGTGGCTCGCTTCGCATTAGTTGTAGCACCGGGTTTGGTAGTACATACATTAACCCGTTCATCCTCACATTACGGGAAAGTTACCCTTTACTAGGGATTGACCTTACACTGACAGATAAATCCGTCGATATTATCAATGAAAATATTGATGTTGATATTTGTATCGGAGGCGCCATTTCCGAGCAATTCATTGCTAGACGTATCGCCCATAACCAGCGGGTTTTATGCGCATCACCAAGCTATTTGGCTAAATATGGCTACCCTAAATATCCGCAACAGCTTGAGCAAAAACACTTGTGCATTGCTATCAAGGAACGCAACCAAGCTCCAGCTGTTTGGAAACTTGAGCAGCAACAAGAAAGTATGACAGTCACACCGAACAGTAAGCTGACCGTCAATAATGGTGAAGTGGCCAAACAATGGTGTTTAAGTGGCGAAGGCATACTGCTGCGCTCCCTATGGAGCGTGCTTCCCGAATTGCAATCTGGTCAATTGATACGTGTTTTACCACAATGGCACCAAACAGCAGATGTTTATGCTGTTTATTCGAGAAGTATCCGAACTAGTGCTAATCTTAGAGTGTTTATTGAAAATTTAGAGCAATTCCTCACCAACAATTTACACCATGAACGCACTTAATTAAGTTTTATTAGCAAAAGGTGGATATGCATTGATGATAGAAGCAGAGACATTCAAAGAACGTTTATTAAAACTGCTAAAACAGAAAAAAATGAGCCAATTAAAAGCAGCTGAAGCCCTTGGTGTCTCAAGAACCGCGGTCAATAAATGGACAAAAGGTGGCATGATAGATGAAGATAACCTTGAAAAACTCGCCACACTATTGGATGTCGACAAAATTTGGTTGAAATACGGTGAATACACCAATAGCCTAATTACTGTCACCAATGCAGGGGTCATGCGTAATATAAATGAAGTCCACCTCCAAGAATCTGCGGATATCGTCACATGGGAATGGGACTTAATGAGCGGAGAGCTCAATTACTCTGATAACGTTGAAGCCGTTTATGGCATCAAAATCACCAGTAATGAAGATTTCTGGGCATTAATGGATCACCACTCTAAAGAAAAACTGGTTAATGGTTATTCCAAAATCATCCGCGAAGGTGGAGCCCATGAAATGGATTTCAAAATTAACTGGGAAGGTGAATACCGCTGGATAACATCTCGTGCCACAGGTGTTCGGGGTTCAAATGGAAAAGTAACTAAATTAGTCGGGATTAGCTTAGACAATACTGAACGTAAAAATAATGAATTACGCTTACGTAAAATCAAATGCTACTTTGATGTTTTACTTTCTCATTTCAATCATCTTGTTGTTTTCACAGACAAAGCGGGTGAAATTTTAGCCAGTAATTTAAACAGCCTCTCATCTGAAATAGACTACCTCGACCTACAACGCTTATTGTATCAATTAGTCATTAGTCATAAATCATGGCTAGATGAAGTACTCGATACTGGCCGAGGGCAGGTTGTTTTTCAAGATAAACAAATTACAGCTTATCAACATGTTAATGATGAACAGCAGATATTTTTAATGTTTGAGTTAAAAGATATCTGAGTGGTTAATCATTGCCCCATTGGGTAATCATGGGGCAACCCGGTTATAGGTCAAGCACTAGCCGCTTAGTTTTGGCGCGAGACACACACAGCATCATGGTTTTTTGCTGCGCTTTTTCATCATCATCAAGGTATAGGTCTCGGTGGTCTGCCTCCCCTTCTAATATTGCCGTTTCACAAGTACCACAGACTCCATTACGGCATAAACATTCCACATTAATGCGCTTATCTGCTTCGATTGCCTGTAATATAGACATATCTTCACCAACAACTAAGCTAATCCCTGAACGCTGAAAATGCACTTCAAATGACTCACCTTCACTCGCGACTTCGCCAAAATTTTCAAAGTGAATCTGTGACTCGCCAAGATGTTTTTGACCTTCTTCAATCACATTATTAATTAATGATTCCGGACCACATACATAAACATGACTATGACTTGGTTGGCTTTTGATTAACTGCTCAACTGACATTCGCTGCCCTTGGCTGCTATCGTATACATGCAATCGGTCGCCAATACGCTCTTGTAAATGTTCGACAAAAGCCGCCGTTTTGCGGTCACGAAAACAGTAATGGAGTTCAAAATCCATATTGCCGTGCTCTAACTCATATAAATAAGAAAGAAATGGCGTAATACCGATCCCTCCAGCTATCAAAACATGCTTACACTTGCTGTTTTTCTCAAGCGAGAAAAAATTCTGGGCAGGGGATAAATATAAACTATCCCCTAAAGATAACTGCTCATGCATAAAAGCTGAGCCACCTTTTGAATTTTCATCACGCAGAACAGAAATGCAATAACTCCCACAGTGTTGCGGATCACTAATGAGTGAATACGCACGCTGTAAGCCAGCCTCTCCCCCCATATGAACGGTAACATGGCTCCCCGCACTAAAGGGCATAAAAGTACCGTCCTGTGCAACGAATTCGAACATTTTGATGTTTGGGCTAACCTGCTCTATTCGGCTAACATTTACCGCGATTTTTGCTTGGTTCATCACTGTTCTCCTTCCTTATCCAATATCGATACACAAGTACTTAATGCTTAAATAATCCTCAATGCCATAACGAGAGCCTTCTTTCCCTAAACCAGATTGTTTCACACCGCCGAATGGCGCAACCTCATTAGAAATCAAACCAGTATTGATGCCGACCATACCACTTTGCAGCTTTTCTGCGACACGATATACCCGATTCACATCCCGAGAGAAAAAGTACGCCGCTAGCCCATAAATAGTATTATTTGCCCGAGAAATTACTTCACTCTCATCATTAAAGCGGATCAATGTGGCAATAGGACCAAAAATTTCTTCATGAACAATGTCCATTGAATCATCAACATCTACCAATACTTTTGGATTAAAAAAGTTGGCTTGTTCTTTGATTTCATTACCTAATGTTAATAATTTAGCACCTTTCGCTAATGCATCTTGCAATAATGCATTCATTCCTTCTATTGCCTTAGATGTAATCATTGGCCCAATATCGGTACCCGCAGCAAGCCCATTTCCGACGGTTAATTTGGCCACTTCTGCGACAAACTTGGTTTTAAATTCGTCAAAAATAGCAGTATGAATATAGAAACGGTTAACACAAACACAGGTTTGCCCACCATTACGGAACTTAGCTTGAATAGCGGCAGTTACTGCTTTATCAATGTCTGCATCCTCAAAGACGATAAAAGGCGCATTACCACCGAGTTCTAACGACGTTTTCTTTATAGTCGATGCACACTGTTCTGATAATATTCGGCCTACTTGTGTCGAACCTGTAAACGAAAACTTACTGATAAGCTCATGTTTTGTCAGTCTTTCGCCTAAAATACGCGATTCCCCCGTCACAACATTAAAAACCCCTGCTGGAATACCCGCCTCATCGGCCAATTGAGCTAATGCAAGAGCCGTAAAAGGTGTTTCTGTCGCTGGTTTGATGATAATGCTACACCCTGCCGCAAGAGCCGGTGCCGCTTTACGGGTGATCATCGCAGCGGGGAAATTCCATGGTGTAATGGCACTACACACCCCGATAGGTTGCTTAATTGTCGAAATCCGGTTACTCCCAACAGTCTGAGGGATAGTCTCCCCATAAACACGTTTACCTTCCTCTGCAAACCATTCTATAAATGAAGCGGCGTAGCGAATTTCACCTTTAGCTTCATGTAATGGCTTACCCTGTTCTAAGGTCATTAAGCGACCGAGATCATCAACATTGGCTTCGATAAGCTCAAACCAACGTCGTAAAATGATAGAACGAGCCTTGGCGGTAAGCTGCTGCCAACCTTCCATCGCCATGTGAGCTTGCTCAATAGCCTCATCCACTTGTCTTGCCGACAAGCTGGGAATTTCTCCCAGCACAGATTGGTCAACAGGATTAGTCACAGGGATTTTCTGACCTGAATCAACCCATTGCCCATTGATATAACATGTCTGACGAAATAGCGCTGGGTTAGTTAACTTATGCATTTGTGACTTCTCCTCGTTCATTTATGTTCAATAACGTAATTACTCGCTATGCGCACCAGCTAAAATCTTATGGAAATGAGCCACACCGTGTTCACTAATACCACTGCGTTGCCTATCTACCATAATTCTGCCTTGCCCACGGTAACCGCGAGATCTCAAGCCTTTTTGAACACTTTCAACGAGACGTAAATCTTCAGGACGAAAAACGGTACGATACCATTCGACTAAATTTTTCTGGTACTCCGTCAACTCTTCATTAAGGAAGTAAATATCATAATGCTGCAATGTTTCTCCGGCATTGACAGGGAACTCATAGATAACCGTCATAAAATCCCCTCCTGGCGGCATATTGAACATTGTGCTTGGCCAAATCCAAAAACCAAAGAAACGAGGATCTAATACAGATTCATCAAACTGATATGAAGACTCTGAAGGTTTAGCTTTACCGATTTGTACGGTCCAGTTATCCAATAATTGATGTTCATATACGCTAACATCCACTGAACTCGCGAAACTAACATGGTTAGTCGGGCAGTGATAACATTCAATATAATTATCAACGATAGTTTTCCAATTAGCTGGGGTACGGCTGACAAAACGTGCTGCCAATTTTAAATCACCAATCACAGCACAGGCTTCTTGCATTTTTTCTGCTAAACCAGGTAATTGCTGTTCAATTGGTTGAGGTTCTTCAGTTGTCATATTGACATAAATAAACCCTGCATGTTCAGTCACATGGAAAGAGCTTAATGACATGGCATCTGATTCAAAATTATTCACATTCTCACAATTGGTCGCATGTGCTAATTGACCATCCAGCTTGAATGCCCATGCATGATAAGGGCAAGTAATCACATTCTTAACTTTGCCACTTTCACCACTGATTAATTGGTGACCACGATGTGGACATACGTTATAAAAACCACGTAAAACATCATCACGACCACGAACGATCACGAGGCTTTCACCAATAAGTTCACGAGTGATATACGAGTTTTTTTCTTTTACTTCACTGATATGGGCAACACAAACCCATGAATTAGCAAATATTTTTTCTTTTTCATACTCAAAAATATCATCAGAAGTGTAATAACGTGCAGGGATCGTCCATGCGTTATCAATATCAAGGTGATCATTGATCGAAATGACTTTGGTTGCATTGCTCATAATTGCCCTCACTTTGTAAACTTATAGTTAACATATTTTTTATGGATGTTAATCCAGATCTCAATAATGATCAAACAAAATATTGACTAAAATTTATTCATGCATTATTTCATCAATAAAAACAATATAATAGGCAATATATATTTACCGATTCTGTTAATGACAAGTTAATTATTTGTTGACTACGCAATCTTTGCATGGCTATTCTCTGTAAACCAACAGTAGCTATTAACGAAAAACAACCTTACAAACACAATAGGAATTCCCTGCAAGCCAACTCTCATACAAAAAAAATAAGTGAGCAACCGGAGAAGAGGTATGATGAATCATAAGAAGTCTATATTTTACGTGTCGTTAGCCTTTAGTTTGGCGCTAATTAGTTTTGGCGCCTTTATCCCTGACAAACTGGAAGCATTTTCACACTCAGCTTTAAGTTTTATCTACAACAACCTAGGTTGGTTTATCTTAGGTTCCGTTTTTACCTTTTTTGCCTTTTGTATGTTCCTTGGTTTTTCTAAATTTGGGCACATTCGTCTAGGCGATGATGATGACAAGCCGGAATACAGCACCGTCACTTGGATTGCGATGCTATTTAGCGCATCAATTGGCATTAGCTTAATGTTTTGGGGGGTAGCGGAACCCGTCTCCTATTATATTAGTCCACCAATTGGCCAAGGCTCTACAGAGCAATCAGCCAAAGCGGCGATGCAATATGTCTACCTACACTGGGGGGTATCAGCTTGGGCTTGTTATGCACTCGTCGGCGTTGCATTAGGTTACTTTCAATTTAGAAAGAAACTCCCTGCATCAATGAGCTCAGTATTTTACCCATTACTTGGTGATCGTATTTACGGCTCGATTGGTAAATGGATCAACGTGTTAGTGATGCTTTCCATCGTTATCGGTATCGCAACATCACTCGGTTTTGGTACACTACAAGTTAACAGTGGAATGAACTATTTGTGGGGGTTACCAATTAGTATTTATGTACAAATTGGTTTAATTGCCATTATCACCGTCGTATATATCGCTTCCACTATTTCAGGGCTGCAGGGGGCAATTAAGCATCTATCCAACCTAAATATCGTACTTGCTATAGGGTTGATGGCATTTATCTTTATCTCTGGTCCAACACAAACGATTTTAAAAGTGTTATTCCAAGGCATTGGTGATTACGTACAAAACTTTGTCAGTATGTCTTTTCGCACCGAGCCGTACAACGATGGAACTTGGATTGCGAACTGGACACTCTTTTACTTCGGTTGGTGGATTGCATGGGCACCATTAGTCGGTAGCTTTGTAGCGCGTATCTCAAAAGGCAGAACGATTAAAGAATTTATGATTGGTGCCGTATTCATTCCTGTATTAAGTGCATTCGCTTGGTTCGCCGTGATGGGTGGATCTGCAATCCATCTTATTCAAAACCTAGGACAAACAGCACTGGCTGACGCAGTAAAAACCGATGTTACTTCTGCGTTATTTAAATTTTTAGATTATTTTCCAGCCTCAACCTTTATTAGTATGATAGCTATTGTTCTGGTGTTGATTTTCTTTGTTACCTCAGCAAACTCAGCGGTTTTCGTACTCGGTATGGTAAGTGAAAATGGGAACCCAAACCCATCTCATGTGACGAAAACAATTTGGGGTGTGATCATTGCAGCGATTGCAATAGTACTCATCATGACTGGGGGGTTATCCGGCTTACAATCAGCCCTTGTTGCGATGGCTGTTCCATTATCTATCATGATGCTAATCATGTGTTATTCCACCTATAAAGGCCTGAACGAAGAAGTGAATGCACAAGCAGCAGCAAAAATACAACAGAAAGAAGATATTAAGCTGATGAATAAAACCATTCTTTCGGAAACAGAAAAATAAGAACCTAAATGACAAAACCCCAGCACGGGTCTCGTGCTGGGGTTTTTAATTCCACATTTAAAATGATAACCGTATTTATTCGTCATTCAATAATGTTAGAGCGAGGACAAGTGCATCCTCTCGGCCTTTTTTCGCCGGGTAATAATCTTTCCGTACTGTTACTTGATGAAAGCCAAGCTTATCATACAGATGTAATGCTGATGCATTCGATTCCCTAACCTCTAGCCACAAGGTTAAGATACCTTTTTTAACTAAATCGCTGATCAGTTGCTCGAGTAATAAACGACCATACCCCTGCCCTTGATAGTCAGGATGGACAGCAATATTGAATAAAGTGGCTTCATCCAACACACACTGAGTTATTGCATACCCAACAACTTGATTATTAATAGAAATCTTAATGTTATGATACTTTTCCCCTTGATTCCCATAAAAAACACGCTCAGTCCATGGGAAGTCATGACTTAACTTCTCAATTAAGAAAGCAGTTGCGAGATCAGATTGCTTTAGTGTTGATATTTTCATCATATTGATAAATTTGTTTCCATAGTGCCTGTTTAGCGCTGTGACTTGACATCAGCTCAGACAAAACAGGTGAAATAAACGTGATTTTTGAACCTTCGGGGTGGGTTTCGCCACCTAATACCCAACAAGGCGTTATTATTGGTGTTGGGAGTAAACCTAACTGCTCTGAATTAACACAAACAACATCATCAGAGACAATATTCATTGATAGAAAAATATCTTTTAGCAGTTGGCTATTTAAATCGAGGTTCTCATCAGTAATAATAATAAGCTTAGTCGACGCTGGGATCCTTACACCACGTTCACCACGTAACACAGCTGGATTTCTCACCATCCATTGAGTGATCCCCATTTGTTCTAAAAGCCTGTCACGTCGTGTCATTTATTTTTCCAGTCGCAATTGTACAACCACATCTTATCAAAGGGGATTAATAGCGCCAACAGAGCAATGCTATTTCTCCCATTTCTGGTAATGTGTTATCGGTTATCTATTATTTTAGGAGATTGACAGAATATGTCATTACTGACACCTGCCAGCGAAGTTATACAGCGCCATCTCGAACACTTTACAGATCGTCATGTCATTTTGGCCGGTGACATTCAGGATGAACTTGCAGCAACCTTAGAAGCAGCAAGCGTTCGTGTCATTACGAACCAGTATCACCACTGGCAACGTTTACAACCGTTAATGGGGGAAATGGCGTTATACTCTGCGACAACCCCAGCTGAATTTATTCAGCCCTGTAATACACTCATCTATTTTTGGCAAAAAAACAAGCAAGAAGCTTGTTTTCAGCTTGATGATCTTTGTACCCACCTCGCTACTGGTAGCCAAATATTTATCGTAGGGGAGAACCGTAGCGGGGTAAAAAGTGCCGAGTCTATAATGGAAGGCATCGCTAGCTTGCAAAAAATTGACTCTGCACGCCGCTGTGGTTTGTATTATGGCGAACTAGAGCAACCGACCCAGTTTGATATTTCTCGCTGGTGGCGTCATTATCAAATTGATAATGTTAGAATTAATGCATTACCAGGCGTATTTAGCCATATGGAACTCGATATCGGTAGTGATTTATTATTATCTACACTTACAGAGCCTATGAGCGGTGACCTATTAGACTTAGCTTGCGGTAATGGCGTATTGGCGGCCGTTATTGGTTCCCAAAACCCAGAAATAAAACTTACATTAAGTGATGTTAGTGCCTCTGCATTAGATTCCGCAGCTTCTACACTTGAAGCTAATCAGCTAACAGGCAAAGTGGTTGCAAGTGACGCTTATTCAGATATTCATGATAAGTTTGACTGGATTATTTCTAATCCACCTTTCCATGATGGGCTAAATACTAGCTACCGTGCAGTTGAAAATATGATTTACCAAGCTCCTAAATTCCTGAAAAAGGGCGGGCGCTTGCGCATAGTCGCCAATGCTTTTTTACCTTACCCTGATTTACTGGATAAAGCATTCGGTAGCCATGAGGTGCTAGCTAAAACAGGGAAATTTAAAGTTTATCAAGCGATTAAGCGCTAACTGTATCAGTGAAATTAACACGCCGATAAATTCACCCAAACTAGAAGTGGCCAGTCATTATTGACTGGCTATTTTTTACCAAAAAACGGCGACCAAAAGCTACACCGAATTAGTGTAACCAGACAAACTTAGTGAGTTGCGAGGGTGACGGAATTGCTAGACGCGCTAGCTTCAGGTGTTAGTATTCTATAGACGTATGGGGGGCTAATCCCCCCTTTCACACCACTGATGCAGTCAGTGTTTTTCACTTCAAATTGACTTGAAAGCACTTTCTACCGTGCGCTCACTTTCCCTCTATTATTTTTCCTAATGCATTCACTCATTATTTAACCCAATACTACCTTTGTAATACAAATGCAGCCAGAAAACACACGAGTGAAACAACGGCTGGGATAATCAATAAACGCCGAGAACCACGGTTAAACAACATACCTGCAGTCGCGATCATCATAATGATCATGGTGATTTTGAGGTTATCTAACCCCATATTGCTGAGTACATAGGTAATGCTCAGCAATATCACGGCGAAAACACCCCATAAACCAGCCCCTATGCGCCGTAAGCCAGTTGTTTTTGATATGCTAGTTGGCATAATGACCTCAACAATCTCAAATGATAATGATTATCAATCATATCTGATTTTGTGTGAATTTCAATATTTATTGTTCAATTTGACGACAAAATCAATAGCCAACAAACATATTCATTAACAAAACACTCTAATCAAACCAATATACAAAGTGAATATCTTCCGGCTCTAAAGCAAATAATTCTGGGTCAGGTTTTTCAATCAAAGTACAGCCAAGATATTGGTAGAAATGTACTGTATTTTCTGATGGTGTCGCCGATATATACAGCCCTTTAGCGTTTTTTTGAATGGCTAGGTCAACACACTGCTGAAATAGCAGCCCAGCCAAACCTTCACCACGATGTGGGTGACTAACATGTAAAAAAGACAACTGCAGCAAATTTTTTTGCTCACCACGCCATATATTGTCTAAACTCGCAGCTGCAATCAGTTTCCCTTGTTCAAACACCCCTATAAAAATGGCCCCTTGGTCATAACTTTCCAACAAATGTGGAGTGTAAGCTTCAGGTTCACCTTCAGGCCAACCTTTCATATCAAAGCGCTGCTTTGATAGCACCAATTTCCCATCTTGATGTAAATATAGGTGCTCAATTAATTCAGTGCGATCAATAGACCAAACCGCTGGAATTTCATCTCGCTGTAGTTTCCGTACTTCTCTCATAAATTGGTTCTCATCATGCTGCGCTTATAAATAAGCTCTCGTTTTGATTATTAAAAAATAATAAATCAAGATAACCAATAAATAAATAAGTTCAAATATTTCATAAAGCTATTAAGGAATGGTTGAATAAAGGGGAGAGGAAAGAAGGCCGTTAAAAAAATTCTCCGCAACATCCTGTCGCGGAGAATTTATATTACAGGGTTGGTTTATTGCTTCAATCCCATTGCATCACGCATGGTAAAGAACAAATCGGTTTGGTCAGTCAGACCCATTACGTTTGCCGCATGTGGGCCATAGGCAGCTACACGTAACTGAGCGCCAGTGTGCTCCTGTGAGTCATCTTCTTCAGAGTTCCCGTAGTTAACCACCATCACAGAGCCATCTTTAGTAATCAACGCTTGAGTTAGCCCTGTTGATTTAGTGCCTTCCGGTATGATTTGGCTCGAATGTGAGTGATCCGCAGTCACGATAACCAAAGTATCACCATGTTGTTTAGCAAAATCTAAACCAACTTGAACGGCTTCATCGAGAGCCACGGTCTCACCAATTTGGCCACACGGATTTGCTTTGTGATCTTGTTTATCGATGGATGCGCTCTCAACTTGCAAGAAGAAACCATTCGGGTTGACTTCTAATAAATCAATCGCTTTTTTAGTCATTTGCGCTAACGTTGGCGCATTTGGATCTAATTTAGAATTAGGTTTACATTCAAGTGGTGCATTATTGATGTTGCCATAATGAACGGCTTTAGGCCCTTCCCACGCGACTGCCATATTGCCATCATGGAATAAACCTAAAACAGGTTTATCTTGATTCGCAACAGTGACGTTGTTCAACGCATTTGCATCACGCACAATGTTGTAACCACGTTCAATAGCCTGTTGTTCTAACGTTTTACCTTTATAGTCCCCAGCTTTTGCTTCTTGTTTGAAGCTCTTCGCACCACCGCCAAGGGTCACATCTGCGCGAGTGATCAATAACTGCTCTGAAATCGAGCCACGCCCGCCATTTTCTAAGGCATTAGCCGCACATTTTTCTGATGTTTCTTCAGGTCCATAACATTTACGTGCACTGACATGGGCGAACTGCGCGGCTGGAGTTGCATCCTGAATTTCAGAGGTTGTCACGTTGCCCGTAGCTTTTCCATTACGTTTCGCAATTTCAATTAACGTTTCGTGGTCATTACCAAATACATCGATTCCCAATGCACCATTATATGTTTTCACACCCGATGACCATGCAGTTGCGGAAGCCGCCGAGTCAGTCACATAATCAGGTTTCTGCGTTTTTTTATCTAATGCATAGTGAGTATATTGCCCTGTGATAGGTAAGGCATCGATGCCTTTAAAAAAGCCAGCTGCACCTTCTGCATAGTTACGTGCGACGGTAATTTCAGAATCCCCCATACCATCACCGATAAATAAAATCACATTTTTGGCTTGACCATTGTGAAGCGCCGCTTTCATGATGTCAGTTTGTTCAGTCGCTAAACGACGTGCTCCGCCAAATTTAGTGATATCGCCTTGAGCCGCACGGTTTTCTGAAACCGCATCATTTTTATCTGCGGCATAAGCAGGGATTGTACTTCCTAAAATCAATGTACTTACTGTGACAGCTAAAAAAGACTTCATAAAATTACCAGTCATAACAGTTTCCTTGCCGATCAATAATGAAAAATGAATAAGTATGTTTTAAATAATGATAGGCATGCTAAAGGAGCTAGATGACAGTTGAATGACGCTTTTATGGCGAAATGAATACGGTTGTCATAAAAATGAAAAAGCAGCTCATTACAAGCTGCTTTAAGCACTAATCCGGTTATTGCTTACCACTGTGATGAGAGTTTCTTTGTGCCCTCATACAGTGTTTCACACCAAGAAATGTAATCATGGCCGCTGGGTAATTCTATTGCATCAACTTGGTAGCCTTTATGCTTTAATACGTCAAACAAGTGATAATGATTTTGAATAATTCCGCCCCAACTGCCTCTTTGTTCAAATAAACCCGCCTCAAGGAAAAATCGAATGGGTTGCTTCGGCATGGTTTCAATTTCCCGGATCAGCCATTCAGGGTCTTCCCCCTTTGGTGACCACCAATAAGACCCTGACATGCTTAACACATTGCCGAATACCTCCGGATGCTGTAAGGCATTCCAAGTTGCACCAAGCCCTCCATAACTAGACCCCGCAATAATAGTGTGTTTAGCGTCCGCTTGGATTCCCTTTTTTACCAGTAACGGTATTAACTCATCCGCCAGCAATTGAGGGAAGTCATGATTAGGAGGCAGCTCTTCCCCACGACGTTCCGAACTGATGCTATCGACAAACACGATATCCATAGCTGGCAAATCACCGTTATTCATCCATTTATCAAAAAACTTCACCATTTGATAATTTTGTTGGTAAATCTGACCATCTAACAACACTAACAGCGCAGGGTGTTTCATCGGCATATTTGCGCGATATACCGTAATTTTTCGTTCATTATTCAAAACACGGCTAGAAAGTGTAAAAGTTTCCAAACTTCCTTGAACTTGCGAGTGCTTTATTAATGGGAAATTACATTGGCGTATTTGTGGCGCTAGTGACAATAAGGAGAAGCGGTTGTATTTATCTTCAGCTAAAGATGGAATAACGTTGGGGTTATACGGGTCAGCTTGTGCTGTCACTAATATTGCCTTACGCTGTGCGAAACCACTTTCAGGAACCATTGGGATATCAGGGGCAATTTTATATTGTGACAATGTCTTATCAGGGATAATAAAAGAGCGGTACCAAATATCAGTTCCCGCCAAATGCGCCATTCTTTCATGATTCCCCGATGGCGCTCCTAAAATATACGCATTGGATTTCGCCCCCCGCCATAAAAAAGTTGCTCGCTTTTGCGAACCAGCGAGATCCTCAATCAGTGGAGTTCCTTCTATCGCAACAGCTTGCCAGAAAGCGGCTGAGTCCCCATCGCTATAATACTCATCCAATAGGCTTTGCAACTTAGGGCTTACAGGCTCTCCCTCTTTTTTGATATCTAACGGCTGATAAGGTTTGACATCAAATTGCAGACGCCAAGGCTTCCCCGGCTCACCTTTCAAAGAAAGATAATAAACCCCATTTGTAGGGACTAAATAATCCGCAGAATGAGGTTCTTGCGCCGAACCATATTCTTGTAGAGTACGTATGGGCTGTTGCTTAGCGTCTAGTAATGTGACCTTGGAAACCCCCTCTCCACGTTGCTTGATAAAATTTTGCTGTGATGCTTCAAAAAATAAACAGCTATCCCCCTTACTGTTATGCACCCCTTCGGCAGTAGAAAGCTCCGCTAAACGAATACAGTCTGAAGAGGTTGCGATGGCTGCTGAAGAAAACAAAATACACCCTAAAAGTGGCAAAGATTTCACATCTCATTCCAATGAATCAATTGATAATAATAATTATTACTATCAAAGAACTTATTCAAACTCAACGGATAATCCGTTTTTTTTCCATCAGTTGGCTAATTAACTGTAATGCGCTCAATAAACGATGACGTTGCTTGCTCTCCAGCCTCAGATAACGTCGTGTTGCAGGAATACGACTGACCATCTCTGATGCAGTAAAAGGTTCAATCTCACAACGCCACTGACCATGATTAAGCTCTATTTGGCATCGGTTAAAATCCAACTCTTCTAATGTTTGCCGAATAATGGGATATTCATTCAACCAGCCAATAACCTTAGCCCCATCTATTTGTTTAGATACAAAATGGATATGTTTTTTCCTTACACTTCCTCGCGTTTTTACTTCAATTTTTGCATTAATATCCTGATGACAAATACCAGAAACGGCAAAACGGCTATATACAATAAAAGCAAGAAACAGCTTTCTTGGGCGTTCAGTGACTTCAATCGTTAATTCAGGTTGTAATTGAATAAGGAGCGCTCCCGGTGCCCGCCATTCACACGGATAAGGAAGCATATCTCGCTCAATACGATTAAGTGTTAGCCCAGTTTGATAGCCCACTGGTAAACGTTTTTTGGTTAATCTGCTGCCTAGCCGCTGCCATAGCGAATATTTAGGCGAGGTTGCGTAATGGCTCAAGTTGGCCTCCCTCAATTTCTTCATCTCGGAATGAGTTTGATAGGACTGACTCTACACTTAGCGGTTTGAATGGGTTAACTTTTTGCACAAAAACCGTCCAAATTAAGGCATAACCAGCAGTTAAACCTAACATTATTGCAAAAGGAATATATACATCAGACTTACTCATACCCGGTGGAGTGATATAAACAATGGCTAAAATAATGCCCACACTCGAAATAATCTGTGGCAGAGGGAAGAATGGTGAACGATAAGCGCGGTGTAAATCAGGGCGACGGATACGCAATAGCACCACGGAAATAGTTACCAATAAATAAGCAACTCCCCAAGAGCACACAGCGGCTAATACTAAAGGAATGATGCGGTCAAGATCGCCTTGGATAGCAAAGGCGTGTAAACAAGGGATCATCACAGCAACTAAAATACCAAATACTGGTGTTTTAAAGCGTGGGTGTAAGTAAGCAAAGATGCGAGGTAATGCACCATCAAGTGCCATCCCGTAAAGAATACGCGGTACTGCGGCCATTAAAGTATTGATTGTGGCTCCACCAGCAAGTAAAAGTGCCACACCAATCCAATATTTACCAAACTCACCCATCACTAATTCCGCAAATGCTGGAATAGCCATTGGTGTTTCCAATAAACGGGTTCCCGTTTGTGGGTCAACCACCACATTTTCCACTTGGTTCGCTAATGCGGCTCCAAATAGCACCATACACAGAGCGACACAGAACAACCCTGTTGTCATTGCCCGCGGAATAACTTTGGCTGAGTTTTTAATCTCAGGCGCCATTGGTGTCACTAACTCACACCCTACAAACATGAACATGGCCATTCCAATAAAACTCAGTACTAATGTTGGGTCTGTATTCAATGGCTGACCAAACCAACCATCCGTCTGTACATGAAATGGTAATAACAAGCCGCTTATGCTGAAGATCACTAATGTAGACCACATAGCAAACGTCAGCACAACTTCCACCTTACCAAAAGCTTCGATCCCAAAAGCGTTTAAAATACCAAAAGTAACAACAAGCCCAACACCAACCATCCACGAGGAATTACTGGTTTCTAAAACCGTATTTAAATGCTCAAAATTAACCAACGCCATAATTCCAGAAAGAATTGTTTCGGCCGTTCCAGCAAAGACATGCACTATTAAATAGGCAGAAAGCGCCCCAGTAATTGCCCAGAAGCGCCCCATTCCACAAGAAATATAATCATATACCGAACCTGATGTTGGTAGGATTGCAGCAGCTTCAGAAAATGTTGTTAGCTGAGCTTGCATCATAATAAAACTCAACAACACCGCTAAAGCAAAAGTATCACCGCCAATGCCGAATCCACTAATAACCGTTAAGATAACAGGACTAGCCATAATCAAACCGGCAGAACTTGCCAATGTTGTAGGAAAGCCAACTTTCCCATTCTCTAGATGTGACGACAATTTTGAGGATAAATTCATTTTTCTTCCCTCTCGCTCCATACACAGTCATGAATGTGAATTTTTTGTAAAAATATAGTGACTGAATTGCCACTATAAAAATAAGCACAAACGACTCGCTATCGTTCTAAAGGACGATACCCAGAGAGAGGGGGGAACCCAAAAACAGCGCAAAAAGTACCAACAACTGAATCAAAAAATAGATAATTAATTAGATATCAATGCATAACAAAAAAACGCTTTGTTAATATATTAATAATAAGTTCACTAAAGATACCCAAAAGCAATAGAGCATTATTGGATGGGTTTTAACGATTTTTAAATACTGCAAGCAACCTCACGTTATTAACATGTTTACTTTATGTTAATATCAATAAGGCGCATGATAATAATTCGATTGGCTACGGAAGGTAATATGATGAGCTCTTTATTATTTAGCCCTCACCAACAAACATTGATTGATTGCTGCCTAAATACGATTGCTCATATTATTCCTATATCAGCATCCGTGTATTATCTGGTTAATGACCACTGGCAACCCGATAACTATATACTTTATGGGGTTCCCGCAAAAATGCACCAAGATTATCTTGCCTGTTTTTATCAGCTAGATCCTTTACACCCGAATAATTTTCGTAGCAGTGACTTACGCTTAGTGAGAATGGGGGCGGAGGCACGTCAGCAAAATCAGGCATTCTTCCATGACTTTATGCAACCAAATAATATGACGGATATGGCTGAAATCTTTATTCGGCGGAAAAATAAGATTATTGCTGGAATTTCAATCATGCGAGATAGCCCTTTTAGCCAACAAGAAATCATGCGGTTAAATGCAATTTTACCTGTTGCAGAGCTAATGACATTTGATGTGCTGCCTGATTCCTTAGTTTCTTATACTCCTAAAGAACAAGAAATTATCCACTTAGTACGAGAAGGTGCAAGCAACAAACGTATTGCATTATTATTAGGTGTATCTCTGTCTACGGTAAAAACGCATTTGCGGAATATTTTTACCAAAGCACAAGTCACCAACCGGACAGAACTTGTTTCATCAGGGTTCATTATTCGCCAAGAAAAGCATTTTTAGCCCTAACGGCCACCAGCCGCATCAATTATTGTCCCTGTGACATAGGATGAAGCATCACTCAGTAACCAAGTGATAATCTCCGCAATTTCCCTAGGCTCTCCACCTCTTTTCATCGGTAACTGTGCCGCAATGCGATCCACTCGACCTTCCTCACCACCATCCTTATGCATCTGTGTATAGATATAGCCAGGGCGTACACCATTCACACGAATACCTAGCTCAGCCAGTTCTAATGACAACCCTTTCGTAATAGAGTCCACAGCACCTTTAGAAGCCGCATAATCAATATACTCCCCCGCAGCCCCTAACCGAGCCGCAGCTGAGGAAACATTAACAATGGCTTTATTTTGAAATTGATTAAAGAAACGGGCATGCTTAATGAATTCTCTGCAACAAATCAGTAGCCCAGTTACGTTAGTCGCCAGCACCTTATTAATACGTTCCGCTGACAACCCCTCAGTAGTCGATTGTTGAAATAAAACACCGGCATTATTGACTAAAAAATGAAGGTCACCGTACTGTTGCCTGATAGTGTCGAATAGCTTAACAACATCACTTTCATCACTAATATCACATTGAAATGCATCAGCCATACCACCCGAGGCTTGGATTTCCCTAACAAGATTTTCTGCAGACTGTTGGTCACTTTTATAATTGACCAACACATGCATACCTAGGCTTGCTAACTGGATGGCGGTAGCACGGCCAATCCCCCTGCTCCCCCCTGTAATCAACACTTTTTGCATTAGGTTATCTACCAGTAATGATAATTAACCTATCTTAACCATAACTTGCACTCTATGCGCAATAAAATACAAAAAACCCGGCTTAATCGCCGGGAAATATTGATTAATTTCATGTTAGCTAAATACTAATAACGCACCATGACAGATTTTAACTCGGTGTAATACTCGATAAAGGCACTACCAAACTCACGCCCAACCCCTGATGACTTAATTCCACCAAAAGGCACTGCTGGGTCAAGGAAGGTATGCATATTCACCCAAACAGTCCCCGCTTCAATTTGTGAAATCATGCGCATCGCTTTACTTAGGTCATTAGTCCATAAGCTAGCCGCTAAACCAAATGGAGTACTATTCATTAACTCAATAAGTTCATCTTCATTGTCATAACTGAGGAATGTCCCTACAGGGCCAAATGTTTCTTCCTTCATCAACGCATCATCTGGGCTATTTGCACGAATAATGGTTGGCGGTACAAAATAACCTGTACCAGCAATAGGCTGGCCGCCATAAATAATTTCATTACCCTCTTGGCGTGCTTTTTCAAATAAAGCGAGAATTTTTTCATAATGCGCTTTATTTGCGAGTGGCCCCATTTCTGTTGTTTCATCTAACGGCGCCCCCACTTTCATCACAGACAAGCGGGCTTTTAACTCAGTTAATACGGGTTCCATTAACTTAGATGGAATATAGAAACGCTCCGCGGCTGCACAAATTTGCCCCTGATTCAGATATCCAGCCTCAATGATGCCATTGACTATTTTTTCAACGGATAAATCCGCTAAGAATGCAGCGCCATTTTTACCACCTAACTCAAGCGTAACACGGGTTAATTTTCCTTCCATTGCGGTACGCCCTACCGCTAGCCCCGTTGGTACAGAACCCGTAAATGTCACTTTGGAACATAGAGGATGATGGATCAGTGCAGGCCCAACTTCACGACCTCCACCATTAATGATGTTAATAACCCCGTCTGGGATACCTGCTTCTTTTGCTAGCTCAACTACCCTTAACATCGTTAAAGGGGTAAATTCACTCGGCTTTAACACAATGGTACAACCGCAAGTTAATGCAGCGGCTAATTTCCAAATAGAAATCATTATGGAAAAATTCCAAGGAATAATACCTGCTACTACCCCAACAGGCTCCCGCTGTGTAAATGCCGTGTATTTTTCACCATTAAATGAAGGCAATGAAACATTGAGAGTCTCACCACTGATTTTCGTTGCCCAACCAGCAAAATAACGTAAAAATTGTGCGGACGAACCCACTTCAAGAAAACGAGAAAGCTGAATTGTTTTCCCTGAACAAAGGGTTTCTAGCTGAGCCAGTTCTTCAAGATGTTTCTCAAACAAATCAGCAAGGCGGTTTAAGCAATTCCCTCTCTCCATCGGTGTTGTATTTGCCCAAGCCCCTTTGAATGCAGCGTGAGCAGCTTCCATTGCTGCATCAACGTCTGCTAATGTGCCTTCTTTCACTTTCGCAATGACTTGCTCAGTGGCTGGATTAACGACATTAAAAAAAGTATCGCCCATGCCAGAAACCGGCAACCCGTTGATAAAATGGCCATGTTGACGTTTCAGAAATTCACTGACCTCTGGTAATAGGGTTAACTCACTCATCGTTATCACTCCACTTAATAGGAATTAATTAGGCATTGACACAAGCTAGGTAATGTTTGACAAAACGCGGGGCATCAATTTCCCACAAAACTTCTGTCCCTTTCGCTGCAAACCATGTATCACCCTTATGATATTCAACCGTTACACCCGTTTTCACATCGGTTAATTTGACTGAACCTTCGTGAACGGTCGCCATTTCATCAAATGGGTATACCATTTTGAACTTACCTTTTGTACAAGCGAAAATTCCACATGTCAGATTATCAGTGGGTTCGCCATGTATCATCGCAACACTCGCTTGAGGATCGCCCTCGACAACTACAGACCCTAAGTTTGTAACACTACCTACATTCAGTAATTCCGGCAGTGGTTTATTCAATAATAATGGACTAATCATGATTTTTACCTTTAATCAATTTTAATAAAATAGATGGACTGATAACGAACTAGCGCCGCCCCTGCCAATAACCCGATGTTTGATGCATAATTTTGGCAAGTGAAACAATGACATTACGCATGCTATCTTTACCAATAATGTTGGCATGAGGAATAGAGCTCATTAAGTCATAACGATGCGAACCTTCCACCATCCCCTCAGCAAGAACTTTACAGACAATTTGGCTAGGCGTGACACCGAAACCGGAATACCCTTGAGCATAAAACACATTTTTATGCTGTGGTAATGTACCAATTTGGGGAAATAAATTTGCACTACAGGCCATTGGCCCCCCCCAAGCAAGTTCGATTTTGACATCTTTGAGGTAAGGAAAGACTTTTAACATTAAATTCCGGTTCCATGCTTTAAGATCAGATGGAATGTACTCAAGGAAATGCGTCGAACTGCCAAATAATAAACGGTTTTCATTCGTCACACGGTAGTAATCAATTACAGGGCGAATGTCACTATATGCGCCTCGGATTGGGCTGATCTGTTCAATTAGCTCGTCCGGCAATTCTTCCGTCATTAATTGATATGCGTAAGTATTAATCGTTTTA
>RWZD01000031.1_pt1 | contig 44567 bp, 77 predicted proteins | sample 2187771 | NCBI WGS metagenome assembly RWZD01 (sample SAMN10531866, study PRJNA481165) | viral metagenome | isolation source: viral particles purified by filtration and ultracentrifugation from about... | place: USA: Tennessee
AGGTATTAAGCAATCAGATAATGCAAATAAGTGGAAACTATTGACCGCCATTTTAGGTGGTGGTGGATTAATTAGCGGAATCGCTATAGCTTTAATCAGTATATTTTAATAGGAGGTTTTATTGATGGAACTATTAAATGAATATCTAATCCAAGAAGCGCTGGTAGTTATTCCAGTGCTTTTAATTTTGGGTAAAATTATCAAAGAAACAACGCTAATTAAAGATAAATTTATCCCTGTTACGTTGTTAGTGGTAGGGATTGCTTTTGCAGTAGCTTTAATTGGTATAAATGTTGATGCAATTTTGCAAGGCGTTTTAGTGGCTGGAGCAGCAGTATTTGGTCACGAGTTTTATAAGCAATCAAAGAGTGACGAGTAATCGTTGCTCTTTTTTTAGTTTCTATCCACTAAAAGTAGTGTTTTTCGCTGATAGAGCTTTAAAAAATGAAAGGGAATGATAAATAATGACCAATAAAACAGAATGCGTTGTATGTACAAAAGAAATTGAAGTATTAGAAGAATTTAACGGTGAGATGATGTGCCAAGAATGTTATCACGCAGAGGAAAATCATGTGTTTGGAGATGATAAATAATGACTAAAATTTATATCGATGCAGGACATGGCGGCACAGACCCAGGAGCAAGTGGGAACGGGTTAAGAGAGAAGGATCTAACATTAAAAATTAGCAAAAAGATTGCTGACATTTTAACGGAATATGAGGTAGATGTTAAATTATCCCGTACTACTGATAAAGCACTATCCCTAAAACAACGTACCGATGATGCGAATAAATGGGGAGCTGACTATTTATTATCCGTTCATATTAACGCTGGTGGCGGTACTGGATACGAGGATTTTATTTATAACGGTAATGTAAGTAATAATACGGTTAAGTATCGTGACACTATCCATGCCGAGATTGTTAAACAGCTAGGGAACGTACGTAATCGTGGTAAAAAGAAAGCTAACTTCCATATGGTTAGACAATCAAAAATGCCAGCTATGCTAAGTGAAAATTTATTTATTGATACAAAGGCTGATGCGGATTTACTTAAAAAGGATAGCTATTTAGATAAGATTGCTTTAGGTCATGCAAATGGACTAATTAAAGCATTTAACCTTAAGAAGAAAGCTAAGCCAGCACCTAAGCCAAGCAAACCTAGTAATAGTGGTGGTAAGACAACTTATTTTAGAGTTGTTGCTGGTAGTTATACAGACCGTAAAAACGCCGAAGCGCAAATGTCTAAACTTAAAAAGTTAGGTGTGGATGGTGTGTTTCTTGATGTTTACGAGCAACAATAAAAGAGGTATATGCAGCTTTCGAAAGAAGAATTGGTGAATAGATTAATTGCAGTTGAAAAACAGCCTTGTTAAAAATAATTTAACGAGGCTGTTTTAACTATATTGTTCTACAATTTCGCCTGATTGTGGCATTACATCCTTAAAGTTCTACCCCTTCAAAATGTGTTTCCTCACCATTTTTAAAAACTTTCAGGTACTCATAGTCCCCTTTGAATTTGATTTTGTATAACTTATATATATATGCTTCCTCTTTAGAAGCAGGGATGTCGTCCAGATAAATGTTAATCGAATTTTCGTCCGTTTTGATATCTATATCTCCAAAACCTTTTTCATCATCCAAGAAATCTTGATTAAGATATAAAAAGCGTTGATTTTTAGAGTCATTGTATATATAAATACCAGTTCCCGTACCATTTTCATCATTTTCTACATTCTCAATAAAATTTTTCACATTGGCATTTACATTTTCTAAATTAAATTCTGAAATAGTTACTGTATTTCCCCCGCATCCAGTTAGAATGCTGCAAACCATTATAATTAGTAATAATATTCGCTTCAAATTTCTTCAACTCCTTAATCTTTTTTCACTAAAAAATGATTATGATTAATTTTTATGGCGAATCTTTCGTTCTGTATTGTGCTTAGTTCCTCAATTTCTACGTTTTTTTGTAATCCTAAATATTACAATCCCTATTAACACTACTATGACAACCATAATTATTTGGGAAATAAATGACTCTAAATCAAAAATAGTGATTCCCTCCTTTTAACTAACATCCTCCTACATTTTAATTCTGTTTTAATAATTATTTGAATAAATTAAATATATTGTACCATTTCAGATAAAATTTACCACTTGTAATTACGAACAAATGTTCCTATAATAAACACAAACATACATTCGTATTTTAGGAGCGAGTACAATGAAAAAATTTATGGAAGATATTATCATGATGGACTACTCCAACGAACCAAGTAGGGATATTTTGTGCATCGATGCTAAGTCGTTCTTTGCAAGCGTCGAAGCTGTAGAAAGAGGGCAGCATCCACTAAAAGCACGAATTGCAGTGGTTAGTAAACCTGACAATCAAGGTGGGTTGGTTTTAGCATCTTCGCCACTTATTAAGAGAGAATATGGCGTTAAGACGGGAACTAGAATTTACGAAATTCCAAAAAGAGCAAACATCGAGATAGTTGAGCCAAGAATGGCTTTATATTTGAAAAAGAATTTAGAGATACTGAATATATTCAAGCGTTATGTGCCAGAAGAAGATTTACTTGTTTATTCAATAGATGAGTCCTTTTTAGATGTGACACAGGTCCATTCCTTGTTCGGTACGACTGATGATATTGCACGTAAAATACAACAAGATGTTTGGAAAGAACTTGGTTTAATTTTAACTGTTGGAATAGGGGATAACCCTTTAATGGCTAAGTTAGCACTTGATCATGACGCAAAATATAACGATAAAAATAGCTACATATCAGAGTGGAGATACTGTGACGTTGCAAAAACCATATGGAAAATTGAGGAGTTGTCTGATTTTTGGGGAATAGGCAGCCGCACTGAATTAAAATTAAAGCGGATAGGCATTCATAATATTTTTCAATTATCGCAGTACAATGTAAATAAATTAAAACAAAGGTTCGGAGTAATAGGCCAGCAGCTTTTCTTTCACGCCCATGGGATTGATAGAACTAAATTATCTGATGTTTATATACCACAAAGTACTTCTTTTAGCCGAAACCAGATATTGAACAGAGACTATACTAATAAACACGATATAGAGATTGTAATTAGAGAAATGACAGATGAAAATGTAACTAGATTAAGAAAACATAAACTTGTTACAGGTGTTGTTAAGCTTTATATAGGATATTCACGAGATATTGTTCAAGGTGGATTTAACCAGCAAATGAAAATCGAACCTACTGATAACTCCAAGCAGTTAAAAAGTTACATGCTACACATTTTTAATAAACACTATGAAAATCTTCCTGTTCGAGTTGTTAATGTTACCTTTGGAAAACTCCAATCAAAGCAATCATTACAGCTAAGTTTATTTGATTCTATAGAAGAAACTATTGCTAGTGATGAATTAGATAATGTTGTCAATCATATACGTGCCAAATACGGATATACATCATTGTTACATGCGTCTAGTTTAACGGATGCGGGCATGGCTAAGTTTCGTGCGAAATTACTTGGTGGACATAGAGCAGAGGAGGAAGAGCAATGAGAATGTTTTCGGCGCCAAAAATGTGGAATGTAATAAAAGTAACTCCTGAGCAATTTGGATATAAAGACAGAGGTATTGTTAAATGGTTCGGAATGATGTTGAGCGATCATAGCGAAGCACTTAAAAAAGAAAAAATAGATAGACGAATGTTAAATGTAACTGCAAAAGAAGAAATGACGGAAATGGATATATCTAAAACTTTATTAAGTGCCTATACAACTAACTACCCTGTACTAATTCAAGCTAGTGTAATTAGTAACGGTAATTACTATAAAGATATTGAATGTAAAATTTTAGGCTATGATGACAATCAAATATATTTGATGCTGAAAAATGGGCGTACTGTTAGCTGTACGTTGGAGCAAATAAGGAACATAGAATTTATGGACTCGTTAGACTGGTTTGATAAAAGGCAGTAATAAAAATGGTTAGGGATAAGTAAAAGTAACTTATTAGACCTTAAGATATAGTCGTGTTACTATAATCTAAAAAGGATAGGTATATCATCATGTGTAAATGTACCCGTTGTTGTCAAAAGTCTAAAGATACAAAAATGATGAAAGAGGGGATGGGTTACTGTTTGCATTGCAGGAGTTATTCCGTAGATCTAAAATTACATAGGTACACAAAATTGTATATTAAAAAATATAAAACAGACTGCGATTAGACAGTCTGTTTTATGATATAATTGTTATTAACAACATATAAAAACCTGTGGATAAGTTAATGTAATATACAGGAAATATACAAAAGTGCGTTAAACTGCATAGTATAGCTATACTTCCTATATACAAATTATAATATTAAAGGTAAAAATATCGGTTTCATTATAATCTAATGAATGGGTGTTTTAATTGAGTGATTTAACACGAGTTTTTAATAAAATGGGATTATTAGATTTAATATTTTTAATTCCTATGTTTATGCTATTCTCTTATTTACCTAGCTATAACTTTGCAAGTATAATATTAAATATATTTATTATTATTTTTTTTTACTTTTGGTTTAGCTATGGCTTTTCATATCATTGTTGACTTTATAAAAAAAGGAATAGGAATTGAATTTGTTTGATAAAATATCCCTTACTAAAACTATTAAATATAAGCGTTTATCTATTAAACTGGCATGCACGCATGCCAGTTTTTATTGTTTTAAATCAGTTAATTACAATAAATGATGTACAAATTAACATTGATGATCTGCTAGACGTGAGTAAAAAGCTGCCGACATTTTGACGGCAGCTAAATTATTCCTTCATTATATATAGTGTTTTTTAATGTTCTTTTCTACTTGCCTATTGTTATTAAATGTAGTGAGTAATAACATGATGTTATCCGATTTCAGTCCATGGTAAGGAAGAGGTCATCGGTTCGATCCCGGTTGGGAGCTTAAGTAAAAGTATTGATATGATGCGGTTTTGTGATTATTCACAAGGTCGCTTTTTTCATTTTCAATCCCTTTTGCCGACATTTTGACGGCAGAACGTTGTTTTTAGTTGTTTCTCATTGTGTTTTAATGTCACCAAATATAGCTTCGTCTAATTTTGAAGATGCAATTTCATCAGCTTGTTGCAAAGCATGTCCATAGATATTCATTGTCGTTTTGATATCCGAATGGCCTAATCGTTCGCTTATTAATTTTGGGTGAACACCTAAATTAATTAATGTAGTCGCTGCAGTATGCCTCAATGCATGTATATTGATATATTTTAAATTGTGACGTCTTAAAAATCGTTCCCACCAATTTTTCATTGAATTTGGATTATATGGTTTCCCTACTGGGTTAGCTAGGATAAAGTTGTATTTTCCATCATCCCACAGTTCACTTGCAGCAAACCTTTCTTTTTTGCGATAAAACGCCAACGTTTTAATATCTTCAATCAATGTATTGGACAGCACAATTTTTCTTCGCTTAGATGTCTTATTTCCTTTTTTTATCTCGTGTACTTGATAGCCTTCGCTCTTTGAGTAGGTCAACGCTTGCTCTACACTTATTATTTTCTTATCTAAATCAATATGTTTAAATTCTAACCCAAATAATTCGGAACGTCGCATACCAGTCGTTATGGCTAATTTAATAATGATTTGCCAGTGTGGGTTGTTAACTTCGCTATTTAAGCATTCAATTAGCTTCCTTGCTTCTTCAAGCGTGTATACTTCTGATTCTTTGTATTCCACCTTTGGCTTATCAATCTTTTTAAGTGGTGATTCCTTCAAAAACCCTATTTCGACAGCAAAATTAAAGATATTATTGAGTACCCGATAATGCAAAAATATACTCGCACTAGATAATTTACCTTTTTTACCGTCTAATCTCATACCATCTTCTTGCAGGTTATCAAAGAAATTTATTAAATGGATTGGTTGAATCTCATTTAATTTAAAATATTGAAAAGCTGGCATGATCCGATTATTGATGATGCTAAGATGAGATTCTAGCGTTGTATGCGCTAGCCTTTTCTTTGCACATTTCTCCAACCAATGATTAATAATAAAGGCATTGAGCATTATTTCTTTTTCTTCAATATATCCCTCGCCGGTTAATTCAGTAATAAAGTTTGCTAGTTCGATATTAGCTTCTTTCTGTCCTTTGGCTTCAATTGTTTTGTATTTCCTATTTCGCTTTTTCCCATTTATTGTTTTCCCTAAATCTACTTCAAGCTGCCACTTGCCATTTTTCCTTCTTCTTGCATATCCTTTTGCCATCTGACTACCTCCTCAGACATAATCTTAGTTTTGTACATTTCCAAACGTTTTAAAGCAAAATCATACTCCACATTAAATAATCGCATCACATCATATACATTCACCCCCTTTAGTTGTTGCAACATAAATGTAGGTATACAAAAGTGATAGGCAAAGTAATCTGCTTGATACTCTTGATAATCAACAAATAACTTTGGCATGCTTAATTGATTGCCTACATGCCTTAAATGATGACAAATTTCATGGCCAAACATTTGCCATTGTTTTTGCAGACTTTCTTGCTTCAAAATAATTTCGTTACGATATACAAACAGTCGCTTTCTATAAGTAATTTTTACGCCCAATTTAAAAGCGACAACAAAGGTGTTTAAATCAGTAGGGGAGAGTATATCTATTTTTCTATAAAGTTGATAAATGTAGTCCTCAACGTGAGTAAAGTTCATAGTTTTACCTCCTAAATTGGAACATATGTTCGATTAAATGGTGTGAAAATAGGTGTACTAAAAAGCACACCTTATTTATTATTCTGTTGTTTCTACAACTCTTTTAAATAGTTCTTCATCGGAGAAATCAAAGTTTGTTAGAATTACTGGTTCGCCTGGATAGAGTATTTCATACCCTATAATTGCATCAACTGTTGCTCCCGGCTTAATATCCGTATCGCCCATTTCAACTAAATCTGTTTTATAATCATCTGGATATTGACCGTTTGCACCGTCTAATAATTCAACAGTTGTATCAGTTTCTTGATCTGCACGAATACCTAATGCCATCCACGGGCTAGTTGGTTCATCAGTATTGTTTGTAAATGTAACTTCTACCGCTAAGATTTGTGTATCGTACTTTCCAGTAAGTTGCTCGGTACTTTTAATTTCAAAAATATAATTGCCATCGTCAAACTTAGTATCGCTTACTTCGGATTTGCTAGATTCTTTAGTACCTTTCCCATCGTTACTGTTAGACTTATTTTCGTCTGAATCACTACTACATGCTACTAGCGTTACTCCTAAAATTGCAACAAAAATAAATAATAATATTTTTTTCATTTACGTCAATCCTTTCAAGTTGTTATCTTTTATTGTTTGGAAAAGCCATGGTTAAGGTTTTTTATGTACTCGGATTTAAGATTTTTATAAATACCTGGATGAATCCAGTAATAGCTTGATTCATTCAATACTCTCCAAGGTTCTCCATACGCCATGAATGAAAAATTGTCATAATTTAATTCTTCTATCATTTCACGAGAAAAACCATATTCTATAACCGGCTCGATAGATTCATTGCCTTTAGTGTCTGTCATAGAAGTTGTAATGACTATTTTCACTTCATCAACACTTTTATCCTTAAATGCTACGTAAGTGGATTCAAATAAATCATAGACATTGTAGAATAAGGAGTTTTCGCTCCATAAACTTTTAGCTTCAGTTTCTAAAGTCAGAGTTCCGTCTTTATACGTTGCTAAATCTACATTTTTATCATCTTCCTGAATTTTCTCAACTAATGTTCTGTTATCGACTGCTTTTGTTTCTTTCTGGGTTTTATTATTTTTTTGATCAGTCGATTTATCATTTCCGTCATTATTCAGGTTAAAATAACTGTTAGGATCATTAAGAATTTCGTTTGCAGTTTTTTTATTAATTTTTGTGTGTTTGTAAGTAGGTATCTCTTTGACACTTATCTCATTAAGTTTATTTATGCTAATGTATGCTTTATTTGCTTTATCTACACGTTTACTTTCGTATTTGCGAGCAGGGATGGACTTTATTTCTTTATTTTTATCAAGTTTCTTTATTAATTTATTTGCTCTTTTACTAGTTTTGTCTAAAGTCTTAGTTAACTCTTTCGTTATTTTTTTAACTTGTTTCTTTTCTTTTCTATTAGCTGATTCAGGGTACTCTATAGCTTTAATTTCTTTCTTTATACTATCAATATCTTTATTTAGAGATTTAAGTTTTTCAACAGCATCATCTTTATCTCCATTGATTAAGTAGTTAGATAAGTTAATATACCAGTTGTCTCTAGTGGTATTGTTAAATTCAGTGATTATATCAATAACTGCTGGATTCAGTGTTTCTTCTAACCAAACGTCCATATCAACATCTTTATTTTCTGCTGTAATAGTTGGCACCAAAGATAGTTGGAACACTAGTAATATTGAGAAAAATAAAAAGAGTTGTGTTCTGAATTTTATCTTCATAGTAATTCCTCCTTAATTTATCCCATGATATATTTCCTACATTATATATAAAAAAGAAACACGATGTAAATTCGTGTCTTTAATCGTGCTGACTTTGCTTAAACTTGATGTATTCATAGACATCTTTTAAATCCTCTGCGGTTAGTGTAGACATTTCCTTGAACATTAGGTCAATGTTAGGAAATTCTGTTATTATTTTTTGGCGATAGTATTCAAATTCATCGTTTTCGGTGTTAGCAACCGACGAATCTATGCTTCCTTTCCCTGTTAGCAACCATCTATATGATACTTCGTATAAATCTGCTAAAACACTTATTGTTTTTGTATCTGGTTCACTTACTCCCTTTTCGTATCCACTAAGCGTTTTATTATTAATCCTTGTTTTATCTCTCACATAAACCTGAGTATATCCTTTTCGCTCTCTAGCGATTTTTAATCGGTCACCAAGTGAGGTCATTAAAACACCTACTTTCTAAGAAAAGAATAGCATGTTCTTAAAATAAAAGAATAAAATTCTTAAAAACTTTGAATATCCTATTGACTTCTTAATTATTAAGATTTATATTATATGTAATGGTTCTTAGTTTTTAGGAAGAAAGGGGGCGATGATATGAAACTTTACGAAAAAATCAGAGCTTACATCGTTCAAAATAACCTTACTATTAAAGAGGTGGGGGAAAAGACAAATATTGAAATGAAAAGATTCTATAGGGTTATCGCTGGGGATTCAAAAATGACGGCAGATGAATTTGAGAGCATCTGCAAAGTGTTAGATGTAAATCCAAATTATTTTTTTGCGGAAAAGTTCTTAGTTTCCAAGAATAAAGAAAAACAAGCCATTTGAAAGGAGGGAGATAAATGTCTGTATTAAAAGTTGGTCAAATGCCTTGCGGAACAAAGATGCAAATTGAGAACTGGCATGGCGAGTATGGATTTTTACCAAAGGCTGGTACATTGGCCGCTTACCCAGTAGCAACAGTTAGCCTTGAGGGTCAATTTTCACCTAAAAGGGGTAGGAAGTTCAGGGCTTCGTTTAATTTCGATAATGAAGCAGAAGCCGAACAAGCGTTTAACGAGTTAACTGCTGGTACAAAACAATTAAAGGATTTTATAAATCTAATCAACGACCCAAGAAAAATTGAATGTTTATAGGAGGAATGAAGATGAATGAATTAATTCCAACGCAACAAAATGAGAACAACGAACTTCTAGTAACTGGTCGAGATTTACATGAGTTTTTAGAATTAAAAACAACATACACGCAGTGGTTTGAAAGAATGCTCGGATATGGATTCGCTGAAAACGTTGATTTCATCGTGATTACCAAAAATGTTAATGACGCTACAGCGTTCGGTGGGACACGAAACTTAATTGACCACCACATCAAACTAGACATGGCAAAAGAAATATCAATGCTGCAACGAAATGAAAAAGGTAAAGAAGCGCGCCAGTATTTTATCGAAATCGAAAAGAAGTGGAACAGTCCTGAAATGATTGTTCAACGGGCAATGGAAATTCAAAAGAGAAAGGTGCAGCAATTAGAACAAAAAATCGAAGCTGAAAAACGTTATACCGACTATGGAAAAGTTGTAGAAATGAGTAATGCATCAATCAATATCGGGGCATTTGCGAAATTAGTTTATGACAAGCATGGAATCAACTTAGGAAGAAATAGAATGATGGCGTGGTTACGAGATAACGGTTATTTGATGACAACAGGAAGGGAAAGAAATTTTCCTAAACAACAATTTGTAGAACAAGGTTTATTTGAATTAAAGCCAACAATTGTTAAAAGGACTCATGGCGATGTGCAAAGCGGAACGCCAATGATTACAGGAAAAGGACAAGTAAGAATAACTGAAGTTTTATTAAAACAATTTAAGAAAGAGACAGGAGGGCGTTTGGATGAGCAGAGTCATATTGCTAATGAACGTTGACGGCGTAGACACTTATTTAACTGTCGAGTTAGAAAACAATGGCGATTACTTTTTAATAAATATTGAGCAAAGACATTGCGGAGTTGATACGACTTTATCGGAACAGCTTTTATCAATCAAAGACTTACTAAGTTTAAGAAATGCAATTGATTACATTATTACAACTCAAGACGGAGGACGTGATCTAAATGGAACACATGACAACAAGTGAATGTGCTGATTATTTAAAAGTCCATGTAAACACCCTAAGAAAGTATGTAAATGAGGAGGGGTTGCCGGTACTTCGATTTCCCGGCAGAAGGGCATGGACGTTTAGAAAAGACTTGGTAGACGCTTGGGTTTATGAGAGGTCTCAACCCGAGATTGTAACAAGTAAAAACGGGGTCAAATATGCGGAGAAGCCATACAACGGAAAACTTAAAGTGATGATTCCTTGAGGGTAAATCTAGTATATTACCGCATCAAATAAATGTCTTTGCCCTCAAAGCAAATTTGCTGACAAAGCAAGTTTAAGGAGGTGAGAACAATGCAATTTGGTAGCGATTTACGCAAAGCGAGAAAGAAAGCAGGACTAAGTCAAGAAGATATGGCGCTTGAATTACACATGTCAATTAGCAATGTAAGCAGATTAGAAACAAATAAGTACGAACTCAAAGCGGCTGATTTGGTTAGATGGTGCAATATCACAAATGCACCAGAGTTATTAATAGCTTTTGCAGTTGGTGCTGATGGAATCGGCAAAGTACAACAAATTATCGAACTAATAACAACAAGCGGAATATTAGGGTTTATAGGGAGGTTGTTCTTTTGAAAATCTATTACAGCGAGTTTCTAAATGAAGACATTAAAACAGCAATCAAAGAAATCAATTGTTTTACCTACTGCATCAAACATTCTAATAACCAATTGTTTCAAAAGGAATATGCAAAAGCAGCGGCATATTTGGAAAACGCACAACGATCATTATTAGCAATAGAACAACTAAAACAAAACAAAATACAGCAAGATGCGCTAATAAGACAATTAGAAAGGCGGATGAATAGATGAAGAAACTAACCTTGAAATTGAAGAAATTAACGGGGGTTGACTGGTTTTACATCATAGGCTTTGCCGCAGCTGTCGGATTTTTATATATAGCGATGGTGAGTGTCCTATGATGCTTAATCGATTCCTTGGATGGGTAGTATTAATAACTTTATTCGCAATATCCTTTTTAGGTGCATTATTAGCGGTTTGAAAGGAGTGATTGTATGGAACATCCAGTAATTACACAGATTAATAGAACAGGTTACCCGTACGGAATGGAAGAGCCTAGATTCATAGGATTGGATTCGCTAGGTAATGAGATTTACGAGGATGACAAAGTTTATCATCTTAATGATCAGCAGTTTGTAGCAGAGCCTTTAACGCTTGAATCCGTAACGATTTTAGAGCAATTAGGCGCAGAAGCAATGTTAGCAAAATAAAAAGACCCCTTTGCAGAGAGGTCCATGAAAAAACAAATATTTAATGTAATTATAACACGAAATTAAATAGAAAGGAATGGTTGAGTTGGCTTTAAACGTTGCGGAAATGACAAGGCAAGACTGGTTAATTCAAAGGCAAACAGGGATTGGCGGCAGTGATGCAAGTGCAATTCTAGGCTTTAATCCATGGAAATCAATGTTTCAATTATACATTGATAAAACTAGTGAATACGTGGAGGAAATCGACAATGAAGCAATTCATTGGGGGAACGTGTTGGAGGACGTTGTAGCAGATGAATTTACACGTAGGACAGGTAAGAAAGTAAGGCGTAGAAATCAGATGTTCCGACACAAAGAACATGACTTTATGATTGCAAATATTGATCGTGATGTAGTAGGAGAAAAAGCGCTGCTTGAGTGTAAAACAACAAACGCTTTTAATGCAGAAGCCTGGGAAGGAGAAGAAATTCCACCTGCTTATATGTGCCAGCTACAACATTATATGGCGGTATTAGATTACGAAAAAGCATATATAGCGGTTTTAATTGGTGGTCAAAAGTTCGTTTGGAAAGAAATAGAACGTCATGAAGAATTTATCAGTTTGATGATTGAGCAAGAAAAGGACTTCTGGGAGAACAATGTACTTGCAGGAGTTCCACCAGAAATAGACGGTTCTGATTCCGCAAGTAAATTACTAAAGGAAATGTATCCGGAAGATAATGGCGAAATCATTACATTAAATCACGAAGCAGAAATGCTAATCGTTGCTATAACAAGCATTAAGGAAGAAGTAAAGGAAAAAACAACGCTACAAAAAGAGTATGAAAACAAGTTAAAACTAATGATTGGCGAAGCGGAAAAAGGCATGTCGAAGAGTTTTGAGGTAAGGCATGCAACAGTTACATCTAAACGACTGGACACCAAGAGATTGCGAAAAGATATGCCGGATATTGCTGAAAAATTTACAAACGAAACAAAGAGTAGGCGATTAACTATTAAACAAATTGAGGTGGAGTAGATGGCAAAATTCATAGTTTATGAAACGACAGAAATAAGAACAAATCATGTGGTTGAAGCTAGTTCCGCAACCGCAGCTGTTAACAAGGTCAAAAGACAACCAGGTGTACCAAACACATACCATTCTTTAGAGCAACATTTCAGAACAAAAGAAATCAAGGAGGAAAACATAAATGAGTAAGCAAGTAGATGAAATGAAAAATCAAATGGCTAAGAAACAAAATGGTGAGGTAGCAAACAAGCAACCAAAAACGATTGAAGATTATCTGAAGCAGATGGCTCCAGCAATGCAACAAGCCTTGCCTAAGCATATGGACGTTGACCGATTAATGAGATTAACAATGACGACTATCAGAACTACACCAGAGTTAAGAGGGGCAGACATGGGGAGTTTGCTAGGTGGGGTTATGCAAGCAGCACAATTAGGGCTTGAACCTGGGCTTTTAGGTCAGTGTTATTTATTACCGTTTAACAACCGCAAGAAAGGTATTAAAGAGGTTCAGTTCATTATCGGTTACAAGGGCATGATTGATCTGGCTAGACGAAGCGGACATATTCAATCCATCTACGCACATGCAGTATATGAAAATGACGAATTTGAATATGAATTAGGTTTAAATCCTACATTGAAACACAAACCGACAATGGACGGGGACAAAGGCGAATATCTAGGCTCTTATGCAGTAGCGCATTTTAAAGACGGTGGCTATCAAATGGAATTTATGCCCAAGTCAGAGATTGATAAGAGGAGAAATTCAAGTCCGGGCGGCAAGTCATCTTATAGCCCTTGGAATAACTTCTATGAAGAAATGGCAAACAAAACAGTGATCAGACACATGTGGAAATACCTTCCTATTAGTGTAGAAGTACAACAAGCAGTACAACATGACGAAGGAACAGCAAGAAGCGTTAAAGACATTACACCTAACGATGATTTATTCATTGAAGCACCGGATTATATCGACTTAGAAACAGGAGAAATCAACGAAGAAGATCAACAAGAATTACCTATTGAACAATGAGTTTGCATAACAAAATAAACGTCCTATTGCCTGCTTGGATATTTGAGCAGGCGGAGGACAAACAACAGCTACAACGGTTGATTTTAAAGTATATGCGGAAATATCCAAGGTACACAGTTATAAAGGTAAAAGGTCATTTTGCGATATGTGAAATGGAATAATGAGGGGATAAAAATGAGCAATATCAAATGGATAAAGTTAAGTACAGCGATGTTCGAGGACGAGAAAATAAGACTAATTGAACAAATGCCAGATGCAGACACGATACTTGTTATTTGGGTCAAGTTGCTAGCACAGGCAGGAAAAACAAATGCAAGTGGATATATTTATCTAAATCAGAATATCCCTTACACCGAAGAAATGCTAGCAACGATTTTCAATAGACCAGTAAACACAGTTCGATTAGCACTAAAGGTTTTCCAAGAATTTGGAATGATTGATATAGACGATGATCAGTATATTTCAATCTCGAATTGGGAGAAACACCAGAATATCGAGGGGCTTGAAAAAATAAGAGAACAGACAAGAAAAAGAGTAGCCAAACATCGCGAAAAGCAAAGGCTACAAAAACAAGAAAAAATGTTACTTGTAACAGGGGAGAATGAAAATAAACCGCTTAACAACAATGATGAAACGCAATGTAACGTTACAGTAACAGAAAATAACGCAACAGAAGAAGAACTAGAAGAAGAATTAGATATAGATAAAGAATATAAAGACATAGTCGGGCAACCCGACATTCCTTATAAAAAAATTGTTGATTATTTAAATAAAGTGGCAGGCAAAAAATATAAGCACACCACCAGGAAAACAAAAGATTTAATAAAAGCACGTATGAATGAAGGTTTTACCTTTGAGGACTTTATAAAAGTGATTGATATAAAAAATGACGAATGGAAAAACAACGACGAAATGAAAAAGTTTATACGACCAGAAACACTATTTGGCACAAAATTTGAAAGTTACTTGAATCAATCATCTGGAAAAGAGCCAGATCCTAACAACGAATACAGCAATCTATTTTAAGGGGTGATGATATGCAGGCAATTAGGGATATTTTAACAGGTAGATTAAGCAAGGTTGGCGAGCGGACTTGTGAGGATTGCGGATCCACAGTACCCATTTACGAAAAAGACGGAGAACAGACAAGCGTTTGTATCACTTGTGAAAACAAGCAATTAGAAAAAGAAGCTGGAAGATTGTTTGCAACGAAAAACGCAAGGGCGCTTAATGCGTTGATTGAAAAATATGAAACGACACCATATACAGAAAAAGTAAACTTTAAAAACTATAGCCCAGCTACTGATATACAGAAAGATGCGTTTGAGTTTGCGCTGAAATTCGCAAAAGACGAAACCGAGTCGGTCGCACTGTATTTAAGAGGTAGGCCAGGGCGAGGAAAAACACACCTAGCAAATGCAATCGCGGAAACGTATCGCTACTTTGACAAGACGGTGTTGTTTATTGATGCACCTAGCTTGCTGGCAAAGGTTAGAGAGTCATATAGCTATCAATCTAGTTATAGCCAAGAAGAAATTATGAAGGTGGCAAAAGAAGTAGACTTGCTTGTCCTTGATGACATTGGTGCTGAATATGTCAAAAAAGATGGCGATAACGAATCTTGGGCGGTCGAAGTATTGTTTCAAGTGATTAATGCAAGGCGCGGTAAAAAGACGGTTTACACATCGAATTACGATTCTGCTGCATTAGTAAATAAATACGGAAAATCATCGGAACGGATCATCAGCAGAATGATGGAAGGCGCAACGGTAATCGAATTAGACGGGGAAGATTATCGAATTAAAAATACGCAAGTATGGAGGCAATCCAATGCTAGATGACATTCAAGCGCAATTAGCGGCGGTAACAGAAGTCTGGGAAAACTTAGGCCAACAATTAGAAAAGTTAGAGGACGATTTAAACGCATACATCGCTTGGGAGCAGGAGAGGGAGACGGAAGATGAGAGAAATAAAATTTAGAGCGTGGGATAAATATAACAAACAAATGATACCAAATGCTGAAATGGGGATATACGAGGACCCAGATGGAAGTATTGATTTTGATACTGTGTTAAGTCTAGCTAGGTTCGAGGTAATGCAATACACAGGACTAAAAGACAAGAACGGTAAGGAGATTTATGAGGAGGATGAATGTATTTTCTACGGAAGATTTGGAAAAGAAAAAGGAATTATTAAGTTTTTAAGGCATGGGTTTCACATAGTTTTGGAAAGTGGTGCTGGGTTTAAAATCGATGAATTTTATCTAGAAGTCATCGGCAACATATACGAAAATCCCGAGTTATTGGAGGTCAATTAATATGTGCCAATGCAACGGAACGGGCGGATTAAACATGGTTACAGAATGGGGCGCGGTATTTCAGCCTTGCCCCGACTCGAATTGTAGCTATGACAGGAAGAAAGCAGATAGGGAGTATAACGAGTGGCTTGCAAGAGCAATGAACTTTTATAAAGAGGCGGTGTAATCATGATTGCTGAAAAAGCAGAGAAAACACTTATATTGCTAGAGGATAAAGATTTCTTTTTCTCTCAATCCGAGATTGACGAAATTATCGAATTGCATAATGACGGGCTACATTACACAACAATCGCAACGCAGGTTAAACGGGATCCAGTAGAAGTTATCCTTTGCCTACTGGATGCAGCAGAAAAAGGAAAACAGGGATTAAGATCATTATCCCAAGCTATCGTTCCAGTAACTCAAAAACTTGATGGAATAAATGGCGAAGAACGACTCGTTACTGCAAAAATCATCAAAAGGAAGAAAAACAGGCCAACGGTAATTGAGATTGACGGGAAACGCTTTGTATTTGAGCCGAATTAACGAGAATTTAGCCGATTAATGACGAATGAATGGTATTTATCATAAAGAGTTTAAAAACGCTAGAATCGCTTATTTAGGAGGGAAACCATGAAAGCCAAAAAGGAAATTGCTGAAATAGAACAAATGCGAGAAAACAGGAAGCATTATAACAAGTCAATGCGAGCGCAGCTAGATGAAGTTAAGCAGAGTATAAAAACAGTCAAAAATGAACGTGATTTGCTAGAAAATGAACTCGAATTGATGAAGCGTGAACGTGATAAATGGCGAACAAAGCACAACCTATTATTCGAATATTTGTACATCGGAAAATAAAAGAGGGGTGGTTTAAGTGGCTGCCGGGAGAATGGAATTGTTGAAAAGAGTGGATAGTTTATTTATTAACGAATGTCGGGGTTGTCCGAATTTTGCATTACAAACAAGTAGCAACGAAGCATGTGAAGGGTGCGAAGTTTATAAAGAGTTGAACGCAATTGGCAAAAAGCTAGATGCAAATGTCGCAGAAAACAGAAAAGAAAAGCGTAAAAAGCAACTAAGAATAATTGAAAATAGTGAATCGGAATATGAAAGAGACAAAGCAATTAACCAGTTTATTTTAGATAATCACGTGAATCTATCTAATGCCAAACTATCCAAAGAATTAGGGATAACAGAGTATTTCTTATACAAAAAATACGATGAATTAAATATCAGAAAAGAGGCTATGTCTAAATGAATATCAAAGAAAAAATCCTGAATAACATTAGCAATCTTATAGATAAGCAAAACGCTAAGGGGTTAAAGAAATACGGACAGTCGATTGATGATTGCCCACCAAGAGATTATGACTGGCAAAACATGATTATCGAAGAGTTGATAGATGCGTTGCAGTATCAACAAAAGCAGATGCAAGAGTTAGAAGAAAAATATTATAACTTAAAGGAATCGGCTTATGAAACGCAAATGGATTTTCTAGATGCTAACAAATACAGAAACATCTACAAAGAACAAAACGAACGTTTTCGTGAAGCGTTGGAAAAAATAAAACAAGACGGACAACTAATGAATTTCAACACAGATAGAAAAACATATAACACCCAAGCCGATATAGCACGTAAAGCGTTGGAGGGTGAGGAATGAAGAAAATAATTTGCTGGTTATTTGGTCATAAATTAATGGTGGATTTAGGCGGAGGTCAACCATATTGCGAAAGGTGTCGTAAGGAGGAATCTCCATGAGCCAACTAATAGACGATTTAAAACGACAACACGTTATCGATCAATTACGAAAACATGGCTATACAGATATACAAGGTAAAACTTACGAAGAATTAAAAGCAAAACTAGCATATTACAGGTATTTAGAAATTGACGTAAGTGCTGATGCTAATAAATGGTTTTAGGGGGATGGGTATGTTTATAGAAGTGACAGAGGCAGTGACAGGAAAGAAATCACTATTTAACTTAAATAAAATCAGTGTAATTAGAAATATACACGGCGTAGCTTGGTTGTTTCAAAAGCACGAAAACGCTAGCAATGCAACAGAAGTTGTCGAAACATACGCGGAAGTAAAAGCATTAATCGAAAAAGAAGTCGCTACTGGAAGGGGATATTGATATGAACTTACAACCATTATTCGAAACACAAGCAATATTAGATGAGCGCATCAAAGATAAACATAATTTACATGACAAGGATTTGCTAGATAAAAAGATTTTAGCGTTACAAGTGGAGTTGGGGGAACTAGCAAATGAATGGCGAGGGTTTAAGTTTTGGAGTGAGGACCAAGAGCCGAATGAATATATCGATTGTGATGTATGCGCAGATCAACCAGGACAATATGAAGTTTTCATCGGTGATGAAGTAGTGGGTTTCCCTTGTCCAAAATGTGAAGGTCATGCAGAAGTGTATGTTGGCGATAGATTACTAGAAGAATACGTTGATTGTTTACATTTCATTTTGAGTATTGGGAACGACCTTAATTTTAAAGAGTATTTAACGATTAAGAATTTCCCTACACCTAAAGAACACGAACACATTTATCTGATGACATTTGAAGCTGCAAGTAACCTTTACTACAGTATACATTCTTTTAAAAGGTATGAAGGGCAGATCGAATTGAGATACAGAGCGTTATTCGAATGTTTGATAGCGTTGGGTTTGATGATGGGCTTCACCTGGGAACAAATCGAACAAGCATACTTTGCTAAAAACAAAGTAAACCATGAACGACAAGAGCAGGGATATTGATGAAAATTAGTAGTTTTACAGTTCCAGGGCGAGCAGTTCCGGCTGTTCGTATGACACAAAGAAGTAAATACAGCAAAGGCGCTAAAAGGTATTTACATTACAAGAAAACAGTCGGTTGGGTAGCAAGGTCTAATTATAATCAAATCCCCGTTAAATGTGATGTAGGCGTTAATTTAAACGTGTATTTAAAAGGCGGCAATCAAGGCGATATCGACAACTATTTTAAATCGGTTACGGATAGTCTAAATAAGATTATTTACGTTGATGATAAGCAAGTAAAAGAAATGATTGCTAGAAAAATAGAATGCGAGAACAAAAAGGATGAGCGTATCGAAGTAGTTATTTACGAACTATAAGAGGTGATTCCATGAAACCCAGATGGATGATTGAGCGAAAGCGAGCAAAGGGCAACAAGCTATATACCATCGTTGAGGTATACGCCGAGGGCGAAAATAAAGAAACAGTGAAGCAAGAAAACAAGCAGTGGAGTTATAAAAGGGAGCTGATCAGATGATCCCACATGAGGTCATGCATGATGAGGGAACATGCATGAGATGCGGAAGGAAGATAACGGATAAATTAAGTCTTGAACGAGGACTTGGACCATCTTGCTACAAAAAATACATGGCTGAACAAGCTGAAATAGGCTTCGAAAAAGACCAAATGACGATAGACGAAATTGCATAGGGGGTTATCAAGTGAAGGCAGAGGTTGATTTGAGGGAGAATGCAGTTTACAGGGTAATAGACGGTAAACTCGAAAAAGTGGACAAGCCGGGCGATGGGTTCGGTAAACAAGTTATAACATGGCAAAATGACAAGCCAATTCTATGCGAGATTAGTTATACAAAGAGGTGAGGGTATGATTTTAGAAGAAAACACCCGTACGCAAGCGATTGAAAAAATGAAAGAATTGTATGAGCGAGGTTATCGCTACGTCGTTAGAGATAAAGAAATGCCATATCTAGTTTGTTTTAGCTTAAAGCCAAAACGATATAGAGAATTGGAATCATGGGGTTATAAAGATGCAGACATTTCGAAAGCATTGCCTGCTTATCCAATCAAAAACACAGATGTAAAAGAGATAAATTTTAATAATAGATCAGCGACGTTGATTGAGGATTTTGTAGCAAATTAAAGAGGTGAGAGGATGAAAGAAAACGAGTCACATCGTAAAATAAGAGAGTTTATTAAACGGCGAGGGTATACCTACAACGTGACAGATATATTGAACGGATATCAAAAGAGGAAAAACGGTTACTACAATAGCTACACGATGAATGACTGTATAGATAATTTAGAAACGGAAATTGAAGATGTAATAAAAGGTGTGAATGAACTATTAACTAAATAAGCTACTGGAACAACCGGGGCACAGATTAAGCAAATACGCTTAGTTTGTGTCCTTTTTATATTTTAGGAGGGATAACGTGGAATTTAAAGATGGAGTTATCTATGTGTCACCAAATGGAATTGCTTTTGATGAAGATATCCTAAAAGAACAATCAAGGACGCTCGCAGAAAAAACGGCAGATATATTCATCGCTGTTGAAAAAGCGCTAGTACCAATTATAAAAGGCGTCGTTGATTTTATAAGAAAGATTTTAAAGGATGTTTTTGAATCTATTAAAAGCCTTGATGTAAAGAAAATACAGGAGCGAATTGACAACGAACAGAACATGCGCCAGTCATGGCATGTATCTAAAAACACCACAAGAAAACATCAAGTAATGGACAGAAAACCGAAGTTTGCACGCATTAGAAATCATATTTGAGGGGGAGTTTTATGTTAATCGCATTTCAAATCATATTATTATTGGTTATTTTCATTAGTTTTGTATACATCGTTGGCAATGAAAGTATATCGAGTACTGATAACTTAACAATCGTCTGTGTGGTCAGTATATTGTCATTTTTAGTGACGGTGATTTGGCTATGATTAAAACTATTAAATTTAAAATAGATCCGTGGCGAGTTAAAAATGGGAAATTGAAGGAAGATCCAAAGCCGATACCTAGAAGTAAATATGCAAAGGAACTCTTCAAAATCGGGGCGGGGTGGAAGAATGAATAAAAAACAAATCGAGCAGGCATTACGTGATTATCTTTGGATGATGAACGAAATTATAAAAGAACGTGAAGAATTAAATCATATAATTGGCGGTAATGTTGTAGCTAAAATTACCGATATGCCAAAAGCTAGTGGAGGTACAAGCGATCCAGTAGCTAATGAGGTTGTAAGACGTGCTAATAAATCAAAGCGAATTGAAAAATTGGAGAAGAAAGTTTTATTTGTACAAAGTCGAACAAAAGCAATAACGGATGAAAGAGAATTAACGGTACTTAATTGTATGTTAGACGGAATGAGTATGAGGGCAATTGGGCATCATATGGGGTTTTCTGAAAGACACATATTTAGGATTAAAGAGTCAATTGTACAACAAATGGCAGACATGTCATAGATGTCATAGATGTCATTAATGTCCGACAGGATGCAAAAGTTGAAAAAACTCGTTTACAATGGGAGGGAGGTCGGCGCGGTTCAGTTGACCTTTCGAATATACTGCACGTCATGCCATCCTTACGGTGGCAAATCCCCTCCTCACTATAAGGATACCTGGTGAAACCTAGACGGGTAGCTATATATTTTGAATTGTCGTAAAATGGTAAAAAAAGGAGGATGGAAATGTTAAGTGAAACAGATATTTTCAAATTAGACTACATTCATGAGTTGATTGATTCGATGGAGGATGCTGTAATATCGTCATATAAAGTATTGTCAAATGGAGTTTATGATGACAATATAAAATATCAACTAGCTTTATCATTTTTGAATCTAGCTGAAACTAATTACGTGAATTACCTTTACAACATTCGAGAAATCCGTGCAGAAAGAGACGAAACTTACACCTTTGAAACTAGTTATAATGAATTCAAACATGAATTGAATGGTTACGTACTAAAAAAAGACACAAATCCTACATGGCTTAGCTCACGAAAAGATGCTTTTATTAAGAAAAGCACTATATTAAAAGGCTTCATCAGTGAAGTGACCAGAAGTTATTACGATGCAAAACGAACATAAAATGAATGATTAATTTTAAAAAAGATGGTATATAGATTTTTGATTGTTCAAAGCACCTTTAATAGGGTGCTTTTTTCATGCTTAAAATTAGGAGGTAGGTGTTATGTGATATGAAATTAACTGAAAAGCAACAAAGGTTTGCAGATGAGTACATTAGGACAGGGAACATAACGCAATCATATCTAAATGCATATCAAAACGTTAAGAAAGAAAGCACTGCTGCATCAAATGGAAGTAGATTGCTTAGAAATGCAAAGGTCAAATCTTATATTGACGAACGCTTAGAAAAACTAAAAAAAGAATCTATTGCTGAACAAGATGAAATATTACAATATTTAACATCGGTCATGCGTGGAGAACTCAAAGACGAGCGTTTAATGGTCGTTGGCGATGGTGATTTCGGTACAGAAGTTGAACGACATGAAACGCGTGCCGAAATAGTCGCTAGAACAAAGGCGGCTGAATTACTAGGTAAACGTTACATGATGTGGACTGAAAAGCACCAAGTAGAAAACATTACACCGATATTCGTGGAAGATGTTCCAGATGACGACTAAACAGCCTGTAATCTCAATAAAAGAACAAATAGGGAAAGGCTACAATCGTTTTTGGAACAACAAACAATTCTACCGTGCTATTAAGGGTTCTCGTGGTTCAAAAAAGAGTAAGAACACAGCTGTTAATTATATTCATAGAATCATGAAATACTCATGGTCAAATTTATTGGTTATAAGGCGATATTCAAATACGAATAAACAATCAACATATACGGATCTAAAATGGGCAGCCAATAAATTAAAGGTTGCTCATTTGTTTAAATTCAACGAATCAATGCCGGAAATAACATATATCCCGACTGGACAAAAGATATTGTTTAGAGGTTTAGATGACCCGTTAAAGATTACATCTATTTCCGTAGATGTAGGTATATTATGTTGGGTATGGTTTGAGGAAGCGTACCAGTTTGAAAGTATGGATGCAGTCGATACGGTTATTGAGTCAATTCGGGGTTCTTATGATGATCAAGAATTTTTTAAACAAATAACACTCACGTTTAACCCATGGTCAGAGAGACATTGGTTAAAGCGTGAGTTTTTTGACGTTGAAACAAAGCGTAGAGACGTGTTTTCAGATACCACGACATTTAGGGTTAACGAATGGCTTGATGATGTAGATAGGCAACGAATGGAAGACTTATACCGAACCAATCCTAGGCGTGCAAGGATAGTTTGTGATGGAGAATGGGGAGTTGCAGAAGGGCTTGTATTTGATAATTTCCGAGTTAGAGATTTTGACCCTATCCAAAAAATAAAAGAAATTCAAGAAACTACGCATGGCATGGACTATGGATTTACTAATGACCCTACTACTCTTGTTAGTTCCATTGTCGATTTAAAGAAAAAAGAAATATGGATATATGATGAGCATTACGAAAAAGCAATGACAACAGATGATATTTACAAGATGTTATCTGAAAAAGACTTGCTTAGGTCATCAATTACTGGTGATAGCGCAGAAGCTAGATTAATATCCGAATTGAGAAGTAAGGGCGCTAGAAGGTTGCATAAGTCAATTAAAGGAAAAGGCAGCATCAACCAAGGAATTTTGTTCTTGCAAGGCTTTAAAATATACATTCATCCTTCTTGTGAACATACGATTGAAGAATTTAATACTTATACATTCACACAGGACAAAGAAGGTAAATGGATTAACGTGCCAATTGATGATAACAACCATATTATTGATGCACTCAGATACAGTATGGAACGATATCACATTGAAAAAGGAAGCAATAAAAAGAAAACATACAAAGCATTACAATCATTAGGGTTATCGTAGGAGGTGGTCAAATGTCAGACAAAAAAAGGTTTTCAGAAGAAGCGAATATTCATTACAGATATATAAGTGTAGAGGAATTAACAAAGAACACTGATAAATTGTTGGAAATGATTGAACATCACGAAAATCAACAAGTTCCAAGATTAAAGGTGCTGCAAGATTATTATGAAGCCGAGAATACGACAATATTAGTAGATAAGCGAAGGCGTGAGGAACATCTTGCAGATAATAGAGCTGCACACGGATTCGGCGAGTATGTATCGGGATTTATTCAAGGGTTTATGGTTGGAATACCTCTTAAAACGACATATCCAGTTGATGATGTTAATGAAAAGCTAAGGGAAATCAACAGAACAAATGATGCGGATGAGCATAACAGCGAACTCGTTCTTGATCAATCAATTTACGGACGAGCTTATGAGTTGGTATATAGGAACCAACTTGATGAAACACGATTTACAGTTTCAAGCGTGCTAGAAACATTTGTAATTTACGACAATGGGGTTGAGGGAAATCCAATTGCGGCCGTTCGTTATTTCGATGATAAATTCAACGAAAATAAGCGCAATGTTTATTTGTATACTGATGAAAACATTTATCATTATATTCTAGGGGACGATGGGAAACTTGAAGAAAAAGAAGAAAAACAACATTTCTTTAAAGGTGTACCAATCGTTGAATATAGCAATAATCGCTTTAGACGTGGTGACTTTGAAAAGGTGCTTAGCTTAATCGATTTATATGATTCAGCGCAGAGTGATACTGGGAATTATATGCAAGATTTCAATGATGCCATGCTTAAAATCGTTGGGAATTTAGATATTGATGTCGAAACAGCAAAAGAAATGAAAGAGCATAATATTTTATTGCTACAAACCGAAATGGATTCAGAAGGACGGGCAGGGCAAGCTGATGCAGATTATATTTATAAAAAATATGATGTGGCAGGTACAGAAGCTTTCAAAAACCGCATAAAAAACGATATTCATATGTTCACTTATACGCCTAATATGGATGATGAATCATTTGCCAGTAACCAGTCGGGAGAAGCATTAAAATACAAGCTATTTGGTCTTGAGCAGAAAAGGGCAACAAAAGAGCGTTTGTTTAAAAAGGCTTTGCGCAATCGATACCGATTAATCAACAACATCATGAGCATGGCATCAGAAGGTAGTTTTGATGTAAATGATATAACCATTACTTTCACTCCTAACTTGCCTAAGAATCTACTTGAAGAAATTAAAGCGTTTGTTGATTTAGGCGGGGATTTATCAGAGGAAACCAAATTAAGTTTATTATCATTTGTAGAGAACCCACAAGAAGAAATGGAAAAGATGAAGAAAGAAAGTCCGCAAATGCAACGAGTGAATAACATGTATGAATTTCCAAACAAAGAAGTGACCGAAAATGAAGAATGATTATTGGCGTGACCGTGAACTCAAGCATATAGAAAAAATGATTAAAGACGATGATATTCTTGCTAAAAAGATAACTAGCAATCAACTCCGTGCAATGGATGAAATACAGGAACAAATAGATGCCTTCTATGGTCGATATGCTGACATAGAGGGTATTTCTATGTCCGAAGCTAAAAAGCGTGTAAACAAGCTAGATATTGAGAAATACGAACGAAAAGCAAAGCGCTATGTTAAAGAACGTAAATTTACCAAAATTGCTAACGAAGAAATGCGACTGTACAACGCCACAATGCAGATTAATCGCTTAGAATTGTTGAAAGCGAATATCCACCTTGAACTATTGGCAATGACAAGTGAAGAGCAGCGCATCTTATTTGAAGCTATGACAAAGAGCGCAAGAGCAGAATACACCCGTCAATCTGGGATATTAGGAGAAACGATAGCTTTTAATCAACAGAGCATTAATGCTATTGTCAATTCATCATTTCTAACGGCTACATGGTCTGAAAGGTTATGGGATAACCAAGATGCTTTGCGGTCTGAATTAGATCGATTACTTAATCGTGGAATTATTCAAGGAAGAAATCCTAGGGAATTAGCTAGGGAATTGAGAAAAAAGTTTAAAACAAACGTTTATAATTCTGAACGGCTGTTAAGAACTGAGATGGCCAGAGTACAACAAGACGTGTTTCAGGATAGTATGAAGCAATCAGGATATGATCAGTATATTTACATTGCCGAATCAAGTGCATGCCCTATATGTTCGGCATTAGATAATGAGGTGTTTGATTTAAAGGATGCTGAAGTCGGAATTAATATTTATCCAATGCATCCTAATTGCCGCTGCTCTACATCTGCTTATATGGACAGAGAAGCACTTGAAAGAGATTTAAATGAGCGTGGATTATTTGCAGAAGGTGAACAACCAAAAATTCAGTTTAATGAACACATATCTTCAAAATTAACAGAAGAACACAAACAGCATTATGAAAAGGTATTACAAAATGCACCTAAACAAGAAAAAGAATTGTGGGACAAATATCAAGGTGAACTATCATGGGCGAATAACCTTAAAGGTGGAAGTGAAGCGGCTTACTTTAGACCAAGCCAAGGAGTGACATTAAACACTGGTAAAGATTTGGAAGGAAACTATTTTAGCAAGCCGGGAACAGTATTCTGGCATGAGTTTGGTCATAACATAGATTACTTATCCGGAAATCATCAAAGTAATTACGTGCATAGGAAATTTGCGAGTGCGAGCACGAAATTATCCAATGGTAAAACATTAGGGGATACTGTTGTCAGTGAAGTGCGTAAGATGACGAACACTAAAAAAGGGAATGCTGTTGAAAAGAGGCACTTTTTGAAACAAGATATGATGGTAGATTACGATAAAAACATCCCTTCAATGGCAACTGTATCTGATTTATACGGTGGAGCCACAGGTAACAAACTGATATTAGGTGCTGGTCATGATAAGAATTACTGGGTAAAACCTAAAGGCTCGTTATTCCGAAGCATCGACGGCAAGGAATTCAGAAGCGACAAAGTGGGAAATGAAGCGTTCGCGGAAATGTATTCAGCTACCATGAGGAATGCCCAAGAAGAATTAAAGAGCTTTAAAAAGTGGTTGCCAGAGAGTTATGAAATGTATCAAGAATTAGTTGAAATAATGTTAAAAGGCGGTAATTGACATGCCAGAAGAAATAAAAAAGAAAATGAATAAGTATGTGGAAAGGTTTGATGATGCAGTTCCAGTTATGGAGCTTCAAGGATTATCAAATGAAGAAATTATCAAGCTTATAGACAAAGCCTTAAAGACTGGGGAAAAGATAAAGACGGGTTTTAATTATGGTGAAAACTACTCTTAAAAGTTGGTTTGGAGGAGATTGTAAATGCTAATCTGGCCAAGAATACTGTTTTGTCTAGCAATACTATTGTTAATTATTTTATATTTTATAAGAGAACAACGAAATCAGAAATGGCGAAGGAAATTAGTTACCGAAACTGCTAACAAATTGTTAGAGTTGGTTGATGACGAAAAGCCGATTTTGCTTAAAGTTGATCAAGAGAAGTTGATTGAAAAAACAGTTGATGAAATCAAAAGGCGAAAGGATGAGGGAAGATGGTGAAAATAACAGTCAAACAATCGTTATACTCAAAATTCCTATTTTTTGTATTACCTAAATTAGGACAACTGAAATTGATGTCATTGGAAAGTGCTTGTAAAATCATAAACCACTCATTTCGGAATGGCGCATTTAAGGTGAAGGTTGGCTACGGAAAATGGAAAAATATGAAGTTGCCGGAGTTTGAAGTCGAAAGGAAGTGATCTCCATGTGGCAAAGCGTAAATCATGGAATATCTGACTTTTATTAGGAGATGAAGAAATGGAAAGAGTTGTATTATCCGAAAACGAAATCGAATCACTTGCTAATGGTACACCTATTCAGAAGAGGTTGTCTGATGGAAAAGTATTATCTAAAAACTTATCAATGATGAAAGATGTAGCGATGCCTTTAATTAATCATGATAAAAAGTTATTTTCTAATGCTGAAATAGAGAATATAAAAATAGCATCATCAATGATGGCTGATGCATTTAAGTTAGGGGTGTGAATAATGAAACCAACAGTAGGAAGAATTGTATACTATAAATCATATGGAACTCCGAATGGAGAATTTAAACCTGAGGATAGAGCAGCAATAATTACAGGCGTTGTTGATAATGACACGGTTCATTTAGCAGTCATGAATCCAACGGGAATGTTCTTTAATTTGAATGTAAAACAAGGTATCGAAGGTGGACAATGGGATTGGATGCCATATCAAAAAGATCAAGCTAAAAAGACCGAGGAAGTAATCAATAGATATGCAAAGTAAAAGGCACCTATCAGACAAGCGTTAGGTGCTTTATTATGGGAAGATTCACAAGTGGTGAGCCGTTTGGCTTTCGTTTGAGAAGGTCGGGGTGAATCATTGCGTTAGAGTGGTTGTCTAGCGTGTTTATTAATAACAAAATCAATCGTATACGGACAATTAAACAATCCAATAGATTTACATTAACTAAGTCGTGAATGGGGCATGTGCCGTGTTTGGGGTTTATTTTAATGGAATGAAATAGATTGTGGCAATGTGTGTATGGGATATATGGAGGAATTTAAATGAATTTAGTAGATAAAGTTAAAGAATTAGCAAAAACAACACCTTTTACGGAAGACTCTATTGCTTCCAGTTTATTAAGTAAAGCAAAAAGAGGTTTGCCTTTAAATCTGCAGTTCTTTGGTGGTAATGACGGTGAAGGCGAAGGAGATGAAGGGGAAGGTTCCGAGGGTGAAGGTTCAGAAGGCGCCGAGAAATTTGAACTAACTCAAGAAGAACTAGACAAGAAAATTGAAGCTGAAGCAGATAGAAAATTAAATAGCGCACTTGAAAAGAAACAAAAAGAGTGGGAAGCGCAGCAACAAAAAGCAATCGCTGATGCCCTTGCCGAAAAAGAACGCCTATCTAAGCTATCAGAAAAAGAGCGTGAAGAGGAACAACTCACTCAACGTGAAAAGAAGATAGCTGAAAGAGAAGCTGAAATCGCTCGAAAAGAACTTCTATCTGATACTAAAAGTGACTTAACCGAAAAGAAACTACCTGGTGAATTTGCAGATATTTTACTAGGGGAAGATGCCGAATCAACATTAGAAAATATCAACAATTTCAAAAAGGCATTTGACGAAGCTGTTAATACTGCTGTTAAAGAAAAGTTACGTCAAGACACGCCACCGGCAGGTGGAGGTGGCTTAGGTAAAGGCACTAACTCTATTGCTGATTTACGTAATAAAAAAGACCAACAACAAAACAAAGCGCCCGACTTATGGGCATAAAGGAGAGATATTGAATGTTTGTATCAAAGAAAACTACTTATGAAAGTCAACCGGCATTTGTATCAAGCGATCATATTGTTAGCCGTACTCGTACAGCTACACAAGCGATGGGAACTAGCGATAATGGACGTATTGTATTAAAAGCAGGTACTGTTTATCCGAAAAACGATGCTACAGCTGAAGGCATTGTATTACATGACCTTGATTTAACACATGGAGACCAACCTGTCGGAGTTATGGTTGAAGGATATGTCTATGAAGCACGTCTACCTGAGACAGTTGCTGGACCAGCTAAAGAAGCATTAACAAAAATCACATTTGAGAAGTATAACGAAACGGAGGAAGCATAATATGCCAAACATTGAAGAGTTTTTAACAGACCAAGCATTACAAGATTATACACAAAGTCGTCAATACCCACTTACTGTTGGTGACGGACTATTTCCGGAAGAAAGAACAGATGAATTTGAAATTAAATATTTATTAGGGAGTAATGCAGCGCCAGTTTCAGCATCTGTGCATGCTTACGATTCCGAAGCTCAAGTTGGTTCTCGTGACGGTTTAGAAGAAATGAGCATGGAACCGGCACTTATTAAGCGTAAAATTAAAATGGGAGAAAAGTTAATCAAGGCAATGACACAGGCTCGTACTGATGCAGAGGTTCAGCGTGTAATCAATCAAATCTACAATGATGTAGATAACATGGTTAATTCCGTTCGTACTCGTATTGAGCGTATGCGTTTTGAAGCCATTTCGACAGGTAAATTAGCTCTGAATGAAAACGGCTATAAGGGTGAGGTTGACTATGGAGTTACAGATGATCAAAAGGAAACTCTAACAGGAACTAAGGTATGGTCAGATGCAGGAGCGAATCCATTAGATGACATTGAGCGTTTTGTTAATCAGGTTGTAGCTTATTCCGGGGCAACGCCAGAGCGCATCCTTACATCCCGTAAGGTGTTTAATGCCTTAAAACGTCATGATTCCGTTAGAAAGGGTATTTTCGGTGTAAACAGTGCGAGGCTTGTAACTAATGCTGAATTAAACGCATTTTTACAAGAACAAGGGTTGCCGGCTATTGCTACTGATGACCGTGTGTTCCGTGTTCAAAAGAACGATGGAAAATATGTAAATGAACGCTTTTTCCCTGAAAACAAATTTGTATTGTTACCTGGTGGCGAATTAGGTAAGACTGTGTTCGGTGTTACGCCAGAAGAAGCGAATATGCAATACATGAAAACAGCTACTTTCGCTAACTTTGGTAATATTGTATCTCAAATTTACTCAACAAATGACCCTGTTGCTCGTTGGACGAAAGCTGTAGCACTTGCCATGCCGTCATTCCCAACAGCTAACCAAATCTTTATTGCCGATGTATTAGGCGGTGGGTCGGGAAATTAAATCCCCCGATAATTGATAATATCACCCCAACGACTGACGGGGCAGTCATCAATTTAGAATAGGAGGGCTTTCATGTCATTTAAAATTTATAAAGATGATGAAGTGATTACGGAGGGTGAAAGCCCTCTAACAATCACAGGGCTAGACCCAAATACAGAAATCGCAGAAGGTGAGTATCAAGCGGTAAGAGTTGAAGGAGACAAGGAATCCGAAAGAGTGGATATCCCCACATTTATGACATTACCAATTGATGTTGAGAGCGTTACTGTATCGCCAAAAAGCAATAACTTAGAAGTGGGTAAAACACGTCAATTAAACGTTGAAATCGAACCATCAAATGCAACTAATCAAGATGTTGCTTATGCGTCTGATAACGAAGCCATTGCGACAGTCGATGCCAATGGATTGGTGACGGCAATTGCAGAGGGAACAGCGACAATAACCGTAACCGTTGATGGTAAAACAGATACAGCAACAGTTAACGTTACAGAGCCTGAACCTGATCCAGAAGAAGGTGAATAAAAATGGCTGATGAAAACAAGACCTTAGAGAATATTAAAACGGTATTAGGATTAGAGGACGGTGCGCAAGATGCTGTTTTGGATATTTTAATCCGTAATGTAAGTAATCATTTAAAAGGTAGATTGAAAAAAGTAAATAAAACGATCACTGATGTACCAGAAGAATTGAATTACATCATCGAGGAAATTGTTATACGCCGATATAACCGTATTGGCAGTGAAGGATATAAGTCAGATGACGTAGAAGGTCACAAAGTCACTTTTTATGATTTGAAGGACGAGTTCGTACCATATCAAGAGATTATCGATGGTTATAAGGAAGATGACAAAAGCGAGCCAAGACGGGGAAGGGTGATGTTTATCTAGGAGCCTCGCTATTGTTTAGCGAGGTACTCTTTTAATACAGTCTCAACTAAGTTGCTGAAACTTCTATTTTGATCCTTTGCGATCTGTTCGAGCTTCTCTTTATCAGTTTTTAATAAGGTGACAAGTGCCCTTGTTTTGTCGTCTGAAATAGCCATGAATAACACCTCCAATTACATTATAAAGTGTTATCAAAGGATTGTAAAGGTGATATCACTACGATATAATTAGAGTATAAGAAAAGCCTAGCGGTGCAGGAACACCCTAGACTTTGGTAACCAATTAGAAAGGAATTGATTACATGGAGAATTATAACATGGAAAATGAAGTTTGGAAACCCGTTAAAGGTTATGAGGGTTACTACGAAGTGTCTAGTCATGGAAGAGTCAGGACCATCGATAGGGTAATCGATAAATCTGATGGCACAACTCAAAGAAGAAGAGGAAAAATAAGCGCTTTGGGGACGGATAAAAACGGGTACCACACACTAAGCTTGTGGAAAGAAGGAAAGGCTGAATTTTTCAGAGTCGCTCGTTTGGTTGCGATTGCTTTTATTGAAAATCCCGAAAACAAACCCACGGTTAACCATATAAACGGAATAAAAGACGATGACAAAGTTTCTAATTTAGAGTGGTCGACTTATTCAGAGAATATGCAGCACGCTTATGACACTCGTTTAAACATCAATCCTAAAGGCGAAGAACATCACTTGGTAAAACTGACAGATCTAGACGTTGTAGAAATAAGAAGGCTATATGAAAGTGGAGAATTGAATCAAATGAAGTTGGCTGAAAAATATAATGTTAGACAACCAACCATCAGTAGAATCATCCATAGAAAAAGATGGAAACACATTTAAAGCAAAAAGACAACCTAATCGGGTGTCTTTTTTAATTGGAGGTGAAGATTTGCGCTTTGATAAACGTATTCACTTCGTAACTGAATCCCCTGGAGGTTATAATCCTATAACTGGGGAGTACGACGAAAAGACAGAAACTATTGTCATAAAGCCATGTAATCTATCTGCACTGGGTGTAAATCGAACAAATGAACTCTTTGGCCAGATTGATAAAAAAATAACCGTAGCTAGGCTACAGCATCCTTATACTGATAAATTCGACTTTATTAGATTAGGTAAGAGCGCTCAAAAATATGACATTAAACGCCAATCCGATTACAGGAAAGGCGTTTTTTATTTGGAGAGTGATGTTAGTGGCTAGACCTTATTTAGGATTTAGTGGTTTGACTGATTTATCGAAAGGTTTGAAGGAGAGGGCGAATCTTGATGACGTTAAAAACGTTGTTAAACTAAATGGCGCGGAATTACAAAGAGATGTTCAACGTGATGCTCCTGTTGATACGGGATTTTTGAAAAGAAGTATTAACACCAAAATAGAAGATGATGGATTTACGTCAAAATTGGGCATAGGTGCTTATTATGCTCCATATTTGATATCTGGGACACGATATATGTATTCCAGGGATTTTTTTAATTCTAATTTCAACTACCAAAAATTTAAATTTTCGGCGGATTTGAAGCGACTTATGAAATAAGGTGATTTATATGCAAACTGAATTTAAAAGTCCACAACAGCAAATATTTGATGCTGTTTTTTTATTGTCTATGAACTTGGGTTATTCGACATTTGATTATTTACCACCAAAAGAAGAAGAATATCCATTTGTTTATGTTGGCGAACAATCAGACTTTGATTTACAAACGAAAACAAGTGTTTATGGACGTGTTGAGCAGTCGATACACATATTCCACACTCATAAGCAAAGGCGAACATTAACAACGATGATAAACAATTTAAAAACCGAGTTTAGGAAGTTGAAATATACCGATAATTTTTATGTAACTGTAAAAGGGATTAACACACGAATTATTCCAGAAGAAAAGTTATTGCATGGATTAATACGAGTAGAATTTCAATTTAATTAGGAGGTAATACCATGGCAGAAATGCAACAAGGTAAAAATAAAATTTTATTATTTCGTAGATTGGCAGACCAGAACAAAGAAGCTGCAAAGCTAGTGTTTCAGACAGATCACACATTCAGTTATTCACGTTCTCTTGACCGTATTGTAACCAAAGACGGAACAATTGTTAAAGTGGGAGAATTGGAAGCGGAAGTTAGTATTGAAGCAATTCAATCTAAGGAAGATCCAGTTCGTGACATGTTAGAGGATGCTGCTAAAAAAGGTGAAAAACTAGAATTGTGGGAAGTAACTGTGGAAGAAGAATTAAAAGAAGAAGACAAATATCCAGCTGTCTATGCGCAAGGTTATTTAGATTCATGGGAAAATAACGCAAGTGCAGAAGATGAATCTACCGTTTCAAGTAACTTTATTGTTGAATTGGAACCACAAAAAGGTATGGCCACATTGACAGCAGAACAAGAAGAGGCTGTTCAATATGCATTTAGAGATACTATCGCAAATGCAGGGGGAAATTAAATCCCCCGTCAATAGATAACGTTACACCTACTACGGACGGGGCAGAAGTATTACTAAGCTAAGAGCGCATAATTGCGCTCTTTTATATTTTTAGGAGGAATTATACATGGAAATCAAAATCGGTAAGAAAAATTATCAGTTAAAATTTGGGCTTAAGTTTGTTCGAGAATTAGATAAGAAATACAAGGTAGATACTCAAGGTTTGCAATTTGGGATGGGAATTAATCTTGCGTTTATCCAATTAAACACTAAAAGCCCTGCTACGCTTGCAGAAGTGATTATGGCCGCTGCATCACATAACGAGAATGCACCAACTTTAAATGAAGTCGATAAAGCTATTGAAGATTATGCAGATGAACATAATGGTTTAGGAAAGCTGTTTGAACAAATTGAAGAGGAAATGGGAAAGTCCAACATAGTGAAGGATACGATCAAGGACGTGCAGGAGAAAGCGCGGACCATGCAAGCATAATAAAAAGAGGACCATTAAACCAATCACTTAAAACATACGAAAATATAATACTTAATTGTTTTAGATACTTAGACTTTAAAAGCCTTTATGACATTGAAGTACTCACTTTATATGAGTACCAGATGCGCATGAAGGCTTTTAATTTGTCCCGAATTGATCGCGAGTATGATATCGCACTGCAAGCGTGGATGAATCACCAAGCTACAGCCACAAAAACAACTGGGTCGGGCAAAAATCAGAAAACAGAATCAGTTTACAAAGAATTCAAGGATTTCTTTGATTATGAAAAACGAATCCAAGAATTAGATGGTCCGAAAAAAGTAATTTCGTTGAAAGAGCGAAGAATGGCGAGGATTGCCGCATCTGTTAACTCGAAAGGAGGTTAGTTAATGGCAGAAACATATAGTGTTGAAGCATATTTAAGGGCTACTGGTGTAGATCAGTTTACTAGAGCGTTTAATAATGCAGATAAAAGCGTTGGGGCTATGGATAAAAGCGCACAAAAAGCTGATTCATCGATAAAAAACATTTTAAAAACAATTGCGGGAGTAGCGGCAGCTGTAGGTGTATTCAATACTTTAAGACGTTCAATTTCGGGCGCAATATCTCGTTACGATACATTAAACAACTTCCCTAGAGTTTTGCAGCAGATGGGCTTTTCTGCCAAAGAATCGGAAGGAGCAATTAAAAAGTTATCGGATGGTATTCAAGGGTTGCCGACAACGCTAGATGATGTTGCAGGAACAGCTCAAAGAATAGCTATTTTAACTAATGATTTAGGCGGCGCTGTTAATACCACATTAGCGCTAAATAACGCCTTTATATCTTCTGGTTCGGATGCGGCGAATGCTTCTCGAGGACTTGAACAATATGTACAAATGCTATCAAAGGGTGAAGTTGACCTTCAATCATGGCGTACATTGCAAGAAACAATGGGAGTTGCATTGAATGATGTTGCAAAGGCATTTGGTTATGCTGGGGCATCAGCGCAAAACGATTTATACGAAGCTTTAAAAGATGGAACTCATACCTTTGACGAATTTAATGACAAATTAATTGAATTAAGTAATGAAACAGGTGGTTTTGCTGATAGAGCATTAACTGCAAGTGGTGGTATTCGAACAGCGTGGACAAATATGAACACAGCCGTTGTTCGTGGTGTAACAAACATCATTGGGGCTATTGACAATGCTTTATCAAAAACTCGTTTAAAAAGTATTCAAAATATCATTGAAACGATTGGAAGAGCATCGTTTACAACGTTAGATACCATTGCAAAGTTAGTAGGTCCTACAATTAGCGCTATTGCATATTTGTTTAAGGTTTTAGAGCCGTTGGCACCCGTAGTTGTTGGAGTGACTAGTGCAATGGCTGTTTTTATGGCATTACAATGGGCGGTTACTACTGCAAGCGTATTTTCATTAGCAGGGGCTTTAGAAACACTAGCAATTGCTTCAATGCTAGCGTGGGATGTAATTAAAATGCATCCATTCATAGCAATAATAAGCGCAATTGCAGGATTGGCAGCGATGTTTGTTTATCTATGGAAAACAAATGAAAAGTTTCGAGATATCGTTACTTCTGCTTGGGAGTCCGTTCAAAAAGTAATTTCTGCAACTGTAGAAGTTTTTAGAAAAGCAACTAATGGAATAGCTAATTTCTTCAAAAAACTTTCTCCAAAAATAGTGAATGGATTTAATAAATCATTAGATTGGATGGTTGCAACAGGAAAAATGATAGGTGGCTATTTTTCATCAGCGGCAAAATATGTCGGTGGTTTTATAGGTTCATTGGCAACAGGTACTGTAAAATCATTCAGTGGAGCAATAGAGTTTTTATCGAAAGTTGGTAATAATTTAATAGATTTTTTCAAACCTATAACCGGTCATGTTATAGATTTTATAGGTGTTTTATCAACAAAGACAGTAAATGCATTTAATGATTCTATTGATTGGCTTAGCAATAGCGTTAAAAATATCGGCGGTTTCTTTTCAGAATTAAGGAATAAGCTAAGCATTAAAGAAGTTATTGGAAAGGTAGTAGGACCATTAACTACAATGGCAACTATGTTTTTAGGCTTAGCAAGTCCAATTGGATGGGTTATTAAAGGTTTTGCATTGTTAGCAACTCAAACATCTGTGTTTTCTGATTTAATGGCCGTCTTTTCTGGTAAGTTATCCATTGGCCAGTTTGTAAATAATTTCGCATCCGAAATATCTAAACTCATTACTTATATGGCAGAATCTACCGCCGAAATGATAACCAAAGGCGCGGAATTAATAACTGGTTTTATTCAAGGAATTGCTGAAAATCTACCAGCTATCATTGAAGCCGGAACTAAAGCAATTACTAATTTTATTGAAGGATTATCAATCACAATATCTGATGTATTACCGATTGGCGTAGAAATGATTACAAAATTAGTTGAGTCAATCGTTGGCGTAATACCTTTGTTAGTAGATATTGGCGTTAAAGTTATAACTACAATTATAGATGCAATTGTAACGGCTCTGCCAATAATAATTAATGTTGGTATACAGATAATAAACACTCTAGTTAAGGCTATTACAACGTTTTTACCAATACTAATAGAAACAGGTGTAATGATTTTAACGACAGTTATTGATGGTATTGTAAAAACCATTCCATTATTGATAGATATTGGTATTCAAATCATCAACACATTGATAGATACCATCGCTACAATGCTACCTATGTTGATGGATGTTGCCTTACAGTTGGTTATGACTATCATTGACACGATAATAACAATGCTACCAGTTTTTATAGAAACCTTTATCACAATCGGTCAAACGTTAATTGATACGATAATAACGATGTTACCTTTAATAATTGATGTAGTGATCACGTTAATTACGACCATTATTGACACAATAACTACAATGTTGCCAATACTAATAGAATCCTACATCACAATTTTTATGACTTTAATAGATACTTTTATCGAATTACTACCGTTATTAATTGACGTCGTTATTACCTTAGTAATGACAATCATTGAGACGTTAATAGAGAATATACCTTTGATTATAGATGCTGGAATTCAAATTCTCATGGCATTAATCGATGGGATAATCACTACGATACCGGCGTTAATTGATGCAGCAATAATGGTTATTACCGAATTGCTGAATGTGTTAATAGAAAATTTGCCAATGATCATTGATGCAGGAGTTAAAATCCTAATGGCATTGATTAACGGAATAATAAAAGTAGTACCATCGTTGCTGAGTGCTGGCGTTGATTTACTACTATCATTAGTTAAAACATTTATCAGTTTATTACCACAACTCATTTCAGCAGGAGTAAAGATATTACTCGCTTTAATTCAGGGGATTATTAGCATTTTACCAACTTTAATATCAGTAGGCATTGATTTAATTATTCAACTCGTTGCAGCTATTATTGGAATGCTTCCAAAGTTATTGAGCGCCGGTAAAGATTTAATTTCATCCTTGATTAAAGGTGCGTTGAGTTTAGCGGGCAATATATTATCTGCCGGAAAAGAACTTGTCACAAGCTTAATTTCGGGTATCACAGGGTTATTCGGAAATCTATTATCAACTGGTAAGGACTTGGCTAAAAATGCTTTAGACGGCGTATTAGGAATGGGAAGTAAATTCTTAGATGCTGGTAAAAATATTGTTGGTTCAATTGCTGATGGTATTAAAGGCGCGGTTGGAAAAGTTAAAGATGCTATAAGCAATGTAACTCAAAAAATTCGTAACTTCTTACCTTTTTCACCGGCAAAAGAAGGGGCTTTAATGGATATTATGGATATTCAACTAGTACAATCTATTGCGCAAGCGATTGAAAAAGGAGAAGGTATAGCGGTTAAAGCTATGGCGGGTGTGGCTGATTCTATTTATGGAGAAATGCCTCAGGTTGATATTGCGGGGCAAATGAGCGATATAAACTCTAAATCAAGAAGGTTAATGAAGAGTCATATTGCTAATGAAATAGTTATGCCTTTACGGGGAAGTGATAGCAGAGTGGGAGATATAAATCAAACTGTTAATATACACAGCCCAACGCCATTATCTCCGTCCGATATTGCTAGAAAACAAAAACAAGCATCTCGTCAAATGGCATTAGAGTGGAGTTGATATCATGTTGTATGATTTGAAATATACAAATGAAAAAGGACAGACCATAGTTTTTAAAGGAGACGAAGTTGTCTTTAGAGATACAGTCGCATCATCTGATAAATTAGTAAATGCCACAAATCCATATAGCTTAATTAAGTTTGAGGGATTTGGGGAAGTTGGCACCAATCTTCAAACACAAAGATCGCCATATCAAGATGGTTCTATTGCTGTGGATAGCGTACTAAATGAACGCTATCCATATTTAGAATTTGTCATACGCGCCAATGAATATAAAAGCTTAGCTGATTACCGTAAGCATGCAACGAGAGTTTTTAATCCTAAAATACCAGGTACATTTGAACTTGGGCAAGGATCGGATAAATATCTAATAGATGCTTATCCAGAAAACGCTCCATTATATCCAGATGAAGAATTAGATGCCTTGGGACGGTTGCAAAGGGTTTTAGTGTTTTTAGTTTCTCCTAATCCCTATTGGCGCTCACCTAACCAAGAATCGCAACCACTACAAGCGTATGTAGGTAACTTTAAATTGCCTATGACGTTTCCGTTTGAGTTGGGTACGAGCGGCAGTCGCACAACGCTATATAATGACGGAGATTCGCCAGCTCCTGTACAAATCGAGATTAACGGGCCAATTACTAACCCACAAATATTTAACCGTACAACAGGGGAATTTATAAGAGTCAATAGATCCATTTCCGAGGGGGAAAAGATTGTAATTGATTCGGAGAGCGGGCAAAAGAAAGTGGTCGTAGTTAGTGAAGACGGTACTGAATCACAAGCGTTTGGTTATTTAGATGCGGAATCAACATTATTTAATCTTGAGATTGGCGAAAACGAAATCGAACACGTTGCGGATAGCGGGAATAGACATGCCAAGGTTATCGTTAGGTGGCAAAATAGGTATGTAGGAGTGTGATATAAAATGAGTGATGAATGGAAATATAAAGAATTACCACGTGCTAGCGGTAAAATCGCTCCTGCACAATGGAATCCCGAAACAGGCGAATGGGAAGTGTTTACAGGGCTAGCTAAAGTACAGGATGTGGATGTTAAGACAGAATTGGAATCAATAAAACAAACGCAATCGCAAATATTGGCTAAGCTAAACGATACGATTGATACTCGACTTACTGGGAGTATAGTGGAGCAAGTAGAAAGAAGAAAACGAGTAATACTAAGAGAAAGAATTATTAGGGATACTTCTATTTCTTTTTCAAATCTAAGCGTTCCATCAGGAGCAACAGGGGCAATTTTTATATTAGATATCCATGGAGTAACAGGAACGTTTGACAGCGGTGAAGGTATAAGTGTGGCGATTAGGTTTGAAAACTGGTATGGAGGCACACTAACCACCGATACAACAAATAAAAGAACCCTACAATATGCTATCTTTTACCCTAATGCTTATAGAGGTGACTATGAAAAGTATATTTCAGACGGTGATATGAAAATATCACAGTTACCTCTAGTATCAAGGTTATCTTATGCTATTCCAATCACAGGAACATTTGGTGCTGGTGAGGGTTTTGATTGTACCGTAATGGTCGAGTGGTTATTTTAAAGGAGTGATGCTATGAAAGAGGTTAAATTTAGGGGAAAAACATCCGTTACTGATAGTTGGGTGTATGGTCATTATGCTTTTGTGGATGGTTATCACGTAATTTATGAAAATGGTAAACCGCTAATTATTAAACTTAATACTTTAGGACAATACACAGGACTAGTCGACAAGAGCGGTAAGGAGATATATGAGGAGTATCTACCAAGGGAGTGGTATTTGTGACGTTTATTTATAGAGAATCAGGAAAAGAGCTAAAAGAAGAAGGTTGGTTTTTTTGGGGCAAACGAATAACAGATACTGAAAATGTAAATGTTTACCGCAAGGAAGTAACTTTGGAGGAAGCAGAAAAGTACGAAATGGAGCAAGCAATGAATAGTTTATGATACTCAACTAACTGGGGTCTTTAATGGAGCAAACCTACTCTTTATAAGATGAGATAATTAAAGTCCCTCCCTCTTATCTGTTATATTATTAGTATAGAGATTCGGAAAGGAGAGGGACAAATGACTTACAAAGTATACTATAGTTTTCTTGATAGTCCAAGATATCAATGGTCCACAACTATTCAATTGGATAGAAGTTATTCTTTATCAGAAGAAATTGAATTAGAACAGGCTTTAAGAAACGCTATCTCCAAAGAAACAAACGCAAGTCCTGGCGAAATCATTATATTAAAAGTTGAGTTTTAATAGACAAATTAGGAACTAAGCATCCCATCCGGGGTGCTTTTTCATTTGAAAGGAGCGATAACATGGCAGAAAGAACATACTTTTTCGACAGTACAGAACAAGACGTACGAATATATAATGCGGCTGACTATGCTAGATTTCACGCGCAAATAGTTGGAAGCGGGGTAAGCAATACGGTGAGTCTGCCTGACCTAGAAGTAACAGCACAGAATAATATGGATGTTGGATTAGGTGCTGGTTATATGTTTGCTAACGGTTATATGTATGAAAATACAAGTACGTTGTCATTAACGCACGACACTGCAGATAGTAATAATGATCGTATTGATAGAGTGATTATTCGTTTTGATAACAATCCAGAACAAAGGACGATTAAAGCGGTCATTAAAAAAGGAACACCTGCAAGTAATCCAGTACCGCCAGCCTTAACAAGGGATAATTATATCCACGAAATGAGTGTTGCGCAAGTGCGCATTATCAAAGGTAAATCGTTTATTGAACAATCTCAAATAACGGATGAACGTGCAAATGATAATGTTTGTGGATATATCCCTTTACACAATATTTATAGAGCGATGCAAGTAAACGAACATGGAATGGTTACTATGCCAAACCAATCATTTGTTGATGTAAGAGCAGACGATGCGAATTATGAAATAAAATATGATAGTTTTGAAGAACAATTGCCAATTAACCACATTATCACTGATAGACAAGGGGAAATTAGTAATAACGCTTTTATACCTAAAGCAGATGGTGTATTCCACATTTGGATGCAAATTAGATGTGCAGAATCTGTATTAAGAAACATGAATATCGGAAGTACCCACTTCGCGGATATACAAGCTTACGCGGATATTAATAATACGAAGCCAGACTTGCCCATCGGCGCTAATGTTGTTATGAGATATACTGATAACATTTGGACGTTTTCCCAACCGATACCACTTAAAAAAGGCGATGTATTAAAGTTATTTACTAAATACTATAATCCAGGTGCACAGAATATCGGTGGAATCCCTGTGGAAAATGTGTGGGTAAGAATATTTAAAGTGTCTTAAAGGAGCTATTATATGAGAGTGTATGATAGATATTTAAACCTACTCACGGAAACAGACAGCTTTCAATCGTTCCAATTCACACGAAATTATCATGGTATAGGTGGTTTTGAGTTACACATCAATCGCTATATGCAAGGCGCAGAAACGCTTGAAAAAGGAAACCTAGTATCCTTGCATGAACCACATAAAGTAGGAATAATCCTAACAAAAGAAACGGTATTGGATGAGCAAGGGAAGGCTACTGAAAATATCAAATTAACAGGTACAACGTTATGTGGACTGATGAATAGGCGCATAACTGTACCGCCGAAACATACATCACATGACCGAAAACAAGGAAATGCGGAAACGGTAATGAAACATTATGTTAATAATCATTTTCTTAATCCTGTTGATCCAAAACGTAAATTTCCTAACTTAATTATCGCACCTAACCAAAACAGAGGTACAAACATCGAATGGGAATCCCGTTACAAAAATGTAGCTGATGAACTTGAAAAGGTATCTTTATTAAGTGGTTTAGGTTGGGAAGTAACTGCAGATTTTAATAATAAGCGGTTTATATTTGATGTGATTGAATCAAAAGATTTAACGCAAGCCAACACACAGGGGAATTCGCCTGTGTTTTTTAGTCCTGAATTTGATAACGTAAAGTCCATGCAGTTTATCGATAGCGACAATGATTTAAGAAACATTGGATATGTTGGTGGGCAAGGTGAAGGCGTAGAACGTAAAATAATCCAACTTGGTGATGTCAGTGGTTGGGATAGGTTAGAAACTTTTGTCGATGCCAGAGATATAGGCGATACAGATGAAGAGACAGACGAAGAATTAACCGAGGAAGAAATTGAGCAGCTACTAACTAAACGTGGTAACGAGAAAATGGCAGAAATGCAATCGTTGTTATCGCTTGAAGCCGAGATTATTACACCGATCAAAAGAACAGTTTACGAAGAATCACATGAAGGATTTAACCACCCAGCACAACCAACTCAATCCCAAGCAAGAAAGGTACAATTTATATCCACCTTTCAGTATGAAAAAGACTTTAATCTTGGCGATAAAGTCGATATCATCAATAAATCATGGGGGGTAAAGTTATCAACTCCAATTATCGAAATCACTGAAATACATGAGCCTAGTGGCTTTAGACTCGAAGCAGTATTTGGGCAAAACAGACCTACTTTAATTACTAAGTTAAACAGAAAATTTAATGATTTAACTGATGTAGACAAAGAGGAAAATTATTACGGTTATGTAGATAAAGGTAAAAAAGAAGCAATTGAGTATGTTGACATCGAAATAAATGATGTAAAAGGACAAATAGGCAATGTCGAAGATATGTTTCCAGGTACTGAAAGGTTATGGCAAGGTGCGAGATATCCCACTGCTTCACAGGTAACAACACCTTCAAAGAAAATCACAGAATGTACTAAAGGATGGATTCTACAATGGAAAGCATATGATCCTGGTTCGGGCGCAGTAAATACCCATTACCAATACACTCCCATACCGAAAGACCACGCTATCTATGAAAGTGGTCGAGGAATAAGGATTCCATTAAAACGTAATATTGAGGATGATATTATCAAGTATGTTTACATTGATGAAACAAGTATTATCGGTCATGAAGGTAACTCCAATGCACCCTATAATCGGATGGTTTTAGCGGGGGTGTTTGAATGGTAACGATCTATATAACTCTAGTCGACGGCTATGTAAGTGATTGGGGAACAGATAGCGGAGATATTAAATTAACGTTAGATAAAAACCATCCTTTTTTTACTTCCGATTTTTTTAGTTGGAAATACATTGATGGAGAACTTGTATTTGATGAAGATAAACGTCAGCAAAGAGAAAATGAAAGGATTGAGTATGATAATCAACCATCTGAAATCGAACGTCTAGAAGCAGCATTATTAGAACTGGCAATAATAACGATGGGTGGAGGGAAATAATATGGGAAGTGTTTTAGCAATGATTTTCGCAGAACATATTATGAAGGATAAACAAACTTATGCAAATGTACCGGCTCAATTAAAACCACAGGTTAAGCAGATTTTAGAAGAGCAAGGATTAGGGCATCTAGCCAATTAAACGCTGAATAAGCGTTATTTTTATTTTTGAAACAGGTGTAAGTAGCTTAATTAGTTGTTTATTTACTGTCAATAAATGAAATAAATAGTATAATATCAACAAACGCATATTGAAAATTGGCACTATTTAATTCCGGCTATGAATTCGAATTTCAGGGGGTGATTAAAATCAAACGTAAAACATTGTACGGGTTAGGTGGGGGAGTCATCCTATCCATAATCGGGCTAGTTATTGGATTGTTCACTGGAATGAATATAGGTGGTAATTATTTTACTGAATTTGAATTTATGGGCGGGCGCGGCTATGAAGCTGTCGGATATTTAGGTGCTATAACAGGTGCTGTAATTGGTATGTTGCTGGGACTTTTATTAGGCATTAAATTTTCAGGTAAAACGAAAAAAAGGTAAAGACTAATAAGTGATATTTAGAGGTGTTTTTTACGCTCACAAGCTGGGCGTATTTTTTATGTCAAAAATTAAGGGGTTACAAGAAACGTCTAACGAACAAGGGGGTCAACATGACACATGAAAAGGATGTGGAGGATATGCCTCACGCACAACTCCAAGGGGATTTAGGTCCTTTGGTTAATAACATGAACAGCAAGTTAATGCAACACTCCGAAGAGATAACAAGACTTAAA